>Ga0265338_10011684_pt1 | contig 10110 bp, 10 predicted proteins | sample 42126metaG_FD_193579 | JGI IMG/M metagenome (GOLD analysis project Ga0265338, IMG submission 193579) | Rhizosphere microbial communities from Carex aquatilis grown in University of Washington, Seatle, WA, United States - 4-21-26 metaG | ecosystem: Host-associated > Plants > Roots > Rhizosphere... | reverse complement strand
CAGCCTGAAGGCATGGCAGGTTCTTGCGAACTGCGAGCGCGGTCTCGCGATCGAGCTGCTCGCCGGTGCTCAGGCCGTGGAGTTCCTCGCGCCGCTCGAGCCGGGGCCGGGCGTGCGAGCCACACGCGCGGCGGTGCGCGAGCTCTCGCCGCGGCTGCGTGACGACCGCTCGCTCGCGCCGGACATCGAAGCGGTCGCAATCGCGATCCGCGACGGCTCGATTCTCGCTGCTGCGGAACAAGAGATCGGGGCGTTGCGATGAGCACGACGAAGACGCTCGCCGCGCGCGTCGATGCGTTGTGCGGCGATCTCTCGCGAATTCGCGCGCCGCGCGGCTCGGAGCTGAACGCGCGCCAGTGGTCGACCGAGGCCCCGCTGCGGATGCTCCTGAACAACCTCGATGCCGAGGTGGCGGAGCGGCCCGAAGAGCTCGTCGTCTACGGCGGGTCCGGGAAGGCGGCACGCAACCACGAAGCGCTGCGGGCAATCGTCGGCGCGTTGCTCGAGCTCGGGCCCGACGAGACCCTGCTCGTGCAGTCCGGCAAGCCGGTCGGGATCTTCACGACGCACGAGAACGCCCCGCGCGTGTTGATCGCGAACTCGCTGCTCGTGCCGAAGTGGGCGACCTGGGACGAGTTCCGCCGGCTGGAGGCGGAAGGACTGACGATGTTCGGCCAGATGACGGCGGGCTCGTGGATCTACATCGGCACCCAGGGGATCCTGCAGGGCACGTTCCAGACGTTCGCAGCCGCGGGGGAGAAGCACTTCGGCTCTCCCGATCTCGCAGGCCGGACGATTCTCACCGCGGGGCTCGGCGGCATGGGCGGTGCGCAACCGCTCGCCGGCACGATGGCCGGCGCCGCGATCCTCTGCGTCGAGGTCGACCCGCACCGGATCGAGCGGCGGCTCGAGACGCGCTACCTCGACGAGGCGACCGAGTCGCTCGATGACGCGTTGTCGCGCATCCGTGCGGCGGCGGCCGAGGGGCGCGCGCTGTCGGTCGGGCTGCTCGGCAACGCGGCGGAGGTCGTGCCCGAGCTGGCGGCGCGCGGCGAGCACTTCGATCTCGTCACCGACCAGACCGCGGCGCACGATCCGCTCACCGGCTACGTCCCCCTGGGGCTCGACGTCGACGAGGCGTCAGTCTTGCGTGCGTCCGACCCGAACGAGTACCTGCGTCGGGCGCGGGAGTCGATCGTCGCGCACGTCGAGGGGATGCTCGAGTACGTCCGGCTCGGTGCGTATGTTTTCGATTATGGCAACAACCTGAGAGGTGAGGCCCGTGACGGTGGCGTAGCGGAGGCCTTCTCATACCCGGGCTTTGTCCCGGCCTATATCCGGCCGCTGTTCTGTCGCGGCGTCGGACCGTTTCGCTGGGCAGTCCTGTCCGGGGACCCGGCCGACATCGACACGATCGACGCGGCGCTCCGGGAGCTCTTCCCGGACGATCCGTTGCTGCAGCGGTGGCTCGAGCTCGCGCCCGAGCGGGTGGCATTTCAGGGGCTGCCCGCACGGATCTGCTGGCTCGGCTACGGCGACCGTGCGAAGGCGGGGCTCGCAATGAACGAGCTCGTGCGGAGCGGCGCGGTCAAGGCGCCGGTCGTGATCGGCCGCGACCACCTCGACGCCGGCTCGGTCGCCTCGCCCTATCGCGAGACGGAGGCGATGCGCGACGGCTCGGACGCGATCGCGGACTGGCCGATCCTCAACGCCCTCGTCAACGTCGCGGCGGGCGCGACGTGGGTGAGCGTGCACCACGGCGGCGGCGTCGGGATCGGCAACTCGATCCACGCCGGCATGGTCGTGGTCGCCGACGGTACCGCCGAGGCGGCGGAGCGGCTCGAGCGTGTGCTGACGACCGACCCCGGCACCGGTGTCATGCGCCACGTCGACGCGGGCTATGAGGACGCGCTCGACGCGGCCGCCCGCGGCGGGATCAACATCCCGTCGGCGCCTCACGACTCGTGAGCACGCCGCGGCTGCTGATCCGCGACCTCGCGCAGCTGGCGACGCCGGCCTCCGGTGCGGCGCCCCTGCGTGGAGCGAGCCTCGGTGCCGTCGAGGTGCTCGAGGACGCGTACGTGCTCTGTGCCGGCGACACGATCGAAGCGGTGGGGCGGATGCGCGACCTCCCGCCGCTCGACGGCGACGTCGTCGAGCTCGACGGCCGCGGTCGCTGCGCGATCCCCGGGCTCGTCGACTGCCACACGCACCCGGCTTTCGGCGGCGACCGCGTCGACGAGTTCTCGCTCCGTGCGGGCGGCGCGAGCTACGAGGAGCTGCACGCGGCCGGCGGCGGCATCCAGTCCACCGTGCGCGCAACACGCGCCGCGGGCGAGGACGGATTGCACGCGGCGGTGGATCGGCACCGCGGCTGGATGCTCGCGCAGGGCACGACGACCTTCGAGGGGAAGTCGGGCTACGGGCTCGATCGCGAGACCGAGCTCGCGTCGTTGCGCGCCGTGCAGGCTGCGGGCGGTGTCCCGACCTGGCTCGGCGCGCACGCCGTGCCGCCCGAGTTCGCAGGCGACCCGGACGCGTACCTCGACTTCGCACTCGCCGAGGTGCTGCCGGAAGCGGCGAAGCTCGCGGAGGCCGCCGACGTCTTCCTCGAGCGGGGCGCGTTCGACGCCCTGCAGGCGCGGCGTTACCTCGAGGCGTGCCGCGCTGCCGGGCTCGCGCTGCGCCTGCACGGCGATCAGTTCACGGAGTCCGGTGCGATCTCGCTCGCGATCGAGCTCGGCGCTCGCTCGGTCGACCACCTCGAGGCGACCGGAGCCGAGGGCGTCCGCCTGCTCGCGGCAAGCGACGTCGCCGCCGTCGTGCTCCCGGCGAGCGCGCTCTTCCTCGGCAGGCCGATGCCCCCCGCACGGGCGCTCGTCGACGCTGGCGCCGCCCTCGCGCTCGCAACCGACTTCAACCCCGGCAGCGCCTTCTGCGAGAGCCTGCCCCTCTGTTGCTCACTCGCCGCGACGCAGTTGAAGCTCTCGCCGGCGGAGGCGCTCTCCGCGTGCACCGTCAATGCGGCACACGTGCTCGGCCGGGCCGACCGGCTCGGCCGCCTGGCGCCGGGCTATCGCGCCGACGTCGTCCTCCTCGCCGCGTCCGACTGGCGCTACCTCGCCTACCACCTGGGCGGCCGGATCGTCGACGCGGTCGTATCGGCGGGGCAGCCGGCGCTAGATGGTTGATGTCATGGCGGGGTGCGTCTGGGGATGGCTCAGGCCAAGCCATGTGGTCGGGTCAGCCGAAGGCAAGGCTGGTTGCCTTACCAAGGCTGGCCCGGCCGCAGGGCGCAGCGCATGAGCCACCATCCAGGCGTGCACGGTCGTGGCATCAACCATCTAAGGTAGGTCCATGCCCTCGAGGAAGCAACGGCGCCGCGAGCTCAAGCAGAAGCGGCACGAGTATGAGTTCGTCTACGTCGACGGCGAGGGGAACGAGCTCGAGGAGCTGCCCGACGGCTTCGAGGAGCCGAAGAAGGAGCGCGCGGCAGCGCGCAACGGCGCGAAGCCGGCCGCGAAGAAGCAGGCTCCCACCCGCGGCGGCCGGGCTGTGCGCACCCCGCCGGAGCCCTCGTGGAATCGCGCGTTCAAGCGCGGCGGACTGCTCGGGATCGTCGTCTTCGTGCTCTTCTCACTCACGGCGAAGGGGCACTGGGTCAGCGTCGTACCGCTGGCGCTGCTCTACACCGTGCTCTTCGTTCCGTTCACGTACGTGATCGACCGCTTCGCCTACCGCCGGTGGGAGGCGCGCCAGTCCGGCGGCGCGTCCACGCCCGCTAAGAAGCGATAGCGCCGGAGCGGGACGACTCGTCGCCCCGGTAGTGCCCCGCGCCGGGCCACGGCGCGAGCAGGAGCATCAGCCGTGCACGCCCCTCGGCTATCACGGAGTGGCGCTCATCAGGGTCGAAGCGGAAGAGCTCGCCGACGCCCGCGTCGATCGACTCGTCGCCGGCCTCGACCCGCACGCTGCCGTCGACGACGAGCAGGAACGCCGACTCCTTCACCTGGTGCTCGCCGAGCTCCTGGCCGGCGTCGAGCCCGATCAGCACGACGCGGCTCTCACCCTCGAGCGAATGGAGCACCGCGGGAGAGCGGGCGCCGTCGGGCGTCTCGATCTCGTTGAGCTTCCAGTGCTGCACGGAACGAGGGTGCCCACCACTGCAGGGCGTTACACATGACGCGGCTAGACTCGCCCGCGTGACCATCGTCGTCGACAGGTACGCGCTCGGCCCGATCAAGACCAACTGCTACGTCGTGCGCGCAAGCCGCGAGGCGACCGAGGCGGCCGTCGTCGACCCGGGAGGCGACGCCGCCGACCTGCGCCTCGAGCTCGCCCGGAGCGGAGCCTCCTGCAGCGCAATCCTGATCACGCACGGACACTTCGACCACGTCGGGGGCGTCGCCGACCTCGCGGAGGGGACCGGCGCGCCGGTCTACATGCCGGAGGGCGAACGCGACCGGCTCGAGCGCTACGCCGAGTTCGCACCGGTCGGCGTGCCCGGTCGCTCCTACGTGCCAGACCACCTGCTCGAGGGCGGCGAGACGATCGACGTCGCCGGGCTCTCGTTCGAGTGTGTCGCCATTCCCGGCCACTCGCCGGCGCATGTCGCGTTCTACACAGATGGGACGCTGTTCAGCGGCGACCTGCTCTTCGCCGGCTCCGTCGGGCGCGTCGACCTGCCGGGCGCGGACTGGGACACGCTCCTCACGTCCGTGCGCACACTCATCGACTGCTATCCGCCCGAGACCGTCGTCTACCCCGGTCACGGCATGCCCACGACGCTCGGCGACGAGCTCGCGCGCAACCCGTTCCTCGCGGAGCTCCGCGCGTGACGCGCATCGAGGCGCCGCGCGGTACGCACGACGTCCTTCCCTCCGAGCAGCCGCTCTGGCAGACGGTGACGAGGGAGATGGCGCGGCTGTGCGATCTCTACGGCTATCGGCGCATCCAGACGCCCGTGTTCGAGGACGTAGACCTCTTCCAGCGAACGGCAGGCTCCGGCTCCGACATCGTGCAGAAGGAGATGTACGTCTTCGAGGACCGGAGCGGCCGCAAGCTCGCGCTGCGCCCCGAGGGCACCGCGCCGATCTGCCGCGCGTACCTCGAGCACGGCATGCAGCGCGAGCCGCAACCGGTGAAGCTCTTCACGATCGCCTCGATGTACCGCTACGACAAGCCACAGCGGGGCCGCTATCGCGAGCACTGGCAGCTCTCGGTCGAGAACGTCGGCTCGGACGATCCAGCAACCGACGCCGAGGTGATCCAGTTCTACGACACGCTGCTCCGGAATCTCGGCGTGAGCCGGTACGAGCTCCAACTCAACTCGATCGGCGACCGCGAGTGCCGGCCCGCGTACCTCGAGCAGCTGAACGCGTGGCTCGACGAGCACGCGGACGTCCTCGACGACGACGCGCGGAAGAAGCGCGCGACGAGCCCCCTGCGCGTGTTCGACGTCAAGACCGAGCGCGTCCGCGAGGCATTGAAGGACGCACCGAAGATCGGCGACTCGCTGTGCGACGCGTGCGCCGAGCACTTCGCGCAGGTGCGCGCATATCTCGACGCCTACGGCGTGAAGTACACGATCGTGCCGACGCTCGTGCGCGGACTCGACTACTACAGTCGCACGACGTGGGAGTTCGTCGGGCCGGACGAGTCGACGCAGGGCTCGACGATCAGCGCGGGCGGGCGCTACGACTATCTGATCGAGGAGATCGGCGGCCCGCCGACTCCCGGCGTCGGGTTCGGAGCGGGCATCGAGCGCCTCATCCTGTCGCTCGAGCTGGAGGGCGTCACCACGGAGCCGCCCGCGCTCGACGTATTCCTCGCGGTCGACGGCGGATCGCGCGCCGACGCGCTCGCGCTGCTCGCCGGGCTTCGCGCCCGCGGCATCGCTTCCGACACCGACTACGCCGGCCGCTCGGTCAAGGGCCAGCTCACGCAGGCGCAGCGTTCCGGCGCGCGAGACACGGTCATCTTCCGGGACGGCTCGATCACCCTCCGCCGCCGCGGGGAGCAGGATGTCGAAGTGCAGGCGGACGAGCTCCTCGAACGGCTTGCGTCGTGAGCAGCTGGCGCGACACCACCTGCGGCGTCCTCGGCGCCGCCGACGCAGGCAAGCGCGTCAAGGTCGCCGGCTGGACCGACACGCGCCGTGACCACGGCGGGCTCGTCTTCATCGACCTGCGCGACTTCTCCGGGAAGGTGCAGCTCGTGATCAACCCCGAGCGCACCGCGGACGCGGCCGCGCTCGCGCACGAGATCCGGAGCGAGTTCGTCCTCCAGGCGGAAGGCGAGGTCGTGCTGCGCGCACCCGACGCCGTCAATCCGAACCTTCCGACCGGCGAGATCGAGATCCAGGTAGACGTGCTGACGATCGTCTCGCGCTCCGAGCCGCTGCCGTTCCAGATCGGCGAGGACGTCGACGAAGTGCTGCGGCTCAAGTACCGGTACCTCGACATGCGCGGCGAGCGCATGCAGCGCAACCTCCGCTTGAACCACACCGTCATCTCCGCGATCCGCCGGGCGATGGACGGGCTCGGCTTCGTCGACGTATGGACGCCGAGCATGACCAAGGGCACGCCGGAGGGCGCGCGCGATTTTCTCGTGCCGGTGCGCCTCCAGCCCGGGAAGTTCTTCGCGCTCGCGCAGTCGCCGCAACTCTTCAAGCAGCTCTGCATGGTCGGCGGACTCGATCGCTACTACCAGATTGCGACGTGCTGGCGGGACGAGGATCTCCGTGCCGACCGGCAGTTCGAGTTCCGGCAGCTCGACCTCGAGATGTCGTTCGTCGACCGCGAGGACGTGCTCGACGTGATGGAGGTCGCGGTCGTCGCATCGTTCGAGGCGGTCGGGCGCGCGGCTCCGTCCCGACCGTTCCCGAGGCTCACCTATACGGACGCGATGCGGCGCTTCGGCTCGGACAAGCCCGACCTCCGCTTCGGCCTCGAGATCCAGGACGCGACCGAGCTGACCCGCTCGTCGGAGTTCGGTGTCTTCTCGAAGGCGCCCGTCGTCCGCTACATCGCCGTGCCGCGCGCCTTCTCCCGTGCGGAGCTCGGGAGGCTCGAGGAGCTCGCGAAGGAGTGGGGTGGAAAGGGCCTCGCCTATCTGGTCAACGACGGCGGCGAGATCCGCTCGCCGATCGCGAAGTTCCTCTCAGAGCAGGAGCTCGCGGCGTTGACGCCCGAGGCCGGGTCGACCGCCCTCTTCGCCGCGGACTCGGAAGACGTCGTCACGCGGGTGCTGGGCGGCCTGCGCGCCCATTTTGGTCGCGAGCTGCAGCTGGCCGAGGGGCAGCCTGACGCATTCCACTGGGTCATCGACTTCCCGCTCTTCGAACGCGACGAGGACGGCGGTCAGTGGACGTTCCTCCACCATCCCTTCACCGCCGCGATTGCCGGCTCCGAGGACCAGATCTCGAGCGATCCAGGCAACGTCATCGGGCAGCACTACGACCTGATCTGGAACGGGTGGGAGATGGGCTCGGGCTCGATCCGTATCCACCGCGCCGAGCTGCAGCAGGCGGTCTTCACGACGATGGGACTCGGCGCGGAGGAGCAGCAGGAGAAGTTCGGCTTCCTCCTCGACGCGCTTCACATGGGCGCGCCGCCACACGGCGGCTTCGCAATGGGCATCGATCGCTTCGTCGCGCTGATGGCCGGGGAGCCGGACATCCGCCAGGTGATCGCGTTCCCGAAGGTCGCGAGCGGCTCCGACCCCCTCACCGGGGCTCCGACCTCGATGCCGAACGGGGTGCTCCGAGAGCTCGGAATCCGCTCGATCGCCGGTCCCGATCAAGCCGAGGGAACGGACAGCCGATGAAGAAGTCATACTTCTGACAGCGGCTCGCCGCGTCGACGCAGTTCAACACGAGAGGAACGACAAGATGGCTACCGAAGGTCCGGGCCGTGCTGGGGCCCCGTCTCTGACGTCTCTGCCGCGCTACGAGGACATTCCCCAGGTCGGGGACGGCCTCGACGCGGCACGAGTCCGCGACGCCTTCGACGCGTTCCGCCGCCATGCGGCCCAACTGCAGGCGCAACTGCGCGTCCTCCAGGCCGCCGGCGACCGTACGGGCCCGTCCGTCGAGCCGACCGGCCATGCCGTCCGTATGGACGCGCTGCACCTGATCCGCGCCGCCGCCGAGTTCGCCGACACGATCGAGCGCGACGCGCAGAACGCAGCCGGCTCGCAGCTTTCGAAGACCGAGGAAGAGGTCAGCCGCCGCCAGCACGAGCTCCAGGATCGCGAGGCCGAGATCGAGCGGTATCGCCAGGAGAGCGAGCGCCAGCGGGCCGAGATGCTGAACGCCACCCGCAACGAGACGCGCGAGCTACTCGCCAAGGCTCACGCCGACGCGACCCGCGAGCTCCAGGAGGCGGAGGCCAAGGGCAGCCGCCTGCTCGAGCAGTCGCGCCATCAGGCCACCGAGCTCACGAACGCCGCCCGTGCCGAAGTCGAGCAGACGCTCGAGTGGGCGCGCGCGCAGGCCTCCGCGGTGCTCGCCCGGGCCCAGCACGGCGCCGAGCAGCTGCTCTCTGCGGCCGGTCTCGGCGAGGATGCGATCGGCCAGGTCGCGGGCGCGATCATGCGCGCAGCGGAGAGCGCCGGCGAGGCAAGCCGGCCGCAGCCGCCCGCAGCCGCGTTTGCCGGCCCTGCGGCTGTGACGGCGCCTGAGCCCCCTGCTCACGCTCCCGGCCTATCCGGCCCGCCCGTGTCCGGTCCTCCCGTGTCCGGGTCGCCGCTGCCGCCACCCCTTTCGTCCCCGGCTCCGCCGCCCGTCTCGGGCGGTTCGTCCGCGCAGTCGTCTGAGGAAGACGCAGCCGCGAACGAGGAGCCGTCCGAGCCCCAGCCCTAGGCTCCGGGGATGCGGCGCGTCTTCGGGCCCAGAACGGCCGTCGAGGCCGCGTTCCTCGTTGCCGTACCCGTCGTTGCAGCGGCGCTCGGCGCGGGCATGTGGACGATCATCGCCGCGAGCGCGGTCGCGTACCTGCTCATCTTCGTGCTCGAGGCGACGCTGTGGCGTGAGGGCGCCCGCGAGCCCGGAAGCTCGCGCATCCGGATCCCGTCCCGGACGGCGCTCGTCAAGTCGCGTGAGCCGGCTCAGCTCTCGGAGCCCGAGTCGGTGCTCGTCGTCTCGGGCAGCGTCGAGGGCGCCGCAGCCACGCCTGAGCCTGCCGAGCCGGCGAGCGCACCGGAGCCCGTGCCGGCAGAGGTCAGCGCGCCGTCGTTCACCGCCGTGACGACCGAGCACGTGCGGGTCCTGCGGCCCGAGCCCACCCCCGAGCCTGTCGCCGAGCTTGTGCTCGAGCCTGTCGCCGAGCACGTGCTCGAGGCGGTGCCCGATCCTCTGCCCGAGCCCGTCCCGGAGCGGCCCCAACTCACCGCCGTGCCGGAGCCGGAACCGGAACCGGAGCCCGAGCCGGTCGCACCGGCGCCTCCGCCGCCGCCGTCGACCGTCGTCCCGATCGGAGTCGGCGCCGGGCCGCGGCAATGGAACCTCTGGGACCTCGAGCGCCTCACGCGCGAGCACGGAGGCGTCGACGTCGCCCAGGACGAAGAGCGGCAGTTCCTGCTCATGTACCTGCGTGAGTTCGCCGACCCGGCCGGCCTGCTGCCGCTCGACTTCGACGGTCTTGTCCGTGACAGCTTCGGGGAGCTCGTGGGGACGCGGTGACCCGTTCGCCCGGCGTACGCGCCGCAATCCTCGCTGCGGTCGCACTCGTCGCCGTCGCGATCGTGTTCGCAATCCATCGGCACTCGAGCACCGCCACCCTGCCTGTCGCAGCCGGGCCCTGGTACACGGCTCTCGCCGCCCCGTACACGCCCTCGAAAGGACGCACGAAGAGTGCGTGCGGCGTCGCGATCGGTCCAAAGACCATCGGTGTCTCGCACCAGCTGCTGCCGTGCGGCGTCAAGCTGTACGTCGAGTACAAGGGCAAGCAAGTGCTCACTCAGGTGATCGACCGGGGCCACACGGTGCCGGGTCGCGAGTTCGACCTGACGCAAGCTCTCGCCAAGCTACTGCGCCTCGACGGCACCCAAACGATCCAGTGGCGTTTCGCGCGTTGAGGTGTACGCTGCGTCGGCTCGACCCTGTGCGTC
>Ga0265338_10011682_pt1 | contig 10112 bp, 5 predicted proteins | sample 42126metaG_FD_193579 | JGI IMG/M metagenome (GOLD analysis project Ga0265338, IMG submission 193579) | Rhizosphere microbial communities from Carex aquatilis grown in University of Washington, Seatle, WA, United States - 4-21-26 metaG | ecosystem: Host-associated > Plants > Roots > Rhizosphere >... | reverse complement strand
GATCCGGTTTCTGCTGCGGATCAGGCACCGTCACCTTTTCCTCCGGAGGCGGTGGCGGTGGGGGTGCTTCCGGCGGCGGCGGCGGGGGGCGGATCAGCTGTATCTGCTGGACAACGGGCTTGGTGGGTGCGGAGGCGCCGCCGACAAAACTATGCACCGCGGCGAATCCACCCAGCCCAACCAGACCTACGCAACTCCCGACGACGATCAGGGTGGTGTGCCGGCCCGACTTCTTTCGCTGTGGAGTCTTGTTCATGAAGGTCCCTCTTTCCACGCGGCTGGTCACTTAACGATCTTGGACGTGACCAGGCCCAGTTGTGTAATCTCAAGGCGTCCGAGCAAGTCCAGAACGTCGACCACTCTTTGGTATTGGATTGCGGAATCAGCCTTGATGATGACGGGCAGGTTGGGATTGGCTGCCTTCATCTGCCGCAGATTCTGTTCCAGCTCACTCATTGTGACCGGAAAGGTGTCCAAGAAGATTGTGCCATCCGCACTGATGCTGACGGCCTTCGTCTTGTTTTCGGCCAGGCTGGGTTGAGCGCTGGCCTTGGGCAGGTTCACCTTGATGCCCTGTACCGTGGCCGTAGTCATGATTATGAAGATGACTAGCAATACATATGCGAGGTCCAGCATCGGCGTGACATTGATTTCATCATATGTGTCCTTCTCTCCACTCCCGGTACCCGACACAGCTTTGACCTCTTATTGGTATGTTTCGGCAATGCGCGCCACGAACTCGTCAACGAAGACTCGCATGTCGGCGTTGATTTCCTTCACGCGCGTGTTCAGGTAGTTGTAGCCGAAGAGACAGGGAATCGCGACGCTGAGGCCAGCGACGGTAGCGACCAATGCAGCCGCGGTGCCCGGAGCGATGGCATTGATGTCCACGTTACCGGAGGCCGCGATCGCGGCGAAGGTGATCATGACACCCATGACCGTGCCAAGAAGACCCAAGAAGGGTCCACCAGCAATGGCGATGGTGAGCCACACCATCTGACTATTCAGTTTCTGCTGCAACCGGGTCATTGACGCATCCAGGCTGGCGCGAATGGCCGCAATTGACTGAGCGGACAGGCTCCTCACACTATCCGTGCCCGACGCCGGTCCCGGCAGACGCTTCAGCGTCTCACGCATGCCATGGTGGTACAGCGGCCAGATGGTCGAAAGCCCGAATTCACCTTTGTCCTGCAGTTCCAGGTCCGCAGTGTCCGAACGGGCGCCCGACTTGCGCTCCAGCGCCGCCGGATCGTCGGACATTTCGCGAAATTTGTTCAGGAAGAGATTGTTGCCGCCGGTCACGCGCACCAGGAAGATGCCCTTGGTGATCATGATGACCAGAGCCAGCATGAACATCACTGCCAGCATGGAAATGATGACCCAGCCATCGACAGTCACACTGCGCAAGGTGGTCGCGAAGTACGACTGGCCACCGCCACTGTCGCGCTGGGTATCGCCACCGAAGACCACCAGGGGCGACACCATGCCCTGGCCCTTGGCAGCCGACTTCAGCCAATCGGCGCTACGCGCCACATTCGACACCTGAAGTTCATCGAGGTCGCCGGTAAAATAGTTCGCATTGGCTGCGGAGCCGCCCACGGTCAGTGTGCCAGCCAGGTCCACCGCAGTGGCGTCGCCCTGAACTGCATTGGCACCATCGACAAGTAGGGTCAGACGGCCACCACCCACAGTGAGGGCGAGATAATGCCATTCATTGCTGGACAGGTTGGCGGTTTGGGTGATCGTGGCAGGCGTGCCGGCGCCTGAGGCGTACCGCGCGAAGGCCTGCGAACCATTGATGCCGAGCACGAGTTCCCGATCCTTATCGGCGAGCTGCACAATATCCGCATTCGTCTGTGGGCCCGCGATGCGCACCCAGGCAGACACCGTGAAACCCTTCGCGACCGACATGTGCACCGCGCCGGTTGCCGGCACACTAATGAGCTGCGCACCGGCGAACTTCACCCCTCCGCCAATCAGGGACGCCGGGTTCACCTCTGCGTTGAACACCGTCGGTTCACTCTTGTAGGAGGTTGAGTCCTGTGCCGCACCCTTGGCGGGCCCGAAGTGATACACCAGCGCCTGCCCGGCGTCATAGGTACCCCCGGCATCGGCCGCTGTCGTAGCCTTCTTGTTGCCGTAGTACAGGAACACCTTGTCAGTCTTGGCGCCACCGGTGAGCGCGGGCACCCGAACCCACAGCAACGCGATCTGGCTGGCCGAGTCATAGCGCTCGATGTGGAACTTCAATGGCGTCTTGTCATCCCCGGCCACGAACCGCAGGTCCGACCCATCCGGGTTTGCGTCGGCGAAGTACTGGAAATTGCCGAGGCTCAGTCGAATCAGCACCGGCACGTCGGTGATCGGGCCACCGATGTCTGCACCGGAAGCGGTGAGGTCGAAGGTGATCTCCTTGCGGAACGACCAGTCGTTGTTCCACCAGGCCCGGGCCTGGTTCGCCCATGCGCTGCAGAGCAGCGCCAGGCAAAGGATGGAAAGCGTGCGCATGGAATACTTCAACTCAAGTCCCCGGGTTCAGTGAATACGACGCAACTGCACCGGTCGCCGTTCATGAACCGGTAAGTATTGGTCGGACATATGACAAATTCATTGCCGGATCCTTGCGCGAGGTCTGGACGGCAACCTTGACCTTATCCTTAGCCTCAGAACTTGGCGGTGAAATCCAGCTGGAAGATATCCAAACCGTAGCGCGGCCCGGTAATGGCGTTGGCGCTCAGGTAGCGCAGACGTGCCCAGGTGTTGTTGGTCAGCCCCATCGATGCCCAAAAGTAGTAGCCTGCCGCGTTCGTCCCTCCGCCGTGGACGTCGGCGTCCGTCCAGGCATCCAGCACGGCGTCCGCCTGCACATATCGGTAGCCGACAGCCGAGCGCCAGCGGCCGAACGCGTCCGGCGCCGGATCACCGAAACTGACCTCGGCCACATAACCCTTGTCCTGGGAGGAGCTGAAGGTCTGAGTCGAGAGCGCCTCGATCGTGGCGAGGTTGTAACCCAGATTTCGCGTCGCCTCACCGCTGAGGGCGAAAACGTAGCGACCGAAATTGTGATCGTAGGTTGCGGCAATGTCGGCGATACGGAAATGAGCCGCCAAGCCCAAAAGGTTTGTGGTCAGGTCCGTCGTATTGGAGATATCGAACACGGTATTGCCCCATTGGACGAACGGAGGCGCCGTGAAATTCAGCAGTGCGGAGAACGGCAAGTTCTTCTGTCCCGTGACCTTCAGGAAGTCGTAATAGGCTCCGGCCACGGTCAGATGGTCACTCCCATCATTAAGACGAAGATGCGCACCCAGCTGAGCGCCCAACATCCACTTGTCCTGAGTCGCCTGAAGCGGCACTTCCAACATCGGGAAGGCGCCGACGCTCAGGAAGCCATGCGATTTGTCGGGCCCACCCACTCCCCAGCCCACACGAAAGGTATCGGCAACTCCCTCGAAAGTAAGGTCGCGCGCATAGACGAGTTCGGTAGGCGAAAACCAAGGATTCGCAAGCCGGCCGCCCTCCAGGGTGTTCACCGACAGCAGGTTGGAGAGGTCGGTGTGCCAGACAATGTAGGCCTCGTCGATGCCAACGTTGTATCGATTGCCGTAATTTCCGAGTGTCTGGTTCTCCGAACCTGCCACAGTCGTCAACGAGCCGGACGACAGGCGCACGACCGCCTCGACATAGTTGGAAAGTTCGGCCTTGACCCCGATTCTCGCGCGGACGCGCGCGCGGTAGCGATCATCAGTGGTATTCAAATAAGGATAGGCAGCCTTTGCGACCCCGCCAGCAGCATTAACCACGTTGACATCCAATATCTGCTGAAATGAATTGTCACTGGGAAACAGATCCGCCTGACCGCGCACCGTGACATCGCCGAAAACGCTAACCCCGGACAGCCAGGACGGCAGCGCCCCGGGGACGCCCCACTTCTCGGTCTTTGCTTCCTGGATGACATCTTTGACGACCGACGGCTTGACCTCTTCGGCCACTTGTTTGCTTATTTCGTCTTTGACAATCTGCGGAACGTAAGGCACGCGCACGGCGCCTTCCTCCTGCTTCGCCTGCGCGGCATTCTGGGCCGCCTGAGCAGCGGCATCAGCGCCAGCCTTGTCCTGCGCCTGCTTCACCAGCTGCTGGGCTTGTTCGCGAGTTAGTAGGCCCTTGTCGACAAGTGTCTGCAAAAGGTTGACAACTGTATTTCGCAGCTCCTCCATCGACTGCCGATCGGCGGCCCCGTCCGCAGCGTGCGCGAGCGGCATCATCATGACGAGTGCCGCCAGAGCACCGGCTCCCCAAGCGTTTCGCAAGGACATCAACCACCTACTCCTGGCATGGCATCTACGCACTGCCTGCCAGGTGCTGCCACCCGAGGATTGCGCGCTGCGCTGGATAGTTCTTATCGACCGCGAGACCGCGAGCCCCTCACGCAAGACACCACGAAGTCCCGGTCGGAATTTCTGCCGGCAGTTTGCGGGTTGCCGGTTACGGACTCGTTACATCTCAATTTGCCGTGTCATACCTGCGCGGCTTCAGGGCAGCGCACAGGGCGAGCAGTATCAGTAGACCTTCACCGATCACGCCGCCGCCGCCGTTCGAGGACCCCGATGTGCCGCCGCCCGCGGCACCTATATTCAACGTCAGGCTGCCGGCAGCCTGGCCACCGCTGCCCGTGCAGGTCAGCGTGAATGTGGTAGTTGCCGTAATGGCGGGACTGGTCGCCGTACCGCTCGCCGCCTGCGATCCGGTGAAGGTTCCGGACCAGCCCCCTCCGGAGGCGGTACAGGTGCTCGCACTCGTGGTGGTCCAGATGAGATGGACGGTGCCACCGGATGTCACACTCGTGGCGTCGGCAGTGAGGTTCACGGTGGGGGCCGCGGGCGCGCGGCTGACATTGAGCGCATAGGTCCCGGCCGCATCCGAGCCCGTGGGCGTGGCAATGATGCTCAGATAATAGTTTCCGGTCGTCGTCACCGGGATCGCCGTGAGCGCGCCCCCGCCGAAGATCTCACCGACCACCGTACCGCCCTTCGTGAGCACTCCGGTCAATTGACCCCCAGACTGGGAAAAACTCGCCGGCCAGGCAAGGTCGGCGAGGGTGAACTGGTAGGTGCCCGGGCTGGTAATACTGATCTGTGTGGGCCTGAACGCCGCGCCCACGCCTTGTGGCTGATCAAACACAAGCTTGCCAGTGCTGTCGCCGACACTCAGATCCATGAGGCTGCCGGCACTCATACTGGACTGGGCAAAGCCCAGTAGCTGCAAGGATGCGGATCCGGCCGCGAGGCTTGCGGTGATGGCGCCGGCGTCCGTACGCGGCGTACCGGTCACCACGCCGCCTTGCACCAGGGCAAATTCCGCGATGGCGAGCGGGGTCGGCAACTGCAGATCCGTCAACGTGGCGGTGTAGGTCCCGGCGGCGGGCACATCTGCCGTGAAGCTAAATGGCATCAGTGTGCTTGACGTGCTGGTTACCGCATTGGCGGATCCGCTAACGGCGAGTCCATTCTGGCTCAGCAACTGCGCCGAATAGCTCCCCGCCCCCTGTGTGCCCGTGGCCGTCGCGGCCGCATAAATCTGGTAGGTGTCGCCAGGATTGCCACCGACGGCCATAAACGACTGGCTACCGGACGTCGCCAGATTCGCGGCGGCGGAGCCCCGGCTGCTGTCCACCACCATTGCCGCAAGCTGCGACAGGCCGACCGGGAAAACCAGGTCCTTGAGTGCCAGGCTGTATTGCGCGCCGGTGTTGAGCTGCACCGCGCCGCCTACCGCAACCGTGCCGCCCACCGGGACGGTCCAGGCGAAAGCGGGTGCCCCACCGCCCGTTGAGGCCGGGATTACGCTCGCACTAAACAAGCCGCCACTCGTCTGTGTCGCCGCCAGACCGACCGCGAAAATCTGGTAGCTGCCCGTCTGCAGTGTCACCGTGGTAGTCACCGCGTTATTGTTGCTGGGGTCCGGAAGCCGCGCGATTACCGTGCCATTCAGCAACACGATCAATAGCGCAGGAGCCTGCAAGGGCTGTGGTAGGGCCAGATCGGTCAGGGATACCTGGTACGAGCCGGCGGTTGTAACCGTGAACTGCTGCTGCAGAATGCCTTCTGCCGTGACGGGCGGCGCTCCGGCGGGACCGAGGCTATCCGACCACGATTGCAGTGCTGCGCCACCCTGCGTCGCGCTGACCGACAGACCGATGGGCCCGGGCGCATTGCCGCTGGTGGGCGCCCCGACAATGTGGAAACGGTACACACCCGCAGTCGTCGCCGTAAAGGAGGCCGTCGCGATCCCATTGGTTGCCACGGCGTTTGCGCCTTCCGCCACCAGCTGAGTGGTCGTCCCCACCGGGTTGGAACCGGAGATCGGCGTGATGTTGACCAGGGCATCATTGGCCGTGATCGCCATCTTTAGCGTGGCGAGGGGCCGGGGAACATTGAACTGCGCGCCCAGATCGGTCAGTGTCAGGAAATAGGTGGTGCCGGCCGTCGCATTGAAATCGTGCTCGACCGGGACGCCGGTCGTGACTGCGGCGACGGTGCGGACGTCATCACAGGGAATTTGGGCGCACTGCGCGAGGCCTTGGGCATGAACGATCCCACCGAGCGAACTCAGCAGCAGCGCCGCAATACCGGAACCTTGTCTGGTCAGGCCGGGAAGACTCACTTTCATATGCTTCTCGTCGGCCGAGCATCAATGCGCGTGCCGGACTTTTTCCTGCTATGGACTGTTGCGCTGATCAGCCCGCCTGGTGCTTCAAGCTGGCAAGCGCCGCACGGGCATCTTCCGCGCCGAAGAATTGCGGCGAACCGGCCAGCGCCGCCTCCAGATCGGATCGCGCGCGATCCGTTTGGCCACTGCGCAACTCCACCATCCCCAGGTGATAGTGGACCTCATGCGAGTGCGGCATCAGCTCCACCGCCCGTCGCAATACCGGCAATGCCTGGCCGATATCTCCACGTTTGAACTGCACCCAGCCCGCGGTGTCGACCAGATCACCACTGGTGGTGCTGGCAAACCCCGTCGTCAGTGCCTGGGCGCGATCCAGACTCGCCTTATCCGTGTGATAAGTGACCAGGACCATCGCCAGGTTGTTGGCCGCAACCTGGGACTTCGGATTCTGGTCGAACCAGGATTCGTACAACTTAAGGGCGTCGTCTATCCTGCCCGCGCGCTGAAACAGCGCGCCCAGGTCGACCAGCATTGCACTCTCGGACGGCGCGACCTTCAAACCGTTCTGATAGACCTCGATCGCCCCTGGCACGTCATTGGCTCCCAGCCTCGCCAGAGCCAGGTTTCGGTACGGCATCCACCAGCCCGGCTGATTGGCGATCGCCACCTGAAGAATCTGTTGTGCGGCCCTGAAGTCCTTCTGCTGCAGATAAACTTCGCCAAGCAGGTTCGGGATCAGGGCATCCTTCGGAGTGGCCGCAATCAAGGCCTGGAGACGGCTGATGGCCTTCGCCTGCTGGCCACGCTCGGTCTGCAGGCGCACCAGTTCAGCCAGCACGTCGTAGCCGCGTGGTTGAATTGCCAGGGATTTTTCCAGCATGGACTGCGCATCATCGAGGCGATGCTGGGCATGGGCAACCAATCCGGAAAGCAGATAGGGCGCGGCATCATCGGGTTTAGCCCGACGATATTCGTCGGCAGCATTGGCGGCCGCGGCCAGATTCTCCTGTGACAGGTAGGCACGGATCAGGGCCTCATTCAACCCGTTGTCCGTTGGCATCTCCTTGATGCCCTCCTGCAAAACCGTAATCCCCTGATCCCGGTGCTGTAGCTGGAAGAGCACGTTGGCCAGCGAAGCCCGCAGGGCACCGTCTGCCGGAGCCGCGCTCACCGCCGTACGCAACGGTTCCTCAGCAAGCGCCGTATCCCCGTGAGAAATCAGCGCCTGCGCCAGTAGTCGATTGATCGGCGCGCTACGCGGCTGATCGCGAAGTACGGCACGGAAATCTGCGATGGCCCCTGAGGTATCGCCATGCGCAAGCGACAGCTCACCGCGCAGGATCAGCGCATCGTTGTCGCGCGGACTGACTTTCAGCACCTCCGCCAGGTACCGCTTGGCATCGGTTTCGCGCTTTTGCTGAATAGCGATTGCGGCCAGCCGATCACGCGCGATAAGTCCATTTGCCTCCGTCCCGGCGCTCTTCAGGATATCGCTGTATACGACCGTTGCTCTATCAGCGTCATTGAGTCTTTGCAGCAACGCGCCCAATGCCAGTCGCAGCGTATAGTCTCCTGGGTCCGCGGCGACGTATTGTCTGAGGGCCTGTTCGCCTGCATCATGCGAGCGTTGCTGCACCATGAAATCCACGCGCAGCAGCTTCGCCTCGTCGTTGCCGGGCAGCGCCTTGACGGCGTCATCCAGAACCTTTTGGGCCTCGTCCAGGCGTTTGGTACGCGACAGAAACAGTGCCAACTGCGCCCGATAATCAAGCCGATCGGGCTTAAGTTTTACCAGCGCGCGCAGCTCACCCTCGGCCAAGGCCGGCTGACCGGCCGCCTGGTACAGGCTGATGAGCACTTGGTGAAAACCAGGTACCAAAGGCTGGGCGGCGGCGGCAGCGGAAACGAGTTTTATGGCCGCAGGCAAGTTGCCATCCTCGCGATACAATCCCGCGCGCAGATCAACGGCGTCCTCGTTCCTGGAGTCAGCGGCGAGCGCTCGATCCGCATCGGCGCGCGCTCCCGCGGCGTCCTGCAGCGCTGACTTTGCTGCGGACCGAATTGCCAGGAGCGAAGCGTCGTTGGGCCTGGCTGCCAATGCCGGCGTAATGATGTTTAGCCCCTGCTTTGGCTCACCAACCATGACGAGCAAACGGCCAAGCGCGGTGCGCGCATCGGCATTGTCAGGGTGATCGTCGACCACGGACTGAAGGAGACTGTATGCGCCCCGCAGCTGCCCTAATTTCTCCGCCGTTTCCGCCGCCTTCAGTCGAGCCTGCGAATCTTTCGGATTGATTTGCATGGCGTTCCGGAATTCGACGCTGGCTTTCGCGAATTCCCCGCTCTGGAGATAGTCCTGGCCGCGCTGCATGTGGCTTGCGAGCCGTGATTTCGCGCCGCCACATCCTGCAATGAGAACCATCACGGCCAATGCGATCGAGGTCCTGACAATCGATCGTGGGGTTCGCGTCGCCGACATACCGGGACTCTCGAATCATTGTGGGGAGTGGGACTGTAGGCAAGATGCGTGACGAAGGGATGACAGCCTTCGTTACGCTGCGGCGCCCAGAAATGCCCGCCCGGCGATTGCGGCCAGCATTACGCTCAATATTAGTCGGGGCATCAATCGCTTGAGATCAAATGTCAGCAGCATTTCAACCACATATAGCAGGATCACGGACTTCGCGATTCCCTGCGGCAGGTCCTGCGGCAATTGCAGGGAGCCGGGAAGATTGGGTAGCACCAGAGCGACAAACACTACGATCAGATCCAGCGTCGTCACTTCAAATCGCCGCGTCGGCGAGAGCCAGAACCGGACCAGCGCGGCAGCGCCGGTGATGCCGATCAGGGTCCAAGATATCGTGGCCAAGGCCTCCGAGTGATCGAGCGCGGTCTGGTCCAGGTATACGAGCAGCACCACACTGACGTAGGCGGCGGTCCGTTCAATCCAGTGCATGGAGCCGCCTGCCCTCCAGGCACTGAGCAGCAGCACCGCCAGCATCCCCAGGCTGAGGACGCCGAGGTCCTTACCGACACGGGACGCGAATAGCAACACCGTGCCGGCGTACGCGATGAGACAGGCCAGCACGAGGGCCAGGGCAATCGACGGCAGCCGCGCCGTCGTCGGTAAAGACGCCGGTCGCGCGCGAATTTCGCCGGGCGGGTCCACCTGATGCAGATGCCAGCCCGTACTCGCGGCCAGGTGCAACGTGCCGAGTACCACCAACGCGAAAACGCAGAACACCGCAACCACGGCGAAATCCGCTTCAAAGCGCATGAAGTACGCCAGCAGCACCAGACCCACTTGCAGCAGATAGACGACGGCGACGGATTCGCGATGGGTAAATCCGATCGACAGGAGCCGATGATGCAGGTGGTTGCGGTCCGGCGTGAAGGGGGATCTGCCCGCCAGAATGCGCGTTGTCATGACGGTGAGCGTGTCG
>Ga0265338_10011678_pt1 | contig 10115 bp, 4 predicted proteins | sample 42126metaG_FD_193579 | JGI IMG/M metagenome (GOLD analysis project Ga0265338, IMG submission 193579) | Rhizosphere microbial communities from Carex aquatilis grown in University of Washington, Seatle, WA, United States - 4-21-26 metaG | ecosystem: Host-associated > Plants > Roots > Rhizosphere >... | reverse complement strand
TTCGCGGTCGATGCGCACGACCTGCTGTTTGTGGGCGACAATCCGGGTCTTGACGCTGGTGGCGCGCGCGGCGCTGGCAAGAACGCCGTCACAGCCGATGCTCTGCTCGCGCAACAGATGCTTGAGCTGGTGCGCCGCGGGATCGTGGCCGACGGCGCCGAACAGTTCCGTGTTCACGCCCAGCGCAACCAGGTTGCGCGCCACGTTGGCCGCGCCGCCCGGCATGAAACTTTCGCGGTCGAAATCCACCACCGGCACCGGCGCTTCCGGCGAGAGGCGCGCGACGCTGCCCCAGATAAACTGGTCCAACATCACGTCACCCACCACCAGCACGCGCGCCTTGCCTGCCACACTCAGGATCCGGCGCACGCGCGCCGGCGATAATTGGGTTCGCTTCATTGTTGTCAATTAATCCAAAAAAGCGGTGAGCGGACTGCTGGCGTCGGCGGTTTCCCGTTGCGCAGCCAGGCCGGATTCAAACGCCGCGCGGCCTGCGTCAACCGCCATTTTGAACGCGACCGCCATTCGATTCGGGTCGCTCGAAACCGCGATGGCGGTGTTGACCAGAACGGCGTCTGCGCCCAGTTCCATCGCTTCCGCCGCGTGGCTTGGCGCCCCCAGGCCGGCATCCACGACCACCGGGACGGTTGCTTGTTCGATGATGATGCGAATCAGGTCGCGGGTCTGAATGCCGCGATTGGATCCAATGGGCGAGCCAAGCGGCATGACGGTGGCCACGCCGGCGTCCTGCAGCCGTTTCGCCAGGACCGGGTCGGCGTTGATATAAGGCAAAACGGTGAAACCTTCGTGGACCAGAGTTTCGGCGGCTTTGAGGGTTTCCACCGGGTCGGGCAGCAAATAACGCGGGTCCGGGTGGATTTCGAGTTTGATCCATTTGGGCAGGCCGGCGGCGGCGGCGAGCCGGGCCAGGCGCACGGCTTCGCCGGCGTTCATCGCGCCGCTGGTGTTCGGCAGCAGCAGATACTTTTTGGCATCAATGAATTCCAGAATGTTCGCAAACGGATCCTTTTTTCCGCTCAGATCCGCGCGGCGCAGGGCGACGGTGACGATTTCCGCGCCGCTGGCTTCCAAGGCATCGCGCATGGCTTCGGGCGAAGAGAATTTGCCGGTGCCCAGGATCAGGCGCGACCGGAAAATCCGCCCGGCGATGGTCAATGGCTGATTCACAAGTGACATCTAACTCAATTTAGGCGCGGCGGCAAAGCTTTGTCGAGCCGCGATGGGAGGCGAGGGTGGTGCAGGGCAGCTCCAACTCTGAAGGAGAAGTGGTTTGGTGTCCAGACGGCGCCCGATTTGTAGCGCAGCTTTGCAAGCGGCTGTGCCGCCGGTTTCCAACCGGCGCAGCCGCGGCCCCTCTCCAATCGCGGGCAATCTTCAAAGCCAAGTCAGGTTGCGAAACTGCCGGTACAGCCGCTTGCAAAGCGGCGCGGCCAACGGAGCGCCGGATCCCGGAGCCACGTCATCGACCCATCAAAGGTGGCTGTTGATCTTGGCCAGAATCGTTCGCGACAACGCTTCGTCGCCAAAGGTACCCACGCGGATGCGAAGTTCCGTGGCGGAATCCGAGATTTTTGTCATCTCGATCTCGATCTTTTTGCCGCTGGCATTGCGCGCGGTCAAATCTCCCTCCAGCGCATCTTTGCCCTGGCTCGTCACCGGAAATTCCAGGTCCTTCATCGCCGCCCGCGTCGCGTTCCACACCCGATCCAGCGAAGTCGGTTCGGTGGCTTTGACTTCACCTTTGTAGTAGGCGTAACCGCCGGCGCCGGCAACGCCCGCTGCGGCACCGACCACGAATAGCGCGCATCCGTTCGCCAAAGCCAACAATACTGCCGCCATTCCAATCGTCAGTAGTTTCTTGTTCATGCGTTTGTTTTAAATCTATGAAAGCCGAATCGGCCTCACAACCCAAAATTGATTGAACTTGGTAGAACTCTGCTGGTTCTGCCGTTAAACGCCACCATTAGATCACGATCCGGCCTTGACCAGCGCAATTCCTGACAAACATTTGCCAAGTTTGGGGTGGAAATCTCCGGAAATGGTGTCAAAATGTAACATTAGCAGATTGTAATGTTTGTACCAACTGCGTGCGGTTTTCTAATATGCTTGCTATGAAACGCTTCTATTGTCTTACGGCCGCTCTGTTGTTTGCATCGCTGCCCCTTCCGGTTGCCGCCCAGGTTATCATCAGCGAGTTCATGGCGAGCAACACGCACACGCTTTTGGATGCGGACGGCGATACATCGGATTGGATTGAAATCGAGAACACGTCAGGCTCGACCGTGAATCTCTTTAATTGGGCGTTAAGCGATAGCGCGGGCAATCCCTCGAAGTGGCTTTTCCCATCCACGAACATCGGTCCGGGAAGCTTTATGGTGATTTTTGCTTCCGGCAAGGACCGGCGCACGCCCGGCCAGGAACTGCACACCAATTTCAAACTGTCGGCGGAAGGCGAGTATCTTGCACTGTTCCGCCCTGATCTCAGCACTGCCACAGAGATTGCTCCTCAGTTTCCGCCGCAGTTTCCGGACGTTTCCTACGGCATCGGCATGCAGTTCACCAACACGACCGTGATTGCGACGAATGCGGCGATTCACTATCTGATTCCATCGAACGCCGCCTTTGATGCCACCTGGACACAGTTGAGTTTTGATGATTCAAGCTGGCTGGTTGGAACCAATGGCATCGGCTACGAAACTGGCATCGCCGACCCGCAGGAGGAACCGTTCGCGGCCAAGGTGCTGGCAACACAGCCGGAAGCATACTGGCGGTTGAACGAAGCGAGCGGGCTGACGGCGGTGAATCTCGGCAACGGTGGAGTCTCGGACGGTGGGGGCTACATGGGCAGTATTGTTTTGGGCGGCGCGGGCCCGCGTCCGCCGTCATTTCCCACGCTTGAGGCCAACAACAACGCGCCGCTTTTCGACGGCTTGAGCGCCTACGTCAACGGGCCGTATCAACTCATGAATGATCTGCCGGCATTTACGATTGGCGGCTGGATTTGTCCGACCGCTGCGCAAAACAGCCTCACGGGATTGTTCGGCCAAATCGGCGCGATAGAAATCGGTTTCAGCACGGCATCAACCATCCAGGTCTGGACGCCCGCGGGTTCTGTGTCTGCCACTTATCCCTATGCCACCAACACCTGGCATTACATCACGGCCGTCGGCGGCAACGGCCAGCTTGCGCTCTATTTCGACGGGACGCTGGCGGGCAGCACGACAATTTCGGCGGGGAATTTCGGCGAGTCGGAATACGATTTCAACATCGGCGGCGGCGGCGTTTTTGACACCAGCGGGAATTATTTCAAGGGTCTGCTTGACGAGGTCGCCGTCTGGTACCGCGCGCTGGCGACGAACGAAATCACCGCGCTGCTGGCCAGCAATGCCGACCAGGTCAGCTACACGAATTACATCAATACCGACGTGCTGTCGAAAATGTATGGCTCGAATGCCACCGCGTATGTCCGCCTGCCGTTCACGATTTCCGATACCAATGCATTCAGTGGTTTGCAATTGCTCGTGCGCTATGACGACGGCTTTGCCGCGTTTCTCAACGGTCATTTGATCGCGAGCGCCAATGCGCCCGGCGGAATCCCGACGGTGCCGACCCTCACGGATTTGGGCGGCACGGCCCCAACGCCAGGGGCATACGACGTGTCCCAGTTGCTCACTTCCGGACAAGCCAACAAGCCTGACGGTTTGAACTATTACACGGACAACCAGCTCAGTTTCGCCAGCGGCGAGCCGGGCCAGACATTTACGACCCCCAGCGGCTCATCCGGATTCCTGTTGAATTCACTGGCCATCAGGACCGGCGGCGGCTCCACTTCAGGAACGGGCACCCCGCAAAATTATGTGCTGCATGTTTATTCCGTGAGCGGCAGCACGGCGACACTGCTGGCGACTTATAACGCGTCGAACTTTACCTTTGCGGATGGCGATTGGTTGCAGTGGAGTGGTTTAAACCTGTCCCTTTCAGCCAATGCCGTTTATGCCTATTCGTTCGGAAAGGCTTCGGCCAATGTTTACGGATGGGAAGGGCTTGGAAATGCCATCGGCAATCTTTATCCAGGCGGCGAGCTGGGCATGATGCCCGTTACCGGCGGGGCGATTACTTTCGGCGGCAGTCATGGCTATGATGCCGTTTTTGATGTCGGGTTGAGTTTGCCCGCCTCGCTCGCGTGGAATTCCACCGCCTCGCAGCGGCATCTGGATCCCCAGGCGGTGCAATGGGCGGCCTTCGATGTCAGCGCGGCCCGGCAGTGGCTGCAAACGGGCAACAACGTGCTGGCAATCCAGGCGTTGAACATCGCCGCGACGAACACGGATTTTCTGATGCAGGCGCAACTGCTCGGCCTGAGCATCACCGCTTCCAGCAGCAATTGGAGATATTTTACCGGCCCGACACCGGGTGCGCCGAACGGGACGAGCACAACCGATTTCGGTCCGATCATGTCCGGCGCCGCTCATTCGCCCAATGTGCCGGTCGCGGGCGGCGCACTCACCGTCACGGCGCAGGCCCTCCCGGGCTTCAACCCCATTGCCAATGTGACGCTCTATTATCGGGTGATGTTTAATTCCGAGGTTTCCGTGCCGATGATCCTTTCAAATACCAACGGCACCTGGACCGGCATCATTCCCGGCGGCGTCGCAACAGCCGGACAATTGCTCCGCTATTATGTCACCGCCGTGGATACCGCCGGCAATGCTTCGCGCTGGCCGATTTTCCCCGACGCGACCGATTCACAGCAATATTTCGGGACCGTTGTGGCCGATCCTTCCATCCAGTCGCAACTGCCCGTCGCCTATTTGTTCATTCAGGACACGGCCTCCGGCGACAACCGGACCGGCACGCCGGCGTCGTTGTTTTATTTGAATGAACTTTACGACAACCTCAATTTCTATGTTCACGGCCAGTCCTCCACCTACTGGCCCAAGAAAAGCCACAACCTGGATTTTCCCAAAGACCACCAGTTTCTTTACGCGCCCAATGGCCTGCGCGAAAAGAAAGTCATCTTCATCAGCAATTACGGCGACAAGGCGCGGATGTGTACCACGCTGACTTACGCGGCGACCAGCCTGTCCGGCGGCATGGGTCTGTTCTCCTTCCCCATCCGCATCCAGCTCAACGGCGCGTTCTGGGGAATCGAGGACATGGTGGAACACGGCGATGACGTGTGGCTCGACCGCATCGGCCGCGACGGCAACGGCGCCCTCTACAAAATGTATAACAACCTGAGCAGCGCCTCCGGAAACGAAAAGAAGACGCGGGAGTGGGAGGGCACAGACGACTTGGCGGCGTTGGTTTCCAGCCTGGACGAATCCATACCGCTGGCCACGCGCGTGACGTATGGTTACGACAACCTCGACCTGCCGCAAACAGCCAGCTACTTCGCGGACATGGCCCTTGCCAGCAGCCAGGATGTATCTGCCAAAAACTATTACCTTTACCGCGACAGCGACGGCACCGGCGAATGGGCGATCACCCCGTGGGACGTGGACCTGACGTGGGGCCGGAACTGGATCGACGCCTACGGCTATTTCACCGACACGATCTACACGAACAACGTGCTGAGTTTCGACAATCCCGCACAGCAATACAAACCCGCCAACCGGCTGTTCGATCTGGTTTTCGGTTACAGCGATTTCCGCCAGATGTATCTGCGCCGGCTGCGCACGCTGATGGACACGATTCTCATGCCGCCGGGCGCGCCTACCAACGCGCTCGTCATCGAACCGCTCATCCGGCAATACGAAAGCAAGTTGAATCCGGCGGGCATATCACCTTCCGACACCGCGCTGGATTACACGGCCTGGGGCCCCTGGTGGGGCAATACCAGCTACAGCATTTTCCCGAATTTCGCCGAGCAGATCATCTCCACCTACCTGCCGGGCCGCCGGAATTTTCTCTACGGCCCCAACGCCACGCTCAACGGCGACTTCATCCCGGCGGCGCAGCCGACCAACACGGTCGTCCAGATCGGGTCCTGGGATTACAATCCGGTGAGCGGAAACCAGAACGAGCAATACGTGGAGCTGCGCAACACAAATTCCTTCGCGGTGGACGTGTCTAATTGGCAGCTCACGGGCGGCATCGAATTCACCCTGCGCCCCGGGACGGTGATTCCCGCCGGCAAATCCCTTTATCTCGCCGCCAATGTGAACGCCTTCCGCGCCCGCGTGGCCAGCCCGCACGCCGGGCAAAACCTCTTCGTGCAAGGGCCGTACGGGGGCTTCCTCAGCTCCCAAGGCAATACGCCGTTGATTCTGGAAAACGACAAGGGCGCGCTCGTCAGCAAGAACAGCTATGCCGGTAGTTCGTCCGCATCGGCGTTCGTCGCCGGAAATCTCGCGGTGCTTCGCGTCGGCGACGGCTCGGAAGCGCTGAGCAGCCACGGCAATTCAATTTACATCGACCAGTTCACCACCAACGGCACGCTCGTCGGCAGCATCCCCATCCCCGACAACGCCACCAACGCCCTCCTTATCAGCGGCAGTGCCTCGTCCGAAGGCGCGCTGACCCTCTCGGCGGACGGGCGGCTGCTGGAAATGGCGGGCTACAATATCGCGTTCACGAACAGCGCCTCTTCCCTGCCCAATTCCGGTTCCACCAATGTTCCGCGCGTGCTGGGCATCCTGGATGTGGCGGGCAACTTCGCGCTCGCCGGAGTGACGACCAATCAATACAGCGGCAACAACATCCGTTCCGGCACCAGCGACGGCCGTGGAAATTATTGGGGCGCGGGCGCGGTCGGCGGCACATTCTATTTCGGCAGCGGCCCGTCCAGCACGGTGCAAAACACCGTTGCCAATAGCGTGGTTATCCAGGACCTCGGCGGCAACCTCTACCTCACCACGAGCAAAACCACGCCAGGCATCTGGAAGATCCCGGGCACGCCGGTGGTTCCCGCGACGGCCTCCCTGTTCGTGGGTTCCGGCACCGGCAGCAGCCCGTACGCATTCGCTTTCAATCCGGCCTTCACCACCGTCTATATTGCGGATGACACGCTGGCGGGCAAAGGCGGAGTGCAACGCTGGGATTTCAACGGCAGCGCCTGGTCCATGAGCTACGCCTTCGCCGGCCTCACCAATGTCGGCGCGCGCGGGGTGACCGTGGACTTCAGCGGCGCGTCCCCGATCGTCTATGCCACCACCGGTGAAGCCTCGGCGAACCGCCTCGTATCCATCATCGATACCGGCGCCGGATCCCCGGTCACAACGCTGGCGACCGCCGGGGTGAACCAGATGCTCCGCGGCGTGGCACCGGCGCCAAACAAAGGCGCCCGGCCGCAAATCTTTAACGCCTCTCGGAACGGAACTAATTTCACGCTCTCGTGGACGGCCCTGGTCAGCCGCAATTACACGGTCCAATACACCGACAACCTGAGCAACCCGAACTGGATCGCGTTGACCAACCTGTCCGCCACGCTACCCGTCTTGACCGTGACCGACTTCACAGCCAGCACTACTACCAACCGCTTCTACCGGCTGCTGTTGAATCCTTGAGACCCCTGGCGCCGGACACCCACGATTCGTCGAGAGGCAAATCGTGGGGCTCGCTGGTCGCAATCGTCGTGGGGGGGTCGGCAAACCGCCGCACTTCTCCCAAGAATCGAAGCGCGCGGCTCTCTGCCGGACAGCCGCCGCGCCGGGTTGGACTTCACTTTTTGCATTCCTGAACACGCCAGATATTGATTGGAGTTTAAAGCGCCCCATCCTAGAATTTGGCGCGTCGCGAATTATGAAATTTCATTTCCTTCTCGCCTTCACGTTGCTCCTCTGTGCCGCTCGCGCGGAAGACGCCGCCAGTACCGGCAAGGATATCGTTCCGGATTGCCCGGAATGGGTGCACCACGCCGTGGTATACCAAATTTATCCCCAGACGTTCTACGATTCCAACGGCGACGGGATCGGCGACCTGCAGGGGATCATTCAGAAGTTGGATTACATCAAAAGCCTTGGCGTGGACGCCATCTGGATCAACCCCTTCTTTGATTCACCGTTCAACGACGCCGGCTACGACATTCGCGATTACTACCAGGTCGCACCGCGTTACGGCAGCAACGACGACGCCCGCCGGTTGTTCGCCGAGGCGCACAAACGCGGTCTCAAGGTCCTGTTCGATTACGTCATCAGTTACACCTCGATTGACAATCCGTGGTTCGTCGCCTCGGCCAAACCAACGCCCAGCCCGTATTCCAACTGGTATATCTGGACCGACAACATCTGGAAAAACGAGCGCGGCAACCAGTGGGTCCATGGCTACGGCCAGCGCAACGGCAATTTTTACAGCAACTTTTTCTGGAGCGAACCGGCCCTCGATTACGGCTACGGCACTCCCGACCCGGCCAAGCCCTGGCAACTGCCGGCCGATCATCCCGACGTGCTGGCGTTGCGGGCGGAGATGAAAAAAGTCATGCGGTTCTGGATGGACGTGGGCGCGGACGGCTTCCGCGCCGACATGGCTGGAGCGCTGGTCAAGGGCGGTGATCCCCACCACCAGACACTCGGCTACTGGCGTGAGGTCCGGCAAATCCTGAACACAAATTATCCGCAGGCCTTCACGGTTGCCGAATGGTCCGGGCCGCGCGAGGCGCTCGACGGGGCGTTTCACGCCGACTTCTATCACTGGGTCGAGGGTTTCAACGATCTTTACCAAAAGGAAAGCTGGCGCATCGGAAATGGTATGACCGACGGCCACAGTTTCTTCGATCGCGAAGGGCAGGGGGACATCACCCATTTTCTCGACGGCTACCTCTCCGCCTGGCAGGCCACCCGGTCGAACGGTTACATCTGCCTGCCGCTGGGAAATCACGACATCGCGCGCCTGAACAACCGGCGGAGCGTGGACGACCTCGAGATGATCATGGCGTTCGGCCTGACGATGCCCGGCGTGCCGTTCCTTTATTACGGCAACGAGATCGGCATGCGCCAGTTGGAGAACCTGCCGCAGATCGAGGGTTGCTACAAACCGCGCGCCGGCGCCCGCACGCCGATGCAATGGACCGGCGGAAAGAACCTCGGCTTTTCGAGGGCCGACCCGGCGAAGCTGTATCTGCCGGTGGACCCGGCTCCCGACGCTCCGAATGTGCTCGCGGAGGAGAACGATCGCGACTCGCTTTTGAACCGGGTCAAGAAACTCATCCGGCTCAAGCACACCGAACCGGCGCTCGCAGCTTACGCGGAATTCGTCCCGCTTTTCGCAAAGACCAATACCTATCCTTTCGTCTATGCGCGCGCCGGAGGCGGGGAGAAGTTGCTGTTGATCTTCAACCCCGCAGCGCGCGACGCCACCGCCGAATTTGCGTGGCCGGTCGAGCCCCAGAAGTTGAAGCTGCTGGCCGGAAAAGAAATCCATGCAACCCGCGAAGGTCCGGCGCTCAAAATCGAAGTCCCCGGCCTGACCTACGCCATTTATCGGGCAGTGGAGTAAGCCGCGCTTGACGATATCGCGTCAATCGGATCGGAGCGCGGAGCATCGCTCCGCACGAATTTGAGCACGAGCCCGGCGCAGCAATTCTCCGCAGTCCGGAAGACGCAAACTGACCCTGCCGCACTTGACACTTGTGCCGAGGCGCCGTGTGAACTATACTCCTGACATTCCCAACGAAAAAGCAATTGGTTTAATCTGGAACAACAGTTAACTGAGAAAAATTATGGCCTACGAACTTCCTCCGCTCCCGTATCCGAAAGACGCACTCGAACCGTATCTCGACGCGCAAACGATGGAGATTCACCACGACAAACATCACGCGGCGTACGTGGCAAACCTCAACAAAGCCATCGCCGGCAAAGCCGACCTCGAGGCAAAATCGGTCGAAGCGCTGATCGGCAACCTCGACGCCGTGCCCGCCGACATTCGTGGCGCGGTGCGCAACAACGGCGGCGGTCATGCCAACCATTCGATGTTTTGGAAACTGCTCGCCCCCAAAGCCGGCGGCGCGCCCTCGGGCAAACTCGGGGACGACATCAAAGCCGCGTTCGGGAGCTTCGACGCATTCAAGGAAAAATTCGAGGCGGCGGGCATTGGCCGGTTCGGCAGCGGCTGGGCCTGGCTGGTGCTCCATCACGGCAAGCTGGAAATCGTGTCAA
>Ga0265338_10011677_pt1 | contig 10116 bp, 7 predicted proteins | sample 42126metaG_FD_193579 | JGI IMG/M metagenome (GOLD analysis project Ga0265338, IMG submission 193579) | Rhizosphere microbial communities from Carex aquatilis grown in University of Washington, Seatle, WA, United States - 4-21-26 metaG | ecosystem: Host-associated > Plants > Roots > Rhizosphere >... | reverse complement strand
GATTGGCAGCCTGGAGGGCCTGGACAGTAGTTCCGCAGGATGACGCAATACTGTTCAACGTATCGCCCCATTGGACAGTCACGTAGCTAGCGCAGTTTGACCATGCCAACACCCCTCCGGTTGAGGCGAAAGATGCAACCAGGATGACGACAACCACGAGCGATTGGAGAATTCTTTTTGGAGTCATAGAACCTTCTCTTTGGAACAAATATAAATGAACGCGATTATTCTATACTATACAGCAAATTTTCTTCTTATACAAGAAGTGGAGCGAGTATAATCCCGTAAAATTTGAGGCCAGTGAGTTACGTTATCATTAATTACTGCATCGATGGAACCAAGCATGAGTGAAAAAAAACCTGCGGTTGACCAAATGTGGCATGATTGGTTCGCGGGCGACGCCTTTAAGTCGGAAAAGCAAATGATGCGCATCCTGCGTGTGCTCCCCCATGACCCGCGCTGTAAATTTTACCGCGCACCCTTTAAGGGAGTCGGCGGAGCGGTTGTCCGTATGCTTTTTGGAAAAAAACAATCGACTTTAAACCCGCGTTTCTGTAATCTCTGCGAAGATTTTGCAAATAAGAATCGGGGTGGGCATGAGGTGGAAATGTCGATGTTGTTTGCAGATGTACGCGGTTCCACATCGCTTTCCGAGAAGATGAGCCCAACTCAATTCAGCCAATTAATCAATCGCTTTTATGTGGAGGCGACAAACGCGATCGTTCAGGAAGATGGCCTGGTGGAAAAACTGGCCGGCGATTCAGTCTCCGCTTTCTGGGGGCCAGGTATTGCCGGACCGAAGTACGTTGCAAGGACGATTCAAGCAGCACAAAACATCCTGAAGATCATTAATCAAGAGAAAATACCCGTGGGTATAGGCGTCCACGCAGGAGTGGCTTTTTTTGGAGCGATGGTTCGGCGAATGGTCTGATTAATATTTCGGCCATCGGTGACGAGGTCAACCTTGCGGCGCGCCTGGCTTCAAAAGCTGCGGAAGGCGAAATCGTCATAAGTGAAAAGGCATTAAAGCTTGCCGGTATAGACGGGAGCCGATTGGAATCCCGCATGCTAGATTTGAAAGGGATCAGTGAGCTCGTCGATACGAGGGTGATCGAAATACCGGGACGCGGAAAAAAGCGGATTAATTTATTCCGTGCTTTACGAATGGGATGAGGGGGGAAGTAGATATGAATACCAGGGCCAGAAAATTTCAATAAAACTCAGAAGACCCCTTTTGCTTTTTTTGATAAACCATCCATTTACCAGTCTTTTTTTCGAAAATTCGCCTCTTGCTTTAAATTCACTTGTAGTTTATAGTTAATTCATAGTTAACTATAAATATAGGATTAATAATATGGATATTCCTCCTTCTCATGCCGGTCTGGAATATATTCTAGCGCATATCATCCAGGATTTCATGGAGTCCATGCGCAAGACAGGCCTCTCCGCGCCCCAGATCAATGCCCTGCTGCATATTTACCATTCACAGAACGGAGAATGCGGGCTCTCGGAAATCAGCGGGCTTACGGATTCAAGCGGGCCAGCCGCCAGCCAGCTTGTGGAGCGGTTGGTTCAGCAGGGAATGGTGGAACGTAAGGAAGACCCGCTCAACAGGCGAAATAAGAAATTGCGACTTACCGATAAGTGCCTGAAGCTGATCCAAAACGGTATTACTTCCAATCACTTTCTAGGGGATTTGATGACCTCCATGCCAGCCAAACAGCGTGAAACAGTCCATGCGGCTTTTGGCTACCTGGCGCAGGCTGGCCAGCGAATCCAATTTTCTCAACCACAAAAGGATGACAGAGATGCATAGGATGCACAACGAACCAAAAACCAGAAACGGCCCTGAGACATCAGGTCTCACACTTCACTGGGCTCCTCAATACGATTTTTTTTCAGGGCTGATGGGGATGGGTGTAAACCGACCAAACAGCCGGATGGTTATCGAGCTGGCGAAGGTCAAGCCTGGCGACAAGGTGCTTGACGTGGGCTGCGGCACAGGCAACCTGACACTAACCGCAAAATCATTCGCCGGAATAAGCGGCGCGGTATACGGTATCGATGCCGCGCCTGAGATGATCGAGGCGGCCCGAAAAAAGGCAAAACGGGCCGGCTATGATGCGGTCTTTGAAGTGGGTTTGGTCGAGAAAATTCCATTCCCCGATGCGACCTTCGACGTGGTAGTCAGTCGGTTAGTAATTCACCACCTGCCAGACGATTTGAAACGCAAAGCGTTTGCAGAGATATTCCGTGTGTTGAAACCGGGTGGGCATTTCCTGGTAGCGGATTTCAGGCCGCCGACCAACCCAATATTAAGCCATGTCACTTCCGCGATTGTCGGTCAGCACATGATGCAAACGGATGTTAGCATCATTCCCTCGCTGTTCTCGGCAGCTGGATTTGTGGAGATTAGGTCGGGGCCTACACAATCAGCGATCCTGGCCTACGTGAGCGGGAAAAAACTGGTACAGTAGATCCTGGGATAAACACCAAGAAGAAAAGAAAAAAAACATTAAACACAAAGAACACGAAGGAGCACAAAGGAAAAAATCCAGTGAACCCACCTACCGTTAATTTAAGTTCATGTTATGCCGACCAAATAGGTGAGACGAATTTTCCAAGGCCGGTATGGTTGTTAATGACTACACTGAGTGGGCAACAAAACCTTTCGATGGGGTTGAGTTGAGCACGAGCAGCGTCTAATAACGATAAGGCCTCGGCTTCGGTGTTCGCATGAACGGTTGCCAACTGAACGGGTTTCCTGCTTGCAATAATTGTGAAAGGGGAAACATCGTTTACAGCTTCTTCCGGCTGGCAAGCAAACCCGACTCAAGACAAACCTTTACCACCTGAGGGTCAAAATGGGTTCCGGTTAGAGACCGGATATGGTTAAGCACCTTATCATCAGGCCACGCAGCGCGGTAAGGACGGTCAGAAGTCAGAGCATCCCACACATCGACGAGGGCAAAAATCCGGGCCGCGATCGGGATCTGATCTCCGCTCAAACCGCGCGGATAACCCGAACCATCCCATTTTTCGTGGTGACCGTAAGGGATATTAAGTGCAGGCTGGAGGTAATGGATGGGAGAAAGCATTTCATAGGCAAAAGTTGGATGCTTTTTCATTATTATCCATTCTTCATCAGTCAATGGCCCGGGCTTGAGCAGAATACGATCCGGGACGCCCATTTTACCGATATCATGCAGCAATGCACCCCTGCGGACATGAACCAAATCTGTTTCAGAAAGGCCAAATAGGCTCCCAAGTTTCATGGTCAGCTCTGTCACCCGTTGGGTATGTCCTTCCGTTTCTTTATCGCGCAAGTCCAGCGCACGCGACCAACCCTGGATGGTGGCATCGTAGGCCTGGGTAAGCTCGGTATTTGATTGCTGCAAGTCATTGAACAAGGAAGAGTTATCAATCGCAATGGCGGCCTGATTGGCAAGGGAATTAAGAAATTTCAACCATTCCTCACTTGATTCAAGCTCAGTACGATGGAAGAGTTCGATTACCCCTTTAATCTGGTCTTTTACGATTAGGGGCACTGCGTAGTAACTAATAAAAGGTTCAACCATCATGGCTTTTGCAAGACGCGGATTATCCGAAAGCATAGTCAGATTTGGAACGTAGATTGTCTGACGCTCAAGTGCGGAACGACCGGCATAGCCCTCCCCGATACGAATTGGTTTTCCGCTTTTGAACTCTGGAGATTGGAAACCGCGGCTGGTGACAAATTCAAGCGATTGGGAAGACGGGTTGTAGTACCAAACGTCGGCTGCGTCTACTTTGAGTTGTACCGTCAGATGCATAAGTAGAATATCCAGGCTTACGACCATGTCAGATGTGGTCATAATTGCCAGATCGATCTCTGTCAAGGCAATAGACTGCTGCAGGCGATGCGAGATTTGCTCTCCGAGCAGGATGCGTTGGATGGCAATCGCGGCCGAGTCCCCAATACTTTGCGCAAGGCGGATCTTTCCCGGAGTGAAAGGCTCGCGCTTTTCATTCCGCGCTTCGCCTAGCATGAGTACGCCCAGTAAATTTACCGACGAGTGAGAGGAATCACTGCTCCGGAGTGGTATCAAGCAGAGAGATTGTGCAAAATCCAATAGGAGCGCTTTTTTTTCTTCATTGCCGATCTGCGGATCAACAGCCTGCAGGATGGTTGGCTCATTCTGTTCCAGAACATGTTGAGTATAGGGTAAGGCGGAGAGGGGGACTTGAAAACCTATCCCAAGGTCACGGCTAAGGACTCGAATAGGATATGCAGCTCGCATGATGAATTTCTCATCTTCTAAAAGAGCGATCCTCGAAAAAGTGGTGTGGATACTCTCGACCGCGTGACGGTTCACGATGTTAAGGACATCCTCCAGATTATCTGCGACTGCCAGAGAATGGGATAGCTCAAACAGCATCGAGAGCTCTTCGTTGTTAATTTTAATTTCATCTTCTGCTTTTTTACGCTTGGTGATATCCCGCCCATAGAGGTTCACGTAATCCGGTTCGATAACAGGAATAACGATCATCTCGTAAATTTTTCCATCGCACTCAATATCAACGGTTTTGTTTTCCCTGGACGATAGCAATTGGGCGGTGAGATCACGCCAGAACTGGGGAGCAGGTCCGCCCACGGCACATCCCCACATATCCAAGAGCGGTCCACTTACCGGGTTGGCGTACAAAATGGTACCTTCGCGGCTAAATCGAAGTACCATGTTTGGATTTTCGGAAGGGAATTTTGCAAGACTTGCAATTTCCTGCTCCGCCATTTTGCGCTCGGTAATGTCGCGGTAATTGATAACAACCGATTGGACGGCCGGCTCATCCAAAAGATTGGTCAATAAGCCTTCCATCCAGCGCCAGGAGCCATCCTGATGCCGCAAACGGAACAAGGCCTCGTGGACACTTCCAGGATCCTTGATGGTTTGTTCCAGTAGTTGGGCTGCGGCTGCCCGTTCGTCCGGATGAAAAAGGTCAAAGAGGTTGTGACCCACAAGGGAATTGGGCGGGTAACCAAGCGGCCGGCGTGTGGTGGGGCTTTCATAGGTAAGATTTCCGTCGGAGTCAACGAGTGAAATTTCTTCCAGACTATGTTCGACTAGTGCCCGGAATCGTTTTTCACTCTTCTGCAAGGTTTCATCCCCTTGCTTCCGTTCGGTAATATCCCTAAAATTGAAAACTATTGCTTGTACACTCGGCTCAGTTAACAGGTTGGTGATGGTGCTTTCCAACCAGCGCCAGGATCCATCTTTATGTCGGAAACGATACTGAGTGGCGATGACTTTTCCCGGTTTTTGAACCAAATCATCCAGTAATACCATCAAGGAGGGAAGATCGTCGGGGTGGGTTAATTCTGCCGGGTTGGAACCAACCTGTTCTTCCGGTGTATACCCCAGGATGCGCTGTGTAGATGGGCTGAGGTATTTTATCAGCCTGTCGGCTCCTACTAATGTGATCGCATCCGGCGCGTTTTCAATCAGCGAGCGATTTCGAACTTCCTGATGTCGAAGTTCCTCTTCGGTCTTCTTTTGCTTGGTAACGATGGCTCCTGTCAACAATGTGCTTGCATATACACCAAACATTAGAAACTGAAGTTCACCCAAACGGGAGATATCGAATTTAAACAACCAAATTGCGAGGACGGTTCCAAAATTCATGACTACGATCGCCAGACTGACACTTGAAAAACCATTACTCAAGGCGATCCAGATAAGAGGTGCCGCGATCAAATAAAGCGGCTGGATACTCCGCAAAGCCGGTATACCAAAGACCAGATACAATACGACCGGGATACTAATTACCTGTCCTATAGATTGAAGCGAAGGTCGGTGGTGAAATTTTCGTGGTTTTAGATTTGCCCATTCTCCATCTATAAATCGTTTTAGCCATGGCATCACGTGGATAAGAAGGAATGGTGTAAAGACCAGGACGCCTATCATTTCCCCGATCCACCATTGGAGAAGTGTAATAAAAAATTGAGAAGAGGGGACCTGTCCGTAATTGACAAGATTAAGTATGGAGATCAGCGCCAAAACCGTGGAACCTATTGCTGAAAATAAAATCAGCAAGAGGATATCGCGTAAGTTTTGCAGTGATAAGGTGATACGAACCCGATTGCGTAATAGGAAAGCAATGATCCCGTAAACGATTGAAAGAATGACCGCCCAAACCAGGATCGGTGCGAGCGGGGTTGCAAGTCGATAAATAAAGAGACTACTAATGAGTGAGGCTAGGGTAAAGGCAGGTGTAAAGCCAATCCCGAAGGTAAGGAGAAAGGCAACGCTTATACCATCCGGGGGATACCAGGCCACTACGCCTGGGAATAGCTGGAGTCTTTGTGTTAGTTGGTCGAGGGTGCTAAAAGTGATAAAGTAAAGGATCAGAACAAGGATCCAACGGAAAAACCTGGATAAATCGAACCGCTTGAAAATTAAGCGGTCAAGAATTGTTTTTCCAATCGGAACCTTTGCTTTCAATAGTTTTCAATCCTTGATTTATTCTACTGTATTATGCAAAGATCGATTTTTACAAAGACGTTGCATTTATTTACACTTGTCAGGTGGTAGGAAAACCCCAAAAAATAAAAGGTAATGGATAATTTTGACATTTAGTATGTTATTGCCCCCCTCCATGTCAGTTTAGAATTTAAAAACAATTGTAATTGGCTAGAATTTTAATCAAATCAGTGAATTATTCCAAGATATTCTGTAATTTCAGGCTATGCCGGCCATATAGGTGAGAGCAACAGTACCCGGGCCGGCATGATTTCCAACGACCGGACTGAGCGGGCAACAATAACTTTCGATGGGATTTAGTTGAGCACGCGCGGCTTCTAATAAGGATAAAGCCTCGGCTTCGGCGTTGGCATGAACCGTTGCCAAACGAACGGGTTTGCGACCCCCAATACGTTCGCCAGCCAATTCAATCATGCGATCCATGGCTTTGCTTTTGGTGCGGATCTTTTCCACCGATTCTATGCTTCCATTGCGCATTTCCAGAACCGGCTTGATGTTCAGGATCGTACCAAACAAGGCTTGTGCGCCGCCGATCCGTCCACCACGATGGAGGAATTCAAGAGTTTCGACAACGAACATTACTCCGCTATTATCACGAGATGTTTCTGCTACTTTTTGGCAAGCCATCAGATCTTCACCGGCTTGAGCAGCACGAGCTGCCATAAGAACAGGCCAACCCATAGCCATGGTAGTGGTGAGCGAATCGACGATAACGATCCTGTCCGCGGCGTTGGGTATCATCTCGCGAGCCTGAATGGCGGACTGGACAGTGCCGGAGAATTTAGAAGAGATAAATATACCCAGAACGTCGTGCCCCTGCTCCAATAGCTTCTCAAAGGCGCTTTTCATGGAGGCTATTGTGACCTGCGAAGTGGTCGGCATATCTTTGGAGATCGCGAGACGCTTATAAAATTCACCCGGTTGGATATCAACCCCATCCTGATAATTAATTTCTCCCCATATTATCGAAAGGGGGGTGATTGTGATGTTATATTGATTTATTAAATCCTGAGGTAGATATGCGGTGCTATCCGTAACGACTGCAACAGGAGACATAATTAAATCCTACGCAAAGAGATGAGTAATTTACTATCGGGTATTATAGTCGTGTTATTGCGAGGAATAATTAAAACTTATATGTTTCGAGAACGCTGCGATAAAAAACCGCCTAAATAATCAAGGCAGAATAATTCATCGATCAACAAATAACGCCTTTATCGATTCGAACCAGGTATCGTCCACCACAATCCTGGCAAAATATTCCCTGTCATTTCAGTGGCGCTTATATTGCCGAAAAAGATAGTATTCATTTATTCACATTATCCGCACGAAGAATCCAAAAGAATTGACTCGTACTCATTCTGGCGTATACTCCAGCAAATTTATTTAATCCGTCTCCCAAAGGCTTTCTTATGGTCCAATCCCCAAGGCATTATGTAATTTCCGTCATGTCCCGCGACCATGTCGGGATTATCCATGAAGTTTCCAAAGTGCTGCAAAATCTGAACGGCAATATTGCCGATGTGCGACAGAGCGTTTTGTGCGGCTATTTCACCATGATTTTGCTGGCTTCCTTCCCAGCCAGCGTCACGCGGCGCGATATCGAACGCAAATTGGCTGAGGCCGATGCCCATAGCGAAAGCGTGCTAGAAGCGACCGTGTGCGAGGCGGATCAAGCTACCATGACACTCGCTGCTCCCCGTCCCGAAAATATCTATGTCCTGACTGCCAGTGGCGTAGACCGGGTTGGTATTGTTGCTGTTGTTTCGGGGTTTTGTGAGAAGCACAGAATCAACATCCTGGACCTTTCCACCGCTATTTCGAACGGGGATTATGTAATGATTTTGCTGGTGAATTTAAACCAGCATGTCTCCATTAATGCTGTTCGCACTGATTTGCAGTGTTTTGCCCACGAAACCGGATTGAAGGTAGTGCTCCAGCATTACGATATATTCAAAGCTGTCAACGAAATCAATTTACCACTGCGTTAACCTTAGAAGGGATATTTCCATGTTGAATTCAGGTGAGATCCTAAACACCGTTGAGATGATCCAAAAAGAAAATCTGGATGTGCGTGCCGTTACCATGGGCATAAGTTTGTTGGATTGCCGTCGGGAAACCGTAGCTGCCTCCTGTCAGGCGATCAAGGCCAAAATACACAAATTTGCAGGGAATCTAGTGGCAGTTTGCGAAGAGGTCAGCACTGAATATGGCATCCCGGTCGTCAATAAAAGGATTGCCGTCACGCCTGTTGCGCATATTGGCGCCGGGTTCGACGCGGCTGGTTTCGTGGAAATCGCCAAAGCTCTCGATGAAGCGTCCAGCGAGGTTGGTGTCGACTTTCTCGGTGGTTTTTCAGCGGATGTTGCCAACGGGATGACGCCGGGTGATCGAGAACTGATCGCCGCTATACCGCCAGCATTGAACGGCACCCAAAAAGTGTGTGCCTCGGTCAATGTCGGTTCTACACGTTATGGTATCAATATGGATGCAATTGCCTTGCTCGGCCAGACCGTTAAAGACCTGGCGGCTCAAAGCGCAGCAATAGGGGGGTTCGCTGCTGCCAAATTTGTCGTTTTTACCAACCAGCCGGGCGATAATCCTTTTATGGCGGGAGCCATTCATGGTTTGGGCCAAAATGAAATCGTTATCAATGTAGGCGTTAGTGGGCCGGGAGTCATTGCCCGGGCGTTGGAACGCAAAATCGCTCAAGATAGCCACCAAAGCTTGGGTTTGCACGATCTAGCCGAAGAAATCAAACGCACAGCTTTCCGCGTCACCCGGAGCGGGGAACTAATCGGGCGGCAGGTCGCCAAGGTTTTAAATGTGTCATTTGGGGTGGTGGATCTGTCCCTTGCGCCTACGCCCAAAGTGGGTGACAGTGTGGGGGAAATTATTCAAATTTTGGGAGTGGATGTGATTGGCGCTCCTGGCTCGACGGCAATTGTGGCGTTGTTGAATGACGCCGTCAAAAAAGGTGGAATGTTTGCCAGCCAGAGTGTAGGTGGTTTAAGCGGCGCTTTTATTCCTGTTTGTGAAGACCACGCTCTGGCGGACGCGGTCCGGAACGATACCTTGCATCTGGAAAAACTGGAGGCCATGACCAGTGTTTGCTCGGTGGGATTGGATATGATTGCCATCCCAGGCTCAGTGGATGCCGCTACGATCTCGGCCATCATTGCTGATGAAATGGCGATTGGAATGATCAACAACAAGACTACGGCTGTGCGGTTGATTCCGGTGCCGGGAAAAGAGGCTGGTGATTTTGTCTCTTTCGGGGGGTTGTTTGGCGAAAGCGCCATCGCTCCGGTGCTGAATGCAGGCCAATCGGCGCGCTTTATCGAGTTTGGCGGAAAAATTCCAGCCCCCATACATAGTTTGCGGAATTAGTAGGCTGTTTGTTGAAAAATGAGCCTCAAGTGCACAGGTATTTCAGACCAATTCTTTCACGCAGGAATATTTTGGTGGACAGAAGGTCAATTACTTTTATATCAATGATCGATGATAAAGGCTTTGGTGGATTCGATCAAATTCTTGTGAATGGGGGCGGTACCCAGACCGGCTTTCTGCATACCGATGATGACTGCCCCGACAACCG
>Ga0265338_10011675_pt1 | contig 10117 bp, 12 predicted proteins | sample 42126metaG_FD_193579 | JGI IMG/M metagenome (GOLD analysis project Ga0265338, IMG submission 193579) | Rhizosphere microbial communities from Carex aquatilis grown in University of Washington, Seatle, WA, United States - 4-21-26 metaG | ecosystem: Host-associated > Plants > Roots > Rhizosphere... | reverse complement strand
CGGGCCGTCGCAGCGCGCCGTTCTTTTTCGTCAATCAACCTCCGGTCAGCCTCCTGCAATGCCTCCCATTCCAGCAGGCGGACCCAGTTGGTGTCTTTGCACGCGGCCTCAAACCAGAAGGCGAGGCTTTCCGCCGGGTCGCCCGACAACGTTTCGGCCCAGGCCTGCCGTTCGGCCATTTTCAGGCGCAACACTTCGCGAAATAAATGTTCCTTGTTGCCGAAATAATGGTAGAGCATCCGTTTGTTGATGGCTGCTCGCCGCGCAATCGCGTCCACGCGCGCGCCTGCAAAACCGTGGGCGGCGAACTCCCTGAGCGCGGCGGACAGGATGCGTTCGCGTGTGCGTTCGGGATTTCGCCCCGCCTGCGTGGACGAAGCCGGTTGCGAGCACAATGCCGACCTGCCGACCTGCGCCGGCATCTGCCGGTTGTGTCGTTTAAGCGCCGCAGCGCGGCGAAGGCCCGCCGTGCCGCCGTTCAACCGTTCTGATTTAGCCATCTGATGAACAAGTAACCATCGAGTTACTTAAAAAGCAAGCCCGATTATATGCGGGTCAGAGCAGCGGCTTTTCCCCGCGCCAGGGCATGCTTTGTTCGTAAGCATGCCCGAGTCGCAACAGGATTTCCTCGCCGAACGGCTTGCCGAGCAATTGCAGTCCAATCGGCAGCTTCGGGTTTTTGGTGAATCCGCACGGAAGGCTGAGACCGCAGATGCCGGCGAGGTTGCACGCCAGAGTGAACACGTCACACAGATACATTTGCAGCGGGTCGTCGAATTTCTCGCCAATCCTGAACGCCGCCGTCGGGGAGGTCGGTGTAACGATGGCGTCCACTTTTTCAAAGGCCCGCAAAAAATCGTTGCGGATGAGCGTGCGGACTTTTTGCGCGCGCAAAAAATAGGCGTCATAGTAGCCGCTGCTCAAAACGTAAGTGCCCAAAATAATTCTCCGTTTCACCTCCGCGCCAAAACCAGCGCCGCGAGTCCGGCAATAAAGTTCAATCGGGTCAGCGCCATCCATCCTTGCGCCATAGCGGATGCCGTCAAAACGCGCGAGATTGGCGGACGCCTCCGCCGGCGCGATGATATAGTATGTGGCTGCTACGTAATCCGTGTGCGGCAGGGAAATTTCCACAATTTCCGCGCCGAGTTTTTCAAATTGTTTCACCGCCGCGTCCACGGACGCTTTCACCGCCGCGTCGAGTCCGCCAATCATGTATTCCTTCGGCAGACCCAGCTTCAACCCCTTGATTTTTCCGTCGAGCGCTGCAGTGTAATCCGGGACTGGTTGCGGCACGCTGGTCGAATCACAAAGGTCATGCCCGCCAATCACGCCGAGCATCATGGCCGCGTCCCGGATGTCTTTGGTGAAGGGGCCGATTTGATCGAGTGACGACGCGAAGGCAACCAGGCCATAACGCGAGACGCGGCCATAGGTCGGTTTCAGGCCGACGCAACCGCACAGCGCGGCCGGCTGGCGAATTGAGCCGCCTGTGTCCGAGCCCAGCGCGGCAATTGTTTCGTCCGCCGCGACCGCTGCCGCCGAACCGCCGGACGAGCCGCCCGGAATCCGGGTGGTGTCCCAAGGGTTGCGCGTGACACCGAACGCGGAATTTTCCGTCGAGCTGCCCATGGCAAATTCGTCCATGTTCAATCGGCCAAAAACGATGGCGCCCGCCGCCTGCAATTTTTCAATGACCGTCGCATCGTAGGGTGAAATGAACTGGCCGAGGATTTTCGAGCCGCAATTGAGCGGCTGGTTTTTGACCGCGATGACGTCTTTGATGGCCACCGGCACGCCCAGCAACGGACGGCTGGCATTGGCCCCGACTCCCGCCAGCAATTTGTCCGCGGCCTCGGCCTGGGCGAGGGCGTCGGCCCCATCGTAACTGATGAAGGCGTGGATTTGTCCGTCCACGCGGGCGATCCGGTCGAGGCACGACTGCATTGCCTCGCGCGCGGAGACTTCGCGTTTGGCGAGCCTGGCGGCAAGTTCGGAGATAGTGAGTTGATTGAGCATGGAATTTTTTAAACACGAAATACACAAAAGAGAATTTTCATTTAGTGTCTTTTGCGCATTTCGTGGGGCATTTTCTCATTCCACAATCTTTGGCACGATGAACAGGCCGTTGGCCGTGGCGGGCGCATTGCGCAGGGCATCGTCGTGCGGAAGCGACGGGCGGATTTCGTCCGGGCGCGTCACATTGACCATGGGCACGGCGTGGGCGGTCGCCTCGACGCCGGTGACATCGAGTTCCTTCAACTTTTCGATATAGTCGAGGACGCTGCCAAGCTGGCTGGCGAGTTTTTTTTCTTCGTCGGGCGTGAGCGCGAGCCGCGCCAGGTGCGCGACGTATTTTACGTCAATTTCAGGGGCAGCCATGCGCGAAGCCTAAAGTCCAGAGCTCAAAGTTCAAAGTTCAAAGTTTGTGAAAAACGTGAAGTGCGATGAATGGACAAAGATTCTTGCCAGGCCCTCACTTTTCACTTTTCACGCATTGTCATTCCTCATCGAATTTCCGTTTCACGAGCGCTTCGAGTTCGGCAATGGCTTGCAAGGCGTCGGCCCCCAGGGCGTGAATGACCACCCGGCTCCCCGGACCGGCCGCGAGCATCATCAAGCCCATGATGCTTTTGCCGTTGATTTTTTCGCCGTCTTTCTCGACAAAGATATCGCAGGCAAAGCGGTTGGCGGTTTTGACGAAAAGCGCGGCGGGCCGGGCGTGAATGCCCAGTTTGTTCACGATAATCAGTTCTCGGGTGATTGCCGCGCCGTCCAGTTTTTTCGCGCTCATCGGTCTGCTCACGATGATTTTAATCGCCGCCACGGAATTGCGCCACTCAAATATAACGCTACTTCGGCAGTGTTTCGGACGACATTTGGGCGATGAGGCGCTGGTTCAATTCCTGCGCGGCATTCTGGCCGGACATCTTCAATTTGATCTGGAACGCAGCGACTTCGATGAGCCGCGCGAGGTCGCGTCCGGGCCGGACGGGAATGATGACGTGCGGAATGTCCGCGCCCAAGACCTTCACGAATTCCTGCTCCATGCCAACCCGGTCCACTTCCTGGACGTCGTCCCACGGTTTGAGCGTGACGACCAGGTTGAGGTTTTTTTCCTTGCGAATACTTTTGACGCCGAACATGGCGGCGACGTTGATGATGCCGATGCCGCGCACTTCCATGTGATTGCGGGTGAGTTCAGCGCTGGTGCAAATCACGTCGTGGCCGTCCACCAGCGTGACTTTGACGACATCGTCAGCGACAAGGCTGTAACCGCGTTCAATGAGGGCGAGGACGGCTTCGCTTTTGCCGATGCCGCTCTCGCCGCGGATGATGACACCCACGCCGAGGAAGTCCACCATGCTGCCCAACTCGGTGCCGCGCGGCGCGAACATGGTCTCGAGTTTCAACGTCGCGGCATTGATGAATTTCATCGTTACCAGCGGACTTTGGAAAATCGGCGTGTGGGCGTTCTCGGCTGCTTCCAGAAATTCCGTATCAGGCCGGAAACCGCGGCTGAAGACGACGCAGGGGATTTTGCAGGCAAACAAATAGGCATAACGCTCCTCCCGCTGTTTTTTCGAAAGGGACCGCAGGTAATACACCTCCGCGTTGCCCATCACCTGGACGCGTTTGTAAGCGAAATATTGCGTGAACCCGCTCAACGCGAGGCCGGGCCGGTTGACGGTCGGCTCGCGGATGATGCGCTTCAAGTTCGCCGCGCCGGCCACGAGCTTCATCTGCAGCGCCTCGGCGTGTTCCGTGTAAAATTGGTCAACGGTGACCGTATCGTGTTGCATGGTCATTGGAGATTACGATTACGATTAAGATCAGGAAACAGCGACGGACGATTCGGCAATTTCTTAATCATAATCTTAATCGTAATCCGGCTTTCGTTTTTATAAATTAAACTCCGGCCCCAGGTAAATCTCCCGCGCCTTCGGGTCGTTCGCCAGAAATTCGGAACTGCCTTCCACCAGCACCTGTCCTTTGTGGATGATATAACCGCGATCGATCAATTTCAAGGTCTCGCGCACGTTGTGGTCGGTGACCAGAATGCCCAGCCCGCGTTCCTTTAAACGCCGGATGATTTTTTGCACCTCATAAACCGCAATCGGGTCGATGCCGCTGAACGGCTCGTCCAGCAGCATCAGCTTCGGGCTCGTTACCAGGGCGCGGGTGATTTCCAGCCGCCGTTTTTCGCCGCCGCTCAGCGTGTAAGCCTTGCTCTGGGCCACCGGCGTCAAATCCAGCTCCTCCAGCAGATATTTCAAACGCACCGCCCGTTCGTCCCGCGACAATTTGCAGGTCTCAAGAATCGCCAGGATGTTTTCCTCGACCGTCAGTTTGCGGAACACCGACGGTTCCTGCGTTAAATAACCGATGCCCAGCCGCGCGCGCCGGTGCATGGGCAGGCGCGTGACGTTGCGCGACTGGAATTTCACCGAACCCGCGTCCGGTTTTACGATGCCGACGACCACGTTGAAGGTGGTGGTCTTGCCCGCGCCGTTCGGGCCGAGCAACCCGACGATTTCTCCCGCGCCCACGCTCAGTGAAACGTTGTCCACCACCCGGCGGTGGTGATACTCCTTCACGAGATTTTCCGTGGCGAGCAGCAGGCCATTCGTTTGGGGCGCCGAGGTTTCCATTCAAATCAGTAATTATGAGGGGCGACACGTGGTTCGGGAACAAGATCCAGTTTGCCCGGTGAGAAATTGGTGTCCGCTCCCGCCCGAGGAGTTGCCAATGGTGAATTGGTCATGTCCGGCGGCGGTCTGGTTACTGGCGGCGAATTCGTACCGGGGCTTGCTTTAATGAAGGTTTGGCGGGAAGTCACCACCGGGTTGTTGGCTGTGATCTTGCGGGTTGCCAGATTTAAAATGATGGGTTCACCGGTCATGATAAATTCCGGGTTTTCCACTTTCGCGTTGCCCGAGAGCGCAACCAGTTCATTCGTAGTGCCGTTCTTCATCTCATAGCTGTAAACCGCCTTGTCGCCCGTCGCATGAACGGGCCGGCCTTTTTCATCCCGGAAATCAATGACCACGTTGGTCTCAGCCACGATGTGGTTTACGTGTTCACCGGACTGCGGCAAGTCAGTGATCAGCCATTCGCTGGTCAGCTTCATTTCCGGGTCATCCACCCGCACGTGACCGCGATAGGTTACCACCCGTCCTGCCATGTCAAATTCCCCGCGGTCCGCTGAAATCAGTGTCTTGGGGCGTGGCCGAGGCGTCAGGACGACTGCGATGTTCGTGGGTGCCGGCACGGAAACCTCCACGGGGGCATTCGTGCCCCCGACCTTGACGGCGTTGGTGTCCGTTTGCGCACACAGCTTCCCGTGGTCCGCCAGGACCAGCCATACGACCAGGCAAAAGATTTTTACGGGCAGGCCTTTCATTTCATCGCATTTCAATCACCGTATGCACGTTGTTTGAGATGGTGAGGAAGGAATCGTTCTGCCGCCACAAAAAACCGTCGCCCTCAACGTGGAATTTGCCGTCGCCGGCCTGCAACTGCAAACGTCCCGGCGAATGTGCCGTGTGGTTGAACGTGTCATAAACGCATTCCGGCGCGTTCACGATCATTTCCAGCTTGCCATCCGCGCTGAAGGTTTCGAGCTTGAGCTGCCGGATGACAAGCAGTCCGCCGGCCTGCGGCTGTGCTTCCGCGCCCGACAATCGCGTTTTCATCTGCTGTTGGTGCGGCGGCTCAAAATATTCGATCGAGGTAAAATCGCTCGCGTGCTGGACACCGTTCGTTTGCGCGCCGCCGTTTGGAATGGCAAAAAACCAGATCGCGAGTATTGCCAGCGCCAAAACCAGTTTCACCGGATGGGGCGAGACTGCCGCCGGGCCGGCGCGTAAAAAAAAATCACTCATTTTCGGCTCGCGAAGACGCTCGCTCCACCACCGGGCGATTTGTAAAACCAGTCTGATTTTCATTCCGTGTAATGCGCGACGATGGAATCCCATTTCCCTTGCGCTTGCAAAATCATTTCCGCGATTTCGCGGATGGCGCCATGGCCGCCTGTTGCTTGCGTCACATAATCCGCCGCCGCTTTGACCTCCGGCCGCGCATCGCCCACCGCCACCGCCAGTCCGGCGCGCCGCAACGGCCCCAGATCCACCACATCGTCGCCGACAAAACAAACGGCATCCCAATCCAGTTTTGCCCGCCGCAAAAGTTTTTCGACGGCGGCGGTTTTGCCCGCCCGGTCGCCCTGCTGGACAAGAAAATCAATCTTCAACTCAGCCGCGCGCATTTCTGTCACCGCCGATGGCCGCGCCGAAACCCAGCCGACCTTCAGACCAGCCCGGCGCAAAAATATCAGGCCCAGGCCGTCGCGAATGTGGAAACGCTTGATCTCCCGGTCGCCACCAATAAACACTGACCCATCGGTCATCACCCCGTCCACGTCGCACAGGAATAATTTTACCCGCGACAGCTTTGATTTCAGTGATGCGGTTGTTTTTATTGCCATGTTCAGCAGACTGCGGTTGAGGATGGAGAATGGAAGATGGCTGTTCACTTCTCCGGCCATCTTCAATCCTTTATCTCTCCATCCTCGTTTCCATTTCAGTGGACTGCGTTAAAAACCTTGAGTAGTCCACGCAGCAGCGCCGGCATTTCCGCCAGCGGAATCATATTCGGGCCGTCGCTCAGTGCGCGGTCGGGCTGCGGATGGGTTTCGATGAACAGGCCATTGGCACCGGCGGCGAGCGCAGCGCGGGCGAGCACAGGCGCAAATTCGCGCTGGCCGGACGATTTGTCGCCGCCACCGCCCGGCAATTGCACCGAATGCGTCGCGTCGAACACCACCGGGAAACCCGAGCGCTGCATCAGCGGAATCGAACGCAGGTCGGCCACCAGATTGTTATAACCGAACGTCGTGCCGCGTTCGGTGAGCAGGATTTTTTTTGCCCCCGCGCGCCGGGCTTTTTCTGCAACCTGTCCCATCTCCGCCGGTGAAAGGAACTGGCCTTTTTTCAGGTTCACAATCTGGCCGGTGGCCACGGCGGCTTCAATCAAATTCGTCTGTCGGCAAAGAAACGCGGGAATCTGCAGGATGTCCACGACCTCGCCGGCGACGGCGGCCTGGGTTTCGGTGTGAATGTCGGTCAGCACCGGCACGCCGAACTGCTCGCGGACTTTGGCGAGCACGCGCAGGCCTTCATCGAGACCCGGCCCGCGGAAGGATTTGGCCGAGGTGCGGTTGGCCTTGTCGAAACTGGCCTTGAAGACGTAAAAAATACCGAGCGCCGCGCAGGTTTTTTTGAGCGAAGCGGCGACGCGCAGGCACAGCTTTTCGTTTTCGATCACGCACGGCCCGGCGATCAGAAACAACCGGCGCGGCGAATTGAGCGCTTTCCAGATGGCGTCGTCGTTGAGCACACGGAAGTTTTAGCAGCGGAGCGAAGGAAAGTAAATGGCGTGTCGCTGTTTTCAGTCGTCCTGACATTGATTCTTTCGACGGATGCGAAGCTTCGGGCAAGCCAAATCAAAACTGGTCTTCCTCTTCCTTGAACAGCACGTTGAACGTGGTCAGCGAGCCCTGGCTGCGCGTGATGTATTGCTGCATTTCCACCTTCTCGCCGTCGGTCAGCTTTTCGTGCGCATTGATCTTCTGTTCCAGCACGCGAAGATTGTTGCGCACCATCACAATTTTGTGAAAGAACGTTTCCAGCGGAACTTCCTTGGTTTGCAACGACGGGTCGGCGGGATGCATCACCAGCTTGCCGCCATGCCAGCGGATACCGAGCTTCTCCACCACGACATCGGGTTTCTCCAATCCCAACCGGGCCACGGCGGCGTCCAGCGTCAGCTCGATAAATTGTTTTAGCGGCACGCTCAAACCGCTCACTGCCGCCTGCGGCTCGGCGGGTTCGAGGCCGGCGGCTTCGGGCGCGATAGTGCGTTTGTCACCGCCATCAAATTGAATGTCTGCCGTCGTTTCGGAAATCGTTTTGACCGTGCCGGTGCCGTATTGCTGGTGCCGCACGCGCTGGCCGATGTGGAGAGCTTCGATTTTCATGCCGGAAATTTAACCACGGATAAACACGGATGAACACGGATTTTTGCGCCTTTTTGCTTTGACAGCGGCGTCCGGAAAAATTCTCCTTCCGGCGTGGCCGCAAAATTCTGGAACCGCCTCGAACATGAATGCCAGCTTTGGCGCAGCGGCGTCTCACGCGTCGCCGGCATGGATGAAGCGGGTTGCGGTCCCCTGGCCGGACCGGTCGTCGCCGCGGCGGTCGTCTTTCCCAAAAACTGGCTGGAAACCGGACTGCCTTCGGCCTTCCGCGGACTCAATGATTCCAAGCAATTGTCTGAGGACGAACGCGAAAAATTCTTCGGCCGCATCACGTCGCATCCCGAGATCTGTTTCGCCATCGCCAGCGTGGACGTGGAAACCATCGATCGCATCAATATTTTTCACGCCGCGCAGCGCGCCATGATCCTGGCGCTGGAACAACTGTCGCCCGCTGCTGAACATGCGCTTGTGGATGGACGCGCGATAAAATCGCTGCGGCTTCCCCAGACCCCGTTGATCAAAGGCGACGCGCGCAGTTATTCCATCGCTGCCGCCAGCGTGCTGGCCAAGGTCACCCGCGACCGGACGATGCGCGAACTGGACAAACAGTTTCCCGGTTACGGATTTGCCGGACACAAAGGCTACTCAACGCCGCAACATTTTGCCGCGATTGAAAAGCTGGGCGCCTGCGCAATTCATCGCAAAAGCTTTTCGCCCATCAAGCCTAAGGAATTGGAATTGTTTTAGATTTGATTCCTCCTCGTCGTCGTCCTCGTTCTCGATCTCGATAACGAGGACGATAACGAGGACGATGGCATGAATGTGTTGGAAAAATTGAAAGCCCGATTTGCCGGGAAGGACGAACCGGAGCATTTGCGGCGGGGCAGGCTGGGGGAGTCGGCGGCAAAAACTCATTTGCGACGCCTGGGATTGAAATTTCTCGCGGCCAATTTCCGTTCAACGCGCGGCGAGCTGGACCTGATTTTCCGCGACGCCGACTGCCTGGTGTTCGTCGAGGTCAAAACGCGGTCGTCCGAGGATTGGACGCGACCGGCGGCGGCGGTCAACGCGCGCAAGCGGCGGCTGCTGACGCAGACGGCCCTGGACTATTTGCGCCGGTTGAAAAACCCGGCGGTAAAAATCCGGTTCGACATCGTCGAGGTATTGCTGGCGGAAGGCGACGTGCGCGAAGTGCGGCATTTGCCGAACACATTTGAGATGGCTAAACCGTATCGTTATGGCTGAACCGGATGAGGACAAGGTGATGACCCGGCTGGATATGGCTTGCACGAATCTGGAAAGAGGACGAGTTTTGTATTATCAGTCATGAGCCGGGAATCCCAATTTGCCGCCGATATTATTTTGCTGGCCATCATTCTAGGCGTCGGTATCTGGCTTTTCATCCGAGCACTCAAACGTGGCGAAGACCCGTTCAGGCTGATTTTCAAATGGCTCGTCACAATCCTCGTCCTTGGAATTATGGTAAAAGTGGGCATTCCGGGTTTCCGAGAGGGTGGGCTTGAAGCCCTTGACGCCATTTTTGTGATGTTGTTATGCGGGGGCGCCTTGGCGGTCACCTGGGGACACAGTATCACCGATTCGCTGGCCAAACCGTTGACCAGCCTGTTTGACGGCGGCGACGAACCGCCGGAGCCCCGACCGTATTATTCCGTCGCACTGACCAAACGGAAATTGAACCAGCCTCTTGAGGCGATCATCGAAGTTCGCAAACAACTTGAGCGTTTTCCCCACGATTTTGAGGGAGTGATGTTACTGGCCGCTATCCAGGCCGAGGATCTGAAGGATTTGCCCGGCGCGGAAACCACTCTGGACAACTTCTGCAACCGGTCTGGCGCGCCGCCCAAACAAGTGGCCGCCGCGATGCACCATCTCGCCGACTGGCATCTCAAGCTGGCGCAGGACACGAACGCGGCACGCGCCGCGCTGGAGAAAACCATCGCGCGCTATCCGGACACGGAATTGTCGCTACAGGCGGCGCAGCGCATCGCCCATCTGGGTGACACAGGTAAAATTTTCCAGGCCGCGCACGGCGGCCAGCCCACGGTCATACCCGAAGGC
>Ga0265338_10011672_pt1 | contig 10119 bp, 7 predicted proteins | sample 42126metaG_FD_193579 | JGI IMG/M metagenome (GOLD analysis project Ga0265338, IMG submission 193579) | Rhizosphere microbial communities from Carex aquatilis grown in University of Washington, Seatle, WA, United States - 4-21-26 metaG | ecosystem: Host-associated > Plants > Roots > Rhizosphere >... | reverse complement strand
CTGGCGGCACGTGGCTATTCACTAGGCGCGGTCGATTACATCCTGGCGCCTGTTGTTCCAGAAGTCTTGCGGACCAAGGTCTCGGTGTTTCTCGATTTGCACCGTAAGACCCGGAAGGTGGAACGGCAAGCCCAGCATTTGCAACTTCGCGCTGAGCAGTTGCACCGATTGGCTCAGGCATCATTGACGATCCACTCGGCTCCCACGTCGGATACGGTCCTGCGCCTGATGACTGACGCCGCCCGCGACGTGCTCGGCGCGGGGAAAGCAACGGCCATCGGCGCCTGGGATCACATCGAGTCGCCGACTCGGTGGTACACATCGGGGTCATCGGAGGTTGGGCCAGGAAACCATGATGAGACGACCAACGTTCAATGGAGGGCTGCGTGGCATGACTTGATTCAGCTTGGCGGCTTGAGCGCGTCGTCAATGGCCGCACTGCCACCTTGGCGCGCCTTGGGTGCGTTCCTCGCCGGCGATCCAGCAAGTGCCTGGATGGCTGCTTTCTTGACCGACCACCAAGGACGCGCATTAGGCCTGGTCCACGTGTGCGACAAGCCGGAGGGCGAATTCAACGCCGACGACGAGGCCGTATTGGCGCAGCTTGCGCGGATGGGCTCGATCGCCATCGAAAATGTGCTCAACGCCGAGGCCCGCGAGGCCAACCGGCTCAAGGATGAATTCCTGGCCACTCTTTCGCATGAGCTGCGCACGCCGCTTTCCGCGATGCTCGGTTGGACCCAATTGCTCCGTACCGGGGCGCTCGACGACGAGGAAACCGCCAACGGACTTGAGATCATCGAACGGAACGTGCTCGCTCAGGCAAGGTTGATCGACGACTTGTTGGACGTGTCGCGGATTATCTCTGGCAAGCTACAACTGAAATTGCGCGGTGTCTCATTGAATTCGGTGGTCGATGCCGCCCTCGAAATGGTACGACAGACCGCCGATGCCAAGCAGATCGCACTCGATGTTCAATTCGACGACGAACCCTGCGACGTACTAGGCGATCCGGACCGTTTGCGACAGGCGGTTTCGAACTTGCTGGTTAACGCCGTTAAGTTCACGCCTCCAGGTGGGACAATCCGCGTGCGGTTACGCTGCGACCGACACCAGGCCCAGATTGAAGTTAGCGACTCCGGTGAGGGGATTGCGCCCGATTTTCTGCCGCGCATTTTCGACCGCTTCCGCCAAGCCGAAGACGGCACAAAGCGATCGCATGGAGGGCTGGGCTTGGGGCTGGCCATCGTTCGGCATGTCATCGAACTACACGGTGGCGCGGTACGCGCCGCCAGCGCCGGGCTCGGACATGGAGCGACGTTTTATGTCAACCTGCCGCTGGCGTCCGTCGCGACGGATGACCGCGCAAATGGCGAGGCTATCACACATCTTGCGCCGACCGTGGCGGCCGAACTCAGCCTGAGCGGTTTGCGTGTGCTGGTCGTCGACGACGAGGCTGACAGCCGCCGCACGATTTCCAGGATTCTGGCGCTTTATGGAGCGACCGTAGAAACGGCGGCAAGCGCCGCCGAGGCACTAAAGAAATTCCGGGTGCAGGCACCCGATGTCCTGGTCAGCGACATTGGTATGCCCAAAGAAGACGGTTATGACCTGATTCGCCAGGTACGGGCCCTTCCCGTCGAGGACGGCGGAGATGTGACGGCCCTCGCCTTGACGGCGTTCGCCCGCGACGAGGATTCCCAGCGCGCATTGGCGGCAGGTTTTCAGCGCCATGCCTCGAAGCCGATCGAGCCGGCCGTACTGGCCGGCGTGATTGCCAACCTCGCCGGCCGGACCAATCGATCTACCATAGCTGCTTGCGCATCACCGCGCTGAGGTGCCGCCAACGGGAGGCTCGCCACTTCCTAGGAAGCGACCCGCTCGAGAAGGTCGCGGAGTTGGTCCAGGCCGACCGGCTTCACGAGGTACTCGGCGAAACCGGCGGCCTCGGCTCGTTCTCGGTGGGTTTCATCGGAGTACCCGGTGACGGCCACCAGTGTGGTGTGGGCGAGATCGGGTTCACGTCGCAGCCGTTTCGCGATTTCGTAGCCGTCAAGGGGCGACATGCCAATGTCGACCAGCACGAGATGGGGCTTGAAACGAGACGCCTCCTCAATCGCCACCAGCCCCTCTTGGGCCGACGTCACATCGTGGCCCAAGGAGCGAAGCAACATCATACTGGTTATGGCACCGTCCCGGCTGTCATCGACTACGAGAATCCGCAACACACTTGCCATACTTCGAGCCTAGCAGTGTTTGACGTTGGCGCCAAGGAATCGACCGTGCGACCGAACCTGGCGACGACGCCTCGGAAGACTCGTTCTACGATGGCACGAATTCATTTAGCTCGAAGGGGCGCCTCCGCGCCGCGTTAATGCCTCGGTAACACGCGAGATTTCGTGTTCCAAAACCGCCGCCGCGGCATTGATCTGGCCCCAGTCATTGGCGATCGCAAGTTCCTCAAGCCGGCGAGCGGCCGCCATGGCAAGTTCGGCGCCAAAGTTCGACGAAAGCCCGATCAACGTGTGCGACGCGAGCCTGACCGCCGCGGCATCATGACTTGCGACGCCCCCTCGAACTTTTGTCAGCAAGCCCGGCGAATCTTCGAAAAAGAATCGTACGAGGGTGGTAAGTAACTCTTCGTTTCCGCCCAAGCGGCGCAATGCCGAATCGAGATCAACGATCCGCGGATGCTCCGGAGTTTCCATGGTCGCGTGTTCTAACCCAAATTCAATCCACCGAAGCGGCGATCGCGCGCGGCGAAGTCGCGGATCGCGGCGTGCAGGTCCGACTCACGAAACTCGGGCCAGCAATGCTCGGTAACCCAAAGCTCGGCGTAGCTGATCTGCCAGAGCAGGAAGTTGCTGATTCGCATTTCGCCCGCTGTGCGAATCAACAGATCGGGGTCGGCCATGCCCGCGGTGTAAAGGTGCTCAGCGACCGTCTCCTCGGTTACCGCCTCCGGGTCTAGACGGCCCGACCGGACTTCGCGGGCGATCGCGCGTACCGCGTCGGCGACCTCGCCACGACCGCCGTAGTTGATCGCCAGGCAGAGCACCATGCCGGTGTGCGAGCTGCTCAGCTCGATCGTCTTGTCCATCTCCGTCAGCACGCTGGGGGGCAGTCCTTCGCGGCGGCCGATCACGTTCAGCCGCACGTTCTCGTCGGCCAAGGTTCTGCGCTCCTCGATCAGGTACTGCTCGAGAAGGTGCATCAACAAATCGAGTTCGCGACGGGGTCGTTTCCAGTTCTCGCTCGAAAGGCAGTAGAGCGTCAGTTGCCCGATGCCCAGCCGCGCGGCTTCCTCAGTCGTCGAGCGGACGCTGGCCACACCGTGGCGGTGCCCTTCGATACGTGGCAGTCCGCGACGTTCGGCCCAACGGCCGTTGCCGTCCATGATGACCGCAATGTGCCGGGGGCGCTTGTCAGCCGGCACATCGCTCAAGTCGAGCTCGGGAATTGAGGAGGTCTTGGGCACCCGCGTCGCTCCGCTACTCGGCATGAATGGTCTGCTCTCGGTCGGGTCCGACCGACACGATCTCGACCGGGCGGCCAATAATCTCGCTGAGCCGGTCGAGATATCGCCGGGCATTGGCAGGCAGGTCGGCCAGGCGGCGGACGTGGCTGATTTCCTCGCGCCAGCCCGGCAACGTTTCGTACACCGCTTTGGCCATGCGCAGGTCGTCGACGTGGCTGGGAAACACCGTCACCCGCTGCCCGCCGATCTCGTAGGCCGTGCAGATCTGGATTTCGTCCAGTTCGCTGAGGACGTCGAGCAGCATCACGGACAGCGAATCGACACCGCTGAGCCGCGATGTATAGCGGACCGCGACCGCGTCGAACCAGCCGCAGCGCCGCGGGCGGCGCGTCACGGTGCCGTACTCATTTCCGCGGTCGCGCAGGTGCTGGCCCGTGGCATTGGCCTGCTCGGTCGGAAACGGCCCGCCGCCCACCCGCGTGCCGTAGGCCTTGACCACGCCAATGATCTTTTGCAAATAGCGGCCGGGCACGCCGGACCCCGAAGGAATTCCCACTCCCGAGCTGTTGCTGCTCGTCACGTAGGGGAATGTGCCGTGGTCGACGTCCAAGAGCGCCCCTTGGGCCCCTTCGAACAGCACACGCCGCCCCGCCTCCAGGGCGTCGAGCAGGAATGTGGTCGTATCGGCGACGTACGGACGCAGCCGCCGCGAGTAGGTTTCGTATTCAGCGACGATCTTGGCAGCATCGAGCGGCTCGAACTGCGCGCCGGCGGCCAGCGCCCCGATGAACTGGTTTTTGTGTCCCGCGACCTGTTCGATACGCTCGCGGATGTTGTCGCGGTACAAGTCGCCCAAACGGATTGCGTCGGCCCGGCCGACCTTGTCGCGATAGCAGGGTCCGATGCCGCGCATCGTCGTTCCGATGGCTTCGGAATTGGAGGCGCGGCCCTCGACCAGCCTGTCTTCGATGATGTGCCAGGGAAAGATCACATGGGCCCGGTCGCTGATCATCAAGTTCTTGGCGACCGCGACGCCGCGTTCGACGAGTCCGTCGATTTCAGCCAGGATGCTGGGGGGATTCAGCACGACACCGCCGGTGACGACGCACTGCACCTCTGGGCGGAGGATGCCGCTGGGGATGAGCGAGAGCTTGTAGGTTTGGCCGCCGGTGACGACGGTATGCCCGGCATTTGCGCCCCCCTGGTAGCGAACGACAATGTCGTGGCGATCGGTCAACAAGTCGACGATTTTGCCCTTGGCTTCGTCTCCCCATTGCAGGCCAATTACACAGGTCCCAGGCACGTCGCGATCCTCGAAAATCGACCGGGCGACACGCGCTGTCGAACGACAATCGGTTCTCTCGCGCGTGCCCAAACTTACCAGTCTAGGACCGCCAGGGCGGGGGTCAAGTGCCGGCCTCGTCGCTCGACTGGAAGGAGTTCTGAAATGTGGCTAAGTTGCACGCTGGAATTTGCAGTGGCACTGCGGCAAACTAATGGCGGCGCGGCAACGGCGAGTGGCTGGCACCCCGACGTGACGTCACTGGTTAGACCGAGTATTGCAACGAGCATACGAGCTGATTACCAAGTCGTCTCCAGAAACACCTCCATCAGAACGGTTTGCACCGCCAAGAGCACGAGCGAGGTGACGGCGATCGCATGTCCCTGGCCATCGTTACTGTCTCGTTCGGCGACCGCGGCGGCGCCGATCGCGACAAAGGGAACCAGAAACAACCAGATGTGCTCGACCTCCAGGGTATAGAGGGGTGCCGCGGCGAAGATCGTCAGCGACACCAGAAAGCTGCCCGCGAGCAAACGGTCGCCGGCATCTTTGTCGACGCCGAGCAGCAGGTGGCCAATTCGCCGCAACCACAATGTGGCCAGGGGCAAGCCCGCACAGAACGAAAACGCCACCAGGTTGGCCACCGCGAAGTGCAAGTCTTGTCGCAAGCTATCATGCCCTCGGCCGGCCATGATCTTACTCTGCCCCGCCATCGCTTCGGCGAACGTGGCCCAGGCGTCGTAGCCGGACCAGGCATAAAGTGCCGCGTACAAGACCGCGCTCGTCGCCACCGCCGCAGTCATCCCCAGGAGTGAATTCCGAATTCGGCACTGCTCAGCGAGCGCGGTGAGCGCAAGAACGACGACGGCCCATAGCGCCAGGAACGAGGCCGAAAACGTCATTCCAGCGGCGATCGCCGCCGCCGCACCGCCCAATGCACCGTAAACCAGCGGTCGGCCGCCGCGCGCTTTCCAGAGGAAATAGGCGCTCCACACGATCGGTACCCCGAAGACCGCGTCGAGCAATGTCGCAGAGAACATCACGATACTGGGCGACAGAATAAAAAAACTCGATGCGAGCCGAGCGGACTGTTCGTCGAGCACGTTGCGCGCCAACAGGTAAACGGCAGGGACCATCAGTGAACTGCCGAAAATCGTCGCCCAGGCGGCGGGCACCGGCCCATCGCCAAACAGCAGGGCGACGGCCCACAGAAACAGCACGCCACCGGGCGGGTGAGTGCGGCAATGCATTGGTAATTCGGGCATCAGTGACGGGTAATCGCTCAGGAATGCTTTCAGCGAATCGACCTTTGCCACCGCGCCGATATAGTCGGTGCCGTCGAGTAACTCGTACGGTCGCCATAGTCGACGCGGACCGCCATCGATCATCGCCACCGACGATGCAATCAGCACGTGGGCGATCATTAGGGCTGGCAGCACGACAGCCAAGTGTGTGCGAGCAAGCCAAATCCACCGGCAAAAGTACCACAGCCAGCCCGCGATGACGGCGACGGCGACGAGCAGCCCGGTCTTGAGGTGCGGTTCCCAGTAACCATAAAGCGGCACGAACCGGTAGACCTTGTCGCTGGGGCGCACCGCCCCCAGTTTCAGCCCGGCGTGCAGCATCAGCCACTGTAGTCCGAAGTGGTAGCCCGCGAACAGGCAGGCTAATAGCAGGAACTGAGCGGCCAATTTCGCGGCCCCGCGATTGTGTCCCGCGACGAATTGGACAAGTTGACCACGGATGAACATTCGGCCGTGTTTCCGAAGCTCCCCGAGGCGGTCTCAACTCGATTACGGGATTTATCGACAGAGGCACCATACGCATCAATAGGTTACGGCGATCTCCTGTCATCACAATCCGTCCCTCGGGAACCACTTTCGAGCCGGAAACGAGTTCCAAACGAACCACGAAAACACGTCCCGATCCGCTGCACCTGGCTCGGTACTACCAGTCCCTTCTTGACTCCGGCAAGTTCGAGAGCCGGGCGGCTTTGGCTCGATTTCTCGGAGTCAGCCGGGCTAGGGTAACGCAGGTACTTCGACGGTTGAAAGTTGGCGAGGCGGTAGAAAAACACTCGGGACAACAGGACGGCTATTGAACTTTTCCTGGCTGGGACCAGGGCACTGGCATTGCAGACATGTATCATTAACGCAGTTCGTCTTGCATTGCAGCTCTAATCAGTGACCGGCGGAAAATGGAGACTTGACGACCATGCCCGACTTAACTCCCAATGAAATCCTACTGGCCCAGCAGATTGCTTTCCGGAAATCCCTTTCGAGGGGCAACGGGCAGAGCCCGCCTTCCTACAACTCTGAGGCCGCTGTCGGTGATTTCCTGGAAGCTGCCGGAGAGGTGAGTGCTCGGCGTGCTCCGGGCATCGAGTCTAATTTGGGATACTCCGGTTGGTCGATCATTCATCGGACGTTGGCAGAGTACGACCAGCACTATCCGCAGTACGCGCAACGAGCGCAGGCTGCCCTAGAACAGGAATTCCCAGGAGCGCTGGTGGTTTCAGAGCACTTCCAGCAGAGTGCCGAAGAGCCGATCGTCATTCCTCCACTCGGAACACAAAGCCAAGCAGTCGCCGACGCTCGGAGCAAGGCTCGATTGGCGTATGCTGGAACTGCAAGCTCCTTGGTAATAGCGCCACCGTCCGCAGGCCTAAGTGGACCGAATTATCGAGGAAATCCACCTCCGGCGAACCTACTTCAACCGACTGTGAACCCGCATGACGTTCAGGGAACCTGGCTGGTCATCGTCCCGATGTTTCAGCTAGAGGTGTCGGACGCCGCGCCTATCAATGGCAGATGGAATGTTGGTGACGTTTCGTTCGTGTCGCGCGCCCAGTTGATCGCAACCCTCAACCCGCCGACACTCACGAACATCCCTCGTCCAGGAGTGTTTCAGAGGATCACGGGAGATGACAACAGCTTTGCCATCATCACACTGACGGGTACGCCCAATCAGATCCGTCGCTCGGTGTTTCGCCAGCTTCGAGAAGCAGCGAGCATTCTGGCGTCCACCGCCGCGTTTTATGGGAGGCGTCATCATGTCTCAGGATTTGGACTGAAGGGCTATCCCGCTTTCACGGCGAAGCACGATCGCTTCATCCAGACCGACGGAACTGCCTTTTGCGGCAACTGGAACCAACGGGGCTTTCTGCACCCATTCGTTCTCGATGCCGCCTGGCACAACGCGATCACTCAGTCAGGGATCATATACCTGTTCACTCGTATCGTGGACAACAATCTGAACGCGGATTGGCGTCGGCAGATAAGAAGTGGGGCGGCCATGCTTGGCAGAAGCCTCATGTCGCTGGACTTGGCAGACGCATTCCTGCTGAACGTGATTGGTCTGGAAACTTTGTTGACGAGACGAACGAATCCACAGACGAATCGCGGAGAACGTAATGGCACCGTCTTATTCCAGAGAATTAAGGGAATGACGGGGTGGCATCTCGGCAGCGCCCGCCCGAATTACCAGAACGAGATCCAAAGGATTCATGGTGTTCGATGTGAGATCGTCCACGACAGCGACTACTCGAATCTGACTACGGAGCTTCTGCTTCAGGCTGACCTGTACCTGGCGAATAGCCTGCTCAACATCGTTACGCTTCCCGCAGTCTTCCCGGATAAGAACACGTTGGCAGCAACTTTGGATGGCTTCGCCACTAACCAGAACTGGCCGACGAATGGCTCGATTCACTTCCGATGGTTTGGCAACACCCAGTTCACTCCGGCAGATTTGGACCTTCCGCTTTGGTAACTCGTTCAAGGCGGCCCATATGTCGCACGAAAGGCATTCATTGTCTGGATTCCATGTCCCTCGATATTCACGGCACTCACAAGCAACGCCGATTTGCCAACCAGCCCCGATCCAACAAGTTTAGTCCCGATCACCCGTAGGCTGTCCGAAGCTGCAAATCGTGGACGAAAACATTTCTGTTAATGATCTCGTGCTGAATGATCCGGCCATCCTTCACGGCTGACTTTTCGTTGAAATCTCCGAACCGGTCGTTGCTGAGGACGTAAATGAGTTCGCTCGCGCTCGCCAAGTCGAGTACCGTCTCATCGGCCATGCGTCTGGAGGCAACAATATGCACCTTCGCATGGCCACCAAGTCGTTTCTGAAGCCCGGAATCATCAGTGTTTAGAAGCCTGCGGATCGCGGAATCGAACACGACGACGACGGGGCAGATTCGAGACAGCAAGGGCAGCAGTGTTTCAATGGCGGCTAACCCGATGAAGGTGCTGCCCTCGTAGCAAAGATTATTGCCGTCGATTACGATTGTGTCGATCTTACGCGCAGCTTTCCCTGCAATGTCTTCCACCCGCCGCTTTGCCTTGTCATAGTCGCGTTCCAATCGCCGGATTTCCTTCTGACGTTCGCCGATAATCTTACGCGGGCTTCCTTCACTGAATCTGCGCTCGCACTGCTCGTGTATCACTGCGCGCTCGTAGGAGTTCCCGGCGGACGAAAGTCGTCGATCAAAATCCTGAGCAGCTTCGAGATCCGATTCGGCGCGACGCTTCCTCGATTCGAGGTTCTGCATCTCTTGAATTAACGGGGCGAGCACCTCATCGACTCGCCGTTTGCGGTCAGCGCCGACTGCCAATTCGTCTTTCTTGCTGGCAATTCTCTGTTTTATGTCCGAAAGATCGCATTGTCGCCGGGCGAAATCGAATGTGCGATGCCGTTGAAGATCGCTTGCAACCCTCGCCATGCATGCACGAATATCTTCCAGTTCCTTGACCTTTGACTGCCGAAGTGCGGCCTTTTGGTCACGAATCTCATGCAGTTGAGCGCGTCTCCGACGAAGATCAACCTGGTCCTTCGCAAACCAGTTGAACGGGTTAAAGAGCGTCCCTATCACAGGTGCAATTTCACCAAGCCGGGCTGCATTTTCCTGAATCTCTTTTTCGAGCGACAGAATCTCCGACCGGAGTTTCTCGACCGTTGCCTCGTTCCTCCGCAAGTTTTCGGTTAAAGCGCTAGGGTCGATACTTCTGTACCATTGCAGTTCATCAGTGATTTGTTTTTCGCTTTGCTGCAGCGCGTCGATCTGATTCTGTATATCGGTACATATTTTGGTGAGCGGGTTGAATTCCATTGTCGGTCCTTGTAAGGGGGCCGTTTGCGGGATCGAAGGTCATGAAGCATCCGCGACCAAGCCAACGAACTTGTGATTATCTGCCGGTCAACAACGGAAGTCACTGCTGTATCAACAACATATGTAAATCCGGACGAGCGAGTTCGCCCAGCCAATTTTGCACGGCAGAACGACCTCTCACCACCTCTCACCAGCCGTCTCATCCGCTACCGCTGTGATTGATGCGGTCCTCAAGATCGGACATGG
>Ga0265338_10011671_pt1 | contig 10119 bp, 7 predicted proteins | sample 42126metaG_FD_193579 | JGI IMG/M metagenome (GOLD analysis project Ga0265338, IMG submission 193579) | Rhizosphere microbial communities from Carex aquatilis grown in University of Washington, Seatle, WA, United States - 4-21-26 metaG | ecosystem: Host-associated > Plants > Roots > Rhizosphere >... | reverse complement strand
GGACCGTCCCGGATTTGCACCGGAGTTCCCTCACCGCTCGCCGGTTTGTGTGGCGGGAGCCTAGCATCGGTTCCGTGAGTGGAATCGCGATCGCCGTGGACCTCGACGCCGTGCTCGCGGACACGCGGCCCGTATGGGACGCCTGGCTCGAGGATGCGTCCCGGCGCACGCGCGTGGAGCTCTCCGTACCGGACGACCGCACGGCCGCGGCGCCGGTACTCGACTCGGCGCTCGGCGAGTGGCGGCCCCTCCTCGACCGGTTCGCCGCCGACCGCGCGCCGCTGTGGTTCCGTCCGCGGGCCGACACGAACGCGGTGCTGCGACGCCTGACGGCCGCCGGCAGCCGGGTCGGAGCGTTCACCGACGCGCCGCGCCAGCTCGCCGAGCTCGCGCTTGCACACACGGGTGCGGCGCGCTACGTCGAGACGATCGGGACGCTCGCCGAAGTGCGCGCCGAGCTCGGTGACGGCGCCGTCGTCATCACCTCGCGCGAGGAGTTCGCGGAATTACCATGACGCCCGTGGAGCACGATCTCTCCGACCGCCGGTTCGACCTGATCCTCGAGCGTCTCGACCGCATCGCCGACGAGCTCGCGAAGACGAACAAGCGGCTCGACAACGACGAGAACTTCCTCCGCATCAGCAAGGAGCTCGCAACGCTCAACGAGTCGCTACCGGCGCTCGCCTACGCCGCGCTGGGCCAGCAGGCTCCGTCTGTACGGCGCCGCCGCCCGGCGTAGCTCGCGAGCTACCTCCAGATGTCGAGGACGCCGGAGGTGGCGTGGTCGTTGGCGCTGCCTTCCGGCAGCGCGACGATGCCGTCCGTCGCGATCGGGCTGTTCCAGTGCCCGCCTCCCGCAGCGAGGGACGTCACGAGCTTCCCGCTCGCCGGCTTGTAGACGTTGAGCCCGCCGTCCGGGTTGTAGACGTAGAGGAGGCCGCCGGCGACGACCGGGCTCGTGCCCGGGACGTCCTTGTGCCAGACCGAGTGGAGGCGGCCGTTCTGCAGGACCCACGCCTGCGTCGCCCCGCCGAAGTCCGCGGCGATGAGCCACGTCTTGCCGTTCTCGCGCCAGACGGCCGGCGCAGTGAAGAGATCGGAGCCGGACGGCGTCGAGACGATCTGGAGCTCGTGTCCCTTGTGCGGCGACGTGCCGTGGAGGCGCGCGAGCGACAGGAGGCGGATCTTTCCGTCCTTGCCACCCTGGGCGATGAGCGTCTTCGTGAGGTAGACGGGCGAGGTCGAGCCGATGTCGGTGTCGGTGGCGTTCAGCTCCGCGGTGTTCGTCGGCGTGTAGTTGCCAAGCATCCTCGCCAGCGGGGACAGCTCGAGCACCGCGTCGCCCCAGTTCGTCGTGCCGTTCCACGGCCCGTTGCCCGTCGCGACGAGGAGGTTCCCGCTGCCCGGCATGACGACCGCGCCGGCGCGCCCCCAGATCGCCGAATCGCTCGCCGAGCACGTCGACGGGACGATGAGCCCGCGCCGGTTCGAGCAGAGCGAGTTCCAGACGTCGAGAAGCTTCCCGGTCGGCGAGATGACTGCGACGTGCCCCTGATACGGCGGCGCGTCGCCGATGTACCCGCCGGTGGTGGCGATGACGTGACCATTCGCGTAGTTGAGCGACGCGGCGATCTTCTCCCGCGACGGGAGCTTCGTGATCGAGACGCGCCAGGCGGCGTGACCGTTGGAGACGGACAGCTTCTCGATCTTGCCGTCCGGCGAAGCAGCGTAGATCCAGGCGCGGCCCGGGTCGGCGACCGGCGTCGCCGTCGTGATCTGGGCGCTGCCGGCGAACGACGAGTAGTTGGGCGGCTTCCACTGCCAGAGGATCGAGCCGCTGTGCGCGTCGATCGCGAGCGTGATCCCGTACGTCGTCGTGACGAAGAGGGTGTCGTGCGGGCCACCGCCCACGCTGACTCCCTTGAGGTAGATCGCCGACGCGTCGACGGTGCCCGGCAGGTGCACCTGATGCCGGACGAGCGAGGCGACGTTCGCCGCCGTGACGCCCGTCGAGGTTGGGCCGTCGTTGCTGCGGCTCGCGTCGTAGCCGAAGCGCGTCCAGTCGGCGCTCGCCGACGAGTGGACGCCCGCCGCGCCACTACCGGCGCAGCCGGCTGCGATTACCGCCGCGAGGACGACCGAGAGAAGGAGGGACGGAGACGGATGCCGCATGCTCGTCCTTCTAGGGTAGGCGCCAGATGTCGAGGACGCCAGACGTGACATGGTCGTTCGCGCTGCCCTCGGGGAGCGCGACGAAACCGTCGGTCGCGATCGGACTGTTCCAGTGCCCGCTCCCCGCCGGCAGGGTCGCGACGAGCGTCCCGCTCGCCGGCAGGTAGACGCGCAGCCCGCCTCCGCTCGGGTCGTAGACGTAGAGGAGGTCGCCGGCCACGACGGGGCTCGTACCACCGTTCGCCTGGCTCCAAACAGGCTGGAGGCGTTTGTTGTGCAGCACCCAGGCCTGGGTCGCTCCTGCGTCGGCGGCGATCAGCCACGTCCCGCTCGCGCGCCAGACCGCCGGAGCTGTGAAGAGATGCGACATGGAGGGCGTCGGGACGACCTGCAGCTCTCCCCCCTTGTGCGGCGCGGTGCCTTGCAGGCTCGCGAGAGACAGCAGCCGGATCTTGTTGTCTTTCCCTCCCTGGGCGATGAGGCCCGGCGTGAGGTAGACCGGCGACGTGGAGCCGAGGTCCTGGTCGGCGTCGTACAGTTCGGCCGTGTTTTTCGGCGTGTAGTTGCCGACCATTTTCGCCGTCGCAGAGAGCTCGACCACTGCATCGCCCCAGTTGGTCTTCCCGTTCCACTGCCCGTTTCCGGTGGCGACGAGGAGATCGCCGCTACCGGGCACGACGACCGCGCCGGCGCGCCCCCAGATCGCCGAGTCGCTGGCAGGGCACGACGCCGGCTCGATCAATCGGGTGCGATTCGAGCAGAGGGCGTTCCAGACGTAGAGGACGCGGCCGCTGGAAGAGATCACGGCGACGTGCCCCTGGTACGGCGCCTTGTCGAAGAAGCCGCTGGTCGTTGCGATCACGTGCCCGTGGGCGAAGTTGAGCGACGACGCGATCTTCTCCCGCTTCGCGAGCTTGGTGATCCAGACGCGCCACGCCACGCTCCCGTCGGCGACGGAAAGCTTCTCGATCCTCCCGTCGGGCGACGCCGCGTAGATCCATTCGCGGCTCGGATCGGCGACAGGCGCCGCCTCCGTGATTCTCGGACTTCCTGCGACCTGCGAATAGCTGGGCGGCGTGTACTGCCAGAGGATCGAGCCCGTCCGCGCGTCGATCGCGAGCGTGATCCCGTAGCTGGTCGTGACGAAGAGCGTGTCATGGACCGCGCCCTCCACGGTCACGCCCTTGAGGTAAATCGGTGCGGAGTCGACCGTGCCGGGCAGTTGCACCTGCTGCTCGACGAGCGAGGCGACGTTCGCCGCGGTGATCCCGGTCGCATTCGGGTCGTCGCTCGAGCGGCTCGCGTCGTAGCCGAAGCGCGTCCAGTCACCCGTGGTGGTCGACCCTGCAGCTCCGGCGCCCGCGAACGACGCAACACCGGTCCCGGCGAGGGCGAGTGCGAGTGCTAGCGTCGCAACAGGATGCGGCGTAGCTCGTCTTCCTTCCCCGGCTCGAGGATGGCGAGAACCTGGTCGCCCGCCTCGAGCACCGTCGAGCCGACGGCGATCTCGGCGCGGCCGCCACGCATGACGGAGATGAGCCGGGAGCCCTCGGGCAGCGCGAGCGTCTCGACGCTCCTCCCAACCGACGGCGACGCGCCGTCGATCTGCACCTCGACGATCGCGAGGTTCTCCCGCCGAAGATCGAGCAGGTGGATCAGGTCGTGCTCCGGGACCTCGTGCTCGACGAGAGCCATCACGCTCGAGGTCGTGCAGATCGTCGGCGAGATACCGAGGAGATCGAAATGCGCCTGGTTGCGCGGGTCGTTGACGCGACCGATGACCTTGGGCACGCCGTACTTCTCCCGTGCGAGCTGGCCGATGATCATGTTGTCCTCGTCGTCGCCCGTCAGCGCGAGGACGACGTCGGGAGGACGGGCGATGCCGGCGCGCTCGAGGACGTACAGCTCGGTCGCGTCGCCGCGCTGCACTTGATGCTCGAACTCGTCCTCGAGCCGTTCGAACCGGTCGCGGCGCTGCTCGACCAATGTCACTTCGTGACCGAGGCGGAGCAGCGAGCGCGTGACATTTGCGCCGATCTTGCCGCCGCCGGCGACGATCACGTACATCAGCCGTTCTCCGCCTTTGCGGCCACCGGGATGGCGCAGGTCCGGGCGGCGTCCAGCAGACGGTCGATCGAAACGCGCGTCGGGCAGACCGTGTCGAGGCCGCGCTCGGCGTAGAACTTCGCGCGCGCGGGGTCGAGGACACGGACGACGACGCAGCGGACGTCAAATCGCTTCTGCGCGACCTGGCCGATGACGATGTTCGTGTTGTCGCCGTCGGTCGCCACGACGACGGCGTCGGCGTCCTCGATCCCAGCGTCACGGAGGAGGTCGGCGTCCATGCCGTGCCCGACGATGAACGTTCCCGGCCACCGCTCGCCGAGCCGCGAGAGCGCGTCCTCGTTCTCGTCGAGCACCGTCACGTCCCAGCCCTCCTCGTGGAGCTGGAGCGCGATCGCCGAGCCGACGCGGCCGCAGCCGATGACAAGCCCCTTCAGCACCGCCTGAGCGTAGCGCCTTCCTAGTAGGAGGGGTCTTCGAGGACTCCCTGCGGAAACGCGACGACGAGCACTTCGGCAGGCGCCTTGCGGAGGACGTAGTCCACGGTCGGCGAGAAGAAGCGCAACTGGCGCCGCCAGCGCGGAGCCGAGCCGAGGACGATCAGGTCCGCCCCGCTCTCCGCCGCGGCCTGGAGGATCGCCTCGCCGATCGAGCGTGCGCGGACGGTGCGGCCCTCCACGTTGACTCCGTGGGCGGCGCCGAGCGCCGCTGCTTTCGCAAGCGAGGCGGCTGCCCGCTCGGTCTGCTCCGGCAGCTCGGCGTCGAGGTTCTCGTCGAGCGGCACGCGGATCACGTGAAGCGCCTCGACGGATGCCCCGTGCGCCTGCGCGAGCTTGAGCGCCGTCGCAACCATCTCGTCGCCGATCGGACCGAGCTTCATCGGGACAAGGACCTTCGTGAACCCCGCCTCAGGCCCGGACGCGCCGGAACCGGCGAAAGGGCCGGTGGCGATCAGCACGCGACATGGAGTCGCGCGCAGGAGCGGCAGCAGCTCCTCGGGAAAGGGGCGGCGGAAGCCGCGCCGCGACTTGACCGGCGCACCGACGACGAGGAGCTCGGCCCGGTGCTCGGCCGCCACGCGCGCGATGTCGTCCCCTACACGCCCGGCTCGTGTGCGGACGATCTCCCGTCGCAGGCTGATCCCGCCCGAGCTCACGACCGACGCCGCCTCCGCGAGCCGATCCTCCAGCGCGGCGCGCTCTGCGTCGAAGTGCGCGTCGAGCGGAAGCTCCCGGTCGACCACAAGCGGAGCGACGAGAACGATCCGCGCGCCCCGGCGCGTGGCGAGGCGGCAGGCAAGCGCGAGCGCGTGCTCGGTCTCGTCGAGCTCCAGGAGCGGCACGACGATGCTGCGGTACGCGACCGAGCCCGTCCAGCGCGCGATGCGCCGTGCTCTCCGGCGGAGCGCACGTGGATCGGGGACGGTCAGCTTCATCGCAGGAGCTGGTACGGGACGGAGGCGAGGATCACGTGCCGTTCGAAGAGCATCAGCCGCTTGATGTACAGCGCCCGCTGATTGTGAAGCAAGCGGCGCCAGCCGCGCACGATCAACTCGGGCATCAGCACGAGCACGGCGACGTCCGGATCCGCGGTGATGCCGCGGAGATAGTGAAGGAGCGGCACACCGATGTCCCGGTACGGCGCCTCCTCGACATGGAGCGGGATGCGCGGCCCGTGCTGCGCCCACTCCATCCGGATCGCCTGGGCGTCGCCCGCGCTGAACGCGAAGTTCACAGCCTGCGTGTCCTCCACCGCCAATGTGCTCGCGTAGTTGACGGCGCGCATCGTGGCGGCGTTGACGCTCGAGACGAGAACGCGAGCCACGAGGTGCTTCGGGAACGTCCGCTTTGGGCCGCGGAGAACGGGCACGTCGGCGACGACGACGCTGGGCTCGGAGAGCAGACGCAACTTCAACGCCAGCTCTCGCGGGTGCCGCGCCTGCTGGAGGAGAGACGGGCTGTCGAACAGCTCGGGGACGATCAGCGTGACGAAATCGGACTCGCTACGCGGCTGCCGCCAGACCTGCTCGAGCACCGCGGTCGTGAGGCCACCCGCTTCGTCGTACACCTCGAGTTGCGGCTTCCCCTCCCGCAGGTGGAACCAGCGAGGGCGAATGCCCGAATCGGAGCCGCGCACGGGCACGTGCATCGCGCGGAATCCCGCCGGCGAGATCTTCTCGGCCAGCCAGACCGCCGCTTCCGTCGCCTCGTCGAGCGCCTCCACGAGGACGATCGACGTGTTCCGCGCGGCGGGCGCTGCGACGACGGCTGCGGCACCAGCCGAGAGGCGGCGATGCATCCCGTCGTAGTGGCGGCGGACGAAGTAGAAGCCCGTGACCATGACCGGCACGGCGACGATCACGAGCCAGGCGCCCTCGGTGAACTTCGTCAGGATCACGACGATCGCCACGATCCCGGTCGCGACGGCCCCAACGCCGTTGACCGCCGCACGCCACCGCCAGCGGTCTCCGTGCATCCGCTGCCAGTAGCGGACCATCCCCGCCTGCGACAGCGTGAAGGCGGTGAATACGCCGACGACGTAGAGATGGATCAGGTTGTTGACGTTGGCGTGGTAGATCCAGATGAGAAGCGCCGCGGCACCGGCGAGCACAAGGACGCCGTTCGAGTAGACGAGCCGGTCGCCGAGGTTCGTGAACTGGCGCGCGATGAAGCGATCCTTGGCGAGCAACGCAGACAGGCGCGGGAAGCCCTGGAACGACGTGTTCGCAGCGAGGATGAGCACCGCGAACGTGAAGATCTGGACGATCCAGAAGAAGAACGACATCGCGTGACCCGCCGGGAAGACCGCGCGCACGACCTGCGAGACGACGGAGACGCTCGTGCTCGGACGCGCATGCGTGGCGACCGCGAGGTACGAGACGCCAATGAACATCGTGATGGCGACGACGCCGAGCACGCCCAGCGTCCGAGCCGCGTTCTTCGACTGCGGACGCCTGAAAGCGTTGACGCCGTTAGCGATCGCCTCGACACCGGTCAGTGCGCTCGCGCCCGAAGAGAAGGCCTTCAGGATCAGGAAGAGCCCGATCGCGGCAGTTCCCGGCGGGATCGCGTGCGGCGTGACCGCGCGCGGGCAGCCGGTCGTCGCGCACTTCGCGACGCCGACTCCGACGGCGATGAGCATCGAGACTATGAACATGTAGGTCGGGAGCGCGAAGGCGATTCCCGACTCGCGGACGCCGCGGAGATTGACGAGCATGATCAGGACGACCGCGAAGAGCGACAGCTCCGTGTCGAGGTGGCCGAGCGAAGGAGCAGCGGACGTGATCGCGAGGACGCCGGACGCGACGGAAACGGCGACGGTGAGGACGTAGTCGACGAGAAGAGCGGCAGCCGCGACGAGACTCGGCAGCGTGCCGAGGTTCTCCCGCGCAACGACGTAGGCACCGCCCGAGACCTCGTACGCGCGGACCGTCTGCCGGTACGACGTGATCACGATCGCCATCAGGACCGCGACCGCGATCGAGATCGGCAGCGCGAGATGCATCGCGTTGAGGGACACGGTCAGGAGCACGACCATCGCCGCCTCGGTGGCGTAGGCAACGGAGGAGATCGCGTCCGCGGCGAAGATCGGCAGCGCGAGCGGGACTGGCAGGAGCTCGTCCTCGAGCTGCTCCGACGTCATCGCCCGGCCGAGCAGGAAGCGGCGAACGCCCCGCTCCGGCTGGAGGGTCACGTCGCTTCTCCCGGACGGCGCCACGCGGGGACGCTACAGCGCCCCGCGGCCGGACGGTGAGGCTCCGTTGCCCGGGTGAACGTTCTCACCCGGGCAACGGGACTCCCGAATACTCAGCCGTGGATCGAAATGATGAGCGGGATGATCAGGATCGCGACGATGTTCGTGATCTTGATCATGGGGTTGATCGCCGGGCCGGCAGTGTCCTTGTACGGATCGCCGACCGTGTCACCGGTGACCGCGGCCGCGTGGGCGTCGGAGCCCTTGCCGCCGTAGAGGCCGTCCTCGATCAGCTTCTTCGCGTTGTCCCAGGCGCCGCCCCCCGCCGTCATCGCGATCGCGAGGAAGAGTCCGGTCACGATCGTCCCGATCAGGAGACCGCCGAGCATCTGCGCATTGATGATCCCGACGATGATCGGGAAGGCGATCGGCACGAGGGCCGGCAGCATCATGCTGCGAATCGCCGACTTCGTGACGATGTCGATCGCCGGGCCGTACTCCGGCCGCTCGGTGCCCTCCATGATCCCCGGGTGCTCGCGGAACTGGCGGCGCACCTCCTCGACGACCTCGCCGCCGACGCGGCCGACGGCCTGCATCGCGAGCGAGGCGAAGAGGAACGGCATGAGACCGCCGATCAAGAGACCGGCGATGACCCAGGGGTCGTTGAGCTGGAACGTGAGCGTGTGCAGGACCGAGCCCATCGACGACTGCGTGTGCAGGCCGTCGGAGTAGGAGCCGAAGAGGACGAGAGCGGCAAGCGCCGCCGAGCCGATCGCATACCCCTTCGTCACGGCCTTCGTCGTGTTGCCGACCGCGTCGAGCGGATCGGTGATCGCGCGAACCTCCGGCGGGAGGTCGGCCATCTCGGCGATGCCGCCCGCGTTGTCGGTCACAGGGCCGTACGCGTCGAGCGCGACGATGAGGCCGGTCATGGAGAGCTGCGCCATGACCGCCACGCCGATCCCGAACAGGCCGGCGAAGTGGTTGGCGACGAGGATCCCCGCCGCGATGACGATCACCGGCAGCGCCGTCGCCTGCATCCCGACGGCGAGCCCTTCGATGATGTTCGTCGCGTGGCCGGTCTGGGAGGCCTTCGCGATCGACTTGACGGGATTCCAGCGGGTGCCGGTGTAGAACTCCGTGATCCCGACTAGGAGCGCCGTGATGGCGAGGCCGATCAGCGCCGAGCCATAGAGGTGGCCGAACGAGTAGGGGGCGTGAATGTGCCGGACGATTGCCGGCGTCGCCGCGTCCCCAATCGGCGTCGCCCCGACGAACGCCTTGATCACCGGGATGAAGATCACTGCCGAGATGAGCGTCGCAACGAGAACGGCGCGATAGAGCGCGTTCATGACGTTCCCGCCCGCGCGGACGCGCGCGAACTGGACGCCGATGATCGAGGCGATGATCGAGACCGCGCCGATCGCGAGCGGCAGGAGCCAGAGGCTCTTGCCGAAGTCGTGGGCCGTCGTGACACCCAGCAACATCACGGCCACCGCGGTGACCGCGTACGTCTCGAAAAGGTCGGCCGCCATCCCGGCGCAGTCGCCGACGTTGTCGCCAACGTTGTCCGCGATCACGGCCGGGTTGCGCGGATCGTCCTCGGGGATCCCCGCCTCGATCTTGCCGACGAGGTCGGCGCCAACGTCGGCGGCCTTCGTGTAGATGCCGCCGCCGAGCCGGGCGAAGACGGAGATGAGCGAGCCGCCGAAAGCGAGGCCGACGAGGGCGTGGATCGCCCGCTCGGGCGAGTCGTTGAAGCCGGCGGTGAGGACCCAGTAGTAACCGGCGACGCCGAACAGGCCGAGGCCGACGACGAGTAGACCGGTGACCGAGCCCGCGCGGAACGCGACGTTGAGCGCCGGCGGAAGCCCGCCGCGCGCCGCCTCCGCCGTGCGGGAGTTCGAGCGCACGGCGACGTTCATGCCGATGAAGCCTGCGGCTGCCGAGAGAACGGCGCCGACGAGGAAGCCGATCGCCGTTCCCCACCCGAGCGAGCGGTAGAAGCCGAGCAGCAAGAAGGGTGCGACCGCGACGACCGCGATCGTCATGTACTGGCGTTTCAGGTACGCGGCGGCTCCTTCCTGCACGGCGCGCGAGATCTCCTGCATCCGCTCGTTCCCGGCCGGCTGCCGCAGCAGCCAGACGGTCAGGCCGATGCCGTAGACGACTGCCGAGCCCGCGCACAGC
>Ga0265338_10011670_pt1 | contig 10119 bp, 11 predicted proteins | sample 42126metaG_FD_193579 | JGI IMG/M metagenome (GOLD analysis project Ga0265338, IMG submission 193579) | Rhizosphere microbial communities from Carex aquatilis grown in University of Washington, Seatle, WA, United States - 4-21-26 metaG | ecosystem: Host-associated > Plants > Roots > Rhizosphere... | reverse complement strand
CTCCGTCACGAACAACACCTACACGGAATTCACCGAGAACTCGTACACGATCGTGGAACGAGACGCCTGACGGGAACAGTGATCGCTGCGGTGTAGCTGAAGTTCCTGTCGGAGGACTGTCCGGGACTGTCCGTCCAACGTAGCGATGGCCGCGCGAACGTTGGCTCGGTTCTCGTTCTCGCCGCTCGGCGGCGGTCTGCGGACCCGCCTCGTTAGCGTGGAGACCTATGCGGACTGATCAGCTGCGCCTGCCCATAGCGGGCGGCCTCAGCCCGGGCGACGACTTGGCCCGCTACCGGAAAGGATCAAGAGAGTGAAGAAGTACATACTCTTCGATCATGATGGTGTTCTAGTAGATACCGAATTCTGGTACTACAAAGCTGGAGAACGCGCCCTGGCGGACATTGGTGTGACTTTGGACAAGGATCAATACCTCCGCGACATGAACGAGGGATTGGGCACTTGGGCCCAAGCCAAGGCGGCAGGTATTGATGAACAGACCATCAGCAGACAGCGTGAGGTTCGTAATACTTATTATCAGGAATATCTGAGGACGGAAGCCATTGAGATTGAAGGCGTCGTCGACACTCTTGCCGAACTGTCAAAGTACGTCCGCATGGCCATCGTGACGACCGCAAAACGTGCGGATTTCGAACTTATCCATGAGAAGCGCCACGTGACACCATTCATGGATTTCGTCCTTGTTCGCGAAGACTACGAACTCACCAAGCCGCATCCGGAACCATACCTGACCGGCTTGAGGCGCTTCGGAGCCACCCAAGAAGAGACACTGGTCGTAGAGGATTCGCCCAGAGGGCTGAACTCAGCCGTGGCGGCCGGTATCGACTGCGTCATTGTCTATAACGACTTTACAAAAGCACAGGACTTCTCACAGGCCAGCTATCGAATCGAAACTCTGATTGAATTGAAGGATCTCCTCTTCTGTACGACTTAGACCACGGCGCCGGTGGACGGGTCTGACCAGCCCTTCGATTCGTCGGCGAGCGAGGTGAGCGTGTCGTCGTCGATCGGCGCTGCCGCGTCGGCGGTCTCAGAGAGGTCGGCCATGAACTTCTCGGCTGCCTCGCGGTCCGCCCGTCGGACCATCACCCGCGATCCTTCGGAGGACTGCACCGTCATCAGAGCGCCCGCGGTGCCCACGCCGAAGACCGCAGCAGGAATGCCTGTGAGACGTAGCTGCGCTGCGATCATCTCTGCATCGCCCGCGTTCGTCGTCGCAACCGCGACGAGGTCGTCGTCGGGGAGAAACGGCCCCCTGACCTTGTGATGCTCAACATGCTCGCGATGCTTGACACGCGGCGGCGGAGGCTCGGTCACCAGAGCCGTCCCGCAATCGGCGCAAACAGCGATTCCCTCGCGGTACTCGCTCCGGCACTCTGGGCACCACACCGTCGGCATGCCGCAATGCTATGCCCGAACCGTCGCGTCGAGTCGTGGCCCGCGAGCCGCCGCAAGGGCACGTTCCGCGCGAGCGATTTCTCGGTGACGGCCTCGACGCCGACCCGAGATTGCTGTCGTAGGGTCGAAGGCATGACGCGTCGTTGGTGTCCTCCCCTGATCGCGGCCGGTGCCGCGCTGGTTGTGCTGGCCTGGGGCGAGTGCGAACACTGGCGCTCGTCACATCGTCGTGTCGACGCGCACCGCGCCGAGACGCCCGGATCCGAGGCGGTGGTGGTTCTCGGATTTCGTAACCGGGGCGACCGCGCCAACGCGGTGAATCGCTGGCGGGTCAGGGCCGGCGTGCGGTCACAACAGCCGCACCTCGGCCCGACGAGGCTGGTGCTCTGCGGCGGGCCGTCCGGAGGCTCGGTGAGCGAGAGCGAGCTGATGGCCGACTATCTCAAGGGATCGCTCGCTTATCGCGGCGCGGTTCAACAAGAGGTCGAGAGTCGCTCGACCTGGGAGAACATCCAGAACGCGATCCCGCTCATCGAGGACGCTGACCGGATCAAGATCATCTCTCACGCGCTGCACGCCGAGAAAGGCCGTGCCTACCTGGCGCAATGTCGCCCCGACTTGGCCGCCAAGCTTGTGCGCGGCGACGAGTACAGGCTCGGTGAGTGGGTCTTCGCCAAACCGCTGCTCGCCGTGATCGGCCGACACAACCTCCGCCGGATCGACCAGACCTCTTGATCAAGCCACGCGGAATCACGCCGCACTTGACGGCGACGCCGACGACGCGCAGCTTGCCATGGTCCGCAACGAGATTGACGAGCCGGTCAGCGAGGCGGCACCTCGAGCCGGCGTGCCGGCTGTCGGTCAGCGTGTAGCTAGTGCCGTGTCAGGCAACGATCGCCTCGTTGCAGCCGAGTCGGATCCGACGTTCGCGGCCACTCCGCACCGTCGAGGACGTGGGGGCGACCGCGGCACAATGAGGGGTGAGCCGCGCGATCGATACTCGACGAGTCGACCAGGCCCGGGACACCCCAAGCCATCAGTCGATTACCCGATCGCGCCGCTCGCTCCCCAACATCCCATGATGATCACCGCGACGTTGGTCGCAATGCTGTCGCGTGCGTCAGCCGGTTTGCCGAAGCGCGCCGGCAAGTTCGAGACATCGACGAGCAGGACCTTGGAGTCCTTGCGGACAACCGTGTCGCCGCCGATAGTTGTATACGCGCCTTCGCCAGTCCCAAACAGGCTCCTCGCCTTGCCGAGACGCTCCGCCAGCGAGTCGAAGTACACCGTCGTCGCCGCCGCGCTGGACGTCTCCTTCACGGACAACGTCATCTTCGCGCCGCCCGCGTAGACGTAGTCGCACGAGTAGATACGGTTCGCCTTGTCCCATTCCGGAATCAGCGGCTCGATGGTGTCGAAACCCACACCCGACTGCGCGATGTCTTTCTTCGCTTCCACTTCGCAGATCATCCTCGTCGTCGACGAGGGATCGACGCCGACGAGTGCGCCCGTCGGATGGATCAGATTGTGCGGAGTCTTCCGGCTTCCGGACTTGGCCTTGGAGCTACACGCGCCTAGGACGACAACGACAGCCAAGATCAGTACCGTGTTGATACACATCTTGCGAGACATGCTCGTCGTAAACACGCGCGCGAGAATGCCTGATCCGGAGCGATCTCGCTAGCCGTGTCCCACAGCTCGTTGATGTCTCCTGACTCGGGCAGCTCGACTCGGCCTACGCTCGCAGCGTGAGGCAACACCGCCAGCAGCCCACGCCGCCGAAGCGGCGATCGGGCGGTCACGACGCACGACGCATCGGCGGGGCGCCGTATTCAACGTTCGACGTTGAAGTTCCCATCGCAACGGCGGAACTCGTCGAACCAGTCGGGCTCCAGCAAGCGCCGATGGAGCTCATCTTCGGCCGAGGCAGTGAAGAGCGGACCGGTCGGCCGATCGTAGACACCGGGTGGCGACGACCACGACTCGAGGCCCGCTCCTGAATCGACAGCGGCCATCAGCGCCGAGACGAAACTCTCACCGTCGGCGCGGCAATCGCACGACGGGCAGATGAATCGGTATGACCACCCGCCGTCATCGATGCAGCACCGCACCGTGACCTGCGCCGGCGCGACGCGCTGCTCGCCACAGTCGGGACATCGGACGACTATGCACGGTCTCCGTGTCATTGAAGGCTCCCAATGGTCGCTCCGGCGACGTCTCGCGGCACAACTCTTCGTCGGCTGGTCGCAGCACTTGAGCGAGACGCGGTGTGGCGGTATCAGTTGTGAATACCGTGTCCCAACTTGTGCGGGCTGTGCGCAGCGGACAATCGATCCGTGTCGAAGCGAACCGCGCGAACTCGGACGCAGAACCGTCGGAACTCGCGGTCGAGACGCTTCTCGCTGACCTGGCGCTCACGCGCCTCGGCACGTTGCTGCAGGGCGCGGAGCCCGTCACGATCATCACCAACCCGATGACGACAGTCGGGTCAACGCATCGAACGAGGTCTCGGACTCGATGAAGTACCGCTAACGGAGACGACGCCGCTACTGGTGTGGGCACGATCGCCGGGAGCGTGACTCGAAGCACGATCCGCGCGCCGACGGTTCGAGACTCACGCCAACTCGTACGTCATCAAGCCGATCGGCTTTTCACAACATAAGCCGCGCCGGAGTGATGGGAGCGGGTTACAATGAAGTGACACGTGATCTCTCGTGTGAATTCGTAGTGACGGCAAGTCTGGCCCCAGACCCGGCCCCAGATCTCGTCCACTCTCGACCTCGTGGCCGCGACGGGACGAACGACGGGAGGGTGATGGTCGACCAGGCGCAGGCACCCGTGCGCTCGAGCACGGGTCCGTCGAACATGATCGAGCGACACGGAAGCGTGCTCGTCGTCGATGATGATGCCTCCGTGCGCATGATCGCGAGCGATGCACTTTCCGCTGAGGGCTACAACGTGCTGGAGGCACCGAATGGCAAGGTCGCCGAGCGCATGATCCGCGAGGGGCAGGCCGACGCAGTTGTGCTGGATCTCGGCCTACCTGAGATCAGCGGCCTCGACGTGCTCACCTATGTTCGCGACTTCAGCGACATTCCAATCCTGATCCTCACGAGGCGGTCCGACGAGGGAGACTTGATCCGCGCCCTGCGGCTTGGCGCTGACGACTACTTGGTGAAGCCGTGTTCCCCTCGCGTGCTCGCGGCCAGGGTGAACACGGTGTTGCGCCGGGCCCGCCAAGTGGCACGTCCAACGCGGCTCGACTTCGTTGGTATGCACATCGACCTCGCGGCTCATGAGGTCGCCGTTGATGGCTGCCCAGTGAAGCTCACGCCCCTCGAGTTCCAGTTGCTGGCGTGCCTCGCGCAGAGGCCGCGGACGGTCATGTCTCATGCCGAGCTCTTGCGGTGCGTTTGGGAATCGTCGGCGGAGTGGCGAATGAAATCAACCGTGACCGAACACATGCGTCGCCTGCGTGCCAAGATCGAAGCGACACCGCAAGAACCCCGCTGGATCGTGACGGTGCGTGGTTCGGGCTATCGCTTCGAGCCACGCTGACGACTTCGAGCATGAAGATCGGCCTTCTCTTCGCGACATCGTCGTCTGATCCGAGTTCACACCTTGTTCCGACTGTGGCTCACCGTCTTGCTGGATCGCCGAAGGAAGCAACAGAAGCTCACACCGGGCTCTTGGAAGAAGCGATCCCCCGCAGCTTCTGGAAAGAGCCCACCCCGAGCTTCACAATGGGAGGTGCCGCCCGCCCGGTCTCCGCTATCGGGCGGGTGGCCTCCCCAACTCGAGACCCGCACCTCGAGCGCCCGGCACCGTCACACACTCGTGATCCACCCTCGCCCCGGCACCTCCGCTTGGACTGATCGACTCGAGGAGAGCTGTGCATACACTCGGAAACGGAGACTTGAGAGAGGGGGCGCGTCTATGACGAGGGAACAAGATCTGCTGGCCGCGTTCATCGAGTTCGCCGACACGTTCGTCGACCAGTACGACGTGGTTGACTTCCTGGATCGTCTCGCGACCCGCTGCGTCGAGATCATCGGCGCGTCAGAGGCGGGGATCATGCTCGCCGACCCGCACGGCACACTGCGCTACATCGCGTCCTCGAGCGAACGCATGCACCTCATCGAACTCTTCGAGCTGCAACACGACGAGGGACCGTGCCTGGACGCATACCGGACGGGAACTCCGATTCACGCCGCCATGGCAGACGACGCGAATGCGCGGTGGCCTCGCTTTGCTCCTCACGCCCGCGAGGTCGGATTCAGTCGGTGTCAGCGATTCCTCTGCGACTCCGGACCGACGTGATCGGCGCCCTCAACATGTTCTCAACGACTTCACAACCGCTCAGTCCGCAAAACCAACAAGTCGCCCAGGCGCTTGCCGACATCGCCACGATCAGCATCCTGCACGAACGCGCCCTGAGCCAAGGACACGTCGTCCTCTCCCAACTTCAGAGCGCCCTCGAATCGCGCGTCGTAATAGAACAAGCGAAGGGCATTGTCGCCGAACACGGCCACGTCAGCGTCGATGACGCCTTCGTGCTCTTGCGCGGCTACGCCCGCAACCACCACCGCCTCCTCCGCCAAACTGCCGAGGAAATCATAAGCGGGACGCTCGCCGCCGACGCACTCACCGCTGCCGTCAGAAACAGCTGACCGCCGTGCGCGACACCCAACGCGTGTTGTTTGGTTGACTGCGGTCCGAAATAGTCGCCGTCGCGTTCCTCGGCCTCGGCGACCTGCAGCCCGATCCGCACGCGTTCAGGTCAGAATCGACGCGGTCGTCGCGAGACCACATCTATCCGCGCGCCGATCGGAGCGGCCTGACGGCGACAACGAGCGCGGGCAGACTCGGCGGCGGCGGCTCGACAGCGTCGAGTTGTGCGAGCCGAGCCGAGACACCATCGAGAAGGGCGGCCGGTGGAATCGCCGATTCGTTCAGCGCGGCGAGGAACTCCGCGCCTTGGATTTGCCACAGCTCCGCGGCACTGGCGGTCCGTACTGTGGCCGTGCGCGGAACGCGTTGCAAGAGGCCGATCTCGCCGAACCAGTCGTCCGCAGCGAGCGTCGCGACGTGCTCGCCGTGCTTGCTCACGCTGAGGTGTCCCGACAGTACGACGTACAGATAGTCGGGAGCGTCGCCTTCCGCGATCACGATCTCGCCTCGCGGCACGCTTCTCACCTGCATCGTGCCGGCCAGGCGCTCGAGTGCGAGCCGTGACGCGCCGTCGAACAGTTTGACGCGTGCGAGCAGCTCGACGGTCGGTTCCAGGGCTTGTCGTCGCGCTCGGGCAACGCGAGACACCCGCGAGAGTGCTGGGACGGCGAACGCGGCCGAGACGATGACGATGAGTGCGGCGACGAGAAGGGATGCTCGAAGGGAGAAGACGGCGACGAGCAGCGGCCCCAGCAGCGATCCCGCGAGCTTGCCTCCGTTCACCATCATGCTCTCGATCCCGTAGACCCGACCGAGCACCTGCAGCTGGCTGAGCCGCTGAACGAGCGACACTGCGAGCACCTCGAACGTCACGATGCCGACACCGACCGGTATGAGCACCACACAGGACAAGCCGGGGCTCCTCATGAAGCTGAGCAGCGCGAGCGGCACCGAGCTCAGGGCCAGCGAGACGACAACGCCGAGCGTCGGACGGTCGGCCGCGATCGTGCGTCCGATAAGGGGGATCGCGACGATGGCGCCTACCGCAATCGCGGCGCTGAGCACGCCGACACCTTCGGCACCGAGACCGAGACGATCTCGCGCGACCAGCACGAGCATCACGAGCTCGAAGCCGCGCGCCATGCTGAACACGAAGATCAGCCACATCATGACTGCGAGCCCGCTCTGGTGCACAACGGCGTCGACGCCCTCTCGCAGATCGCGTCGCCATGACGCGCTCACGCCAAGGATGTTGGGCGCGGAGTGCGGCGCGCCGCGCAAGCGCGGAACCCCGGCGAGGAGCAACGCCGAGAGCACGAACGTCATCGCGTTGACGGCGAAGGCCCATTGCGGCGCCGATATCCACAGGACCGCTGAGCCGAGCAACGGGCCGAGGAACGTGGCAACCTGCCGGACAGAGCGCAGCAGCGCGTTCGCGGCAACTGCGTCGCGCTCGCCGACGACCAACGGAATTCCAGCCGTGAACGTAGGGCGGTATGGCGTGGCCAGCACATACGTCAGGAACACCAATGCGATGACGAACGCGGGAGAACCGCCGACGGCTACGAGCCACACCGTCGCCGCCATGAGTACCGCTCGGGCGAGGTCAAGGCTGACCAGCAGCACCCTCCGATCGAATCGGTCGGCAAGGACGCCGCCCGCCGCGCCGAACGCCGCGCGAGGCCCAAGGCGCGCGACAGCGGCAAGCGCGATGAGCGCCGTACCGTTCGTTCGGCCGAGCAACCATACGAGCAGGCCCACCCAGAACACCGCGTCGCCGAGGGACGACAAGGCTTCGGCCGCGAGCACCGGGCGAACTTGCGCCTGTCGCGTCAATATCTCCCACGAGTGGGCCGGCGCGTGCGCGCCGTTCGTTCGGGTCGGTCCGTCGACCTCGCCCAGCGTCCCGCATGACCCGCTTCCCTGGCGCTCGAGACTCGAACGATTCGCGAGGAGCCCGCTACCGAAGCTCCCACGGCGTACCTGGTTCCGCTCGCCGGCGCGACCCTTCATGGCAGTCTCCCAGGGAGATCCGGCCGCCCCGTCGTGCCCGGCGACCTGCGTCGGAGGCATCGTCCACCTCTCGCGCGTCAGCAGCGCGTCACCAGCGTGACGGCGGCCTCGAGGGCATCCACGTGTGCGAGACCGGGGACCAGCCCCCCCCAACGACGCGGGACAGATCGTTCTTCGCCGACCCGACCGTCGTGTCGTGAAAAGGCCCAAGCCGACCGACGGACCGCCGCTGAAGGGCTACGTCGTCACGTCCGCCGAGGAGCAGGCCGCATTATGCGGGTTCGCTCCATTCTCGCTCGCGATGCGGCCGCAGCGCCGATATCCACTGCGGATCGCGCATGCGGGCTCCGGCTGCGTTCAGCCGGCGGCGCACGGCGAGCACTACGGCGGTTGCGGCGGCCGGCGAAAGGAAGGTGAGGTATGTAGCAACCATCGTCTCGCTGAAGAACCCGAGGCGCATGCTCAGGCTGATGAAGAGGTGCATCCCGGCTCCGAGCGCGAGCACGTACGGCCGGGCGGCTCGGTTCCAAACGAGGATGCCGAGCATGAGCTCGATAGCAAGCGTCCAGTAGGTCATGACAGTGCTGAAGAGCAAAGAGTGGCTGAGAATGCTCGGCATCGCGTAGCGCTGAAAGTCTTCCAGCCGCGCCGCGTAGGAGACGGCCGTGCCGTGCAGCCAGTCGGTGCCGTGGAGTTTGAACCACACCGTGCTGAGATACACGACGCTGACCTGGATCTGCACGAGGCGTAGCGCCCAGGGCGCACGCGCCGGGAACTCCCAGAAACGGTCCCGCGCCGTCCGCCACCGGTCGACCGAAAGTGCTGCGCCCGCCGGCGCGAACATCAGAAAGAAACACACAATCCGTAAGAGTCCGTCGCCGGAGTTCCAGATCGACGGCGCACGATTCTCGAACGAGACCACCGCGACGAACACGACGACGCTGGCCAGCCTCGTGCGGTACCCGACGGTCAGGCAGCACGACGCGACGAGGAGCGCGAGGTACAACGCAACCGCCACGGTGAAGCTGGGGAAGATATTCAACACGCCCCAGAGGCCCAGCGGCATGTGGACCGGCGGAACGGGCTCGACGCCGTGAGACGAGAAGAACACGTAGAAGTCGGGCAGCAACGAGAGCGCCCAGCCAACGCAGATGACACCGATCACAATTCGGAAGATCGCGAGACTCGAGGTCGGCTCGGGCGCGAACCAGAACCGCTCCCACGCGGCGGCGACGCGCTTCACGGCAACCTCAGCGTGTAGTAGGGCACTTCGCGAAACGGCGTGCGGTCGGGCCCGCGGCCGCCGGGTGGGAGCTCGAACGCGCTGCGCTTGACGAGCGTGACGCTCACGGGCCGAGAACCCTCGTGCGTCTCCTGCGACGCGACATAGCGGGCGAGCGGATCCCAGAGTTGCGGCCAGGCGTCCGAGTTCCCCGGCCTCACCACTGCGTGCTCGACGAACTTGCGCCAGTGCGCGTCGCGGTAACCGCCGAGCAGAGGATCGCCGGTGGGCGGTCGCCAAACCGTGACATGTCCGTCGGCGAACTCGACGCGTGCCTCGAGATACAGGATCTCGGTGCGAGGAGCCGGCGCGAACATGTTCCAGCGCTGGTCCAATCCGGTCGCGTTCAGGTAGGGCTGTGCGACCTTTGCGATCGGGCGGGGCACCGACCATGCGGGCAGGTTGGTGACCGCGATCGCGCCCACGGTTACAACGAGGAACCCGCTGATGAGCCAACGTCCGGCGCGGCTCGCCTCGAGTCGATGCTGAAAGCCAAGCCCCCGGCCCGAGTCCCTGTCGGTCGACGAGGCCGTGACCTGCGACGCCATCATCGGCGCTACGCGAAGCGTCGCGTCGCCCTACGAGCCACTACTGCCCGAAGAACCCGCGCCACCCGACGTACCGGTCCCCGACGAGCCCGACGACGACTGCCCGGACGTCCCACTCGATCCCGACGACGTCCCGCTCGATCCGCTGGACGCAGTCCCCGACGTTCCACTTGATCCCGACGTACC
>Ga0265338_10011669_pt1 | contig 10119 bp, 15 predicted proteins | sample 42126metaG_FD_193579 | JGI IMG/M metagenome (GOLD analysis project Ga0265338, IMG submission 193579) | Rhizosphere microbial communities from Carex aquatilis grown in University of Washington, Seatle, WA, United States - 4-21-26 metaG | ecosystem: Host-associated > Plants > Roots > Rhizosphere... | reverse complement strand
CCCCAGCCAAAGCATAAGTACTATGAATAATAACCTCTTTGTGGCATTATTTTTACATCTATGCCTTCGCCAAATCCCAAACCAGGCAAGCAGGGTAAATTGATTGCCAACCCAACAGCTCAGAAGCTTAAGCCCATTCCAAGGGCTTTGACAGTACTTCTTAGAGTTAACGCCACCGTCTCAATCGTTGTCTTTATAGTAATCATAGCCGCCATATTATTTGCATTTTCACAGCTATGATCCTACTATTGCTCCCTCTCTTACTTTTTGACGGTATCTTCTTAATGGGGCTTACCAGCTCAAAACGGTATGTCCTGGCAAGTACATATTTTAGTGTCACTCGGATAATAGCAGTTGTACTACTGACTCTTTACTATTTCCACTATCTTGTAAACCTTACCTCGGCGACTAGCCAAGGCGCTTTCATACCCTGTGTGTCCATCGCATATATCTTACTCACAGCACTCACAGCATTTGCATCGTTGTATGGCAAAGTGAGAAGCAAGCTTTCATTTGTCACCCTTTGCGTAAGCATAATTGGGCTTATTGCATGTGCTGTTTTGTATTTTGGGATAGGGCCCAATGTAAACAACCCCGGCTCTACTATTACGGGCCCCATAGTCCATAGTCGCCAGGACCAACAATCGGCTCGAGACTTAGAACTAATAGATGGTTGCATTGCGCTCGACATCACAGCTAACAACAAGCTGCCTCCAACTATGCAGGCAGCTATTAACAAATATGGTGGGTCCTCTCCTCAGAGCTGTACTGCTGGCGAAGATGTCAGTAACAGACTAGGCAATTATACCTATACGCCACTTAATGGGCTGAATTATAAACTGTGCGCAACATTCCATGGTAGCGCGTCTGAGCCAAGCAGTATAGGCAACTCAAGCCAAGCCGATAATCATGGCAAAGGTTATCAGTGCTTTACCTATGATCAATACGGTCAATAGCATTCCAGCCCAGGGCTCATGTTTGTCCTTACGCAAACGTAATATTAAGTCCAATACCCCGGAGTGCAGATGCCAACATAAGCTGCAACCCGTGGCAATACAACCACCTAAAGGGCTGGTTCAGCAGTTCGGATAACGTACCATAGCCCCAGCCATTGCACTTATGCTTATATAAGAGGCTCATGTAGCCTCTTTATTGATATACTGCCAGTATGAAAGACTACACCATCACCGAGCTAACGCAAGCAGTTAAAAACAGTTTTGCGAAATATGATAAGCAAGGCACCGATCACTGGACGTGGGAAGTGGCGGCTAAAGACCTAGCTTACCAAATCGGTAGCCTTAACAAAGTGATGCTCCAGCTATCAAATCATCGTTGGGCGGACGGTAAAGACGAAAAAGCGCTTGAAGTCGACTTTCGTAATGAACTGGCAGATATATTAGCTGAGGTTTTATATATTGCGAACGAGCGTGGCATCGACATGAATGTCGCAATGGACGAAATGGTCGCCGACGATCAGAAGAAGGTTAGCGAGCGGACAGAATAATTGTTTTAACCTCGGTGATAATGGCCAGCCATTGAGATTTAGGCTTTGCAAAGCCACTCGATTTCGTATGATTCAACCTCATTTCATTTCACCCCTTCATTAAGCCATTATTTCGTTCGAATCCCATCGCCCTGTTTTCTCTCTCATGTATGATTAGCGCATGGAACGATCTTATTTACTGCCCCAAGCCGGCATTACACATCCTCTGATTAACGACCTCGTAAAAGGCCTTCAGCACACGTTCAGCGATGGTAAGGTCGCAGGTATCTACTTGGGCGGGAGTATCGCGACTGGCGACTTCAACGAGAGAGCCAGCGATCTGGATTTTCTCATCGTGCTGGATTCTCCGGCCACCGATGCCGAGGTATCGCAACTACGAGGGTGACTATTTCTCGATCAACCAAACCCAGAGTCCCAAAACAGTGGATATGACAGCACCACACCTTGGAACCGACGGGCACTTTGCTGTAGAAGATCACGGGCCAGGAACAATTATCGATCTATGGAAAATTCGAGAGCACGGATTTACCGTTCTAGGCCTACCGCCCGCGCAGACCATCGCAACGTTGAGCGTAAGTGATCTCGTCGAGGCCAACTCAGCCTTGTGCAAGTCATGGTGGGAGCCAAAGCTTAATCGGCACGAGCCCATGGATGCCGAATACCGGCCTATGCGGTCCTGACTATGACTAGACTCCTTTATGCACTGGCTAACCGCACCATCGCATCGAAGAATGCTGCAGCTGATTGGTGTTGTGACGCATACCCGCAATTTGCCACACTTATAACTGGAGCACGAGATTGGGCACCGGGGAAAGACTTTGACCATATTCACGACGTTTACAACTTCATCGAGTTCGTGGGGTCATTCGCCGACAAGTCAAATTGACCGTCGATTAACCTGAGAATTTCGCCCACGTCACATTCCACATCGTTGTCAAAAGTTTGGAACACATAACAAAGCTCAAGCCAGAGCACTTATGTTTAAATTACGGCTCCACAGAGGATTAATTTGTTTATCCGTCAGTAGATAGGCTGATAGGATTCGAACCTCCAGACATAGTGAAGCCTCGCTGGCGACTTCACCCTTACGGGTCGAACGCCTCCAGCGAGGCTGGTTGCAACTACTAACGCAGTTGCGGATTGAGCTGTCGGAGACGTGCACTGAAGGCTGGATCCGGCTCATTCGCGGAGAACTCGCCGGTATGAGGGTCCATGTACCCCCACTGCCCCTGAATACCGGGGCCACAGTCCATCAGGGTCAGAGTTCGGCCAGGGTCGGCGACCTCGATCACTTCGTGGAACGTTGCTTTCGGGACGATATTCCTCCCTCCCGCGCTATGCGATCGGTCCTGTACGACTGGGGCGCCGCCCTGCGGGCTGGGTTCATATCGCGTCTCTAGGTAGCCGCCCGCCAGCACATGAGCCGTGAACTGCTCCCAGGGATGGTTGTGGGGCTTAGGAGTTTCTCCGGCCCGCAAGTCAGGCCCCATCCACAGATTGATCTTGGTCGTTCGCTCCGCCGCGCGCTGCAGCAAAAGCTCGGCTTTGTAACCGAAGCAGGAGGGATCGGGTATGAGAGCCCAGTTCGCGGGGTCCGTAAACCATTCCCATGTACATGCCACTAGCCCAGGGGCAAAAGCCCAAAGGCCGGCTTCCGCAAGCCCATACAGTTCTTCGTCCAAGACGAGGCCAGGTACTACCGTTACGGTACGCACCAAAAGTCTCCCTTCGTAGGCCGTCTTGACTAAAACATTATGAAATTGGCAGTGGAACTCGTCAAATTAGATATCAGTTCGGATAACGTCCCACAGCCCAGCCAAAGCATAAGCACTTTTTTTATTGCTATATAATCAGCCTGACCCACCCTCACCCCTCACAATCCTCCTGTAATCATATTGCCCAACGATTCATATGCTTCTCGTGTTAACGCCTCAGATATTCTCCCAAACCAGGAGATGCATTTCTTGGGGTGGCGAGACTTCCCGTACCGAGGGTCTCGGTAACTCACTAAGTAAGCCAAGATGAAGCGCAAGGATGCAAACTAGAGCAATATCTTGAGACTCAATGGTTTGGGGCTTACCGACGCACACATAGAAAGCGCAGATATTTCCGGAGAGCACACCCGCCGCTCACCCCTTGACATGGCCACAGATATTATCCCAACTGAACGTTGGACCTCAGATCCCAGGCATGCCCTCATGCTCAATGACTGGACGGGCGAAGCTGGGTACAAATACCCTGGCTTTGAAGCGATTTTTGGTGAGCATGTGGATGAAGCAAGTGGGACAGTAAGCGCAGTAAGCATAGAGGATATGGTTCTGATAGATGAGGAGATCGCCGCCAAAGTCCTTGTGGATGAGCACAGCCATTCCCCAATTTTATACGAGGCTCCCTACCCCAATGCGCGGGCCGGAGACAAGAATGACCCTGAAGCTATTGAAAACAATACAGTGTGGCTTGAGTACTATGCCAACTATCGGTTGCCAGTACCACGAAAACGCCTGCCAGACGGAACTTGGGAACACGACCCGCATGACACCGATGAAGAGCATCTACTCGTCTCTGTTCTTGCACCACGAGAGCTGCAGGACGAAATTAGTCAGGCAGCAAGAATCGGCGCGAGGGAACGCCGTGAAGATCCGACCAGATTAGGCAAAGGTTTGCTCATTAATGGAGAAAAGGGCAATGAATATGACCCGCTAAACTGGTCAGGACGCGGTGGAGTGTATCGTAGTGATATCGACGCTATCAATGTGATTGACTCAGTAACCGACTCGAAGGATTTTGTACCATTAATGGCCAAATTGAGATCTTTGCCTGGAGCAACCGAACGCTCGGCATTTATACAAACCTACAAAGAATTAGCTGCTCTTAACAATGATGAAGCGATGGCTCACTTGATCAATATTGCACCTGGAGACACCGAACGAAAAAGGGCCATCTGGGCTCATGAAGAAATGCTCATAGTAGCTCACGTGGCCGCGAATCGCCGCATGATGATTTCTGTAGCAAACTTTAATATGCGACACCTCAAAGGTCGCAACCTGAGCGAAAAGGAGCAGAATCAGAAAGCCGACAAATACTTTGAGGGCCTGGTCCGTGTCGCAAACAAGATTTCCCACAGTACGGCTCGCAAAGTCCTAGATGACCGCAAAGAAGACTTCGAGAATCTCGTCAATCGATGATCGTTCCCAATATTGCTAGTACTGATTTATCGTCGTTTGAGGTCGGTACGACTAAAGGCTTGCAGCAAATCCACCAGTATCTTTTTCACGATTTATGCGACTTTGCTGGAGAGATCCGTAAGCAGAATATCAGTAAGGATGGTTTCCGTTTTGTCAATTTGCTGGGGTTCCTCAAGGCAGAAACGCCTATCCGGCAAGCGGCATTTTTTGCTATAGTGACCGCATGGTTACTTCACAGATCGTTCCAGTAGTCAGTGCCTGGCAGCGATACCTGATAAAGGTATCGAGCTGGCAAGCACTCATCGAAGGGCAAGAGCCCAAGCAAACCGATTGCGGACCGGTTTATGAACTGCCCAACCCGATAAACCGGCCAAGCGAAAGCTTCGCGGTCGCCGACATGCGCAGCATCGATCTCGCCGGCCCTCACTACCACAGTGGGGGAGAGTCCGAGATCTACATAGTTCTTGAAGGTGCCGGTCTGACGGTAGTCGGCGGCAAAGAATTCAAGCTGCGGCCCGGTTCCATTGTGGTGACTCCTCCGGACACGGCGCACTTCACCATTCCAAATGGTCTGGTTCTGGCTGTCGTAAATACGCCACCGTTCAATTCAAGCAACTACGTAGCGCTGAGCGACTCCGATCCCGATGTCGGTTTCGACCACGAGCAACTCGTCCGCCTGAGTAAGTGAAGCATTGTACATCGAGACGCTCCGGAATCACAGCCGGAGCGTCTCCCCGGCCAATAATGCCCGTAATAGCTCCATTGAGCGATTATTAAAGATGAACCGTCAGTTGTCAGCTCTTTTGTTACAATCAACAACAATGCATCAAAGTAGCACAAGGCTATGAAAAAGAAAATTATCATCACGCTTTCGGTCTTTACGACGGCATTTCTGCTTGCATATGGGGGACTAGTAATCTATGTCTATCAAATGGCAAAGCACAGTACGCAAATAAAGTCTGATGCTATCGTGGTCTTAGGTGAAGTGGCTATGGGCGGTACTTCATGCTTTGGCCCCAGATGCCAGCATGGTTTCGTGTCGGCACCTCACTATGACGTTTGTCTGGAGTCTCGAATAGATCAAGCCGTTTCTCTCTATAGGAACCACTATGCGGCAAAGATTGTGATGTCCGGTGGGACCGATAAGACAGATAATATCAATGAAGCCAAGACCATGAAAGCAATCGCTATCAAAGACGGCATTCCGGCGTCGGATATTCTACTGGAAAGCAAGTCAACTTCAACGTATCAGAATCTCGCCTTCTCGCAAAAAGTACTTAACAAGGCCGGTTTACAGTCAGCCATTATCGTGACTGATCCGGCGACGAACGCCAGAGCGGGACTTGTAGCCTCGAGCTTGCATTATAACTACACATTATCGCCCGACACGAACACTACGTGTGGGCATCTAAATGATTACATTGCCCGAGAACCCTTAGCAATCATGTACTACATACTGTCAGGAAAAATATAGCCGACGCCATGGCAGACTCTTAGTAGATATAATCCGTTCTTTTTATTCAGAGAAAGATCAAGGTTCGTCCCGTGTCTTTGAGGAATTTTTCGGACGCTACCTGAGAACTTAATGGGTTGATAGTAAATACTCGGGTTGCGCCTCGGGCGCCACGCGGAAGTGCGCAGCGCCCTAGGGTGGAGCTTTTTGGCTCCACGAACCTGATTAGAACCTGTCAGAAGGCGTTAGGAGTTTTGTAAGGTCGACCTTACGCTGAGCCGGAGCCAGGCTCTGCTCCCTGAATTCACCCTTCCTGTGCCCGGCAGGGATAACCCGGGTAAAGGTCGAACGATAACCCCTTTTGAGGCTGAGGGTACCGGCCAGACCCCACTCACAGATGAATGCGGCCATGGTATTGATGTCCAGGCATATACGCTGCTTGCGTATATTACCCGTCCTTGCAGCAGTACAACTACTTGTCTATGCCGATAAAGCGTGTCATCTGTCAAGCCAGCTGCACCGACTCAATCCGACGCATAACCTCAGAGCTATTATTTTGCGACAGCACGTTATGGCTACCTTCGTACAAAATCTTGCGGTCAAGAATGACTAGCTTACAATGGTGACCACCAGTGTAGAGTACATGAACCCCCATATGCTGGAGCTTGGCGACCGCTCTGTGGGCGCCTTCCCTGTGGTGACCCTCGTCGCGTTCGTGCGGGTCGCGGGTATTGACAACAATTCTAGCCTTGCGTGTTTTTAGTTTCTGCAGAGTAGGTAGTAGTTGGTTCAAACCCTTGCTCGTTACGTATGGCGACTCGATGGTCAACTCGCTCTGGCAAACTTTGAGGTCTTTGAGGAACGCTGGATGGAACGTTTCCGCGTTGAATAGCTCTGAGGTCAGTAGCCCAGGGGCGGGTGTCTTGCGCTGGCGCAATGGGCGGAGTATTCGATCTAGCATGACCGCGCCTCCGTACCATTTTCGGCTTCATCTTCATCCAGCGTTTGGCGCACGGCCTGGGTGTCGGCTTGTTTGTTGTTAACAGATTCGAGGTCGGCAAAAGTTTGGAATAGGTTCACTATCCCCAGCCAGGAATAATTACAAAACAAATGCTGTATAATGCAAGCCATGGGAATAGCCTTTCTTGCCTTACTTTTGCTAATATCCACAATTCTAATCTCCGAACTTCTCCACTGGCGCGCATTTCGTTCTGATAGAGTCAAACTCCGAGCAAACACTTCCTGCGCGATCGTGGCCTTGGGTTTTAGGGCTCGGAATGACGGCGGCCTTCATCCGATCCAGCGTTGGCGTACTCAAATTGCCGTCCGCACGTTAAGGCGGTTCGACCCTTCCACGATCATTTTCACCGGCGGTCGCAAACATAACCAACACACCGAAGCTCAAGTAATGGCCTGCTACGCGAGAGCTCTCGGCGTCCCTGCTCGAAAAATAATGGTCGAGACAAAATCCCGAAATACCCGTCAGAACATGGACTTTGCGCTGAATTTAGCAAAATCATTTGATTTTATCGCTATTGCCTCAGACCCAATCCACGCCGCCAGAGCTCGACGATTCATCATTCAAAAACATCCCGACCTGAGTGATCGCATAGTTTTCGCCGATAACTATCACTTCCTGGAGAAATGGTGGCTAAAAATTCCCACGGCAGCGTTCGAACTTCAGCTGGCGCTACGATATAGAGTACGCGCCACTTAAATTGCCTCATCTCAACTGGTGCCCGCGCGTAAAGAGCGCCACGATACCCATTGATATCATGACCGTCCCCCCTCCCCAGCCATGCGTTAATTCCAAAAATACCTCTTTAAAGCGAGGTATTTTTAGTCCGAAATCCGTGTAACTGAATTCGGGCGTCCAAAACTTTTGCTGACTTTATAGCTCAGATCGTATAGTTTTATCGCTCATCATGAGCTATAATTAGCATCAATATGAGCGATAAAATACACCTCACATCAAGACAATTAAATATTTTAAGGCTGTTTGAATGGCATAAGAAGATCTCAAGCGGCTTGCTCCTTGAAACCCTGGGCGATGACATATCTATTGCGACTTTGAAACGCGACCTAGCCATATTGATTAAGCAGCAATACATTACCAGAAGCGGGAGCAAGAAAGACTCGGAGTACGCCCTAACCAGCAGCGGGCTCATACACCGGCCCTTCGATCTTGGCAACTACTACACAATCCCGGAAAGTGAGCGTAAAGCCCTACTGCAATTTAATCTCGATATATTCGATATCTTGAAGCTAAATAACCTCTTTTTTGACGATGAGCTAACGATACTAGATAACGCTACAAAAACATTCAAGCAAAACGCGATCAACTCAAACGACGTTATCCATAAAAAAGAACTAGAGCGCTTTGTTATTGAGTTCTCGTGGAAGTCTTCCAAGATAGAAGGAAACACCTACACCCTCTTGGAGACCGAGCGGCTTATCCGGGAAGGCCTGAAGAAAACTGATCGTTCTGACTTTGAGACTTCAATGATTTTGAACCATAAGAAAGCCTACGAGTTCCTGCTAGAGCAAGCCAAGAGCGGCTCTCTTGAGTTAAGTCGGCGAATGCTCGAAACCATTCATTCGCTAGTCGTACGAGACCTGAAGATTAACTCCGGTCTACGCAAGACCGCAGTCGGCATCTCGGGCTCGCTTTATCGCCCACTGTCCATAGTCTATCAAATTGAGGAGCAATTAAACGCGCTTGTAGACTGCATAAACACAAAAGCTATTCCCTACGAAAAGGCACTCATTGCCGTGCTCGGAGAAAGCTACCTGCAGCCATTTGATGATGGGAACAAGCGTACAGCGCGAGTGCTCGCGAACGGACTGTTGTTGCAAGCAGGCTATGCGCCACTATCGTATCGCAGCGTCGATGAGCAAGATTATAAAGAGGCTTGCCTGATCTTTTATGAGCAAAATAGCATCGAGCCCTTCAAGAAGCTCTTCATAGAGCAGTATGTGTTTGCCGCCAACAACTATAATATTGCCGATAAATCGTGAACGCTTAGGTTAAAATCCTTAGCTCGCCTTCATCCAGCAATTTGCGAATCGCCTGAATATCTGCAGGATTCTCTTTCACAAAGATCGAGTCTTCAAAAGTTTGGAATAGGTTCACTATCCCCAGCCAAAGCATAAGTACTTTAATTATTTATTCTCGACTACTAAAAGCAATCTTACAAAACGTAGGCCGCCGCGTCGGGTGAGTTAACCAGAAGGTGTTTATACTGGGCGATAATGGCCAGCCAGGAAACTATTCTTCATCATTTGTTTTCATTGACACAAAGTAACTTTTAAAGTAAACTTTAGATAATCTAAAGGATCTATGTCATGGCCACTATCATCGGGCTCAAGGAACTGAGGGAAAATACCGAAGCCGTCGCCGAGAGAGCAAACCGCGGCGAGACGTTCATAGTCGTCAAGAGATCGAAGCCGATTTTCCGTCTGGTTCCCGTTACCGAAACTTCACCGGCTAATGAAGAGCTCACAGCTTGGACGCAGAAAGCCATCACTCGCTACCGTCCGGCGCTTAAGGCACTCTCGGGTAAGTAATGCGCTACCTCGAAGCCGCCGATATTGCCGCCATCCACGATCAAATCGTCGACGCGACCGGTGGTTCTCTTGGTATACGCGAGCCGGAACTTCTCGAATCAATCGCAAATAAATCTCAATCAAGTTTCGGCGGTCAAGAATTATATCCCACCGTCTTTGCTAAAGCTGCCGCCCTTTATGAAGCACTTTGCAACTACCATGTCTTTATCGACGGCAATAAGCGTACGTCTGCCATCGCGATGTACCGCTTTCTAGTAATCAACGGCTATGATCTTATGGCAACGAACGAGGAACTCGAATCTTTCACCCTTGAAATGGCAAAAGGCCACCCAGATCTCGCCGATGTTGCCCAATGGGTTCAGGAAAAAAGTACCAAAATTCCATAAGTTCGAACCCTACAACCCCAGCCA
>Ga0265338_10011668_pt1 | contig 10121 bp, 7 predicted proteins | sample 42126metaG_FD_193579 | JGI IMG/M metagenome (GOLD analysis project Ga0265338, IMG submission 193579) | Rhizosphere microbial communities from Carex aquatilis grown in University of Washington, Seatle, WA, United States - 4-21-26 metaG | ecosystem: Host-associated > Plants > Roots > Rhizosphere >... | reverse complement strand
CAGGTGACAGACAATGCGGGGGCCGTGGAACTGCAGTCGCGCCTGGGCGCAGCGTTCAGTTCGGCCCTGAACCTGCGTTACGATGACAACAGCCGCTTCGGTTCCAAGGTCACCTGGCGCTTCGCACCGTCCTACGCCATTGCCGCCTCCGACACCCGCATCCTGGGCAGCGTGGGCACCGGCTTCAAGGCGCCCACCCTGGGGGAGCTGTACCAGGATTTTCCGCCCTTCTTTTTTGCCAACCCGAATCTGAAACCGGAAACCAGCACCGGCTATGACCTGGGCGTCGAACAGGGTCTCTTCAGCAAGTCGGTCAGAATCGGTGCGACCGTATTTCGAAATGAGATCCGCAATCTCATCACAACAGATGTGACCGGTTCGACGTACGCGAATGTCGGCCGCGCCCTCACCCGGGGCGTGGAAAGCTTCATCGCCTGGCAACCGCTGCAGACCCTGACGTGGCGGGCCGATTACACCTACACCCTGGCCGACGATGTGATCCTGCATCAGGCGCTGCTGCGCCGCCCGAAGCACAAGGCGACGTTGAATGCGCTGTGGCAGTTCAATGAGGCCTGGTCGCTTGATGGCACCGTGCTGTATGTGGGCAGCTGGGTGGATGGCAACCGGGATTTTTCCATCCCGCGGCTGACCGCACCCGCCTACACCACGGTGAACCTGGCGGTGAACTACGCGCTGGTCCGGAACCTCGGTATCTTCGGCCGGGTCGACAACCTGTTCGATCGCCACTATCAGGACCCGGTGGGCTTCCTGCATCCCGCACTGGGCGTCTTCCTGGGCGTGCGCGGCCAGCTGTGAGCTTGGAGTACACTCGCGCCTGATCAACGCTTGCAGCTTAAGGGGAGACCGGAATGCGACTGCGACATTGGATACTGCGCGGCATGCAGGTGCTGGCCGGGGTCACCCTGGCGTCCTGTTTCCATCCCGTCCACGCGCAACAGGCGCCGCTGGGCATCGAGGCCGTCACCCTTACGCAGCCGGCCTATGTGTTCGATACCGCAGAGCAGCACAAGGTGCGGGTGGTGGTGGTCGCGCACGGCCTGCGTCATCCCTTCGCCGTGGCGCTGCTCCCCTCCGGAGATGCGCTGGTATCGGAGCGGGGCGCGGGCATACGGCTGATCCACAATGCCGCGGGCGGCGCCGCGCAGCTGGACCCCGCGCCCATCGACGGCCTGCCTGCCACTCCCGCTTTCCGCAACGCGGGGATCCAGGATGTCGCCCTGCATCCGGACTTCGCGCACAACCACCTGGTCTACTTCACGTTCAATCAGGCCGGTAATCCGCCGCCCGCGGATGCCAAGCCGCCGGTGCGACAGGAAAGCCGGGTCTCACTGTTCCGCGGCGAACTTGCAGGTCACGCACTGACCCATGTGCAGCCGCTGTACGCGGCCGGTTCCGGCAGCACCAGCGGCTCACGCCTGGCCTTTGACGGACATGGCCTGGTCTACATGACCACCGGGGGTCCCTTCGATGATGCCCCGCAGCGCCTGGATACCGCGTATGGCAAGGTGCTGCGCCTGCGGGATGACGGCAGCATTCCGAAGGACAATCCATTCGTGAACACCGCCGGTGCGCGCGGGGAGATCTACTCCATCGGCCACCGCGATCACCTGGGCCTTACCGTCAGTCCCGGCGGCGTGGTGCTCAATGCCGAGCAGGGTCCCAACGGTGGGGATGAGCTGAATGTGATCCTCGCCGGCCACAACTACGGCTGGCCCAAGGTGAGCTTCGGACGCGACTACGCGGGTCCGCGCATTTCCGAGTCCCCGGTGGCCGAGGGCATCGACCAGCCGCTGGTGGTGTGGCTGCCCTCCATTGCTCCGGGTGGCCTGACGTTCTATACCGGTGACAAGTTTCCGGCCTGGCAGGGCAATGTGTTCGTGACCAGCGCGCGCCGCGGGGAGATTCCGCGCACCGGGGGTCTGGAGCGGGTGGTGTTCAATCCGAAGCTGGAAGAGCTGCGTCGGGAGACTCTGTTTACCGAGCTGCACCAGCGCTTCCGCGACGTGCGCCAGGGGCCCGATGGCCTGCTGTACGCGGTGACCGATGAGGATGATGGTGCATTGCTGCGCATCGAGCCGGTGGCCGCGACCACCACGGTGGCCGAAGCGCAGGTCGCCGAGCCGCAGATCCGCCTGGCGCCGAGTGATATCCAGGGGCTGGCCGCCCAGGCGGCGAAGAATCCGGCCCGTCCGGGACCGGCCTCCCTCACTCTGAACGGCGATTCCAGCAAGCCGGGGGTCTACTCCGTGCAGGTGACGCTGCCGGCGCACACCATCGTTCCGCCCCATACCCATCGCGACAATCGCACGGTGTACGTGGTGTCCGGCACGCTGTATGTGGGCTATGGCGAGAAGCGTGATCCGGCGGCGCTCAAAACTCTGCCGCCCGGCAGCTATTACACCGAGCCTGCGGCCACCGCCCATTACACCGAGACCCGCGATGAGGCGGTGGTCATCCTCATCACCGGCATGGGTCCCAGCGATACGCACTTGATTGCGGCGGCGCCGGCAAACAAGTAGCACAAATAAAAAGGCGGTGCCCTTTCGGACACCGCCTTTTTCATCTCAACGGATCACATCGCCCGGCGGATCAGATCGCCTGGTTGATGATCTTCGACTGGGTGAACTCCTCGAGTCCCTCCTGTCCCATCTCGGCGCCGAATCCTGACTGCTTGGCGCCACCAAAGGGCACATCCACCGGCAGGTCCAGGTGCTTGTTCACCCAGACGGTGCCCGAATCAATCCGCAGGGCGGTCTCATAGGCACGCTTGTCATTGGACGACCAGACCGTGCCCCCTAAGCCGTACTCGCTGGCGTTGATGCGGGCGATGGCATCGTCCAGGTCCGCATAGCGCAGCACCGGCAGCACCGGCCCGAACTGCTCTTCCTGGACCAGGCGGGTGTTGTCCGGGATGTCACGCACGATGGTCGGACGCACGAAGTAGCCCCGACCGGTATGCGGTTTGCCGCCGGCCACGATCTTGCCGTTCTTGCGCGCATCCTCGATGTAGTCGTTCACCTTCTTGAACTGGGTGGCGTTCTGGACCGGTCCGTACTGGGTGTTCGGATCCAGGCCATCGCCCACCACCGCGGCATCCGCCAGCCTCGCCAGCTCCGTGCAGACCGCGTCGTACATCGAATCGGGTACGTAGGCTCGCTTGATGGCCAGGCACACCTGGCCGCTGTTGACCATGGAACCTGCGAACAGGCTCGCGGCCGCCTTCTTCGGGTCCAGGTCGTCCAGCACCAGCGCGGCATCATTGCCACCCAGTTCAAGGGTCAGCCGCTTGATGGTGGCGGCGACGCTGGCCATGACCTTCTTGCCGGTTGCCGTCGAGCCTGTGAAGGCAACCTTCGCGACATCCGGATGGGAGGTGAGGCTGTTGCCGAGGTCATTCACGTCCGTGATGATGTTGACCACACCGGCCGGGAAGATCTTGGCGCACAGCTCCCCCAGGCGCAGGGTGGACAGGGGCGTGGTCGGAGCGGGCTTCACCACGACGGTATTGCCGGCCAGCAGGGCCGGGGCCAGCTTGATCATGAGAAGGATCACCGGGAAGTTCCACGGCGTGATGGCGGCCACGACGCCCAGCGGCACATGGTGCTGCACGATGCGCGAGCCGTCCGCTTCCTTCAGCACCTTGGAGGGCAGGTCCATGGCGGCAAAGGTCTGGATCATGTGAATGGCGCCGCCGATCTCGTACTTGGCGGCGCCCAAGGGTTTGCCCTGCTCCTGGGTGAGGACGCGGGCGATATCGTCCATCGAGGCCCCGAGGGCATCGGCCAGCTTCAGCAGCAGGCGGCGGCGCTCCGCAATCGGGGTGGCCGACCAGGCCGGGAATGCGGCCTTCGCGGCGGCGACCGCCTGGTTCAGCTGACCTAAGTCTGCCCGCGGGCAGGTGGCCAGCAGTTCTTCGGTGGCGGGATTGATCACATCGAACGTCGATGCGCCCTCGACCAGGCGGCCGTTGATGAGCAGGTGAAATTCGGATGCGGGATAGGTCTGCAGCTGGGCATTCATGGGCCATCTCCTGAAGGGCGGGCGAAATGTCGGCCGAAATATACCTCATATGCGGGCCGGAAATCGGCTCGCGGGCGGCGGCCGCGGGAGGGCTGCGGCAACTTGCACAACTTATTGATATTCCAACGATCATCGGACCCGTTTCGGGTTCGGTCCACCGCCATCCCGCAAGCCCGGTCACCGCAGGATGGACCCCGGTGCCGGCGAATGGTTCGCCCGGCACCAACGTGGTGCAGGTCACGTTGTGAGGGTTTTGAAATCTTAAGGCGCGAGGTCTCGGCTATTCTAGGGCTGGGCTGATCCGGTGAGGGGGCGGGTGAGCGGGAGGGCCGTAGGTTCTCGAATGGTACGGCCGCGGATTCGATGTTCCTTGGGAGGAATTCCGACGTGAATGGCATAACCCTGCTCGGGCAAGCCGCCGATGATCACCCGGTCACCCCGCGTGAGAAGGCGCTGAAGGTCAACCTGGACCCCAGCTGCTACGGCAGCTTTGCGGAGATCGGCGCAGGCCAGGAGGTCGTGCGCTGGTTCTTTCGCGCAGGAGGCGCGGCCGGCACCATCTCCAAGAGTATTTCGGCCTATGACATGAAGGTGTCGGACGCCATCTACGGACCCTGTGCCCGTTACGTGTGCCGCGAGCGGCTGCAGTCCATGCTCGACTATGAGCAGCGCCTGAACATCGAGCGGCTGGTCGCCGGCCGCGGCACCACCACGGCCTTCTTCACCTTCGCGGACACGGTCTCGGCACGCAGTTTCCGCGGCAACAACGAATGCCATGGGTGGCTGGGCATCAAGTTCCAGCCCCGGCCCATGGCCGACAGCAGCCAGATCGTGATCCACGTGCGGATGCTGGATATCGAGAATGCCCTGCAGCAGGAGGCCTTGGGGATCGTGGGCCTGAATCTCATCTACGGCGCGCAGTACTTCGATAATGATCCGGATCGGCTGGTGGAATCGCTGCTGGATGGCCTGAGCACCGATCGCATCGAAATCGACCTGATCGAGTTCTCGGGGCCTGAATTCAAGAATGTCGACAATCGGGTCATGAGCCTGCGCCTGGTGCAGTTGGGCCTGACGGGCGCTGCGATGTTTTCCGCCGACGGCAAGGTGCTGCAGCCCTCCGAAGTGCTGCACAAGCGCCCCGTACTGGTCGAGCGGGGACGATTCCGCCCGGTGACCTATGTGAACCTGGATCTGGCGCGCTCGGCGCTGCGGGCGTTTGAGGCCGAAGGCCAGGACGTGCAGCCGGGCGAGACCATCTCGCTCATGGAGATCACCATGAGCAGCCTCACCCACGACGGGACCGTAGATCTGCAGGACTTCATCAGCCGGGCCGAAGTGCTGGCCGCCACCGGACATACCGTGATGATCTCCGACTTCGCCGAGTACTATCGGCTGGCCGCCTACCTGTTCCGCTATACCCATCGGCGCATCGGGCTGGCGATGGGTGCGATGAACCTGGAGGCGATTTTCGACGAGTCCTATTACACCAGGCTGGATGGCGGCATCCTGGAGAGCTTCGGACGCCTGTTCCGCAATAATCTGCGGCTGTACATTTATCCCTACATGGACCAGAAAACCGGCAAGCTGGTGACGGTCAATGACGTGGATGTGGGCGAATCCCTGCGGCAGCTGTACGGCTACCTGCTCTCGCGCCGCTGCATCGTGCAGCTGCAGGACGCCAATGAGACGTACCTGAGCATCTATTCGCCCGATGTGTTGAGCAAGATCAACTCGGGCAATACCGAGTGGGAGTCCATGGTTCCGCCGGAAGTCGCCCAGGCCATCAAGTCCCGGGGGCTGTTCGGCTATCAGTAAGGGGGGATCGATGAAGTTGCTGCATACCATGGTGCGCGTGGGGGATCTGACCCGGGCCATCGATTTCTACACCCAGGTGCTGGGCATGAAACTGCTGCGGACCACGGATGTGCCCGCGCATCATTACAAGCTGGCTTTCGTCGGATACGGCGCCGGCAATGCCGACGGCTCCGCCGAGATCGAGCTGACCTACAACTACGGTGTCACGACCTATGAGCCGGGCACGGCCTTCGGACACTTCGCCATAGGCGTCAAGGATGTCGCAGCCACCTGCGAGCGCATCCGCGGCGCGGGCGGGACGGTCACCCGCGAGCCCGGTCCCGTCAAGGGCGGCACCACGGTCATCGCCTTTGTCCAGGATCCGGACGGCTACAAGATCGAACTCATCGAGCGACCGTCGCTGGACTGAAAACGCGCAAGAGGGGGCTTTTGTCTGATGCACAAGAACCATACGCTGGCGGTCATCCTGATGACCGCTGCGGCGATCTGTCCTGCGCTGGGAAGCGCGCAATCCCAGATCAACTGCAAGACCCGCTCCTGTTACGACCGGCTGGTCGATGACTACCTGGCCGCCCTCGTGGCGCACGATCCTGCCCGGATTGCCTTTGCTCCGGAGGCGAGGTTTGTCGAGAACATCAAGGCCACCAAGCTCGGCGAGGGATTGTGGAAGAGCGCCACCGCGGTGCCGGCCGGCTTCAGGATCTACGTCCCGGATCCGGTTTCCGGCCAGGTCGGCTTCATGGGGGTGATGCAGGAGAACGGCAAGCCGATTCTCCTGGGGCTGCGGCTGCAGGTGTTCGAAGGGCATCTGATCCAGGCCGAACATGTCATCGCCCGGGATCTGAATGCCGAGAGTCTGGCCAACCTGCAGACCCCACGGCCGATCTTCTCGCGGGTGATCCCGGAGCGCATGCGCATGCCGCGCTACGACATCAAGGGCATCGCCTACTCCTACTACGATGCGCTCGACTTCAATGATGGCGAGCTCGCGCCGATGGCGCGGGACTGCGAGCGCCACGAGAATGGCAGGGAGTCCAGCGGCAGCCGCGCACCGGTGACCGGCAAGACCCCCACGCCCAATTACAGCGCCATGGACTGCACGCGCCAGTTCAGCACCGGCATGATGGGTTATATCGACAACATCGACAATATCCGGGTGCTCGCGGTGGACCCGGTCACGGGTCTGGCCTTCGGGCTCTCGCATTTTCATCACAGCATGAAAAACCACGTATTCCCCATCAAGGGGGTGCCGGGGGTGACGCAGCGCGAGGTCAACAACCCGCCCTTCGACCTGCCCGCCGCGCACATATTCAAGATCAGCGGCGGCAAGCTGCATCAGATCGAGGCGATGGGGTTTCTAGCGCCCTACAACTCCCCGTCCGGATGGTAGGCGGCCATGCGTCACTTCAGGCGGCTGGCGGGCGCGATGGCGGCCCTGGCGGGGAGCCTCGCGATCGCGCAGACCGCCCCGCCGGCGGCGGCCGATCACTACCGCAACATCCGGGTCGCAGTGTATGCGCGTGCCCAGGAAGTCGACCGGATGAAGGATGCACAGTGGCTGCAGCAGTCCTGGGACGTGATCTCCCGTTCGGTCAAGGTCAACAAGATCTATCTGGAGAGCCATCGCGACCGACTGCTGGTGGAGGGTGAGACTCTGGAGAAGGCCAAGGCGTTCTTCGCGGCCCGCGGCGTGCAGACCTACGGCGGCATCACCTGGACTCGCAATGAAGGCAACCGCTTCGAGACCTTCTGCTATGCGAACCTTGTGGATCGTGCCTGGGTGAAGCACGTCGCCGAGGAGACGGCGCGGCATTTCGACAACATAATCCTGGACGATTTCTTCTTCACCAGTTGCAAGGCCGAGGAGGAAATCACCGCGAAGGGCCCGCGCAGCTGGGCGCAGTACCGCGTGGAGCGGATGCGGGAAGTGGCACGCGATCTGGTCGTGGGCGCGGCCCGCAAGGTCAACCCGAAGGTCCACGTGGTCATCAAGTTCCCGAACTGGTACGAGCACTTCCAGGACATGGGCTTCGATCTTGCGCAGGAACCCTACATCTATGATGGGGTGTATACCGGCACCGAAACGCGCGACCCGATCTTGAGCGCCCAGCATCTGCAGGCCTACAACGGCTACTCGATCTTTCGTTACTTCGAGAACCTGCGACCCGGATTCAATCGCGGCGGCTGGGTGGATCCCCCGGGGGTGCGCACGCTGGACCATTACGCCGAGCAGCTGTGGGTCACGCTGTTCGCCAAGGCCCCCGAGATCACGCTGTTCGACTATCGGCAGCTGCTGGGGGCCTTCAACCCCAGCATGCGCGGGCCCTGGCAGGGCGGGGAACCGACCAGCTTTGGCTACGATGCGATGATCCGCGGCTATTACGGTGCCGCCGGGGCCAATGCGCCGGCACCCACCTATGCGGCCCCGGCCGGACGGGCCCTGCAGACGGTGGATGGTGTGATCGGTCAGCTGGGGCAGCCGCTGGGCGTGGCCGTGTATCGGCCGTTCGCATCCCTGGGGGAGGATTTTCTGCCCAGCTTCCTGGGGATGATCGGCATTCCCATCGATCTGCAGCCACGATTCCCGAAATCAGCCCACACCATCCTGCTGACCCAGGATGCCGCGGCCGATCCGAAGCTGGTCGATCTTATTGAAGCCCAGGTGCGCGCGGGCGGCAATGTGATCATCACCTCGGGCCTGCTGCGCCAGCTGCAATCACGCGGCCTCGAGCGGATCGCGAATCTGTCTGTGACAGGCCAGGATGCGCTGGTGAAGTCCTTCCTGAATGGACGCACGGTGGTCGACATCGGGGAACCCATGCTCATCCCCCAGGTACACTTCATCACCAATGACACCTGGGAGCTGGCCTCGTCCGTGGCCGGCGACAACGGCTTTCCGATGCTGACCGACTCCCAGTACGGCAAGGGCCATCTGTTCGTGCTCACCATTCCGAACAATGCGGCGGATCTGTACCGGTTGCCGGCCGCCATCCTCGACAGCTTCCGGCGCACGGCCGGCGCGGACCTTCCCGTGCGCCTGTCCGACGGGCCCGCGAAGGTCGCATTGTACGAGTACGACAACGCCACCTTCGTCGTGGAGTCCTTCAACGATGAGGCGGTGAGCGTGCAGGTGTCGGTGCCCGCAGCGGTGGCGGTGCTGCGCAATCTTGAAACCGGCGCGCTGCTGCCCAAGCAGCCAGCAGGTCCGGTTCCCGGGTTCAGTATTTTCGCCCCGCCCGAATCGCCGGCTTCGCGCTTCACGGTGCGCATTCCCGCCCACTCCTACGCAGCGTTCGCCGCGGATGCCACCCAGCGCTGAAGCGGTGCCCGCAGTGCCTGCGCCGCTGCTGGCGGGCATTGAACTGGGTGGAACCAAGTGCATCTGCATCCTGGGCACCGGGCCTGCGGATATTCGTGCCCAGGTGGAGCTGCCCACCCGCGCGCCTGCGATAACCCTGGCGGCGGTGGAGGGCGTGCTGGATGGCTGGCGCGCACAGGGACTTCAGTTCTCGGCACTGGGACTTGCCGCATTCGGTCCCTTGAATCTGCGGCCCGATCTGCCGCGCTACGGGTGGGTGGCGCGCACCGTCAAGGCCGATTGGTCCGACACCGAACTGCTGGATCGCTTTGCGCGGCGCTACCCGCTGCCCGTGGCCATCGATACGGATGTGAATGCCGCGGCGCGCGCCGAAGCGCGCTGGGGCGGGGCGCAGGGACTCACCAATTTTGTCTATGTGACGGTGGGCACGGGCATCGGCGCCGGGGTCATCGTCAATGGGCGGCCGGTATCCGGCGCCAACCATACGGAGCTCGGGCATATCCGCATCGTGCGCATGGCCGCCGATACCTTTCCCGGGGTTTGTCCCTTCCACGGTGACTGCGTGGAGGGCCTGGCCTCGGGTCCGGCGATCGCGGCGCGCACCCATCGGGGGGCCGCTGACCTGATGCCGGACGATCCGGTCTGGGGATCGGTGGCGCATGCGTTGGCGCAGCTGTGCCAGGCCCTGGTATTGAGCGTCGGACCGCAGCGCATATTCCTGGGCGGCGGCGTCATGATCGGTCAGCCGCAGCTCTTTGCCCTGATCCGCACTCGCCTGCAACGCAGTCTCAACGGGTACCTGGGTATCGATGAGGTGGGCGCGGGCATCGATCGTTTCATCGTACCGGCCGCGCTGGGCGCCGCGGTCGGGCCCCTGGGCGCCCTCGCCGTGGCCGCTGACCAATGGTAGAACCTGCAGCATGAATAAGATCTCGAGTGTCCC
>Ga0265338_10011667_pt1 | contig 10121 bp, 11 predicted proteins | sample 42126metaG_FD_193579 | JGI IMG/M metagenome (GOLD analysis project Ga0265338, IMG submission 193579) | Rhizosphere microbial communities from Carex aquatilis grown in University of Washington, Seatle, WA, United States - 4-21-26 metaG | ecosystem: Host-associated > Plants > Roots > Rhizosphere... | reverse complement strand
CCGCTCGCGGACGACCCGCTCCATCCGGGCCAGGCCAAGCCGGACCTGGTTCTGGATGAGCTCGCCGACCGTGCGCAGCCGCCGGTTGCCGAAGTGGTCGATGTCATCGGTCTCGATGACGATCGTCCGCTCGCCGCGGGTCTGCTCCTCCTCGCCAGCGTGCAGCTTGACCAGGTACTCGATCGTGGAAACGATGTCGTCCTCGGTCAGCGTGCCCTGCCGGATCGGCATGTCGAGACCCAGCTTGCGGTTGACCTTGTACCGGCCGACCTTGGCCAGGTCGTAGCGCTTGGGGTTGAAGTACAGGTTGTCCAGCAGGGCCTGCGCCGACTCGCGGGTCGGCGGCTCGCCCGGGCGCAGCTTGCGGTAGATGTCGAGCAGCGCGTCGTCCTGGCCGGCCGTGTGGTCCTTCTCCAGGGTGGCGCGCATCGACTCGTAGGCGCCGAAGCGCTCCAGGATGCGGGCGTCGTCCCAGCCGAGGGCCTTCAGCAGCACGGTGACCGACTGCTTGCGCTTGCGGTCGATGCGCACGCCGACGCTGTCCCGCTTGTCGATCTCGAACTCGAGCCAGGCGCCCCTGCTCGGGATTACCTTGCAGGAGTAGATGTCCTTGTCGCTCGTCTTGTCGACCTGCCGGTCGAAGTAGACGCCGGGCGAGCGGACGAGCTGGCTGACCACTACCCGCTCGGTCCCGTTGATGATGAAGGTGCCCTTGCGGGACATGAGCGGGAAGTCGCCCATGAAGACCGTCTGGCTCTTGATCTCACCGGTGGTGTTGTTGATGAACTCCGCCGTCACGAACATCGGCGCGGAGTACGTCATGTCCTTGTCCTTGCACTCCTCGTCGGAGTACTTTGGCGGCTCGAACCGGTGGTCGCGGAACGACAGGGACATCGTCCCGGAGAAGTCCTCGATCGGACTGATCTCTTCGAAGATCTCTTCAAGGCCGGACTGCTCAGCAATGTTCTTGCTGCCAGCCTCCTTGGCGGCCTGGATACTCGCCTTCCACTTGTCATTGCCGAGCAACCAGTCAAACGACTCGGTCTGCAGGGCCAGCAGATCCGGAACCTTCAGAGGCTCATTGATCCGCGCGAAGGACACGCGGCGGGGACCAAGATTCGTGGCGGAGGCGCTGCGCGATGCTGCCAACAGGGGTCCTTCCGAACTTGTCGCGGAACTATCATCGCACGCACGCCAAACGCCCCGCGGCAAAGACCCCATAGAGGCTGCCAGAGTGGCAGAAGATATACCGTGGACGTTAGAGTGCAGCGCAAATAGTCAGTGTAGTCTAAGACTGCACTGCCTGTCAACGGTACGCCTGTATGTGGTTCACCTTGCTTCGCAGCATCTCCTGTTGGAGACCAAACGTCAAGCCGAAACCGGCCCGTTTAGCCGGGTTTTCCGGAGTGATCGATGCCACACGGGCAGCGATGTGTACGAAGCAACGCCACCGGGTATGCCCATCGTTCCCGCCACTGGCGAGCCGCCGTCAGGCAGGCGCTCAGTTAGTCAAGCACTGTGCAAACGCGAACGCCGCCCGGGATGTTCCCGGGCGGCGTTTTTCGTGCGTTCTCGCGAAGCGGCCGAACTACTTGACCGTGACCGAGGCGCCGGCGCCCTCAAGGGCAGCCTTCGCCTTCTCCGCGGCATCCTTGTTGACCTTCTCCAGGACGGTCTTCGGCGCGCCGTCGACCAGGTCCTTGGCCTCCTTCAGGCCCAGGCTGGTGAGCGTGCGCACCTCCTTGATGACCTGGATCTTCTTGTCGCCAGCGGCCTCCAGGATGACGTCGAACTCGTCCTGCTCCTCGGCCGCCTCGGCGGCCGGGGCAGCCGGGCCGCCAGCGGCAGCCACCGCGGCAACCGGGGCCGCGGCCTTGACGTCGAACGTCTCCTCGAACGACTTCACGAACTCGGACAGCTCAAGGAGGGTCATCTCCTTGAACGCGTCGAGCAGGTCAGCGCTGCTGAGCTTCGCCATGATCGTTTCCCTTCTTCCTTAGTCCTGAGTTTCTGAAACGGGCTCGTCCGCCTGCGGCGTGCTGGCCTCAACCTTGGCGCGGAGCGCGTCGGCGAGGAGTGCCATCTGGGTCGGCAGCGCGTTGAACGTGCCGGCCGCCCTGGCCTGGGTCGCCTTGAGGGCACCGGCCAGCTTGGCCAGCAGCACCTCGCGCGGCTCCAGGTCAGCCAGCTTGCTGACGTCGGCCGCCGACAGTGCCCTGCCGTCGAGCACGCCGCCCTTGATGACGAGCAGCGGGTTCGCCTTGGCGAAGTCGAGCAGGCCCTTGGCAGCCTGGGCGACGTCCCCGTCGACGAACGCGATCGCGGACGGCCCAGACAGCATCGACGCGACCTCGTCGCCCACGCCTGCCTCGGTCGCTGCGACCTTAGCCAGGGTGTTCTTGGTGACGTGGAACGTCGCGTTGCCCTTGAGGGCACCGCGCAGCTCGGCCATCTGTGCCACCGTCAGGCCGCGGTACTCGGTCAGCACCGCACCGCTTGAGTCGCGGAACTTGCCCGTGAGGTCTTCGATTACGGCCGTCTTCTCGGCGTTTGCCATGAGCCTCCTTCCCTTACGTCGTCCGGATATTTCTCCGAAGACGACGGACGCCCCGGCGCGCAGGGCACACGGGGCGTGGCTGGCTCCTGGTCAAGGAGCTAGGAAGCACTCATGATCACCTGCGCGGGATGTCCGTACGGAACCTTCGGCCAGCAAGCTGGCATCCAGCGGTCTTCGGTAGCCCCAGTCTATATCAAGAAAAGCTGTATCCAGCGCACCAAGCAGAAGCGGCGGCGCCCCGAGGGGGCACCGCCGCTCATGCGTGCGAGAAGAACCTAGGCGACTGCTGCTGCCGCCTCGTCCTCGTCGACCAGGCCACGGGTCTTGCTCGGGTCGACCGGGATGCCCGGGCCCATGGTGGTGGTGAAGGTGATCTTCCTCAGGTAGCGGCCCTTGGCGGCGGCCGGCTTGAGCCGGACCACCTCGTCAAGTGCGGCCGCGTAGTTCTCGAGCAGGGACTTCTTGTCGAAGGAGGCCTTGCCGATGATGAAGTGGAGGTTCCCGTGCCGGTCGACGCGGAACTCGATCTTGCCGCCCTTGATCTCGGACACGGCCCTGGCCACGTCCGGCGTCACGGTGCCGGTCTTCGGGTTCGGCATCAGGCCGCGCGGACCGAGCACCCGGCCGAGCCGGCCGACCTTGCCCATCAGGTCCGGCGTGGCGACCACCGCGTCGAAGTCGAGGAACCCGCCCTGGATCCGCTCGATCAGGTCGTCGGAGCCGACGAAGTCGGCCCCGGCCGCCTTGGCCGCCTCGGCCCGGTCGCCGGTGGCGAAGACCAGGACCCGGGCGGTCTTGCCGGTGCCGTTGGGCAGGTTGACGGTGCCGCGGACCATCTGGTCCTGCTTGCGGGGGTCGACGCCGAGCCGGAGGTTCACCTCAACGGTCGGGTCGAACTTCGTCACGGTGGTGTTCTTGGCCAGCTCAACCGCGTCGGCCGGGCTGTACAGCGCGTCGTGGTCGATCTTCTGGTCGGCGTTCTGGTACGCCTTACTGCGCTTCATAGTGCACTCCTGACGTGGAGGTCGTGGTCGTCGGGACCCAGCGCGAGGCCCTGCCACTTACTGACGGGAAAGGGGGCTTAACCCTCGACCTTGATGCCCATCGAACGGGCGGTGCCCGCGATGATCTTCTCGGCGGCCTCGATCGTGCTCGCGTTCAGGTCGGGCATCTTCGTCTCGGCGATCTGCCGGAGCTGCGCCGCGGTCAGCGTGCCGACCTTGGTCTTGTGCGGCTCGCTGCTGCCCTTGTCGACGCCGACGGCCTTCTTGATCAGCTCGGGCGCGGGCGGCGTCTTGGTGATGAAGGTGAACGACCGGTCCTCGAAGATCGAGATCTCGACCGGGATGATGTTGCCCCGCTGGGCCTCGGTCGCGGCGTTGTACTGCCGGACGAAGTCCATGATGTTGACACCGTGCGGGCCCAGGGCGGTACCGACCGGCGGGGCCGGCGTGGCCGCGCCCGCGGGCAGCTGCACCTTGACGATGGTCTTGAGCTTCTTTCTTGGCGGCATGGTGGTGCCTTTTCTTCCTCTCTAGACTCCCGGGGGGAGCGACCCCCCGTGCCTCCCGCTTAGATCTTGGAAACCTGATCAAACGAGAGCTCGACCGGGGTCTCCCGGCCGAAGATCGACACGAGGACCTTGAGCTTCTGGGTGACCGAGTTGACCTCGTTCACGGTCGCCGCGAGCGTCGCGAAAGGCCCGTCCATAACGGTAACCGACTCGCCGACCTCGTATTCCGGCGATGTCTTCTTGGCTGCCGCCGCCTGCGCGGCCGGGCTGCCCTCGGCCGGGGCGGGGGCGAGCAGTGAGGCCACCTCGCCCAGTGGCAGCGGCGACGGCCTGCTCGACAGGCCGACGAAGCCGGTCACCCCCGGGGTGTTCCTGACCACGGCCCAGGACTCGTCGGTCAGGTCCATCCGCACCAGGATGTAGCCGGGCAGCACCTTCTCGTTGACGGTCTGCTTCTTGCCGCTCTTGACCTCGGTCACCTGGTGGGTCGGCACCTCGATCTGGAAGATGAAGTCCTCCATGTTGAGCGAGGTGATCCGGCTCTCCAGGTTGGTCTTGACCCGGTTCTCGTAGCCGGCGTAGGAGTGCACCACGTACCAGTCGCCCGGCATCATGCGCAGCTCGCGAGTGAACTCCTCAACCGGGTCGAGCTGCTCGGCCTCGACGGCGTCGTCCGACTCGTCCAGGTTCTCTGCCCCGTCAGCGCCCGCCAGCTCGGCAGCGGCCTCCGCGTCGGCGGCAGCTTCCTCCTCGACAGCGGCCTCCGCGTCGAGAGCGAACTCCACGTCGTCAGGCTCGTCAGCGGAGCCGGAAGTCTCGGTCATGTCGCCAGCCTCCTCTTCCGCTGAGCCTTCAACTGGGCCGCTTGCCGCGTCGACATCGCTGTGCAGTTGGGACTCGGGCACGGTCACTCACTCTCTTGGTCTGCTCGCTGGGGCCGCCGGCTCGCTTGGCAGCGTGCCCGGCGAGGAAACCCCAGTGGTCATCGTGCCACGCTATGTTCACGCGGCGCGAATTACGGGCGTTCCGGGACTGGCGTTAGCCGAAAACCCAGAACATCAGCTTGGTGAACCCGTAGTCGAGCGTCAGCACGATGGCGCTCATGGCGACTATGAACGCGAGGGCAGCCGCCGTGTAGGTCACCAGCTCGTTACGAGTCGGCCAAATCACCTTCCGGAGCTCGCCGGCCACCTGCCGGGTGAACAGGGCTGGCGTCGTCCGGTCCCGCTTGGCGGCAGCCCCGGACCCGCTACGGCGCTCTGCGCCATGGTCTCGTGTCTGGGTCGCCATTTCCTCACCTAGTACCAAGCGGATCTTGCAGGGCAGGAGGGACTCGAACCCCCAACCGCCGGTTTTGGAGACCGGGACTCTACCAATTGAGCTACTGCCCTACGGGTTGCAACCACCGAAGTGTATGCGGAACGCACCCCTCCCGTCGAACCAGCCACGAAATCTGCTAGCGACGGGGGCTCGCTCACAGCGAAACCCGTTACCGGTCCTCTGAGCTGAGGTGACACCATGGAGGCATGCCAACCACGAGAATATCGGCCCGGGTGTCCGCCATATCCGAATCCGCGACCCTGGCCGTCGATGCGAAAGCCAAGGCGCTGAAGGCAGCCGGCCGGCCGGTCATCGGGTTCGGCGCCGGCGAGCCCGACTTCCCGACTCCCGACTACATCGTCGAGGCGGCGGTGCGCGCGGCCGCCGACCCCAAGATGCACAAGTACACGCCCGCGGCCGGGCTGCCCGAGCTGCGGGCCGCCATCGCCGCCAAGACCGCGCGCGACTCCGGCTACCCGGTCACCGCCGACCAGGTGCTGGTCACCAACGGCGGCAAGCAGGCGGTGTACCAGACGTTCGCCGCCCTGCTCGACGACGGCGACGAGGCGCTGCTGCCCGCGCCCTACTGGACCACCTACCCGGAAGCGATCGCGCTGGCCGGAGGCGTGCCGGTGATCGTGCCGACCGACGAGACGACCGGCTACCTGGTAGGAGTAGAGCAGCTCGACGCGGCCTGCACCGAGCGCACCAAGCTGCTGGTGTTCGTCTCCCCGTCCAATCCGACCGGCGCGGTCTACCCGCCGGAGCAGGTCAAGGCGATCGGCGAGTGGGCGGCCGCCAAGGGCATCTGGGTGGTGACCGACGAGATCTACGAGCACCTGGTCTACGGTGACGCGGTCTTCTCCTCGATCCCGGTGCAGGCACCGGAGATCGCCGACCGCTGCGTGGTGCTGAACGGGGTGGCCAAGACCTACGCGATGACCGGCTGGCGGGTCGGCTGGATGATCGGTCCCAAGGACGTCATCAAGGCAGCCGCCAACCTGCAGTCGCACGCCACCTCCAACGTGGCCAACGTGTCCCAGGCGGCCGCGCTGGCGGCGGTGTCCGGTGACCTGACGGCGGTGGCCGCGATGCGGACCGCCTTCGACCGGCGGCGCAAGACCATCGTGCGGATGCTCAACGACATCCCCGGGGTCGTCTGCCCCGAGCCGCTCGGCGCGTTCTACGCCTACCCGAGCGTCAAGGGCGTGCTCGGCCGGGAGATCGCGGGCAGGCGGCCGCAGACCTCGAGCGAGCTGGCTGCCCTCATCCTCGAGGAGGTCGAGGTCGCGGTGGTGCCGGGCGAGGCGTTCGGCACCGACGGGTACTTCCGGCTGTCCTACGCGATGGCCGACGCTGACCTGGAGGAAGGCGTCAGCCGGATCGGCAAGCTGCTCGCACAGGCGAGCTAGCGGATACCCAGCGAGGGACGGGGACGGGCGAGCGGATCGCCCGTCCCCCGTCTCTTCCGCCCAACCGCCAGCGGGCACCCGCGCGGGTTCGGGATAATAGAGAATGCCGCACGACCTGTCGGCCCTTCCCAAGGCTCACCTTCACCTGCACCTGACGGGTGCCATGCGCCACTCGACAATGGTCGAGCTGGCGGAGCTGCACGGGATAGCGCTGCCGCCCGCGCTGACCGAGGAATGGCCTCCCCAGCTCTCCACCGCCGACGAGCGCGGCTGGTTTCGCTTCCAGCGCCTCTACGACACGGCCCGGTCAGTGCTCCGCACCCCGGATGACCTGCAGCGCCTGGTCCGGGAGATCGCCGAGGACGAGCGCGCGGAAGGGTCGGGCTGGCTCGAGCTGCAGGCCGACCCGTCCGGGTTCGCCGCCATGTACGGCGGCATCACCGCGTTTACCGAGCTGCTGCTCGACGCGGTGGCCAAGGCGGCGCGGGCGTCCGACATCGGCATCGGCGTCATCATCGCCGCCAACCGGACCAGGCACCCGATGGACGCCAGGACGCTGGCCCGGCTGGCCGCGCAGTACACCGCCCACGGCGTCACCGGGTTCGGGCTGTCTAACGACGAGCGGCGCGGGCCGGCCGCCGACTTCATTCCCGCGTTCCGCATCGCCGAGCGGGCCGGGCTGAAGCTGGTGCCGCACGCGGGCGAGCTGGTCGGCCCGCCCAGCGTCACCGCCAGCCTGGACCTGCTGCACGCCACCCGGCTCGGCCACGGCGTCCGCTCGGTCGAGGACCCCCGGCTGGTGGAACGGCTCGCGGCCGGGTCGGTCACCTGCGAGGTGTGCCCGTCATCGAACGTGTCGCTCGGCGTCGCCCCCGACGAGCAGGCGGTACCGGTGCGCACGCTGTTCACGGCCGGCGTCCCGGTCGCGCTCGGGGCGGACGACCCGCTGCTGTTCGGCCGCCGCCTGGTGAGGCAGTACGAGATCGCCCGCGACGTGCACCAGTTCACCCCGGCCGAGCTGGCCGAGCTGGCCCGGATGTCCGTCCGCGGCTCCGCCGCGCCGCCCGACGCGCGCGCCCGCCTGCTGTCAGCGGTCGACCGCTGGCTGGCCGCGCCTAACGTCGGCTAGAGGGTCAGGCCGACCAGGATCGGTTCCGGGGTCAGCGTGACCCCGTAGGCGGCGCGGACGCCCGCGACGATCTCGCGGGCCAGCCCGAGCAGCTCGGCGGCGGTCGCGTTGCCCGCGTTGACCAGGGCCAGGGTGTGCTTGGCGGACACCCTGGCGGGAGACGGGGCGCCGTAGCCCTTGGCGAAGCCAGAGTGCTCGATCAGCCACCCGGCCGGCACCTTCACCAGTCCGTCACCGGCCGGGTAATGCGGCACCGGGCCCGCCCCCCGGGTCACCGCGGCCGCCTCCACCTGCCCGAAGTCGGCGGCGGAGATGACCGGGTTGGTGAAGAACGAGCCCGCGCTGCGGGTATCGGGGTCACCCGGGCTGAGCACCATGCCCTTGCGGGAGCGGATCTTGACCACGGCCGCGCGCACCTCGCCCGTCGCGGCCTGCTGGCCGAGCTCGATGCCGAGCTCCGCCGCCAGCTCGGCGTACCGCACCGGCGCCGACAGCGGCTGCCGGGCCAGCCGGAAGGTGGCGTCAAGGACAACGTAGCGCGGCTGGGCAGGCCCGCCGCCCGGCGGGCGGGCCAGCGACTCCGGCTCGCCGCGCTTGAAGAGGCTGGTGCGGTAGGAGAAGCCGCAGCACTCGTTCGGAATGACCTTGATGTCGTTTTCCCGGCGGTCGTATACCCGCACCGCGGTGATGACCTCGGCCACCTCGCGCCCGTAGGCGCCGACGTTCTGGATCGGCGTCGCGCCCGCCCGGCCGGGGATGCCGGACAGCGGCTCAAGGCCGGCCAGGCCGTCCGCGACCGTGGCCGCGACCACGCCGTCCCAGTCCTCGCCCGCCGCTACCGTCACGTCCACGGTCCCCTTGAGCCCGGACGTGGCGTCGCCGCGCAGGCCGCGGGTGTTCACGTGGACGACCGTGCCGTCAAAGCCCGCGTCGGCGATCACCAGGTTGGAGCCGCCGCCGATGAGCAGCACCGGGGCGCCGGCCGCGTCGGCTGCCCGCACCGCGTCGACCAGCTCGCGCTCGGTGCCGGCCGACACGAAGTCCCGCGCTGGGCCGCCCAGGCCGAGCGTGGTGTAGTCGGCGAGCCGCACCGCCGGTGAGGCTGAGGTCACGGCAGCCGGACGGTGGCCCGCGCCCGGCTCAGCACCTTGGCCTGGCCGGCCCGGGCCACGATGTCGACCGTCACCCGGTTGCCGTCGAGCTTCTCGAGCACCTTGCCGCTGATCTCGATGGTCGCGCCGGCCTCGTCGTCCGGGACCGGGACCATGGCGGTGAAGCGCACTCCGAAATCGGTGACGGCGCCCGGGTCACCCGCCCACTCAGTGACGAACCGGCCCGCCTCGGCCATCGTGTACATGCCGTGCGCGATCACGTTGGGCAGGCCGACCGAGCGGGCCACCCGCTCGTTCCAGTGGATGATGTTGAAGTCGCCGGAAGCGCCCGCGTAACGGACCAGGTCGGCCCGGGTGACCTGGTAAGAGCGCGCGGGCAGCTCGGTGCCCTTGTCCACGCTGTCATAGCTGATGGTCACCCGTCCGCCCCCCGCTCCACCAGGGTGGACCTGGCCGTGCAGACGTGCTCACCGTCCAGTGTGACCAGCTCGGTGGCGGTCACCACCATCGACAGCGCGCCCAGCGTCTTAATCGACTCGACCGTGGTGGTCGCGGTCACCACGTCGCCCGCGTGCAGCGGGCGGGAATGGCTGAAGCTCTGCTCGCCGTGCACCACCATCGAGTAGTCGACGCCGAGGCCGGGATCATGAGTCGCCTCCTGGCCGGCCTTCATGCTGATCACGACCGCGAACGTAGGCGGCGCGATCACGTCCGGGTAGCCCGCCTTGACAGCGGCGTCCCGGTTACGGCACAGCTCGCTCGGCTCACCGATCGCGTCGGCGAACTCGGCGATCTTGACCCGGCTGACCTCGTAGGGCTCGCCGGGCCCGTAGACCTTGCCGACGTACTCGGGGTTCGGCGCCACGCCCGGTTCCCCGCTCCGACCCGGTTAGCGGGTCTCGCGGTGGTCGGTGTGCCGGCGGCAGTTCGGGCAGAACTTCTTCAGGTCAAGACGGTCCGGGTCGTTGCGCCGGTTCTTCTTGGTGATGTAGTTGCGGTGCTTGCACTCCTGGCAAGCCAGCGTGATCTTGGGCCGGACATCGGTGGCAGCCACGATGTAGTGCCTTTCTAACGAAGA
>Ga0265338_10011666_pt1 | contig 10122 bp, 10 predicted proteins | sample 42126metaG_FD_193579 | JGI IMG/M metagenome (GOLD analysis project Ga0265338, IMG submission 193579) | Rhizosphere microbial communities from Carex aquatilis grown in University of Washington, Seatle, WA, United States - 4-21-26 metaG | ecosystem: Host-associated > Plants > Roots > Rhizosphere... | reverse complement strand
GCGCGTCGACCGCCTCCGGGCTGGCGGAGTCGGCGGGGCCCTCGACGCCAACGTACGCCGCATGCCGGCCCGGGAAGTGCTCCAGGTACTGGGCGAGCGTGTGGAGGTAGAAGTCCGTGTGGGCACCGGCGCTGTCGTACTGGGTGTCCCAGTCGCCCTTGTCGCCGTAGGGGTGCGTGACGAGCTATCGTCGGTGGCGATGATCGAGGTTCAGCACGTCGACTTCATCTCCATCCCGTCACGCGACCTGGCGCGGTCGAAGCAGTTCTACGGGGAGACTCTCGGCCTGCCTGTCGAGAAGGACCACATGGGATTCGCCGAGTTCAAGGCCGGCCAGGTGACGCTCAGCATCTGGGAGCCCGAGGCCCACGGCATCCTGTTTGCCCCTAACCCGGCGGGCTTTGCGCTCCGCGTGCCCGACGTGGCGGAGGCGCGCGCGGCGCTCCAGGCCAAGGGGGTCGCGTTCAGCGGCGAGATCATCGATTCGGGCGTCTGCCACATGGCGCCGTTCCACGACCCGGACGGCAACGCGCTGATCCTGCACAACCGCTACGCGCCGGCGGACGAAGACTGATGCTCAGAGGCCGGCGGCCGCGATGGCGGCCTTCGCGCACGCCTCGTCCTGCTCGCCAGTGCCACCGCTGACGCCGAGCGCCCCGATCAGCCCGTCTCCCGCGAACAGCGGCAGCCCGCCGGCGTAGACGACGATCCGCCCGCCGGAAGTCGACGTGAAGCCCCAGTCGGCGGCGCCCGGCTGCGTGCTCTCCATGAACTCGCCGGTCGGCGTCTGCCAGAGCACCGCCGTGTAGGCCTTGTCGAGGGCGAGCACCATCGCGCCCAGCGGCGAGCCGTCCATCCGGGCGCTGGCGATCACATGCCCACCGCGGTCGGCCACGGCCGCCGCCACCGCCAGTCCCTGACGCCCGGCCTCTTCGCGCACCGCGGCCAGCAGGGCGAGAGCCTGGACGAGGCTGACTTCCTGGACGGACAGCGGGTCGGACATCGGCGCGATCCTACAGGCCGGAAGCTAGGGGGCGCGGGCGAGCAGTGCCGCCAGCGCCGTCCGGGTGGCGCCCGGCCCGTTGATCTCGAGCCACGTGACTCGCCGGCCCGAGCTGACGATCCCGTACAGGTTCGGCTGCGCCATGTGGCAGGCACAGAGCGGCGCGACTATCAGCACCCCGGCTCGCCCCCGTGACGCGAGCGGCTTGACGGTGGGGATCTGGCCGACGTAGGCGCCCGCGTGCTCACGCACGAACGCCACGTACCCCGCAGCGCCCGCGGGCGTGGCGAAATGCAGCGTCCGCGACTCGACGAACTGCAGCTTGTGCTTGGACGGCCCCTGGAACACCCGCTGGCGCCCGGTGACGTAGCCCAGGTGGTCGAGCGTGGAGGGCAGCGACGAGAGCGAGGCGTCCCTGGCCAGCAGCGCGGAGGAGACCTCCGTCGAGTGGCTGGGGAGGTAGGAGAGGGCCGAGGCGGAGAGGGCCGGCGGGATCGGCGCGTCAGGTTTCGAGTCAGCCCTGCTGAGAGCTTCGAACGCAAATGCGCCTGCACAGAGCAGGATCACCGCGGCCACACCGGCGCGGATCGCTGCCTTCCGCTTGGTGGCGCCGCTCACCCAAGCACTTTACATCAGCGCCCCCCCATTGGTAATGTCATCCACCCTTATTACCCCACCTTCGCGAGGGCACCTGATGGACAAGCTGGATCGTGGTCAATTCCTGAAAGCCTCCGCGACGCTGCTCGGCGGCGCGGTGTTGCTCCCGGCGTGCGGATCGAGCTCAGGCTCGGGCAGCGCCGCTTCGACGTCGCACCCACCGATCAGCCAGGAGCCGGGCAACCTGGCCATCCTGGAGTGGGGTGGCTACGAGGCCGCCGGGACGAAGGCACAGAAGTACTGGAAGATCCCGGGCAAGGCCTATACCCAGAAGTTCGGCGCCAACGGCATCACGTACACCTACATCGTGAACGACAGCCAGGCGCTGCAGAAGGCAAGCCAGGTGCAGTTCGACATCATGCACCCGTGCAACGAGAACATCCCCGACTACGTGAGCCGCGGGCTCGTCCAGCCGTGGGACACCAGCATGCTGGCGAGCTTCAGCGAACTGAACCCGTACCTGGTCGACAAGGGCAAGGTCCACGGCCAGCAGTACATGATCCCGTGGGACTGGGGCTACGCCAGCCTGACCTACAACTCGGACCACGTCGACGCGGCCGACGCCACCGGCTGGGAGCTCGCCTGGAACCCCAAGTACAAGGGCAAGATCGCCCTCTGGGACGGCGCCGCGTCGAACCTCGAGGTGGCCGCGCTGAAGCTCGGCTACGGCAACCAGATGGACACGATGAGCAACGACCAGCTGAACAACGCCAAGCAGACGCTGATCGACCAGAAGCCGCTGAACAAGTTCTACTGGCAGAGCGAGTACGGCGACATGCAGCCGGCGCTCAAGAACGAGTCGATCTGGATCGCCTACTCGTGGCAGGACGTGCCGCCGCTGCTGAACGGCAACACGCACAAGTTCGTGTTCCTGGATCCCTCACAGGGCAGGCTCAGCTGGTTCTGCGGGTTCATGCTGGGAGCTCACACCAAGAACTACCGGCACGCGCACGACTACGTCGAGTCCTTCATCAACAAGGCCGCCTGCGCCGACATGACCAACACGTACTACTACGGCACCTCGAACACTGAGGTCAAAGCGTCGGACATCTCGGATCAGTCGCTCGCCAAGTCGCTCGACCTGGGCAACCCGCACGCGATCGCCGCGTCGGACGTGCACCTGCAGAGCTGGGAGCCGAACCGCTCCGCCTACGACCTCGCCTGGGAAGAGGTGAAGGCGGCCTGACCGGCCGGCTTCGTCTTGCGTAGCCCCGGGTGAGCGCTCCCCCGCAGACGGTGTCGCACCCGGCCAGCCCACGCGGGCGCCGGGTGCGGCTTCCCCGCGGGCTGCTGACCCTGCCACCGACCGCCTATGTGATCGCGCTGCTGCTGGGGCCGATCGTCCTGATCGCGCTGTACAGCGTCAACCTGCGCTCGCAGTATCCGGGCGTGCCGACGACGTTCTCGACGTCCAACTGGCACGACTTCCTGTTCGGGTCGAACAACCCGTTCCGCGACCGGTTCAAGTCGTCGATGATCATCACGCTGATCGTCTCGCTGGGCGCGGTGATCGCGGCGTACCCGGTGGCGTACTACCTGGCGTTCGTCGCCCGCCATCGCCGGTACACCCTGCTGCTCCTGATCCTGGCGCCGTTCTTCACCAGCTACCTGCTGCGGGTGATCGCGTGGCGGATCATCCTCAGCAACAACGGCGTCGTCGACTGGGTGATCTGGCACCTCCACATCGAGCCGTACGGCCACTCTCCGTCGTGGCTGATCTACTCCTACTTCTCGGTCGGACTGGTGCTGTTCTACACATGGGTGCCGTTCGTGGCCTTGCCCATCTTCGTGGTGCTCGAGAACATGGACCGGCGGGTGCTGGAGGCGGCACACGACCTTGGCGCCAACGGTTTCAGCGCCTTCCTGCGAGTCACGTTCCCACTCAGCTTCTCGGGAGTGATGGCCGGCTTCGTGTTCGTCCTGATTCCGACCACGGGCGAGTTCATCGCGCCGCTGCTGGTGGGCGGTCCTGACAACTACATGTTCGGAAACGCCATCCAGTCGCTGTTCTCGAACTCGGCTGACTGGAACTACGGGTCGGTGCTCGCCCTCTGGCTGGTGTTCGTCGTGGTCATCCTGATGATCGTCTTCGGTCGCTGGCTGAGCGCCGACACGCAGGGGACAAGGACTCGATGATCGGGGCGGGCCGGCTCGCGCGGGTCGTGCTCCACAGCTACTTCTTGCTGCTGGTGCTGTTCCTGTATCTGCCGCTGGCCGTGCTCGTCATCTTCGCGTTCAACGACAGCGCGGTGCCGACGCTGCCGCTCAGCGGCTTCACCACCAAGTGGTTCCACCAGGCGTTCAGCAACACCGACCTGACCGGCTCCGCCGAGCGCAGCCTGGTGATCGCCGTGCTGGACGGCATCCTGGCGACCGCTCTGGGCGTGGTCGCCGCAATCGGGCTGGCCGCCCGTCGCGTCTTCCTGCGGTCGGTGATCACCACGATCCTGCTGCTCCCGCTGGTCGTGCCCTACATCGTGCTGGCGGTCGGCCTGGTCATCCTGCTCCACGATCTGGGCATCGCGACCTCCCTGACCGCCGTGCTGCTCGGGCACATCGTCATCTCGCTCCCCTACTCGGTGCTGGTCATCCTGCCCCGCCTGCAGTCGCTCGACCCCTCCATCAACGAGGCCGCACGCGACCTGGGCGCCAACGAGGCGAAGGCATTCGGGCTGGTAACGCTGCCGCTGCTGATCCCGGCGCTGGCGTCTTCGTTCCTGATCGCCGCCACGATCAGCTTCGACGAGTTCGCCATCGCGTCGTTCCTGGCGCCGGCCGGAACGCCGACCTTCCCGGTGTTCGTGTACACCGGCGCCCGCACCCCGCTGCTGCAGCCCGAGGTGATCGCGGTCGGCAGCCTCGTCGTCGTCGCATCGCTGGTGCTGGTCGTCGTCGCCGAGCTGATCCGGCGGTTCTGGGAAGGACGGCTCGAGGGCAGGCGCCGCACCGACCAGGCGCCCGTGTTCGCCGTCGGCGCCTAGTGGAACCTTATTTGCGAGCGGTGCCAGGCGCCGGCTCGGCTACCGGGGTCAGCGGCCGGCCGGTTCGCTGCCAGGCCAGCACGTTCTCGGCCTGCCCGCGCAGGTAGGCGGCGGTCGACGCGTCGGACAGGTAGGCCACGTGTGGGGTTGCGAGCACCCGTGGATGGTGAAGCAGCGGCGACGCCGGGTCGGGCGGCTCCGGGTCGAACACATCCAGCGCAGCCCCGGCAAGGCGGCCGGAGTCCAGGGCCTCCAGCAGCGCCCGGGGCTCGACAAGCCCGCCACGCGACACGTTGACCAGGTAGCTCCCCGGTCGCATCAGCCCGAACGTGCGCTCGCCGGCCAGGTGCCTGGTGTCGGCGTCCAGCGGAAGGTGAAGCGACACGATGTCGGTGGCGGCGAAGGCGTCGTCCACGTCGCAGCGCTCCACTGCCTGCGGCCACGCCGTCGCGGGCAGCAGCGGGTCGGCTCCCACCACCCGGCCGGCAATCGGGAGCATCAGCTCGGCGAAGCGGCGGCCGATGCGGCCCAGGCCGACTGCGGCGACCGTCAGCTCCCGCATCTGCCGCGGCGGGTTCGGCAGCAGACCCCACTCGCCGGCCCGGACGCTGCGGTCGTAGAACGGGAGCTGCCTCGCCAGCGCCAGGCTCATCGCCAGCGCGTGCTCTGCCACCTCGTCGCTGGCGGCGCCGGGCACGTTGGCCACCCACACCCCGAGCTCGCGCGCCGCGTCGAGATCGACGTTCTCGTAGCCGACCGAGTCGGTGGCCACGATCGCGACCGCCGGCAGCGCCTCCAGCACGACCCGGGTGACCGGGAGGTAGCTGCCCAGCAGGGCGTCGGCCCCGGCTCCCTCTGCGACCAGCTCCTCCGGCGTCCGGCAGCGCGCCTCGGCGATCTCCCACCCGGCCGCCTCGAGCATCTCACGGCCGGGGCCGACGCCGTCGTCGTCGACCGAGAAGTAGAGCGCCCTCAGGGCGTCCGCGCCGGCCCTTCGGATGCCGGCTGACCGCCGGCCGTGACCGTGTGCCCGTCTTCCATCGCCGCCGCGATCAGGTTGGCCGCGTCCAGCCACCGATCGGCGATCTGGACATCGACGCCCTGCGCCTGGCGAAGGCAGCGCGTGCGTGCGCCCTCGGCCGCCGCCGGATCGCGCTGCACGAGCTCGTCCAGCAGCTCGAGGTCAACCTCCAAGTCGCCGCCGGCGGCGTCGTGCTCGGCAGCCTGGATCGCCGCCCGCAGCGTTTCGTCCTCGATCCGGGCGCGCGCGCCCGAGTGCAGCGCTGCCCGGCGGCGGATCATCAGGCCACCCCACAACCCGCCGGTGCCCGCAGCTCCCGCTGCAACCGCACCCACGCCCCAGAACGCCAGTACACCCCCGACGATCATCGGAACCGAGACTATCGCGCCGACGCCCTCCGCGTCCAGCCTTCAACGTAGAATGCGCCACAATAAGGGGCGGTTCGAGGACGGTTACGTCCCGTCCGGGGCGGCCGTACGGGCCACCCGGGGAGCCGCGACACCCATGGCCGACGCATATCAGGGCTCCAAGGATCAGGTCGACGCCACTCTGGGCGCACTACTGCACTCCGTTCTCGAAGCAACCGCCGACGGCCTGCTGGTCGTCGACCTGGAGGGCAAGATCCGCCTGACCAACACGCGGTTCAGCGAGGTGTGGCGGATCTCGCCCGAGCTGCTCCAGCCGGGCGACCACAATCTCCCGCTCCAGTCGGTGCTCGACCAGGTGCCCGACCCGGCCAGCTTTCTGGCCCGCATCCGGGAGCTGTACGAGACCCCGTCGGCCGAGAGCCTGGACGTGATCCGCCTGCGGGACGGCCGGGTGCTGGAGCGGTACTCCAAGCCACACGTGCTCGACGGCGAGGTGGTCGGCCGGGTGTGGAGCTTCCGCGACATCACCGACCGCGAATGGGCGACCGACGCACTGCTGACCAATGAGGCGCTCTACCGGACGCTGGTGGAGCAGCTGCCGGCGGTCACCTACCTCGACTCCGCCGACAGCGAGGCCTCGCTCTACCTGAGCCCCAACGCGGCCCAGATCCTCGGCCACCCGAACGAGCTCCTGGCGACCCCGGCGGGCTGGTATTCGATGGTTCACCCCGAGGACCGGGCCGAGTACATGGCCGCCATCGCGCGCTGCGTCGAGGAGGACACGCCGTTTCGGGGCACGTACCGCGGGGTGCGGGCGGACGGTCGCGTGATCTGGCTGCGCGAGCACGAGGACATCGTGCGCAACGCGGAGGGCAAGGCACAGTTCCGCCACGGCCTGGTGCTCGACATCACCGCGGAGATCGAGATACACAGCCAGCTGCGACGCGCCGAGCAGCTGTACCGGGACCTGGTCGAGCAGCTGCCCGGTGTGACCTATCTGTGGCGGCTCGACAGCACGCCGGTGTACGTGTCGCCGCGCGTGACGGAGATCTTCGGCTGCACGCCCGAGGAGTTCACCAGCGGCGCCTGGCAGTCGATCATCCATCCCGACGACATCGAGCGGGTGAAGGCCGTGTTCAACGACGCACTCGCCGCGGAGGAGGGCGACACCCTGGTGCAGTACCGGATCACTCATCCGGTCACCGGTGAGCTGCGCTGGATGCAGGCGACGATCGAGATGGTGCGCACCGAAGAGGAGACGCTGATGCAGGGGCTGATCATCGACCGCACCGACCAGATGCTGGCCGAGCAGGCGCTGGCGGCCAGCGAGGCCGAACGGCGGGACGTGATCGCGTCGATGCTGCGAGCGGCCGATGACGAGCGGATCCGGATCTCGGCCGAGCTGCACGACGACACCATCCAGGTGCTGACCGGCGCGCTCTTCACCGCCGACCTCGCGCTGTCGGAGGTGGCACGCCCGACGGCCGACTCACGCGCGCGTCTGGCACGCCTGCGCGAGCTGCTGGAGCAGGCACTGGAGCGCACCCGGCGCCTGATGTTCGAGCTCGACCCCCAGCTTCTCCGCGCCTCCGGCCTCTCGATCGCGATCCGGGAGCTGGCGGGGGAGGCCGGCCGGGAGGGTGGTTTCGACGTCGAGGTGGACGGCGAGCTCCCCCGCTACCCCTCGCAGTTCGAGGCGCTCGTCTACCGCACCGCCCGCGAGCTGATCACGAACGCCCGCCGGCACTCCAGCTGCGACCACCTGCTGGTGTCGATGTCCGGCGACGCCTGCCGGCTGACCTGCGTGGTCAAGGATGACGGCGTCGGCTTCGACCTCGGGCGCGTGCAGAAGCGGCGCGACTCCCACCTGCATCTCGGGCTCCGCTCGGCCACCGAGCGGGTGTTGCTCGCGGGCGGGAGCGTCGACGTGCTCACCACGCCCGGCCACGGCACCCAGGTCACGCTCGCGCTGCCCGCTCCCGAGGTTGTCGCGCGGACGGCGTAGCGGCAAGTCCCGCCACGGCTCGCTCGATCATCGGCCGCAGCCGAGTCTCGACGAAGCCCGGTCGCGGCAGCGCGATGTGATCCAGGAGGGCGCCCTCGATGACCGCGGACAGGATTCCTGCGCCGAGCTCGGGGTCGGCCAGCCCGGTGGCACGAACGAGGTCGACCAGGCTGCCGTCATAGGCCTCCGACCAGCGCTCGGCCAGCGCGCGCAGGCTCTCGTCGCGAGCGGCCTCCAGCATCAGCTCATACTGGGCGACGAGCGGCGCGCTCTCGTCTTCGAGCTGGGCAACAGTGAGGGCGGTCAGACGCCCCACCAGCTGCTCCGGCTCGATCCGGCCCGTAGCGTCGGTGTGACGGCGGACGGTCTCGATCGACCGTTCGATGACACGCTCCAGCGCCTCTGCGACGAGCGCCTGCTTGGAGTCGAAGTAGTAGGTCGTCAGCGCCAGCGACACACCCGCTTCGGCCGCCACCGCGCGGTGCGTGACGGCGTCGGCTCCGCGCGCCCCGATCACCCGCAGCGTGGCCTCGACGATCTGGTCGCGTCGCGAGCCGGCGGCGTCGCGGTCGCTCACACCGCGACTCCGGCCGCCGCGATCCGGTGAGCAAGCACGCCGCTTCGCAGCCCCGACTCGATGGCGCCGTCGATGAAGCCCGCCCAGCCGTTGGCCAGGTCGGATCCGGCGAGTACGACGCGGCCCTCCGGCCGCCGCATCTCGGCGTGGTAGTGCTCGTACCAGCCGGGCCGGTGGATCGCCCACGTTCCCCGCGAGAACTCGTCCGCGAGCCAGTCATGCGCGCTCGACGCGACGACGCGGTAGCCGGGCATGATCCGGTCCATGGCGTCCTGAACGCCGGCCCGATCGGTCGCGTCGCACTGGGCGGCGTCGAGCCCGAACCCGATCATCACCTGTGAGCCGTTGGCGCCCATGATCTCGGTGTCGAGATAGCCGAACTCGTGTTCCGGGCGGATCGCGTTCTGGTACACGGCCTCGCCGGTCGCCTCGATGAAGATCTTGATCCCCCGAGATGCCTGGCCGAGGGCGACTCCCTGCTGCTTCAGATCTGACAACGCAGGCGCGAACGTGATGCCGGGCAGGGCATTCAGCGGTACCGCCACGACCACCGCGCGCGCCTCGAGCCGTTCGCCCGACCGGGCCTCCACGACCACGGTCTCGCCGTTCTGCTCGACCGCTTCCACCGGTGACTCCAACCGCATCTCGAACTCCGCCCCGCCGGCGATCGCCTGCAGGAGCGAGACCGTGCCGCCGGCCAGCGTGACCCTGCCGCCGGTGTACTGGGTGAGGGCCAGGCTGTAGCCGGACAGTGCGTGCCAGCGAAGGACGCTGACGGCGCCGGCGTCGTCCAGCCGGCCGTGCGCGAGCGACTCCAGCTCGGCTTGCAGAACCGCCCGCTCCTCGTCGTCGAGCTCGATCTCGTCCATCCGCTCGGCGATCGTCTGGCGGTCGAACCGGATCAGGTGCTCGAGGCGGAGCAGCGGATCGTAGGGCTGCGGCAGCGCCTGCTCCACGCCCTCGACGAAGCGATCCCACCCGCGGAGGGCGATCGCGTCGCGCTCACCGATGGTGCCCGCCCGGCGCTGATCGCCGACGTACCAGGCGGCACGCTCGGCGTCCTCGCTGAGCTCCACCTCCAGCCCGCCGCGGCTGATCTCAGACCAGGTGTGCGGCTGATGCCAGTGCACCCACCCCCCGCCGTACTCGACCTGGTGGCCGCGCCACTCCGCCGTCCAGGTGCGCCCGCCAAGCCGGTCGCGCCCCTCCAGAAGCACCACCCGCGAGCCGCGCAGCGCCGCCTCACGCGCCGCCGTCACCCCGGCAAACCCGCCTCCCACCACGATTACGTCGTACATTCGCCCTCCCGGCAGAGTCGATCCTGTACAAGTGTACAGGAGGACGGGACGGCGCTGGAGACATGTCACGCGGGGCGCACGAGAGACCACATGGCAAGCGAACACCTGCCAAGTGGCACACACCGCGACTCTCAGCGCGTGCGTGCTATATCGTACCCACGCTATGGAAACCCCACTTTACGACCAACTGGGCACCAGCTACACAGCGACCC
>Ga0265338_10011665_pt1 | contig 10122 bp, 10 predicted proteins | sample 42126metaG_FD_193579 | JGI IMG/M metagenome (GOLD analysis project Ga0265338, IMG submission 193579) | Rhizosphere microbial communities from Carex aquatilis grown in University of Washington, Seatle, WA, United States - 4-21-26 metaG | ecosystem: Host-associated > Plants > Roots > Rhizosphere... | reverse complement strand
CAGACGAGCGGGACGCGGGCGGCGAGCGCTGCTCGGGTCCTCGCTCCGCGCCACCAGTGGTCTCTCCGTGAGCGCCAGCCACGCCAAGCCTTGTCGTTCGTCTCAGGCACGTCAGTCACTAGCTGCCCGCTGAGCGGGCTGCGGCGGCGGTGAGGGCGTCCATGAGCGCGTTCGACTGAATCCGCGCCGCTGACGTCGAGCAGCCCGCGCGGGGCGTCGTCCGCGATGAGGACCAGCAGGGGCGGCGTGCCGGTGCGGGCCACCAGGGTCCAGTCGCTCCCGGTCGCCCGGATTACCCGCCCGGATGGCCACGACTTTCGAACACGGACCGACCCGGGCGGCGGCTTGGCCGCAGCTGCGAGCTTCCACGCCTCGCTCAGCGCACAGCCGACGACGGCCTGGGCTGGATCGCCAGGGCCGAGCGGCTGGCGGAGATCAATCAGCCGCGGCGGCACGGGCTCCAGGCCGGTGTCGCCCATCTCCATCGCGCGCCACCGCTGTGCCTCGGCGTACTGTTCTGCGTCCTGGTGCCCGGTGTCGGCCAGCTCGCTGACGACGCCGTCGGCTACCGCCCTGCGCTGGGGAACCTGCTCGGACCAGTCCTGGCCGCGGACGGCCCGGTGCGGGTCCTGCGGGCGGGGCAGCCCGGCCAGGCCGAGCGCGCAGTTGACCGGCCAGCCGGGCAAGGTGGCCGTCACCGTTTCAGGGGGGCGGCTCGTAACCGCACTCGATGCCCGTGTTCCAGATGGACTGGACCGACCTGATGCCCTGGACATCCGTGGTGATCCGCGTCCACCGGGCTCCCGCCTCATCCTGGTCGAGCACGAGCCCGTAGCCACCCTCCGCGCTGGTCACCCGGAGCGCCGCACACGCCTCGCCATAGCTGCCTGCGATATCGCCGGGATAGCCCTCCGGGCTCATCTCCACGACGGTCACCACCTGGAGCACCCCCTCCGGCCGGGGCACAGGAGCAGACCGCTCTGGCTGGCGCCTGGCAGTGAGAGTCCGTCTTGGACGAGTACCTGGCCGGGGGGTAGCCGGAGGGACCGCAAGAGGCTCGGCCAGGTAACGGGACTGGGAATGGCTAGCTTGTCCTCATGATCCACTGTGGATGCGTATGGTGGAAAGCGGGCAGACTAGAGCGGGCATCGCCGCAAACGCTTGAGGATTCGATGCATGCTCTTCCCATGGCTACTCGGAGCAAGTCGTTGAGTTGTGACCTGTCCTGGCGTTAATCGTTGCCTCGCACACTGTCGGCCGCCACCATACCACAGTGATTTTCCCGGAGCGGGATCGAAAAAGGCACGTCGTCGGTGATCCGGACCCACGCCTGAGCCCTAATAATCCCTGGAGGGATGCTCACGAATGTTGGTGTTCGGCAAACGTTGGTATCTGGCTGAACGTGAGTGAGTATTCAAAGTTTAATATACGTGTGATTTTGTGTGCGTGCGGGGCTTCAGAATTACCCCAAGCTTGGTCGTGGTTCGCATCAGTCGCTTGCTTGATTCGGCTGCGCGCTACATGCGTGGGGTATTAGTTTCTACCTGAATACTTCGAGGCAACTCGTAGGTGAATCCATCCCAGTAGGGAATGTGGGCTGGCCGGTATTCCTCCGACGTTAACTGGCGGTGAAATGACTCGCGTGCGGGTGGATGTTTCGGCTGCTAAGCCGACCCTGGACTGGCGGGATGTGCACGGTCCTGCTCGGGCTGTGCTCTATGCCTTGATCGGGATGAAGGAGCCTGACCTCGCGCGGCAGTTGCATGATGAAGGCTGGCAGGGAAGCACCCTGCGGCCTGTGGGGGTCTCTCCTCCTCTGTTTATGGGAGCGGTTCAGCGGCATGGCGTCTACACGACGTCGGGTGCCGGTTCGGTGTGGTTCGGGTCGCCGGTGCCGCAGATCGCCGCTGCCCTGCTGAGGGCAGTATCCGAATTGCGTGAATTGCGGTGGGGGGGCGCGCGCCTGGCCGTGCGGGGGGCGGATCTGGAATGGGCGCCGGACCATAGCACCGGGAGTGCCGTTTTTCAGACAGTTTCACCGGTCCTGGTGAAGCATGAATCGCGGTTCCTGCTTCCGGGCGATGACGGATTCGTTGACCGCCTAGAGCACAACCTGCGCCATAAGGCGGATGTCCTTGGCCTGCCAAGCGAAGTGAACGCGGAGGTTCTCGACGCTGGCCCGCGTCGCGTTTTCGACGTCGCGGGCGCCAAGCGGGTCGGCGCGAACGCGCGGCTCCGGATTAACGCCGCCCCGGTGCTGCTGGACGCCCTTTACGACTGGGGACTGGGGCTTAATACCGTCCAGGGCTTCGGGTGGGTGAAGTGACCGCATCGGCCGTCGCCGCTCGGCTCGTCCTGACTGGGCACCCGCTCCAGCGCTGCGGGGCCAGGGCCGTGGCGGAGCTTGCCAAGGCGAGCGATGCCGAGGACGTCACCGCCGCGGCCATGGACGCTGTCGCGGACACGCTGACCCGCGCGATCGTCCGTGCCGCCGCGGCAGCGAACGACACCGTGGCGTACGACTGGTGGAAGGTGCTGTTCGCGCTGTACCCGAACTCCCCGGCGACGCACAGCAAGCGCAGCCGAGACCCGGGCGAGCTGAGGATAGCCATCGGCCAGCTCTTCGCCGCTGACCGGGAAGACGCGGACGCGTGGCCGTGCACGTTCTGCGGGCAGCCCTCTGCTGCGGTGTGGGGCAAGGACAGGCTGCCGATGTTCGACAGCCTGAAGGCGGTGAACACGCTCCCGCCCGGGCTGCCCGGCTGGCCCGTGTGCCGGGCCTGCCGGATCGCGATGTGGGCGCTTCCTTACGGCACCTGGGTGACGCCGGGATCAGCCACTGTCCTCAGCTGCCCGCAAGACGAGGTGGAGCGCCGTTTCGTGCGCAAGAACGTCGAGCGTGCGCTGCGGATCCAGATGCTCGGGTTCACCGGCCTTTCACCGCACGCGTCACCAGAGACGGTGACCCTGGGTGCGCTCCGCGCACATGGTGGCCGCACTGCCATCGGCACGACGCTGTGGGTGTTCAAGAACGACAACCAGGATGCCTGGCTGCGGGTTACGTCCACCCGCGGCGGGATTCCCGCGTTCCTCAGGGCCATGTTCGCCGATCCCGAGTGCCGTGCCGGATGGGGAGCGCTGCAGGGCGTCCTGACGGAGCGGGACAAGAACGGCGCGATCAAGACAAGCGGTGTCGTTGCAGCGGCGAAGACGTTGTTCGATCTCGCCGACCGGCCCGGTAGCCCGGGCGGGGACCGGCTGCAGCGCGAGCTGCTGCGGCTTTCGAAGGACGCCGGCAAGCGCACCGGGCGCACCCTGACCACGTGGCGGGCGCTGTGCCGCCTCTACCTGGAGGTGATCCATCAGATGGATGTCGGGCAAGTGAAACCGGCCCGTGAGCTGATCACGGCCTGGATCATGCAAGAACCGAACCCGCGGGGCCGGTTCAACGAGTACGTCGGCGCGGCCGGGCGCGCGTTCGAGCTGCAGAAGCTCATGATGCGCGCCACCGCCAGGCTGATGCTAGACGGGCATCAGCCCGCCGACATCACTGCCGTGGCACCCGCCCTCTTCGGTACTGACGGAAACGGGTGGCGGCTGCGCGGCCTGCTGTTCTTCGACGTCATGGCGGAGCTCGTTAACCAGGGCGTCCATATCGGCCGCACGGCCACGCCCGGTGAACCCGAGGAGGAAGCGGCGGAGCCGCGATTCGACCCGGATCCTGTGTCGGACCAAGAGAGCTTGGAGAGCAACTCATGACCTACCTTGCCGGCAAGATCGTGCTCGCGGTGTCGGCCGGGGCGCCGAATAACGGTGCTGGCAGCGGCACGACGGCACCTGTCAAGAAGGCGACAGTCCGCGGCCGCACGTACCCGTACGTGTCGGCGCAGGCGTTCCGCCGCTGGCTGAGGGAGACCATGGTCGTGCGCGGCAGCGTGCCCTCGCCGACCGTCCGGGTGGGAAAACAGGAAGGCAAGGCACAGAAGGCGACCACCGACGCAGACCCGGCCCAGTACGCCGACGATGACCTGTTCGGCTACATGAAGGCGACCGCCAAGTCCGACAACGAGGCGACCACGCTGCGCGACTCGCCGTTCATGGTTGGCACGTTCCTGTCAGTGGAGCCGGTCCGGACGACCGAGGACTTCGGCGTCATGTCCCGCGGGATCTCGACCCCGGTGCTGCACGCGCACGAGTTCTACACCGCCGACCTGGCCGCGCCGTTCCTGCTTGACCTGCCGCGCATCGGCACGTTCACGCTGCCTGACAAGTCGGGCGCCGGGCGGGCGAACTACCTGGACATGGCATCCGCTCAGAAGGCCGCGGACGCGATCGCGGCCGGGGCGGCACCCGAGCAGTTCCGCGGTCAGCAGGCTTTGCGCCTGCCCTTGGAGCAGCGCAGGGAACGCACCGCGATCCTGCTTGAGGCGATGGCTGACCTGGCGGGCGGCGCGAAGAAGGCGCTGCACTACGGTGACCGGACCCCCGCCCTGATCGCAATGGTGCCGATGGCGGGCGGCGTGAACCCGCTCGGGTTCGTGGTCGACGGCGCAGAAGACGGCTCCGGCCTCCAGGTCCGCGCTGGCGCGCTGCGCGAGGAGCTCAAGGCATGGCAGGGCGAGTGGGAGGCACCGGTCCGGTTCGGCTGGCGGCCAGGGTTCCGCGAGCATCTCCGCAAGGAATTCGAGGCCGGCCTCGGCGACTTCATCGACCAGGGCCATGTCACTGTCGACCACCCGCGCACCATGCTGCGGGCGCTAGCGGGGGAGATCCGGGACGGCGGGCACGACGCCTGGTTCGACGACCCGACGCGGCCATGAACGCTGCCGACACAGGGGAACTGGACGCGGTGCGGGCAGAGTTCACGGCGCCGGTGGCCTCCTTCCGGGATCCCATGTTTCCCGGCGTGACCCGTTGCCTGCCGGTTCCGCCACCAGCGACGCTGCGCGGGATGCTGGCAGCGGCGACCGGCGGCCGCGCCGAGCCGGTCACGCTCGGCATGTCCGCGTATGCCGAAGGCGGCGGGACCGACCTTGAGACGTACCATCCGATCAGCGTGGACGGCGTGAACCCGGCGGTCAGCGGCCGGGTCCGCGCCGTCAAGGGCGGCATGACGATCCGGAGCCGGCCCTTCCTCGCGATGCTGCACGTCACCGTCTGGATTCCGGATCCGGACGGCACCCGGGTCGCGGCAGCGCTGCGCCGCCCGGTCTGGGGCCTGCGGCTGGGCCGGTCCCAGGACATGGTCTACCTGCGCTCGGTCGAGGCCGTCCGCCTGTCCCCGGCCCGGGAGGCGGTCGTTGGTTATGCCCTGGCCGCCGTCGGCGGCCACGCCGACCCGGCGGCGCTAACCCTGCGGCTGTCGGAGTGCGTCGCCCCCGACCGGCTCACCAGCCGGTCGGGAGACTACCTGTGGTGCGCGGAAGGCGGCAGAAGCCAGCCGGTCGCCGGCGCGTACCGGGACGGGGACCAGGCGGTGTGGCTGCATGCCGTCCCCGCCTGACGAGGAAAGGGAAAAACAAGAGCCGATCATCCCGAACGAGTGCGGCCGGCTCTCCCGGCCAGACCCGGTTCTGGATGCCGTGCTGGCCAAGTCGGCGAGCCATTCGGGCAAGGGCCGGGCCGAGACGCTGGCCGAGCACAGCGGGCAGACACGCGACGCCGTGCTAGGCGTCGCCGAGCGGATCGGCCCCGCCGGGCCGCTCGCCAGGTACCCGGAGTTCTGGACGTGGGCCGAGTGGGCAGCGCTTCTGCACGACGCCGGCAAGATCGCGGCCGGCTTTCAGCTCCAGCTCAAGCGACGCGACAAGCCATGGGGCGAGCGGCACGAGGTTCTGTCTCTCGCCTATGTTGACCTCCTCGCCGCGGGCCTGCCCGAAGACAGCCGTGCGATGATCGCGGCGGGAGTGCTGTTCCATCACCGCTGCCTGAGCGAGCTCAGTGAGCGTTACCCGACGGAGCCCGAGTACGAGGCGGGCTGGAAGAGGAAGTTCGGCTTCGACGCCTACGCCGGGCCGAACAGGCTGGCCGCATCCGACCGTCATGCCGCGCTGCTGACGTGGCTGGCGGCCCAGCTCGGCACCAGCCTTCCCGCTGCCGACAGCGGGAACCTCTGGCAGCGTGCCAGAGACACGTTCGCGGCGGCGGAAGACCACTGGGAGTCAGTGCCCGAGACCGATGGCCTGGTTGCGGTGCTGCTGCAGGGCGCGGTCACGCTCGCGGACCGCTCCGCTTCGGCGGACGTGAAGCTGGATACAGACATCCCGCTCCCGGTCCGCTTCATGGACGCTATCGCCGTGCCCTACCCGCACCAGGCGGCGGCCGCAGTCACCGAGGGGCATCTCGTTCTTCTTTCTCCCACGGGGAGCGGCAAGACCGAGAGCGGGCTGGGGTGGGCGTCGCGGCAGCTGGAGACGATGCCCGGGCGGCCGCGGCTGGTGTGGCTCCTTCCGTACCGGGCGTCGATCGACGCGATCCGGGACCGGTTCGCCGGCTACTTCGGCTGCGGGACGGACGGGATCGGCGTGCTGCACGCGACCACGGCGGCGACCCTGCTCAGCCGCGTCGTGTGCGATGACCAGGCGCCGGGCCCGGAGGACGCGAAGAAGGTCCGCGCGATGGCCGGGGCGATGCGCCTGTTCAAGCAAAGGGTCAGGGTAGCCACGCCGCACCAGCTGCTGCGCGCCGCGCTCGCGGGCCCGGGCTACGCCAGCGTCCTGCTCGAGCAGGCCAACTCCGTGTTCGTGCTTGACGAGCTGCACGCCTACGATCCGGAGACGTTCGGCCGGATCTGCGCGGCGATGCGGCTGTGGTAACAGCTGGGCAGCCGCGTTGCCGTCCTGTCGGCCACGCTCGCGCCCCCGATGATCGAGCTGGTCCGGGATAGCCTGTCCGCTCCCGTTGCCATCAGGACAGCGGCCCCGGGCACCGCCCCAGTCCGCCACCGCATGGTGCTGGACGACCAGCCGCTGACGGCCCCTCGCAGCCTGGACCGGATCCGGGAGTGGGTCGGTGACGGGCACAGCGTGCTCGTCGTCGCCAACACGGTACGGATCGCGCAGCGCGTGTTCCACGAACTGGCACCTGATCCCGATGACGATGACGCTGTGCTGCTCCACTCGAGGTTCAGGCTTCGGGACCGGACTCGGATCGAGAAGCGGATCCGGCAGCGACACCCGGAGCGCCAGCCCAGCGATCCCGCCCGGCGGGGCGGCGGGCTGACGGTCAGCACCCAGGTCCTGGAGGTTTCCCTCTGCCTGGACTATGACCGGGGGGCCAGCGAGATCGCGCCGGTCGAGGCGATCGCGCAGCGGGCGGGCCGGGTCAACCGGCGCGGCAGGCACCCGGACGGCGCGGTGGAATTTCGGGTGCACGCGGCGGAGTCGCACCTCCCGTACGACGAGGGCGCGATCAACGCCGCGCTGCTCGCCCTGGGGGAGTGGGACGGGAAGCTGCTCACCGAGGAAGCGACCGGCGGCTGGCTGAACCGCGCCTATGCGACACCCTGGGGCCAGGAGTGGGCCGACAAGGCACGCAACAGCCGGGACTGCTTCTCAGACGTCTTCCTGAAGTTCACCGCCCCGTTCGAGGACCGCAGCGAGTTCGCGAAGGGGCTAGAGGAGAACTTCGACACCGCCGAAGTCCTGCTCCGGTCCGACATGCCCGAGTACCGTGACAGGCTCTCCGGCCGCGAGGGCGACCCGATGCTGGCAGCGGAGCTGCTCATCCCCGTGAGCCTCCGGCAGCGGGCCATCCTCCGGCCCGAGTTCAGCGCAGACCTGGGCGTGTGGCTGATCGATGCCCGGTACTCCTCGCGCACCGGGCTGGAGATATCCCCGCCAGCAGACAGGGAGACCATCTTGTGAGCGGCCTGCTGCACGTCGACGAGGACGAGATCGGCGGCGTCCACATCAAGTACCTGCTGCACTGCCCGCGGCAGCTGTGGCTGTACTCCCGCGGGTACCGCCCCGAGCAGGGAAGCGACCTGGTGGCATTCGGCGAGGCAGTAGACGAAACCTCCTACGCCAGGCAGCGCGAAGTGGACCTAGGCGCCGCCAAGATCGACTGGGTGACTACCGGGGCCGTCGTCCACGAGACCAAGTCCTCCCGTGCGCCGTCCGAGCAGCACGCCGCGCAGGTCCGGCACTACTGCCTCCTGCTTGAGCGACGCGGCGTGACCGTGCGGGGCGGCGTCCTGCACTACCCCGTGATCCGGCGCACCGTCCAGGTGCCCTGGAACGCCGTAGCGCGCGAGTCGGCACTAGAGGCGGATCACGGTGCCCGGACAGTCATCGGACTTCCGGCTCCGCCGCCTCGGCTGCCTCGCCCGCAATGCCGGGGCTGTTCGTTCACCGACTACTGCTGGGGTGACTGATGACGGCTGCGTCACGAACGTACTGGCTCACCGAGCCGTGCCGGATCCGCCGCGAGGACAACAGCGTCAGGATCGAGCGCGCAGACAGCAGCGTGGTCCACGTGCCGGTCACGGACATCCGTGACCTGGTCGTCTTCGATCACGTCGATATCAACACCTCGGCGATATCGCTCCTTGGCCGACACGGCGTCAGCGTCCATGTCCTTGACCACTACGGCAACTACGCGGGAGCGGTCACTCCGGGCCTGGACATGTCCTCCGCCGAGGTCGTCCGCCGCCAGGTCACGCTCACGGAGGATCCCGCCGTACGGCTGGCCGTGGCCCGCGGCCTGGTGGCGGCAACGGCCGCTAACGTCCGCTGGGCACTGGGCACCGACCTGCTCGACGGGCCGCTCAGCCGGCTCACTGACCAGCTCGACGCTTGCGCGGACACCGGGCAGGTCATGGGAGTCGAGGGGAACTTCCGCCGCACCGCGTGGGGAGTGCTCGACACGCTGCTCCCGCCCTGGCTTCGGATGTCCGGTCGTTCGCGCCGGCCCCCGGCCAACGCCGGGAACGCGTTCATCAGCTACGCCAACTCCATCACCTATGCCCGCGTACTGACCGCGCTGCGGTGCACGCCGCTGCATCCCGCGCTCGGCTTCCTGCACGCCGACACTGACCGGCGCCGCAACACCCTCGCCCTGGACATCGCCGAGCCGTTCAAGCCGCTGCTCGCCGAGCGCCTGCTCAAGCGCGCCGCCGCACAGAAGACGCTGACCGAGGCCGATTTTGAAACCGGCGTCGGCCATGCTTCCCTCAGCGCCCAAGGGCGCAAGAAGGTCGCCGAGCTCATCCGGGCAGAGCTCGCCACGACCGTCCACCACCGCAGCCTGCGCCGCAAGGTGTCCTACGAGGAACTGATCCACTTGGAAGCGCTCAAGCTCGTCCGGCTCTGCCTCGAAGGCACCGCCTACAAGCCGTTCCGGCCCTGGTGGTAGGCCACCGTGTTCGTCATCCTCGTTTACGACACCCTCGCCGAGCGGAACCCGAGCGTGCTCAAGACTTGCCGCCAGTACCTCCACTGGGTACAGCGCAGTGTCTTCGAAGGTGAGCTCTCAGCAGCCCAGTACCGCTCACTCACCAGGGAACTGACCGCGCAGATTGACATCGGCTACGACAGCGTGCGCATCTACACCACACGTGTAGCCGAATTCATCGACAAGCACACCATCGGTGTCAGCCTGGCCGAGACCGGGCCAGTTCTCTAACCTTAGCCGTATGGGCTCTGACCTGGGCAGATACACTACCGCCGGAATACTGCAAAACGCGCTCCCGCACGTACGGGCGAAGGCCTTCTGACCTGCGCCTTTACCATCGCGTCGTCATGATCCCTGGAGGGATCGCAACAAGCCGACCACGGCACCTACGACGAGAACAACTGGTCGTCATGATCCCTGGAGGGATCGCAACCGGTGACCGCCATAGTTTGCGCGGCCGCGCGCATCCCCGGTCGTCATGATCCCTGGAGGGATCGCAACAGGAACACCAGCAGCCCCGGGAACACCGCCGCCTGCGGTCGTCATGATCCCTGGAGGGATCGCAACGCAGGAACCGTAACCGCAACTGCCAATGCGATCACAGTCGTCATGATCCCTGGAGGGATCGCAACATGGGAGCCGGGTCGTTCCTGGTGGCGCTGCAGGAGGTCGTCATGATCCCTGGAGGGATCGCAACCCAACTGATGAGCCAGTTCCCGCGCCGCGTGC
>Ga0265338_10011664_pt1 | contig 10122 bp, 7 predicted proteins | sample 42126metaG_FD_193579 | JGI IMG/M metagenome (GOLD analysis project Ga0265338, IMG submission 193579) | Rhizosphere microbial communities from Carex aquatilis grown in University of Washington, Seatle, WA, United States - 4-21-26 metaG | ecosystem: Host-associated > Plants > Roots > Rhizosphere >... | reverse complement strand
AGCGCTGAAAGTCACTCCCACGGTCGAGAGCGTCATTGTCGTCAACAGAGTCGGTCTCGAGGTGGGCATGGTCCCCGGGCGCGATCATTGGTGGGATGGATTGATGTCCACGACGTCAGCCGAATGCGAGCCGGAGAAACTCGATTCCGAACATCCCCTCTATATCCTTTATACCAGCGGCACCACTGGCAAACCGAAGGGAGTCGTGCATTCCACCGCGGGATATTTGCTCGGTTGTTACTTGACGATGAAATATGTCTTTGATATCAAAGACACCGATACCTATTGGTGCACAGCCGACATAGGCTGGGTGACGGGGCACAGTTACATTGTTTACGGTCCCTTCTCGAACGGGGCAACGGTCGTGATGTACGAAGGAGCGCCGAATCACCCGGAACCTGACCGATTCTGGACCATTGTCGAAAAATATAAAGTGAACGTTTTTTACACTGCGCCGACTGCGATCAGGGCATTTATAAAGTGGGGAGAACAATGGCCGCTCAAACATGACCTGAGTTCGATCCGGCTTCTCGGAACCGTGGGGGAACCGATCAATCCCGAAGCATGGATGTGGTACAGCAAGATCATCGGGAAAGGGAAGTGTCCGATCGTCGATACATGGTGGCAGACCGAGACGGGATCGATCATGATCACGCCGATTCCCGGCGCAACGCCGACAAAGCCCGGAACGGCTACGCTTCCGTTCTTCGGCATCCTGCCGGATGTGGTAAACAAGGAAGGAAAATCCGTTGGGGCGAATCAGGGGGGATATCTTGTCATTAAAAAACCGTGGCCGTCTATGATGCGTGGAGTCTATCGAGACCCCGAGAGATTCAAGAAAACATATTGGAGCGATATTAAGGGAATGTATTTCACCGGCGATGGCGCCAGGCGCGATAAAGACGGCTATTTTTGGATCATGGGGCGAGTCGATGATGTTATCAACGTTTCAGGGCACAGGCTAGGGACGATGGAAGTTGAGAGCGCCCTTGTGAGCCATCCCTACGTGGCAGAAGCCGCGGTGGTAGGGAAGCCGGACGAAATAAAGGGATCTGCAATTTGCGCCTTTGTCACGCTGGAAGGAAAGCGATCACCTACTTCGCAATTGAAAGAGGAATTACGTCTGCATGTCGCGAAGGAAATCGGGGCAATGGCAAAGCCCGACGATATTCGATTTACCGACGCACTTCCAAAAACGAGGAGCGGAAAGATTATGCGCCGTTTATTGCGAGAGATCGCTTCCGGAGGCGCAACAACAGGGGACACAACAACGCTCGAAGACTTTTCGGTGCTGGAGAAGCTGCGGCACCATGAAGATGAGGAATAGCAGAAATAGTCACTCGTATGAGCGCTTCTTATGTCGGCCGCGGATCGCCGTTCTTTCATTGAGCACTGCGCAGAGCGTATTGCATACGTTTTCTCTCCGTTGCAAAACGTCTCTGCGCAAGCTCGCTCCCGATGACGGCAATTCCGCAATCCCGAATGACGTCCAAAATTCTACTTGCGCCATTTTGCCGACTTTGCTATATTCAAACGTCCTTCGGTAGTGCAGGAGAAAACGGCACGTCCACCTTCGCCCCCTATGCCTAAAGTTTATTGCACATCATTCGATTCTAAGATTGGCCACATCTATATCGCTTCTACCGATAACGGAGTGTGCAAGATTAGCATCCCGAAAGAATCGAAGAAAGATTTTTTCGACTGGCTTTCCATTCATTTCGACGACGATGATGTGGTGGAAAACAAGAGCCGCAACAAGGAAGCGATCGATCAGCTGAACCGCTATTTCAACGGCAAGCTCGCAAAATTTTCTGCGCCCGTTGACCAGATCGGAACGACGTTCCAGCTGCGGGTATGGAAAGAACTATTGAGGATCCCGTACGGAACAACCATCACCTACAAGCAGCTTGCCAGGAGAGTCGGCGTACCTCGAGGCTTCCGTGCAGTCGGCACTGCCAACGGTAGCAATCCGCTTCCCATCGTCGTCCCGTGCCACCGCGTTGTCGGCCATGACGGTTCGCTCGCCGGCTATTCTGCCGGAGTAAAGACGAAAGAATTTCTCCTCCGGCTGGAAGGGGCAATTATTTTGTAGTATTTTTTTACTCTCTTCTCGTTTTTTTCGTATCCGCTCTCCCCGTTTGCATCCCTACTGTAATTTGCGTATTTTTTCTTCACACGTATTTTTTTCCCTTGCCATGAATCTGATCGAACAACTTAATTCCGTGCAGCAGAAAGCCGTCTCAGCGACCGACGGACCGGTGATGATCGTTGCCGGCGCAGGCAGCGGGAAGACGCGCGTGCTCACGTACCGGGTTGCCCATCTCATTGAAAAAGGGATCAAGCCGTATCAGATCCTCGCGCTGACCTTTACAAACAAGGCTGCAAAGGAAATGAAGCATCGCATCGAACAACTGGTCGGGGAGCAGGCGGTGAACGTGTGGGCCGGAACGTTTCATTCCATCTTTGCGCGCATTTTACGGCATGAGTGCGAAGCGATCGGATATCAAAGAAGTTTTACCATCTACGACAGCGATGACAGCCTCGGCCTCGTCAAAAATATTATGTCGTCGCTCAATATCTCTGCGCAGCAATTCAACCCTCGAGGAATACAATCTCGCATCAGCGGCGCCAAGAACCATCTTGTTTCGCCGGAACGCTACGAAGAGATCGCGAAAGATCCGTTTGAACAACGTACGGCCCTGATTTTCAAAGAGTACCAGGCCCGGCTTTTCAAGAACAATGCGATGGATTTTGACGATCTGCTGCTGAAGCCGATCGAATTATTCCAACAGAATGAGAGCATACTGGAAAAGTATCAATACCGTTTCCAGTATCTCCTTGTCGACGAATACCAGGACACCAATCGGGCGCAGTACGTTTTGATCAACCTTCTCGCGAAGCGCTTTAAGAATATTTGCGTGGTCGGCGACGATGCACAGAGTATCTATGCTTTCAGGGGCGCAGACATCAAGAATATCCTTGATTTTGAACAGGATTACCCCGAAAGCAAAGTATTCAGGCTCGAACAAAATTATCGGTCCACGAAGACGATCCTCGCCGCTGCGGATGCCGTCATTAAGAACAACCGGAACCAGATTCATAAGACATTGTGGACGTCGAATCCGCAAGGCGACTTGATCACGATGATCGAGGCGGAGGACGACAAAGATGAAGGGATGAAGATCGTCTCCCATATTCAGGAGCAGTGCGGCAAGCTGAAGCTCGATTTGAAGGATTTCGCAGTTCTGTACCGCACGAACGCCCAATCGCGGTCGCTCGAAGACGGCCTCAGGAGGAACGGCATTCCGTACGTCATCGTCGGCGGAGTGGAATTCTATAAGCGGAAGGAGATCAAAGACGTCCTCGCGTACCTTCGCGTTATCGTCAACCCGAAGGATGAAGAGAGCCTCCGGAGGATCATCAACGTTCCCGTCCGCGGCATCGGCGACACGACGTTTGAAAAGATACTTCTTCACACCGAGCAGAACCCAGCGGGGGCGCAAGGATTGTTCGATGCTCTGAAAGATGTCAATGCCGTCGCCGGGATCGGCGAGCGTCCGAAAAACGCCGTGCTTCAGTTCGCTTCGTTCATCCAGAAATACATTGAGCTGAAACTGCAAATGTCTCCCAGCGAACTTGCCCGGGCTCTTGTTGATGAGCTCGGCTTTTTGCGGAGCTTGAAGGAAGAAGCAACGCCGGAAGCGCTTGGCCGATGGGAGAACATCCAGGAGCTTCTGTCAGCGATCACGGAATTCACTTCTGAAACGCAGGACGCTACGCTGGAGAGTTTTCTCGAAGAAGTTTCGCTGGTGTCTCCCGTCGACACCGTGGTTGACCAGCGCAACGCCGTCACGCTCATGACACTGCATGCGGCAAAAGGGCTGGAATTTCCCGTCGTCTTTATTGCAGGATTGGAAGAAGGGTTGTTTCCGTTGTACCAGGTCGCTCCCGAACCGGATGAAATGGAAGAAGAGCGCAGGCTCTTCTATGTCGGCATCACGCGCGCGATGAAAAAATTATACTTCACGCATGCGCGGCTTCGGTATCGTTTCGGCGATGTCACGTATCCCGTTCTTTCACGCTTCGCGGATGAGATCGATCCGTCCCTCATTCATCGCGAAATTTCGAGGCAAGCTGCGTTCCCCGCGCATCATCGTTCAGGTTCTGCCGGACAGGATGGAAGTCATTTTTCGTTCAAAGAGAATCGTGCAAAGAAACAGTTCGATCCTCTTCGCTCCGGTTTCCAGGAAGAGAGGGAGCCGGATTATGAGAACGAGTCTCAAGAAATCATGACATTGAGGGTGGGGGCGAAGGTCGAGCATGAATCCTTCGGCATGGGAAAGGTGCTTCAACTTGCGGGCTCGGGAGAATCGGCGAAGGCGGTCGTATTGTTCGACAGCGTCGGTGCCAAGAACCTGATGCTGAAGTATGCAAAGCTCCGTCTTTTGTGATGACCGTCCGCTAAAAAACGTCGTCAGTGATTTTTGAACGAACGATCATCATGTTGTTCCAGTAATCGCGGTGGATGTAATGGGTGATGATCGCCGTGAACTCTGCGATCAAGCCCTGAGGAAGAAGAAAACAGACCTGCGACGGTTTTCCGTTTTTGGAATTCTTGTGGTCGAAGAAGACGTCGTATTGAGTGAGGGAGTGGGGTGATTCGAGGTCGCTGGTTCGCGTCTTGACGACTCCAATAACAAATCGCTTGTTCGTCTCGTCGAAGGCAAGGACGTCGGGGCGTTTGTCTTTCTGATCGCCGTACCCGTCGTTGGGTAAAGCGTCGGGAATACGGTATCCTGCAACATCCATTGCGCCGACGATCGTGTACTTTTCGGACAGAAAGTGCTGGAGCAATTCTTCATTCAGGCGTGCGCTGCTGTCTTGCATGATCATCAAAAGTAATTTTTTCAAGGACGAAATGCAAAAACGAATAGTGTCTTGATTTGGGCAGACTGATTTCAATAATGCATTGCCTGGTCATCGTGAGCGGAGCGAAAGATCCAAGACGCTGAAGTTTTTTCGACGTACGATCCAGCGTCGTCATAGATTCTCCCGAAGATCGCGAAGCGATCCCTTTGGGAGATGCCCTCGACATTCACTTCGTCTCGCTTCCGCGGGACTCAATCAGAATGACATGACTGGAGTATCTTCATGAATTCGCCCACATCAAGACGCTACTCAAACAGGATACTCCAATATTGTAGATAAGAATGACACGGCTGAGGGAATTCAAATTACTCTCACACATTAGGACACCATCCGAAACTTGAATGCCATCTACTGATCCGCCACAACAGCGCTCTTCTTTGCTTCTTCCAAAGCTTGGCTCGCTGGCCTTCGCTGCCGCTTGTTACGGTATCATCGAATGGGCATCGTCATTTCATATCCTGTCGAAGTCGCTCCCGCTTCCCTCATCACTTTCGATACCGCTTGCCTGGATATTTGAGCACCAGATATGGCAGTTTGGCATTGGTATCATCGGTATTACGATCCTCTCTCGCGGCAATTTATGGAGCTACGGAATTAACTCATCCGATATTCGGCTCTCGATGTCTATTCTCTTGAGATTCTACGCTGCCGCAGTAGTCATTATGATCGGATTCGTCGTGATGCCGCTGTTCACGACTGGAACACAGCCAGCGTACCTCGCCAAAGCCGGGAGAGTCGATATGGCCGTGTGGATCCTTTATCAGTGGATGGCGACAGCCGTAGCAGACGAGATCTTATTCCATGGATTATTCCAGACCCTTTTGCTAAAATACTGGAAGAAAAAAATAAGGATTCGGTCCTACGAATTTCCCGCGGTCATCCTTTTTACGGCTGTTGCGTTCGCCGCCGGCAGGACCAACGTGCCTGTGTACGGCGGGCATGTTGTAGAATATCTTCTCGCGCTGGTGATGGGGTTGTACGGGGGAATCGTCTATTACCGCACCAAAAGCCTGCTCACGCCGATGCTTTCACAGGCGTTCTTTTACGGGCTTCCATTTGTCATTCGATTTGCCACCACGGCGATTCTTGCGCGATAGATTTTCCGTCAGCAGGAACAAAATCTACCCGCGGGTGTCGGCACTGCTGGTGTTGAGAATCCGCTCGTAATGCCGCTCGTAGACTGCTACAATTTCGTCGATATCAAAATTCTCAACCGCCCTCTTTCGGCCCGCCTTCGCGAACATCGCGCGCCGTGTATCATTCTGGAGAAGTTCGATCGCGTATTTCGCCATCCGTTCTATGTCTCCGATCTCGGCAATGTAGCCCGTTTCTCCGTGAACAACGAGTTCCGGCAGTCCTCCGACACTGGATGAAATGACCGGAACTTCGCACGCCATTGCCTCGAGCGCAGAAAGTCCGAAGCTCTCAGACTGGCTCGGCATTAGAAACAGGTCGGAGGCGGAAAGCAATTCCACAAGCTCTGCCTGTTTTCCCAGAAATTTCACGCTGTCCCCCAGCCCAAGTTCGCGGCTGAGGTTTTCGCAGTTCGACCGGTCCGGACCGTCGCCCACAAGAACAAGTTTTGAAGGAATTTTTTTAGCGACGAGATGAAAGATCCTGATGACATCCGTGACGCGTTTCACAATTCGGAAGTTGGAGATATGGATGAGAATCTTTTCGTCGTTCGGGGCTATCGCTTTTCTGACATTCGTCTCCGCCATTCTTGAGAAAAGCTGAGTATCAACAAAATTCGGAATGACCTCGATCTCTTTATTGATGCCGTAATTTGTGATCGTCTTTTCCTTCAAGAAACGCGACACCGCCGTCACTCCATCGCTCTTTTCAATGCTGAACTTCATGACCGAAAGGAAACTCGGTTCCAACCCGATCAGCGTGATGTCTGTTCCATGTAATGTTGTGATAATGCGTAGGTGCTCGTCGTTCAGGATCTGTTTTGCGATGTATGCGCTCGTCGCGTGCGGAATAGCGTAATGTGCATGGATCAAATCGAGTTTCTCGAACTTTGCCACCTCGACCATCTTGCTCGCAAGCGCCGGAGTGTAGAGCGGGAACTCGAACAACGGGTACGTCGCCATCTCGACTTCGTGATAAAAAATGTTGTTCATGAACCCGTCCAAACGCATCGGCATCGCATAGCTGATGAAATGAATCTGATGCCCGCGCTTCGCAAGCCCTTTGCCGAGTTCGGTAGCGACGACCCCGCTTCCGCCGTATGTTGGGTAGCACGTGATTCCGATTTTCATTGGTGGGCCCTTTCGTACCTCAACGTACGGTTAATTCACTTGAATTTCAAGAATGGGAAATGGGGAAGGCAAATGCGTTTGAAAAACGATGCCATGACTTCCGACGTAATTCCGTATGGGACGAAGAAAATCACGGCATCATTCGGTAGCGGGGTCTTTTGAAGGGAATTGAACTTCAGCCCTTCGACTCCGCCGCGACGGCTCATCTTGAGCAAGCGGAGCGGTCTGGCGAAGCGACCCCTTCGGGAGAAGGATGGCTTCGCGGCTCCACTCAGGGTGAACATTGTCAATGGAAGTTAAAAGTCCCCACGATCCATCATTCATGCCAATTGCAAGGCTGTAACTATTTTACTACTTTATCCGGTACAGGCACGATCAAAGGAGGAGTAATGAAATTCTTGATTCTGACGCTCACCGCGGTTCTTTGCCTCTCGTCGGCCTTCGCACAAGCGAAGCGAGATGACAGGAAGGGTGCACCACAAAGCGCCTCTGCGCAAAAATCCAACGAGGGAATTTTGTGGGGCGAGACGTTTGCAGACTATTCGTATGCCGCTCAGACTGAGGACGCTGCGCAAAAAGGGAATAATGCTTTTTCCATCCGCCGAATTTACCTTGGGTACGAGCAGGATGTTTCAGAACAATTCTCCGCACGGATTCTTCTTGAGGGAGATAACGGCGACACGACGAGTTCAGGTGCCATGACCTTCTATATAGATCAAGCGTACATCCAATGGAAGGAACTTGTTCCTCTTTCGAGCATCTACTTTGGATTATCGACAACTCCGTCAATGACACTGGGGGAAAAAATTTGGGGCTATCGGTCTCTTAAGGAAGTATTCCTCGTGAGCACCGGATTGATGTCCATCAATGACATGGGCGCCGGAATCAGAGGAAAATTTGTCTCCGACGGAAGCATCGGTTACGCGCTTATGGTGGGAAATGGCAGAGGGGTGAAATTTGAAAATGACAGGTTTAAGAAAATTTACGGTGAGTTCTATTTCACGCCCCTGAAAAACGGTGTAATGGAAGTCTATTCCGATTTTGAGAATGGCGCGGATTCGCAGTGGAAGCTCTCCGGGAAAGCTCTCCTTGGCTACCAGGTGCCGTCTGTGTCAGCAGGAGTAGAAGGGTTTTATAAGACTGTTCATAATGGCGTCTTCAATTCGGTGACGCCAGCCGATTCAAATCTGCTGGGCGGGTCGGCGTACATGTCATTCCAAATTGTTGAAAATTTCCGAGGGGTCCTTCGAAGTGACTATTATGATGCAAATGCCTCGGAGAAAACCCTCGGTCTGCGTCAGATCATTTCTTTGGCCGGATTGGATTATTCGCCTGCGCAGGATGTCCATCTTATTCCGAACGTTCTGTACACACATCGCATGTACAAGGTCAGTCCGGCCCCAGGCCCTGCGCTGGTGGACGACGTCACCATTCGTCTTACGTTTGCGTATTCATTTTCCGCTCGAATTCAATGAAGGATGAGTACCAATCGATCAAGGGAGCCGTGACTGCGGCGTTGAAAGTCGAAGGATCGAAGTTCATCGCGAGCGCCTTTCCCGTTCAACATCGCGATCAGGCCGAGGAAACTCTTGTCAACCTGCGCAAGGAATACTATGACGCGACGCATCATTGTTTTGCATACGCATTCGGGATCGAACGGAAGGAGTTCCGCTGCTCCGACGACGGCGAGCCATCTGGAACAGCCGGGATTAAAATACTTGCGGCCATTCAATCGAAAGATCTTTCCGATATTTTGGTCGTCGTGACCCGTTACTTTGGCGGGACAAAATTGGGCACCGGCGGGCTTGGGCGCGCATATTTCGAGTCGGCAGCCCGCGCATTGGCAGAGGCGGGTGTCGTGCAGAAGATTGTTGCGGAGGAACTGCAGATCACCTTTCCCTATGATGAGACAAGCAGGGTCATGAACACTCTTTTACATTCTAAATCAAAGATCATCGACACAAGTTATGATGACGACGTCAAGCTTCGGATTTCAGTCAGAAAAAGCTCCGTACGTTTAGTTATCGATGAGCTTGTCAACGTAACGCGCGGAAACCTCGCCGTTAAAGATCGCGGCACGTAGCACTTCAGTCACGTTTCCGTTAGACACTTTTCAAATTTTCGCAAATACTCATCGTATCGAGGGCAATCATAAGTTCTTCGTTTGTCGGAACGACGAAGATCTTGACACGCGATGCGGCCGCATGGATCGGTTTTTCCTTCTCCTTGGAAACGTTGCTCTCGTCGTCCAATTGGATGCCGAGAAACTCCAGGTTGCTGCAGCAGGCCTTTCGAACATCCGGACTATTCTCTCCGATCCCGCCGGTAAACACGATAGCATCAGCACCCCCCATGGCCGCCATGTACGCGCCGATATATTTCTTGATCCGGTAATTGAACACGTCGAAGGCGTACTGTGCTTTCTTATTCCCTTCCTTCATCTCGGAGATGATTTCCCGCATATCGCTGCTCACACCCGAAATTCCCATCAGACCGCTGTGTTTATTGAGGAGCGTGTTCGCTTCCGAATAGTTCAAGCCTTCCTTTGACATGATGTGAAGAATAATGTACGGGTCGATATCTCCGCTGCGTGTTCCCATCAACAAACCTTCAAGCGGGGTCAATCCCATCGACGTATCGACCGATATTCCTTTATCGACGGCAGCCATGCTGCATCCGTTGCCGAGGTGGCACGTGATGAGTTTCAGAGATTTGTAATCCATGCGCATCAGCTCTGCCGTACGTTGAGCGACGAACGAATGACTAGTCCCGTGAAATCCGTAGCGGCGGATCTTATGCTGCTTGTAGAGCGAATAGGGGATACCGTAGAGATATGCATGCGGCGGCATTTTTTGATGGAATGCCGTATCGAACACAGCAACCTGCGGAACATTCGGCAAATGAACCTGGCAGGCGTTGATGCCGCGAA
>Ga0265338_10011663_pt1 | contig 10123 bp, 4 predicted proteins | sample 42126metaG_FD_193579 | JGI IMG/M metagenome (GOLD analysis project Ga0265338, IMG submission 193579) | Rhizosphere microbial communities from Carex aquatilis grown in University of Washington, Seatle, WA, United States - 4-21-26 metaG | ecosystem: Host-associated > Plants > Roots > Rhizosphere >... | reverse complement strand
AATCTTATGCGAGCGGTTCCGACCTTGTTCCTGGTTCTGTTGGCGGCTTGTTTGCCTGGCTGTGGCCGCAACGACGTCCAGGTTTATCGTGTTTCGAAGGAAGAGTCCAAGCCGGTGGCGCAGGACCAGTCCGCCGCCATGCCTGCTGGACATCCCGATGCAGGCGAATCCGCTCCCCCTGGTCTCAAATACAGTCTTCCGACCGGCTGGCAGGAAACGCCACCTGGCCAAATGCGCGTAGCCTCCTTTCGTGTAAATGGGAAAGACGGCAAACAGGCTGACGTCGGCGTGGTCCCGCTACCCGGCCTCATGGGGCGCGATCTTGAGAACGTTAATCGCTGGCGCGCAAGCGTCGGGCTGCCCGACGTCCGCGAAGAAAACCTGTCGAAGCTGGCGCAACCTGTTGAAGTGGCCGGCCAAACCGGGCAACTATATGAACAAGCTGGCGAAAACCCGGGTTCGGGCGAGAAGACCCGGATTTTGGCGGCCGTTTCTCGTCAAAACAATGTGGCCTGGTTCTTCAAGATGTCGGGCGACGACGAGTTAGTTGCGCAGCAAAAGCCGGCGTTCATAGAGTTTCTTAAATCTGTCAGTTTCGTTTCCGGGGGATCACCGGCGGGGCTTCCGCCTTCGCATCCGCCCGTTGCCGACGCCACTATGCCTCCACTCATGTCGGCCGCCGCAGCCTCGCCACCTACCGGCTCGAGCGAAGGAAAACCGGATTGGCAAGTTCCCACTGGTTGGCAGGAAGTGGCCGCCGGAGGATTTCTCGTGGCAAAATTCGCGGTTTCAGGCGCTGACAATGCCCAGGCTGCCGTTAACGTGAGCATGTCACAGGGAGACGGCGGCGGCTTGGCCGCCAATGTGAACCGTTGGCGGGGACAGCTTGGCTTAAGCCCGTTAGTCGGAGCCGACCTCACTCAGGCGGTTAGTGAGATCGATACTTCTGGTGGCAAAGTTTCTATCGTCGATCTCTGTGTTACGGACGCGCGCACTGGCCAGGGTGCGCGGCTGGTGGGTGCCATCGTGCCGCAAGGCAACCGAACGTGGTTCTACAAACTTATGGGCAATGAACAGACTGTTGAAAGCCAGAAGAACGCTTTCACCAAGTTCGTCCAAACCGTGAAATACTAGAATGTTCTTGGATCGTCTCATTGGTTTTTTCACTTCGCTCCGCCTGACGGTCGTTTGTCTGGCGCTGGCCGTCCTGCTGGTGTTTCTCGGCACGATTGCCCAGGTTGACCTGGGCCTTTACAAAGCCCAAAACGAATTCTTCCGCAGCTTCCTCGTCTTTTGGGGACCCAAAAACGCGACCTGGAAGATCCCCGTCCTCCCAGGAGGCTACCTCGTTGGAGGCGTGCTCCTGATCAATTTGATCGCTTCGCATATCATGCGATTCAAACTGACTCGAACCAAAATTGGCATCTGGATGACCCACTTTGGTCTGATCCTGCTGCTGCTCGGGCAGCTCGGCACTGATATGCTGTCGCGGGAGAGCACGCTCCACCTGCGCGAAGGCGAAGCCAAGAATTACTCCGAAGCCGACCGCCAGGCAGAGCTGGCTGTCACTGACACCACCGATCCGGACACCGACAAGGTCGTGGCAATTTCTCAAGGTCTGTTGATGCGGAGAAATGAAATTCGGCATGCGGACCTTCCCTTCGCCGTGCGAGTTAAGAGGTTCTATGCAAATTCAGTCGTCGAAGACCGCCCGGCGGGTGCAACCGATGCGCCACCTGCGACCCAAGGGCTTGGGGCTCGGGCGATTGTAAAAGATCTTCCCCGTGTGACCGAGATGGACCGGCGCGACGTCCCCAGCGCCGTGGTGGAAATTCAAACGCCGGAACGCTCCCTGGGCACTTGGTTGGTCTCCGAGTACATCGAGCGTCCGCAGCAATTCACCTATAATAACCGCACCTACAAACTTGAGATGCGGCCCAGACGTTATTACAACGCATTCACAATCCGCTTGCTTGAATTCCGACACGATATTTACGCCGGCACCGACATCCCGAAGAATTTTTCCAGCCGCGTGCAGTTGCAGCGGCCTGATACCGGTGAAAACCGCGAGGTCAAAATCTACATGAACAATCCTTTGCGCTACGCCGGTGAAACCTATTACCAGGCGAGCTTTGACCGGGACGACCATGGAACCATTCTGCAAGTGGTTCACAACCCAAGTTGGCTCACTCCCTATTTTTCGTGTATCCTTGTGGGTGCAGGCTTGATTGTCCAATTTATGACCCACTTGCTCGGCTTCAGCTTTAAGCGAAAAACCGCATGAACAAATCCCTTAAGCTTCTGCCCTGGTTTTTTGTCGCGCTCTTTGCCATGGAAATCGTGGCTGTCATGATGCCAAAGAAAGACGGCGAATTCCACGTTCGCGACTTCGGCAGACTGCCGGTGCTCCTGAACGGCCGGATCCAGCCATTGGACTCAATCGCACGCAATTCTCTGCTCCAAATTCGCAGCACGGGCGACGTTCCCCTGGAAGAAGTGCCTTCCTGGCAGTTTTGGCATCATCCCAAAAAGCTGAAATCCTCGGAGTGGCTTCTCGAGGTGATGGCCCGTCCGGAAGTAGCCGACACTCGGCCGGTTTTTCTCATTCATCATGCCGAACTGCTTGGAGAACTGAAACTCGAAAATACGGGTGTCGTAAAATCAGCCCTGCGCTACTACACGTTCGACCAACTCAAGCCGGTCCTCAAAATCATTTCCGAGCAGAGCCAAAAGGCGGGTGAGATCAAACCCGAGGATCAGACCACTTTTCAAAAGCAGGTCTCGAAACTGGCCAACGCAGTGATGCTCTACCAGCGGCTCAAGGTGACTTTCCAGCCCGAGGGAGCGGATGACTTCAAGCAGGAATTAGCAGGTTTTCTAAAAGCTCTTCCCTCAGCCCAAGCCGCGGCGAAAGCCAGCGAAAGCGGCAAACAGTTTGACCGCGACGCCATCGAGCGCATTGCCCAGCCTCTCCAGGATTTCGACATGATGTCGAAATTCGGATACGCGCTTGTAATTCCGCCGCTCAACCCCGCCGCCGGCCGCGATAAGTGGCAGAACGCCGGCACCTCCTTGCTCGAATCCGCCCGAACCGGCGAGATTCAGCCGGCCATGAATAGTTTTGCCACGATGATGACCGCTTATCGCCAGGAGAAACCCGACGAGTTCAATCGCGCGTTGGATGATTACAAAGCCTGGCTCCAACCGCAGTTCGGCCATGAGTTGCTTAAGGGCAGGGCGGAGTTCTATTTCAACGATGTGAAAGCGTTTCTACACGCCACCATCATTTACATTTTCGCTTTCCTGCTGGCCGGCGCCGCGGTGTTGTCCCTCAACGTTACGCCTTCTCTTTCGGAATCGATGCGTCGCTCGGCTTTCTACCTGGTTATTCTCGCCGGCGTAGTTCACACCTTCGGCCTGGTATACCGGATGGTTTTGGAAGGCCGGCCCCCCGTGACCAATCTTTATTCATCTGCCATTTTCATTGGCTGGGGCACGATGGTGCTCGGACTCATTATCGAGCGAGTTTACCGCGTCGGGATCGGCAGCCTGGTCGCCTCATTTGCAGGATTCATTACCTTGCTCATCGCCCACAACCTGGCTCTCGGTGGAGACACAATGGAGATGCTCAGAGCAGTGCTCGATACCAATTTCTGGCTCGCCACCCACGTTGTTGTCATCACGCTTGGCTATGCTTCAACCTTCTTTGCAGGGTTGCTTGCCATTCTATACATCTTCCTTGGCTTACTTACGCCGAATCTCACCCACAAGCTGTCTCCAACTCCGGCGGTTGCGACTCAAGCCAAAACAAAGATCTCCGCCCCGACAAAACCTTTACCGCAGATCGATTTGGGCAAGGCGCTATCGAAAATGGTTTACGGCGTCATTTGCTTCGCCACGCTTTTCAGTTTTGTAGGGACGGTTCTCGGTGGTATCTGGGCGGATCAGTCCTGGGGCCGGTTCTGGGGCTGGGATCCCAAAGAAAACGGGGCCTTGCTTATCGTGCTTTGGAACGCGCTTATCCTTCACGCCCGGTGGGGTGGCTTGGTTCGCGATCGCGGTATCATGAACCTGGCCGTTTTCGGCAATATCGTCACCAGCTTCTCCTGGTTTGGCGTCAATATGCTTAACATTGGACTCCATTCGTATGGGTTCATGGATGCCGCTTTCATGTGGCTCATGATTTTCGTCGGAAGCCAGGTCGCCATCATCGGACTCGGGTTACTGCCGTTGAATCTTTGGCGCAGTTTCCGCGTCCCCAAAATTTCTCCCTCGGCAGCCGCTGGCGCCAAAAGGCGAGCCCCTCAGCCTGCTGTTGGCTAAGTCCCGATCCCGATCTTTGTCGCAACCTTTGTCGATCCCGTGTTGAAAGTCATTAAACGTTCGACGATATAGCGACTCTCCTAGAGATAAGCGAAACGCCGCCGGAGGCCGTACCCAACGCCATCTATGCCACGGTGCCTTGCAGCCCTTCTTTTCGCACGCTTGGTTAGGTCGGCCTTTTTGTCTCAACCGCATCCGAGAATAGGGACAAACTGTCTCATTTGACCTGCCGCCTTCTCCTTGGTCACTAAAACATTAATCTGTCAGTCTCTTGCCGAAGCCCCTCCAATTAAGGTGGATAAGGCTTGGCCTCGTGCGGTCAAGCCGCAGGTCCAGTCTTTGGCTCAATTTCTGCACTGATTCATCCGAATTTGAAATCCTCCGCTAAATTTGTATTCCAACAAACGCCAGCCTCTCAACGGCCTGTTTCAAATTCGGATTTCGGCCTTCTTTCGCCCCTCGGATTTCATCCCCGCCTGTCCCGTGAAGGTGGGGACATCGCGCTGCGATGTCCCCGTGCGCGTCCAGCGCGCGGAACGAGAAGCTCCGAGCCGCATTGTTTCGCTGAACGCGCAACGCTGGAACTTCACGCAGCCCTGTCGTATCATCCTAATGTCTTTGACGTCCTACCAGTGTTCTCGTAGCGTCTGAGTTTTCTGTTTAACCATGATCGGGTTCATTGTAAGAAAGTTTATCGGCTCCAGAAACGAACGCGAAGTCAAGCGGCTTCGGCCTCTCGTAGCCGAGATTAACGTTTTCGAGGAGGCGCTCCAAAAGCTGCCGGAGGAAGCACTCCGCGAAAAAACAGCGGCTTGGAAGGAAGAGCTTTCGAAGATCGAAAACCTGGACGAGCTGAGTCGACGGTTGAATGAAATCCTGCCGGAAGCCTTCGCCGTGGTTAATAATGCGTGTCGCCGGCTTTGGGGGAGAGACATCACCGTTCGTGAGCACCCCATCAAATGGGAAATGATCCCGTTTGATGTCCAGCTCATTGGCGGCTATGCGCTCCATTCCGGCAAGATTGCGGAAATGGCAACCGGCGAAGGCAAAACGCTGGTGGCGACGCTTCCGGTATACCTCAACGCCCTGACCGGCCGTGGAGTTCACGTGGTTACGGTCAACGACTACCTGGCGGCGCGCGACGGCGAGTGGATGGGCGCAGTCTATAAGTTCCTGGGTTTGACGGTCGGTTGCATCCTGCATGACCAATCACCCAATGTCCGCCGCGAACAATACAATTGCGACATTACCTATGGCACCAACGCTGAGTTTGGGTTCGATTACCTCCGGGACAATGGCATGGCCGTGCGCAAAGAAGAGCAAGTCCAGCGCGGTCATTATTATGCCATCGTCGACGAAGTCGATTCCATCCTGATTGACGAAGCCCGGACCCCTCTGATTATCAGCGGTCCGGCGGTTGTCACCTACGACGAACAATACGGCAATTTCAAACCTCAGGTCGAAGGCCTTTTTCACGTCCAGGAACGCCTGTGCAACCGCTTCCTCTCCGAAGCTGAGGAGCTGATCAAAAAGCTCCATCCGGAGGATGACTCGAACGTGTCGGACGCCTCTGGCTTGGAGCGCGAAATCGGCCTGCTACTCTACAGGGTCAAGCTGGGTCAGCCCAGGTCCGAGGGGCTGGCCAAGGTATTGGAGAATCCCGAAAACATGCGGCTAATGAACCAGGCCGAGCTCCAGCTCCATGCCGATCAAAAGAAAATCGAGTTGTATGCTGAGAAGGAACAGCTCTTTTTCGCAATGGACGAAAAGAGCCACGAAGCCGACCTAACTGAGAAAGGCCGCAATCATCTCAGTCCTAAGGATCCCGATGCTTTTATGCTTCCGGACCTTTCCGTTGCGCTGCACGAGATCGATAACGGACCCGAACCTGATCCGCGCAAACGACTCGAAGCCAAGACCAAGCTGCAACAGGAATTCGAAAGCAAAGCCCAGCGGATTCATGCCATTTCGCAGTTGCTCAAGGCTTACTGCCTATATCAGAAAGATGTCCAGTATGTCGTTCAGGACAACAAGGTCATCATTGTTGATGAAAACACCGGGCGCCTGATGAGTGGTCGCCGTTGGAGCGACGGTCTTCACCAGGCCGTTGAAGCCAAGGAAGGCGTGGCGATCGAGCGTGAGACCCAGACCCTCGCCACCATTACCATCCAAAATTATTTCCGTCTTTACCGTAAATTGGCGGGCATGACCGGCACCGCCGAAACCGAGGCTTCCGAATTCCTCGACATCTACAAGCTGGGCGTTTTGGTGATTCCCACTAACAAGCCGGTCCGCCGTGGCGACGCCAACGATTCCGTTTACAAGACCCGGCGCGAGAAATACAACGCTGTCCTCAAAGAGATTAAAGAAGTCCACAGCAAAGGCCGGCCGATCCTCGTTGGCACCATCTCCGTCGAAGTCAGCGAACTGCTCTCTCGCATGCTCAAGCGCGAGGGCATTATCCACTCCGTTCTTAACGCCAAATACCACCAGCAGGAGGCTGAAATCGTTACCCGAGCCGGGCAGCACGGCGCGGTCACCATCGCCACCAATATGGCTGGCCGCGGCACCGATATTAAACTAGGCCCAGGCGTGCCGGATGCCGGCGGGTTGCATGTGATCGGCACTGAGCGCCATGAAGCGCGCCGCATCGACCGCCAGCTACGCGGCCGTTGCGCCCGCCAGGGCGACCCCGGGTCATCCCACTTCTTTATCTCGCTCGAAGACGATTTGATGCGCCTTTTCGGTTCCGATCGCATCGTTAAGTACATGGAGCGGATGGGCCTCGAGGAAGGCCAGGAGCTTGAGGCACGTCTGCTGAATCGCTCGATCGAGCAGGCTCAGAAACGCGTCGAGCAACACAACTTCCAAATTCGCAAACGCACGCTCGAGTACGACGACGTGATGAATAAGCAGCGCGAAGTCATCTATGGCTTCCGCAACGAAATCATCCACTCCACCGACGTCCGGGATCGCCTCATGGACATCATGGAAGAAGTTGTTATTCAAAAAGTCGAAGAGTTCACGACCAGCGAGACCGACTTCAGCGAATGGAAACTGCGTGCGTTGTCGGATTGGGTGAACTTGAATTTCCCGCTCGGCTTGCCGGAAGTGGAAATTACCAAGGCTGCCGAAGCGGGGCATGAAACGCCGGTCCCGGGCTCGATTTTTGACGGACTCAGTCCGGCTCAATTCTCTGTCTGCAATTTTATTTCCGACAGTGTACGGAAGGCTTACGAGCTGAAAGTCAGCTTCGAAAACCCGGATGCTCTAAAGGAAGTCGAGCGCTACACGATTCTCAGTGCGATCGATCGTCTCTGGCAGGAGCATCTCTACGAGATGGACAGCCTCCGCTACAGCATCGGCCTGCGCGGTTACGGCCAGCGCGACCCACTCATCGAATACAAAGCTGAGGCTTTCCGCCTCTTCGAAGACTTGATGGTGAACATCAAGACCGAGATTTGCCACAACATCTTCCGTAGTGCCTCGAGCCTGATGGCTTTCGAGAATTTCCTGCGCAACGTGCCGCAACACACCACCCATCAATCCACCAGCGCTTTCGGTGGGTCCACCACCGGCGCTGATGCCGGCGCTTCGCCGGATGGCGCCAGGAACGGCCCCGGCAAGGCTAGCGACATCGTCAGTGAAGCCGCCGCCGCGGTAGAGAAAGCACGACCTGTCCGCGCCGGTCCAAAAGTAGGCCGCAACGATCCTTGCCCCTGCCGTAGCGGCAAGAAATACAAACAGTGCTGCGGAAAAACCTGAGGTAGCGCAGGTTTCCCAACCTGCTGTATCGCTGTATCGCAGAATTTCCATTCTGCGGGGCCGCGAAAAGACCAATCGTCCTCTTCCTCTCTTTAGATAAAGAGGACGAGGACGAGAAAGAGTAAGAGAACGATTAAATTCGGTTCCTGCCACAATTGCGACAGATACCGATAAGCAGCCCTACACTATCAGTGCTCAGGCCAGTTGCCCAAGCTTCCACGGCGAACGATATCCCCGTTTCATCAGCTTCGTCGCTTCATCGTCGCCGACAATCAACTGGTTATCCGAATCCCATTTGATTTTGTGGCCGACCAACATCGCAATCAGTCCGAGATGTCCCGGCAGAGCTGAATGGTGCGCGGTCTCCACCGGTGTGATCGTTGGTTTGCGCGATTTGACGCAATCGATGAAGTTCTTTTGGTGGTTATCCGAGCGGTACAATTTTACTTTGTACTTGTCAGCCGGGATTTCGCGGAACCAATCGACGTTCGACGAATCATATCCGCCGCGGTCCACCCAAACCCAGCCGTCGGTGCCAATCCACTTCGTTCCGCCTCGGATGTCGTCGTATCCGCCCGCGATGACCATCGTGACATCATTCGGATATTTGCAGTTGATCCGGTATTTCGTGCAAGTGTTCCACACCGCATCTTTGGCTGGGAACTCTCCGGTGCCTTCAATTTCCATGGGACCGCCCGTTTGATCACAATCCAACCCCCAGTGGGCAATGTCGCAGTGATGGCCAATCCAGTCCAACAATTGGCCGCCGCCAATGTTATAATTCCAACGCCAATTCATATGAACCCGGCCCTTAATGTAAGGCTCCATTTTTGCCGGGCCGATCCAAAACTCGTAATCCAATTCGGGCGGCGGTTCGGAAACCGTCATGAACTTGCCGGTGCCGGCAAAATCAGTGTGACCTGAAGGCAAGCCAACCTCTACGCGCGTCACCTTTCCAATCAGTCCGTTGCGCACAATCTCGGCCGCCTTGCGGAACGGCGCCACCGAACGTTGCCAGGATCCGGTCTGCCAAATCCGGTTGTTTTGTTGAACCGCTTTGACGATAGCTTGCTGCTCGGCAATCGTTCGAGCCAGGGGTTTCTCGCCGTAAATATCCTTTTTATTGTTTGCCGCTTCGGTGGCCACCAGCGCGTGCCAGTTGTCCGGCACGGCCAGCATCACCGCGTCAATGTCTTTCCGGCCCATTAACTCCCTGTAATCGTGATAGCTCTTGCAATCCTGGTTGCCGTTGCGCTCATTGATTTTGCCCAGCGCCGCCTGGAGATGATTCTTGTCCAAATCGCAAGCCGCCACCACCTGGCACTCTTTGATCCCCAGAAACGCGTCGGTATTGCCCGGGCCTTGCATGCCCCAGCCCACTACCCCCAAGGTGACCCGTTCAGAAGGAGCCGTGCTACCATCGGCGCCCAGCGCAGAGGCGGGGATAATTGTTGGAGCAGCTAAAGCGAAACCCGTTGCAGCCAGAAAACGACGACGACTTATACCTGAGCCTAGATCAGAGTTCTTCATACAGCTAATGACGCCAGAACGCCCCTCCGAATTCGAGAACAAAATGATGCTAGCCCTGGGAGTGCCGGCGTCTCGCCGGCGAACTCCTCCCCAATTACGATTCTCGATTCAGTTCGCGAAACGTATAGCGTGCGCGGAGCTTGCTTCGATCAATAACTAATAACCGATAATTAATGCTCAATTTTCAATTCCGTTTTTCCTTAAAACCATTGAGAATTGGGCATTGATTACTGGTCATCGGTTATCGAATGACCATCCTCCTACATGTCAGAAACTACCCTTATTGAGTCCCCAACCCTGACCTTCCCCGAGCGTCGCACTTCCGCCAAAACGCCTTGTCGATTGTTCAGCATCAATTCACGCAATCCTTGGCAGATCGCATTCATCTTTTCGCAAGGATCTCGCGGCGCATAAAGAAACAGCACGGCCTCGCCAATCGCCACTTCCTTGCCTACTAATGCGATCAGATCGATGCCACTCGTCTCCACATTCGACCGCACCGCTC
>Ga0265338_10011661_pt1 | contig 10124 bp, 5 predicted proteins | sample 42126metaG_FD_193579 | JGI IMG/M metagenome (GOLD analysis project Ga0265338, IMG submission 193579) | Rhizosphere microbial communities from Carex aquatilis grown in University of Washington, Seatle, WA, United States - 4-21-26 metaG | ecosystem: Host-associated > Plants > Roots > Rhizosphere >... | reverse complement strand
GGCGCTCCGACGACCTCGTTCTCAACTTTCTGACAGAGCAGGGCCAGATCTCGCTCATCCAGAGAATAGCCACTCAGAGCTATCAGCGCCTGCATGACTGCAACTTCCAGCGATGCTGAGGAACTGACGCCCTTCCCAATAGGAACCTCACAGTGGACAAAGATGCGCAGTCCCTGCTGAAATTCGATCGCGCGTTCGCGCTGTAAAACCACTAATACACCGGCGATATAGGCGCCCCAGGCGTGCTGGGGGTCTGCGGTGAGCAACTGGCGCGCGAAGGTATACTCCAGCGGAGCGCCTGGAGGACAGAGTTCCCGCAGGGCGAAGGTAAGCAGTGGAGTACTTCCAATGCCGCTCGCAGCAGTGCTTAAGATGGTTACCACCGGTTCCGCCACTGGTTGAACCGCGACCAGGGTCGCCACCGCCAGCGGAAGTTCTAAGACCAGCGAACCAGAGTAATCAGCAATACCTCCAATTACGTCCAGCCGACCAGGGGCGCGGGCAACATAGATGGGCGCCTCGTCTTCAAAGAAGTCGGGAGAGGCATTCAACAGGTCGAGGAAACGCGCAATCTCTGGCTGCTGGTGCTCGGAAGGTACTTCATAGCGCCACATTGATAAGCTCCTGTTCTTCTCTGCGCTAATCTAGCGAATGAATTGATATTGCCGCATCGTCGCCTGTAAAATGTGGGCGATCTGTTGATAGATCGCTTGATTTGCGTAACCAATCCAGGCAATGCCTGTCGTTACATCCAGAGGGGCCGCCAGACGCTGATCCAGGTGATTTGTAACGATGATTCCGGCCTCCCGCGCAATTAACTCGGTACAGAGATCATAGGGATGACAACAGAGGCCGGCTGCTTGTGGTGAAAAAGCGAGCGGACGCAGGTCGGCTATCCAACGATCATGGCCTGCGATAAGCTCCGCAAGCTGACCACCGGTACAAATGTATTGATCCTCAAAGGCCAGTACCTTCCCCGCCTGGACTGGCCCCAGTGCTAATTCTACAACATCGTCATCAATTGCAGCTAGCTTTGCACGCCCCCCAGGAAAGAAGCGCGAGATGCCACCATAGCCTTGAGCAATAGTCGTTGCCTGCGAGGGGTGAAGCGGTAAGGGCGTTGCCTGGCCAGTCAGGCGATTATAGCGTTCGCCATGGCTACCCTCACCTGCAATCGCCCAGAAGGTATCGCTGAGATGCTGTTTGACCAGCGGAATCTCTGTCTGCACCGCCAGTTCAATCGTGGAAAGATTGGTAGATGGACCCAGATTAGGGGCCACTCCGGTCAGGATCCAGGCGGCACGTTTCTGGTACATCAGTCCACGTGTCCCGTCGATCGGATCGATAATGATACGTAGCTCGGCCTGAGCGGGGTCGGTACCCTCTGGAAAGACCGCTATACCATCCTCGCCCAGACCCTCAGCAACCAAAACCAACGACCACTCATCACCCAGCCGGGCAAAGTGTTTGAGCAAAACCTCTTCTGAGATACGATCAATAGCAAAGATTGTATCCCCTGCCTGCTCCGAGACAATCTCAGCCAACTGATCGATGGTAGCCTCTTCACAGACGAGCACAACCTGGTCGCGGATGGCGGCCTGAATAGCGCGGATACGTGCCAGGAGCAGATGTCTCTCTCGAATCATGCGCGTTGTTCGCTTTCTCGATAATGGATGGTAGTGACAGCCAGCAGTTCAGCCGCTTTCTCCTCCGGCAATGTATCGCTGACAAAATTTCCGCCGCCAATCTCCGGGCCTGCCAGAAATTTCTGGACATTGGGCCGCCGCAGCGGGGGATGAAAGGCGATAAAGAAGTGATAATGGCTATAATCACTTCCATCTGAGGGAGCCTGGTGCAGAGGCATGACATAGGGGAAGGACATGCTCCAGAGATTATCATAACGCACCGTGACGTTTTTCAGAGCACGGGCCAGGGCGTTTATCTCTATATCATTCAATGCATGAATATGCGCGACCTGGCGCTTGGGAGCGATATAGACTTCATAAGCATAACGCGCAAAGTAGGGGACAAAGGCAATCACGTACTCATCTTCATAAAGGATGCGCCGCCCGTCCGCCTGTTCAGCCGCGATGATATCAGCAAACAGTGCGCGTCCGGTTTCCTGGAAATAGCGTTGCGAGGCGGCCAGTTCATCTTTAATAGTTTTAAAGACAAAGTTTGTTGCGTAGACCTGACCGTGTGGATGCGGGTTAGAAACCCCAACAATCTCACCTTTATTCTCAAAACAGAGCACATGCTTGACTGTGGCCTGGTTGCCCAGGTCAAGCGTCTGTTGCTGCCAGACCTGGGCAATTTCCGCGATAGCCGACGTGGACATCTCAGCCAGCGTCAGGTTATGTCGAGGACTATAACATATGACCCGCGCGAAGCCATGCGCGGGTCGCGAGCGATAGTGAAGCTGGACAGGCACATTTTGCGGCGCATCCAGATCAACACAGGGGTGATCATTATCAAACACATAGACATTGTCATAGACCGGGTTTGTGGAACCACTCACCCGGCTATTGCCAGGACAGAGATAACAATCCGCGAGATATGCCGGCACAGGCTCGACATGATTCTCAATTGTTGCGCCGATCCAGGGACGATTCTGCCGGTGGCCCGCGATAATCACCCATTCCTCACGCAAAGGATGCCAGCGTTCTTCCCAGGCGGAACCGTAGTGTAAACCGCTCATGTATGCTCTTTACTCCTTGCCAAAGCCATCGGGATGCGTACTATGCCAGGTCCAGGCCGTACGCACAATTGTTTCCAGATCGTACTCGGCTTTCCAGTGCAGTTCACGCTCCGCTTTGCTGGTGTCTGCCCAGATCGCGACTGGATCACCAGGCCGACGCGCGATGTATTCGACTTTAAAATCTCTGCCGCTCACCCGTCTTGCAGCATCGATGACTTCCTGTACCGTACAACCTACGCCAGTACCCAGGTTATAGGCCGAACTGTCGTGGCCGCTGACCAGGTAGTCCAGGGCTTTCACATGCGCAACCGCGAGGTCAACAACATGAATATAGTCGCGAATAGCGGTGCCGTCGCGGGTGGGATAATCATCTCCAAACACCTTGATGGAAGAAGTCTTACCCAGAATGGCTTTCATGACCAGGGGAATAAGATTGTAGGTCTTATCCCAGTCTTCGCCAATGACATTATCCAGCGAGGCACCCGAAGCATTGAAATAACGCAGGGCAACCGATTTAATGCCCTCGGTAACGCCAAACCACTTCAAGAGTGTTTCACCCATCAATTTGGTTTCGCCATACACACTTTCCGGGCCAAAGGGTGTCTCTTCTGTGACTGGCAAAACCTGGGGTGTGCCAAAGACAGAGCAACTGGAGGAGAAAATGATATAGCGGGTCTGGTGCCGAACCATTGTGTCCAGCAACATCAGCGTGCCATAGACGTTATTGCGAAAATATTTCGTTGGCTCGGTCATCGATTCGCCCGGAGCTTTATAGGCTGCGAAATGAATGACTGCCTCTGGTTTGACTTCTTGAAAAACACGCTCAAGCTCAGCGCTCTCTGTAAGATCCGCCTGGATTAAAGGCACATCCAGAACAGCCTGGATGGCCCCACGTTCCAGAGAATCCAGGACAACAACATCATGGCCACGACTCTTTAATTCACGAACTGTATGTGATCCAATATAACCGGCTCCGCCGGTCACCAGTACTTTCATAAATTTCTTCCCTGGGGGCTGATCCCCCTACCGTTCCCACTCAAATGGAAGCGATTGTATCCACTGAACAATAAAAGTATACCTGCCTGAATGACCATTTGTCAATGCACGTTCGGGCAGACAACCTGCGCATTCGCGCATCCTGACAGAGAGGAGGGTCCCCGATTTACAGCATGGAAACCCGGCATAAGTTGCGCTCGAAACCTGTTGCTGAGTAAATTATACAAACGTCGGCAAGAGAGTGAGGAGACTCTCAAGCTGCTACTACCTCTATGTCCTGATCTCTCATCAGTGAGAGAAACTCCGGGGCGGCTGCCTGGTCGGTAATTAAGGTGTGGATGGATGTCACTGGCGCGATAGCATAGAGAGCCACACACTCCAGTTTGGTATGATCGGCCAGTACAATCGTTTGCTGAGCACGCTGAATCATGACCCGGTGTGTAAAGGCTTCCAGTTGATTTGGCCCGGTCAAGCCGTGAACAGAGTGCAGACCAGTTACTCCGATAAACGCCTTTGTGACGTAAATCTGGCTTAAACTTTGCTCGGCTGATGGACCAACCAGCGCAAAGAAATCTGGAAGCAACAGGCCACCAATCAGGGTGAGATTAATGCCGGGCAACCCTGCCAGTTCCATCGCAATATTCACCGCATTTGTCACCACATTCAGATTCTGAATCTGCAACTGGCGAATACTACGGGCCAGGTGAGTCGTGGTTGTGCCAGGAGAGAGCGCGATTGTATCGCCAGGTTTAATCAGTTCTGCGGCGGCCTGGGCAATATTCGCTTTTTCATCGAGCTGCTTGCCCATATTTTTTTGAAAGGTCAGGTCATAACCATAGGTGCTGTAGGACAGGGTATCCACAGGCACAGCGCCGCCATGAATACGACGTAAAAGGTTCTGCCGTTCGAGTTTTTCCAGGTCTCGCCTGATTGTTGAGGAATTGACAGCAAGTTGCTTGCTTAACTCATCAGCATCGACTCGCCCACTACGCCTGAGTTCTTGCAAAATAAAGTCGGTTCGTATAGTTACATCTGACATAATTACTCTTTAGATAGAGAGAGAATTTTGAGGTCTTTATTGTACATTTTTCTCCCGGTCAGCGTCAACCTTTCCTGCTGCAAGAAGCAGAGCTTTCTCCGCTAGCCCTATAGTCCGCCCCGTGTTCAAGAAGTTGACGGGTTTGTCTGCTAAAACATATACTCAAAGAGTAATCACTACAGCCGTGTTTATCTTTTTTGCATGCAGAAGAGAGGCCGTCGCAAATATTCAGCGAAAGTATTCATTCAAAATGAAAAATAGACAAACCTGGTGGCTGGCTATTGTGCTGGTGGGAATGGTTGCTGCGGCGGCTACGCTCATACCTCTGAAATTACTGGCCCCGATTGATTTTCAACCTAACCCGGCGCCGCAAGTTGTCCCGGTCCTGCGCGAATGGCATGGCAGTAGCGGATCTTTTATTCTGAGTTCTGATGCGCAAATTATTCTTGACCCGACATATGCACTGCAATTAGAAGATACCGCTCATATCTTTCAGCAGGATCTTCTGACAGAAATCAACCGCACGTTGACCATCAGAATTGCCAGCAATCCCGGCACAGGCAACTTTTTTCTGACCATGAATACACAGGATAGCAGTATTGGCACGGAAGGATATCTCCTCAGCGTGGCGGATTCCGTAACGATTGATGCTCATACTACCAACGGAATTTTCTATGGCACACGCACTGTACTGCAAATCTTGCATACTGCCTCTTCCTTTGGGAGTATACCGCAGGGTTATGCCCGCGATTATCCCCAATATCAAGAGCGTGGCTTTATGCTCGATGTGGGACGCAAGTTTGTGCCACTCAATTTGCTGGAACAGTACGTAGTGTTACTCTCCTGGTATAAATTCAACGATTTTCAATTGCATTTTAATGATAATGCCCTGGGTGGTGGGGATAGTACCAACTGGAAGACGCAATACGCAGCGTTTCGGCTGAACAGTCCGGCCTTCCCAGGTCTGGCGGCCAAAGATGGTTCCTATACAGAGCAACAGATCCAGGAGTTGGAACAGGTCGCGCAGGAACATGCGATGACGATTACCCCGGAAATCGATACACCGGCGCATGCACTGGCACTGACGCAGTACCAACCGAGTCTCGCCAGTCCGCTCTACTCCAAAGAATTTCTGGATCTGAACAATCCAGCAACCTATACGTTTGTCAATTCGCTCTGGAATACCTTCCTGCCCTGGTTTCCCAATTCTCAGATCAATATGGGCATGGACGAGTACTCCCAGAACGATGCCAGTGACTTTCGCGACTATATCAATTACTATGATACATTTCTGCATCAAAAGGGCAAAACCGTCAGGATGTGGGGCAGTTTGTCTGAAATGCAGAGCAGTGTCGTTGTTAAGAATGATATTATCATTGAAGACTGGAACAACCAGTGGGCCAACCCGGTGGATATGTCACGCGAGGGGTTTCAGATTATCAATACCAATGATAATCTGCTCTATATCGTTCCTCATGCCAACTACTATCATGACTATCTGGATATCCAGGTTCTTTATAATCAGTGGGAACCCTATATCTTCAGCCTGACCAATCCGGCCCTCAATCTGAAACCCGACGATCCTCATCTGCTGGGCGGTATGTTCGCTGTCTGGAACGATCTGCTGGGAAATGTTGTCAGCGATAACGATATTACTGAACGCATTGAACCCGCGATGCCGGTCCTGGGCGAGAAGATGTGGAGCGGACCCGTCAGTACAAGTTTCGCGGACTTCGAGCAAACGGTTAATCGTATAGGACTGGGTCCCAATTAAATGGATGTGATGCTGCAGATAGAAATGTCAAACAATTTCATCTGACGACGACGGTGCTGGTTTCCCCTGTTTTAAAGTGGGCAACACAGATTGAAACCAGCAACGCGTCCAGTGTGCTATAAGCATCTTCCCTGCGCTCGTTTCCATCTACTTTCTCCTCCTGCATCAAGCCATCTGTGTAGCACAGAATCCGGCATAAAAATTGCAGCTACCTGTATAGATCGTGCTGTGTTCTGTATGAACAGACCTGCAAAATGGGGTCTCCAGGTGCCTGTTTCCCCACTGTTTTCTAGTCAAGGAGGACAATATGCAACGACCTGTATCTGGCCGCTTGCTTCGTTTGCTTAGCCCCCTGGTCTGGATCGTGATGATCCTGACCATGGCACTCCCCAATGTCAACGCTCAGTCGGTCATCGTAGACCGCCCCTGGATGAACGCTGCCCTGACGCCGGATCAACGTGCCGAGGCTTTGCTGGCGCAAATGACCCTGGCCCAGAAGCTTCAGATGCTCAGCGGTGTAAGTGGTTCGTATGTTGGCAACACCCCCGCCATTCCAGCTCTGGGCATTCCCGCGCTCAGTCTGGAAGATGGTCCAGCCGGCGTGGCGGATGGTATGACGGGTGTAACGGCCTTTCCCGCACCCGTTGGCGTCGCAGCCAGTTGGGATACCTCGCTGATGAACCAGTATGGACAGGATCTGGGCGGCGAGGAAGCAGGCAAAGGCGCGAATATTGTGCTGGCGCCTACGGTCAATATTCTGCGTAATCCCCAGTGGGGACGCAGTTTTGAAAGCCTGGGCGAAGATCCCTATCTCACTTCACAAATGGGCGTGGCCGATATCGCAGGGATTCAAAGCCAGCATGTTATCGCGACGGTCAAACATTTTGCCGCCAATAACCAGGAGTACGATCGCACGACGGTCAGCGCGAATGTTGCCCAACGGACCTTGCAGGAAATCTATCTACCTGCTTTCCAGGCAGCGGTCCAGCAGGGCAATGTGGGCGCGGTGATGTGTTCGTATAACCAGATCAATGATATCTATGCCTGTGAGCAGCCGTATCTGCTCAATGATGTCTTAAAGGCTGGCTGGAACTTCCCCGGCTTTGTCATGTCTGACTGGGGCGCAACGCATAGCACCCTCCAATCCGCGGCGGCTGGCCTGGATATGCAGATGCCAGATGGCTCCTATTATGGCAGCGCACTCCAGACGGCTGAACAGAATGGCCAGATCAGTATCCAGACCATTAATGAAATGGTGGAACGTGTCCTGCGCACGATGTTTGCTGATGGTCTGTTTGATTATCCTCTTACCGGCACGCCAGGCAGCAATGTAGCCACGGCAGCGGATAATCAGTTCACCGAGCAGGCATCCGAGCAGGGTACAGTGCTCCTGCAAAATACACAGAATATCCTGCCCTTAAGCAGTAGTTCCATTTCGTCGATTGCTGTGATTGGCTCTGATGCCTCGGACGCACCAATGGTTGCGGGCAATGGCAGCGCGCACGTCAATGCCTCTGCGCTGGTAACACCACTCCAGGGCATCACCAGCCGCGCTGGTTCTGGTGTTCATGTGCAGTATGTAGATGGAACCGGCGTAAACGGCGAGCCAGCAATTACCTCGCAGTACCTGGCTCCATCCTCTGGCAGCGGTCCCGGCCTTTACGGCCAATTCTATAACAATATGACGCTTTCCGGCACGCCGGTTCTGACGCGCACTGATGCTCAAGTGAATTTTAACTGGAATGGGAGTTCACCCGCCAGCGGCGTTGCGGCGACCCAGTGGTCTGCGAAATGGACGGGAACGATTACGGCACCCCAGACCGGGACGTACACCTTCTCGTTAAATAGCGATGACGGCAGTCGTCTCTTTATCAATAATCAGGAAGTGATTAACAACTGGCTGGATCAGGCCGCCACTACTGAGACCGGCACGGTCGCACTCACCGCCGGGCAATCCTATCCGATTGAAGTAGACTATTATCAGGATGGAGGCTTGAGCAATCTAACGCTTGGCTGGCTCCTACCTGATGGCAGCAACAGCCCGGTAACTCAGGCCGCGAACCTGGCAAAATCGTCCAGTGTTGCCGTCGTTTTCGCAAATGACGTGGAATCTGAAGGCAGCGATCGCAGCAGCCTGAGCCTCCCCAATAATCAGGATCAGTTGATCGAAGCGGTGGCGCAGGCCAACCCTCATACGATCGTGGTGCTCAATACCGGCGCGCCAGTCCTGATGCCCTGGGAGAACCAGGTCCAGGGCATCGTCGAAGCCTGGTATCCCGGTCAGGAAGATGGCAACGCCATCGCTGCGGTACTGTTTGGCGATGTCAATCCCTCCGGCAAGTTGCCGATGACCTTCCCCGCCAGTGCCAGCCAGGTACCGGCGAATACCCAGGCCCAATATCCTGGGATTAATGACCAGGGTTCGTACTCCGAGGGACTGGATGTTGGCTATCGCTACTACGATGCGAACAATCTGACGCCCCTTTTCCCCTTTGGCTATGGCCTCTCGTATACGACATTCGCGTATAGTAATATCGCGGTCTCGTCCGGCTCAGGCTCGTTCAATGGCGCTGTAACGGTCACGGCCACGGTGAAAAACACAGGTTCGGTGGCAGGCAGCGATGTGGCTCAGTTGTATATAAACTTCCCTGCCAGCGCGGGAGAGCCGCCAGAGCAACTCAAAGGCTTCCAGAAGGTCACGCTTTCCCCTGGACAATCTCAGACGGTCAGCTTTGCGCTGAACTCCAGGGCATTCTCCTACTGGGATACAACGGCCCAGCAGTGGGTTGTCCCACAGGGTACATTCCAGATCAAAGTCGGTAACTCCTCGCGGAATCTCCCCCTGGCGACCAGCTACCAGGTTACAACGCCCTCCTATAATGCCCTGCAACAGGCATTTAACAATGTGGGTACGAGTGATACGAGCAATCCGGCAGCGGGCAATTTCGACGGCTCTGGCTATAGTTATTCAGCTCAAGCCCTGGCTGCGGCTGGTCTGGCTCCTGGAACCACCGTGACCCATAATGGAGTTTCGTTTACCTGGCCCAATGTTGCTTCAGGTCAGGCCAATAATGTGGCAGCCAATGGACAGACCATTATGTATACAGGCGCGGGCGATACACTGGGCTTTCTGGGCGCTGCTGTTTTCGGTACGCAGAGTGGAACCGGCACCATCACCTATACCGATGGCTCAACCCAGACCTTTACGCTTAACCTGGCCGACTGGTATGCCAATGCTCCGGCCTCCGGCGATGATTTACTGGCTACAGCCTCGAACTGGAATGTGCCAGCCGGAAGTACCTCCGGCAATCACGCGGTCAGCGTCTACTATACCTCTGTTCCGTTGAATCCTACCAAAGCGCTCCTGTCGGTTACGCTCCCCACGAATAGTAAAATGCACATCTTTGCCATGGGACTGAACTCGCTCCAGCAGGCATACAACAATGTTGGCATCAGCGATAACAGTAACCCGACACCGGGCAACTATGATGGGCATGGCTATAGTTACTCGGCCCAGGCGCTCAGTGCGGCGGGCATGGCGCCTGGCTCACTGGTTTCCCATGATGGCGTTCTGTTTACCTGGCCCGATGTTCCTGCGGGTACCCCCGATAACGTTG
>Ga0265338_10011660_pt1 | contig 10124 bp, 6 predicted proteins | sample 42126metaG_FD_193579 | JGI IMG/M metagenome (GOLD analysis project Ga0265338, IMG submission 193579) | Rhizosphere microbial communities from Carex aquatilis grown in University of Washington, Seatle, WA, United States - 4-21-26 metaG | ecosystem: Host-associated > Plants > Roots > Rhizosphere >... | reverse complement strand
AGCAGGGTGAGCGGCGTGCGCAGATCGTGCGACAGCGCGGCCAGCATGCGCGTGCGGTTGTCCAGCAGCCGGCGGATCCGCTGCTGCATCTGGTTGAACGACTGCGCCGCCTGGCGCATCTCCCGCGTGCCGGCCTCGGCGATCGGCGGCGCGTTGACGTCGCGGCCCAGCCGTTCGGCCGCGCGCGCCAGCATCCCGAGCGGCGCGGTGACCCGGCCAACCGCCCACACCGAGGCCAGCAGGACGACCACCGCCATGACCGCCATGGCGGCGGTGAATGGCCATGCGGCCGCCGGTCCGCCATCCGGCAGCGCCGTTGCGAAGACGAGCCAGTTACCGTCGGATAACAGCACGGCAGCCTCCAGACCACGCCCACCGTGATGTCCGGCCATCCATGGCGGGGTGCCCATCGGCATGCCGCCCATCGCCATGTGGTGGGCAAAGCCCGCCGCTGGTGGTGGCGCGTAGGAATCCCCCATTGGGGAACCCGCGGTGTTGCCCCCCATCGGTGGTCCGACGGGGCGTCTGACAATCGCCGCGGCCGCAACGGAGACCGCAACATGCAAATGCTCAGCCAGGGGCGCCGGCAATTGTTCGGCGAGGTAGCGCTGGATCGGCTCGGCCTCCGCGTCGCCGGCAGCTTGGGCGAACGCCGGTGGTTGCGACGACAGGGTCATCCGCAGCGTCGGGTCGCTCGCTGCGGCAACGATGCGGCCGCGCCAGTCGGCCGGAGCCTCATCGACCAGCCGGGCCAGGTTGGCGATGCGCTGCGCCGCCGCATAGCCGCCGATCGCGCGCACCGCCGAGGCTCGGTCGAAGCCGAAGATCAGCGTGGCGACCAGATGCGACACCAGCAAGCCGGCCAGCAGCACCAGCACCATCTGACCGAACAGCGAGCGCGGCAGCCAGCGGGTCATGTGCGGTGCACCGTTGCGGCGAACATATAACCGCCGCCCCAGACCGTCTTGATGATGCGCGGCTCCGTCACGTCCTGTTCCAGTTTCTTCCGCAATCTGCTCACCTGGGTATCGATGCTGCGGTCGAATGCGGCGGCGCTCCGGCCGCGCGCGAGGTCGAGCAATTGGTCGCGGCTCAGCACGCGTTGCGGCCGTTCGATCAGCGCCAGCAATAGCTCGTATTCGCCGGTGCTGAGAGGCACGGTCACCTCGTCGTCGCGCTGCAGGTCGCGGCTATCGGTGTTCAGCACCCAGCGGTCGAAACGATAGCGCGGCGTTGCCGGCGGCGGATCGGACGGCGCGGGCGGGCGATGGCTGCGGCGCAGCACCGCGCGGATCCGTGCGATCAGCTCGCGGGAGCCGAACGGCTTCGGCAGATAGTCGTCGGCGCCCATCTCCAGGCCGATGACGCGATCGACCTCCTCGCCCTTGGCGGTGAGCATGATGATCGGCACGTCGCTGTCGGCGCGGACGCGGCGGCACAGCGACAGGCCGTCCTCGCCGGGCAGCATCAGGTCGAGCAGGATGAGGTCGATGTGGGCGTCGGCGAGGGCGCGTTGCATGGCTTTGCCGTCGCCGGCCGCGGTGACGCGAAAGCCTTCGCGGGTCAACGAGCGGCCGACCAGCTCGCGGATCTCGCGGTGGTCGTCGACGATCAGGATGTGCGGCGAGCTGTCCACGGCGGGACCATAGGCGCTCGGCGGCGTGCGCCGGAGGCTAAAAGTGTCACGAGATTTGTCGGCCGGCCGGGGCGCCACACATTGGCACAATTCCGGGCCGCGGCGACAAAGCCTGGTGACAGGCGAGGCCCAGATGTCGTGCGACGGCGGAACACCGATCGTCGCATGACAGGAGCATTCAGATGAACAGGATTGCCAAGGGCCTCGCGATTGTCGCTTCCGTTGCGGCGATTGGGGGCATCGGCTTGAGCGCGATGGGACAGCCCGCCGGGCCGGGTTCCGGACCGTCGGGTGGCGGATCGCCAGGCTACGGACCAATGGGCTTCATGCATGGCGGCGGCGGGCCCGGCATGATGGGCAGTGGGTCCGGCATGATGGGCAGTGGGGGTGGCGCCGGTTTCGCCGATCCGGTCGCGCGGCTGGACGCGCTGAAGACTGATCTCGCGATCCGGCCGGAGCAAACCGCTGCGTGGGATGCGTATGTGAAGGCGGTGCAGGACAGCGCCGGGCAGATGCGGGCGATGCGCGGCAGCATCGATTTCGATGCGATGCGTGCGATGTCCTGGACGGACATGCAGGCCACCATGGGCAAGCTGCACGACCAGCACGCGCAGGCGTACAAGGAGGTGCAGGCGGCGGCGACCACTCTGCTGGCGGCGCTGGACGACACGCAAAAGACGCACGCGTTGTTGCCTCGCCTGGTGCACGCCGGTCCTGGCATGATGGCGTGGCAAGGTGGGTCGCCGGTGATGGGACCCGGCATGGGGATGATGGGACCCGGCATGGGAATGATGTCCGGTCCGCCGGGCGGCGGCGGTCCGGCCCGCTAGTTTGCAAGCCACCCACACCGCGCTACTCGATGTTGCGGGGAGCAGCGATGCAAGGAGCGGCCGCGGAAGCAATGACGGGCAGCGCGAGGACCCGTGCACAGAGGTTCTAACGGGTCGAACGACGGGCGATCCATGCCAGGCGATCGCGCCTGCGTCATTGTAAATTCCGATCTTTGCCGAGAGATACTGCGGCCCACGCGTGATTGTCGGGCGCATCGCAACGTCCCAGTATCTGTCCAGGAAGCAAGCCAGGATGCAACACAGAGTCCGCAGGGGTACGCAGGGTCCGCAAAGATTTTTTCGTGGCAATCTCTGCGCATCACTGTGAACTCCGTGCTGACCCCTGGCTTGCTGCCCGGACAGACGCTCAGGCCAACGCATCGAGGAGCCTCCGCGCCGCCCTGAGATCGGCCGTCGCGAAACCTTCGGAAAAGCGGGCATAGATAGAGGCGAGCGGTTCGCGTGCGTCCTGCGTCCTTCCCTGGCTTCGTCGCAGATGACCGAGACTGGTCGCGGCGCGCAAACTCCATGACAGAACCTTCTGCTGCTCGGCATAGGCCAGCGCCGCCACGAACAGTTGTTCTGCCGTCGCCGTTGCGGCCTCACCTCCGTGCGCCAGGATAATCTCGCCCTTGGACCGCAGGAGTTCCGGATAAATCCATAATTCGCGATCGCGCGCGCAGCGGGCAAGCGTCGCGTCGATCAAACCGAGAGCGCGTTGATACTCGCCAAGTTTTGCATGTGCGAGAGCCAATTCGGCGACGAAGCCCGTGAACGGCAGTGGGGTGTCCGCCTGCGGCGCGCGCTCGACCTGTGCGCGAAGTTTTTCACACCCTTCGGCAACCGCTCCACGCCGGATCATGACCAGACTTTCAAACCCATGGCCCCAAATCGACCATCCGCGCAGCTCGTATTTGGCAGACAGCTCCAGCAACAAACGGACAACGTCGTTGGCCTTCTCCAGATCTCCGTTGGCAATGGCAATCGGACAGGGTCCCTGCGCCAGCATGCTGCACAGGGATGGGCCATGACCACCGGCCAGCGCATCATGCAGGCTTCGATCAACGATGCTTGCAGCCTGATCCGGAAATCCTTGCAACCACAGAATTTGGGCAAGACGCGTCAGTGCTGTCACCCGTCGATCGAACCAATAGCGCATGACATACGATCCGTGGGCGACATCATCGTAGCCGTTCAGCATGGTCTCGATATGCTGCCGCGCCTTGGCTTGCTCGCCCCGGAAATGGAGCGTATAGCCCATCATCCGCTGGCCGATGAGCCGGTCGACGGGATTGGTTGAGTGTTCGGCGATCGCACAGAATTTTTCGGACAGAATCAGCGCCTCGTCTAATTTGCTCTCCTTGTAATGATCGCGGCACATGCCAAGCAGAGCGCGCAACTGGTAGTCGATGCTGCCGAGTTCTTCTGCAACATCGAACACGGTCGCCCAGACCTGATTGACGTCCAGGGCTTCTGCCACTCCACCGAGCAAGGTTCCCGCAAGTGCGCCCAGCAGCTTCATGCGAAGCTGTGCCGCGTTGCCCGCGCCGGCGGGCGAGACAGCCAATGCGCGCTGCACCCGCGTCCGACATTCCAGAACCAGCGACATCTCCATCCAGACGGGAACCGCGGCCACGGTGAGTTCCACGCCGAGCGCCTGGCTACCGCCCGGTGCAAAGCACCAGTCGAGAGCCGCATGAATGTCGTCGATCCTGGCGGCACAATTGCTCAATCCGGCATCAGTTGGTCGTGTCTCGGCGTCTGCCTCGGCGGCTTGAATGAATTCCAGACAGTATCTCGCATGGCGTTGCGCTACGGCATCCAGCTCCCCAATTTCAACGAGCTTGCCGAGCGCGTATGCTCGAACGGTTTCCAGGAGGCGCCAGCGCGTGGCGCCCCGGGTCGTGTCCAGTGCAACCAACGACTTCGAGACAAGATTCGCGACGCCATTCGTCACCATCGCCGCATCGAGCCTGGTATCCGTGATGACGGCGGCGGCGGCATCAAGGGTGAAGCCGCCCTGGAACACCGCCAGGCGCCGGAACAACTGCTGCTCTACTTCCGGCAGCAGTTCGTGACTCCAATCGAGCGTCGCGCGAAGTGTTCTCTGCCGTGCAAGCGCGGTACGTTGCCCGCGGGTCAACAGCGAAAAGCGATCGCGCAGGCCCATCGCCACCGACTCAATTCCGAGCGTGGCCGCACTGGCCGCCGCGAATTCGATGGCGAGCGGGATTCCGTCGAGCCTGCGGCAGATCGCGGCAATCGACGCGAGGTTTTCAGCACGGGGCGAGAAGCCTACGTCCAGCGCATGCATTCTCGCGATGAACAATTCCACCGCGCTGTGGCCCAGTATGTGTTCCGGCGTCGCCTGTTCGAGAGCAGGGACATCGAGCGGCGGAACGCGATAGACCGCCTCGCCGTCGATCCGCAGAACTTCGCGACTGGTCGCCAGAACCGTGGTGTGTGGGCACAAGTGCAGGACGCGCTCGGCCAGGTTGGCTACCGCATCGATGACGTGTTCGCAATTATCGAGCACGAGCAAAAGATGTGTCGCGCCGACGGCGCGAGCAACGGCGTCCGCCGAGATCTCGCCGCTGAGCTTCAGCCCGAGCGCGCTGGCGGCCGCGGTCGGCACGAGGTCGGGATTGGACAGCGAAGCCAACTCAACAAACCATCCACCGCCGGCGAAATTGGCGACAACGCCGCGGGCGGCCTCGATGGCAAGCGAGGTCTTCCCGATGCCGCCCGGGCCCGTCAGCGTCACCACCCGGTAAGCGGAGGCAAGGTCTCGCACATGCTGTGCGGCCGCCGCCCGGCCGATGAGGCGACCGGGCGTCAAGGGAAAACTGTTCGCCGGTGGGGCGCTGGGCTCGCTCATCGGCGGGGAAGCCACCGGCTGGCTCGCCGCCTCCTGCTGCCGAGGCGTCCAGTTCCCCAGCAGGCGATAGCCTCGACCGGAAGCCGTCTTCAGGATGGCTCGATCCGGGCCAAATGCTTTGCGGATTGCAGATATATGAACCTGGAGTGTATTTTCACCGACCATGGCGCCCGGCCAGACGCGATCCATGAGATCGTTCTTGGTGACCAGTTCGTTGGCCGACCGAACCAGGACCTCGACGATCTCGAACGCGCGCGCGCCGATGGGCACCGCGACGCCACGCGCCAGTAGTTCGCGTCGTCCGAGGTCGACCCGCCACTGCCCGGACTCATAGACAGGGCTCCGGCCTTGCTCCGACACTTGGTGCCCCTGGTTCAGGATTTTTTGGATTCGTTGGTACATTGACGCCGACGCCGGGGTTTCGCAACCCCGCGGTCGGTGGCAGAGCGAACTGTTGCCATGGCGTCGCCGGGAGGCGTCCTCGCGATCCGGCGTTGGCGGCCCATAAGGGTCTGCGGGGGAATAAACGAAGCAGCATGCGGGAAAAGTCGTGGACGGTCCGCCTTCGCGGACTATGACGAATTGGGCAGCGTACGGGCGTCAACTGGCGCAGCTATCTGCCGCGCCTCATAACGACGGAAGCCCCCCTTCAGTCCGCGCCCCGCTCCGCTATGCTGCCGTGCATTCGCCGCACCAGGGAGGACCCAACCATGGCATCCATCACCGTCCCCGCCACCGACGGCTCAGGCAGCTTCTCCGCCTATTTGCTCGACACCAAAACGAAGCCAGCGGGCGTCGTCGTGCTGATCCAGGAGATCTTCGGCGTGAACCAGGCGATGCGCGACATCGCGGCGTGGGTCGCGGATATGGGGTTCATCGCCGTCTGCCCCGACTTGTTCTGGCGCATCGAGCCCGGCATCGACATCACCGACAAGTCCGACGCGGAATGGAAGCAGGCGTTCGAACTGTTCGGCAAGTTCGACCAGGCCAAGGGCATCGAGGACCTCCAGGCCACCGTCGCCACGGCGCGCAAGTTGCCCGGTGCCAACAGCAAGGTTGCCACGATGGGCTACTGCCTGGGCGGGCGGCTCGCATTCATGATGGCCGAACAATCGGATGCCGACGTGAACGTCTCGTACTACGGAGTCGGGCTGGACAACCTGCTGGGCGACCTTGGCAAGGTGACGAAGCCGCTGCTGGTGCACATCGCCGACAAGGACGAATTCTTTCCGCCGGAAGGCCGCGCCAAGGTGGTGGAGGCGGCCAAGGGGAACGCGTTGATCAACAGCTACGTCTATCCCAACGCGGATCACGCTTTCGCCCGGGTGGGTGGCGTGCATTGGGACGGACGTTCCGCTGCGATTGCCAACGGCCGCAGCGCCGAGGCCCTGGTCGCCGCGCTGGGATGATGCGCCACGTGGGCCGGCAACGGCCACGCGAGGTTCTCTTGCGATAGCCGTATCGGCGGTGGATTTGCCGGATAACGCCTCGCGTTGCGCGCAACCCGACAGCCATTGCATCGAATAGTCCGGCGGCGCGCCACGGCATGACGCGGCGAGGCCAATGCGCCATGCTTCGGGCACGCCAGCAAAGGAGGACGTCCAATGAAACAACCGAACCGGATCAAGGCCGCGATGCGCGCCGGCCGCAAGGCCTGTGGCTACGGCCTTACCTTCCCCTCTCCATGGGTGATCGACATTCTGGGGAAGCTCGATTTCGACTATGTCTTCATCGACGGTGAGCACGGGCCGTTTGATCTGGAGCGTCTCGAAGACCTTTGCCGGGCGGCCGAGCGCTATAATCTGACACCCTTCGCCCGAGTGCCCGACATCGGCTCATCGACCATCCTGCGCTATCTCGACCGTGGAATCATGGGCATCCTGGGGCCTCACATCGCCACCGAGGCGGATGCGCGGCAGTTGGTGCGGGCGTGCTATTTCGGCCCGTTGGGGGAACGCTCATTCGGCGGCAACCGCGGCACCGACTACAATGCCGGCATTCCGGACAAGGCGGCGTACTACCGCGAGGCGAACGAACAGATGCTGGTTTGCGCCTTGCTGGAAGACGCGGCCGTGCTGGAGAACCTGGACGCTATTCTTGCGGTGCCGGGTATCGATCTTTACAGCGTCGGGCCGAATGACTTTGCGCAGAGCCTGGGTTATCCCGGCCAGCCGGACCATCCGGAAGCCCTGAAGGCGACGCAGGAAATCACGCGGCGCATCCATCAGGCGGGACGCAAGATGATGGCGGATGTGATGAAGTCGGCGGGGGTCAGCGACATGCTGCTCGATGCGGGGCGGCGTATATTGGAAACGTAACTTAGTAGGGCGATCCACAAATGCGGTGACGTATCGCGGCGCGGCCGTGGAGTAAGTGCAAACATTCCAGATTGCGTCGTGGTAGCTTGAGACCGGGGGGAGCAACGGCCGCCGGTGCCTCCGTGCGAAAATGCGGTGAATCACGCGGCACTGGCGATGGGTTCTCGCGCTCCGTCGCTCGGTTGCGCGGGGATTCACGTATTCGCACGTTGAGTTACGTCACCGGATTTGTGAAATGCCGTACTTGGCACAAGCATGGCGTCGCGTGATCCGCTGCGTGGCTCAACCGCTTTGCTTGCTGAGGCCAGCGTTTCCAGGGATATGGCGCTTCCGCTTCGCGGGCGAGGCATTGTTCACTTCCGGACCGCCTGCGAGGGACGCGAAACAATTCCACCACGCGGCGCCAACCCGAAGCATCCATGCAATATGCTGGTTCGCCGCACTGTCGTCCCAGGGCAGCGGGGCGGCCAGGATCGCGGTGATATCGGTCATCCCAGGGTGGTGGGAGGTGCCCCATTCCATCGCCACGTCCGGATCGATCTCTGCCCGGAGCAGTGGCTCGATCTGCGGACGGGCGCGATCGGCCAGCGTGAAGAAAGCCTCGCCGGCAAGACCGGCACAGCGGAGGAACACGCCCACTTGCGGATACGGCAGCTTCGCCCGGTACCAGGTGATCCACGCGGCGTTGCGAATAATCGCGAACCGGCGGTTCCGGTAACCCCCCGCGCTGTGCGCCGGCAGGCCACCCAAGCTGGTGCGCCGCGCCAGAAGGTCGCGCCAGAAGGCACGGTCCTGCGCAAGGTCCTGGCGGGCGATCCCCGTGCGGGTGCGTTGGTGTTTCATATCCGGTAATCCGGTGTGCTGCGCCCACCGGCTACCACACGATGTGCCAAATTGGGTAACCCGGATTCCCGGCCAGTCACCCAACATCGTTCCAGGCTGGTTTGGCGTGCGTTTTCAATCGATCGTTTGCATTGCGTGGAGGACTATCAGAGTTGGTCCAGAAGGATCCGTAGGTGTGGCAGAACAAGGTTTGACCGGCCCAGCGCAGCGGCATGGCCGCAGTCCATCGGCGAGAAGAATGTGGCGTTTGGCATTCGCCGTGCCCATTCCTCAGCCTGTGACAGGCGTGGATCGGTGGAGCCCGCAAACAGCAGGCAGGGCATCCGCATCGTTGGCAGAACGTCCGAGCAATCCTCGCGATCAAGCGTCAGTGCATGCAGAGCGTCGAGATCGTTGGCGACCATTCGTTCCCGCATCGCCGGCATACGATGCGAACCGAAGGCGGGTTGCATCAAAAACTGTACGCACCGGGCCAGGCTTGCCGACGATCGCTACCTGGAATCGATTCGCCAAGGAGACAAGCACCGACGCGGCCTGGCAGGCGGCCTCTTGACCAACCGTCTCCACTTGCCACCGAATGAATGCCGGGGAAGCTGGGAGACATAAAAATGGCCGATAGCATTGCTGTGGGTGGCACGGTTGCGGCGTCGCGTCTGAGAGGCGTGATCGTTGCGGCGACCATCGGCAACGCCCTCGAATGGTTTGACTTCCTCGTCTACGGCTTCTTCGCGGCGACGCTGGCAGAAGTGTTCTTCCCGACCGGCAGTTCGACCGTGTCGCTGCTGATCACCTTTGGAGCATTCGGCCTGTCCTATGTCGTGCGTCCGTTGGGTGCGATCTTCATCGGCAACTATACCGACCGCGCTGGACGCAAAGCCGGGCTGACACTGTCGATCGTGCTGATGATGCTCGGTACGACGCTGATGGTCCTGACGCCCGGCTATGCCTCGATCGGCCTCGCGGCGCCGGTCATCATCACGCTCGCACGGCTTCTCCAGGGTTTCTCGGTCGGCGGCGAGTTCGGCAGCGCCGTGGCTTTTCTCGTAGAGCATGCGGGCGATCGCAAGGGTTACAGCGCAAGCTGGCAGTGGTCCAGCACCGGCGTCGTCTCGGTCATTGTCGCGCTGTTCGGTCTCGTCCTGACGACCCTGCTGACGCATCAGCAACTGGTCGATTGGGGATGGCGGATTCCCTACGTGTTCGGCTTGCTGATAGGTCCAGTCGGCCTCTACATCCGCTCGCGCATAGCCGAGACACCGGAATTCCTCGGCGCCAGCAAACCGCCGACCGTACCGATCGGCGATTTGCTGCGCAGCCATCCGATCCCGGTACTGCTGGCGCTCGGTGCCTCGATCATCTCGAACAGTTCTTATTACCTGCTGCTTTATATTCCGACCTATGCGGTCAAGACGCTGCATCTGCCAGCCTATACCGGCTTTGCGGCGACCCTGGTCGGCGGTATCATGCTGGCGGTGTTTTCAGTCGTTGCGGGACATTTGTCCGACCGGACGGCGCGGCCGCGCATCATGCTGGCAATGGCGGGGCTGTTCGCAATCGCTGCCTACCCGACGTTTTGGCTGATGGTGGCGTATCCTTCGCTCGCCACGGCAATGTTCGCC
>Ga0265338_10011659_pt1 | contig 10124 bp, 9 predicted proteins | sample 42126metaG_FD_193579 | JGI IMG/M metagenome (GOLD analysis project Ga0265338, IMG submission 193579) | Rhizosphere microbial communities from Carex aquatilis grown in University of Washington, Seatle, WA, United States - 4-21-26 metaG | ecosystem: Host-associated > Plants > Roots > Rhizosphere >... | reverse complement strand
CTACTGGGGATCGCCGTGGATCGCGCATCCGATCGTCAGCTTCCAGTTTGGTGATGGAGACCACGTAGCCTCTTCCATTGAAACGCGGAATCAAGTCGGGAGGGACTATTCGGCGATTCGGGGATTCTTTCGCCAATACGAGCTTCTTTATGTGCTGGCGGATGAACGGGACCTCGTGCGACTGCGGTCGAACTATCGCCAGGGCGAGGACGTGTATCTCTTCCGCACAACCGCGGGGCCGGAGTGGTCGCGCAAGCTCTTTCTTGAGTACCTGCGACAGGCAAACCAGTTGCGCGATCACCCGAAGTGGTACAACGCCGCTACCGACAACTGTACGACCAATATCTTCACGCAAATGGCTGCGACGGGGCGCTTGCCAGCGGGGAGCGCGCTCTATGACTGGTGGATCCTGTTGAACGGGCGCGGACCGGAGATCCTCTACCGTTACGGTAACTTTGCCGGAGACATGCCCTATCCCGAACTGATGAAGCATGCTTATATCAACCCTGTCGCGCATACGGTCAACGACGATCCCGATTTCTCGCGACGCATTCGTATCGGTCGGCCGGGGTTCGAATTTCTGTCCTCGGGGTCCGCGCACTGACCGACTAGAAGCTTGCCGAACCCGCGCCAACTGCGGCGAAGCTGAGAACCGGCCTGCCCGCGTCCCCTTGTTACCGCCGACACTTCCCTTCTGTACCGGTTTCGCCAACAATAGAGCTTCCAGTGGCTGATATCTCCATCACTCCGGGCGAAACGACGATGGCCAAGGCCATCGAGCGCTATTTCAATGTCGCGCTTTATTTGCTCGTGTTGAGCGGGTTCGGCACTCTGGCGTCGACTGGGGGTTTGGATTTACCCGCCGTCGGCTTGGTTAGTCTTGCTCTCATATTTCGTGGTTATCAGCTGCTGACCCGGCGCGAGTTCATCATTCCCGAACGCTGGACAACCTACCTCACCCTGATCTACGTGCTGGTCTATTTTGCTGACTACTTTTTGGTCTCTGGCAGCTTCCTGACAGCCACCGTGCACCTCGTGCTGTTCACCATGGTCGTCAGATTATTTTCGCTGCAAAAGACGCGCGATCACTACATGCTCGCCGTGCTCTCATTTCTGATGGTGCTGGCAGCAGCTGTGCTCACGGTCGGTAGCGTGTTTGTTCTGACATTTTCAGGGTTCTTGCTCGTCGCGATCATGGCCTTTGTGTTGATGGAGATGCGGCATTCTGTGGCGCAGGAACAGACACTGGCCAAGGATCCGAGTATCGTCGATTTTCATCGCAAGATGGCTTATGGCCTCATGGCCATCGCCCCGGCACTCATGCTGTTGATTCTCGCCGGAAGCTTCCTCATCTTCTTCTTCCTGCCGCGTGTGTCATCCCGCTATTTGAGTGCGTACACGCCCACCAGCGATGTCTCGACCGGTTTCACGGACCGGCTGCAACTGGGGCGGATCGGTCAGATTCAGCAGTCCAGCGCCGTGGTAATGCACATCGAGATTCAGAACGATGTTCAAGGCGGATACGATCTGAAGTGGCGAGGCGTGGCTCTGAATGTCTTTGATGGAAAAGTCTGGTCGAATTCATTTGAGCAAAGGCAAGTGCGACCGGGGCCCGATGGAAGTTATCCGCTGCGCCCCCCGCAACCTCCTGGCACCCCAGCTACTCCCCGGCGGAGTATTCACTATCGCGTGCTGATGGAACCGCTCGGAACGAACGTCTTTTTTCTTGCGGAAAGACCGAGGAGTCTTACGGGAAATTATCGTCCCGTGACCACGGACGCCGGCGGCGCGGTCTACGATCTCGACCTCGACCATCCTGTCAACCGCTATGAAGCTGATTCCGAGTTACCTGATCCGGATGTTGACGACCTCCGCCTCGCCTCCAACACACCGCCCGCGGGCGCGGAAGAATACCTGAAGTTGCCTCCGCTCGATATTCGCATTCCACAACTGGCAGAAGAGATAACCGCTTCGTCTCCGAGCAACTACGACAAGGCGCTGGCCATTGAGCAATACCTTCGCACGCGTTTTGGCTACACGCTCGAGTTGCCGCGAGCGCAACCGAAGGACCCATTGGCAAATTTTCTGTTCGAAAGAAAGCAGGGCCACTGCGAGTATTTTGCGAGTTCCATGGCAGTGATGCTTCGCACCCTGCACATTCCTTCCCGGATCGTAAATGGATTTCGCACCGGCGAATTCAACGACCTCACGGGCCAGTATGTCGTCCGAGCGAGCAATGCCCATTCCTGGGTGGAAGCCTATTTTCCGGGAACTGGGTGGGTGAGCTTTGATCCGACGCCCGCCGGCAGTTTGCCCAGCCGGACCGGGTGGTCTCGCATCCAGCTTTACGTGGATGCCGCTGCCTCATTCTGGCGCGAGTGGATCATCAATTACGATTCCAGCCACCAGAGAACGCTAGGGAAAGATGCTGCGTCCAACAGCCGGCGCTTCTTTGATGACGCCCGGCGCTGGTTTGCGCAAAAGCACCGCGCCCTGCTGCGGTCGGCCCGTCGCGCTCATAACCACATCGCCGATTTTCCAGTTCGCTGGCTTGGTGGCATGTTCGCGGCCATATTGGGACTGTTGCTGCTCCTGAACCTTCGCCGTGTGATTCGAGTCCTACGAGCGCGCAGCCTGCGCGCCCACCCAAAGCGCGCCCCGCGCGAATCCGCTGCCCTTTGGTATGACCGCATGGTGGGACGCCTGGCACGGCTGGGCTGGCGCAAATCGCCATCCCAAACGCCTGTGGATTTTGTCGCCGCGATTCAGGAACCCGCTCTGCAAAAGAAGGTGGCTACATTTACCCGCGCTTACGAGTCCGCGCGTTTCGGCCAGTCGGTGGACGACGCCGCAGCCCTGCCTCAGCTTTTCCAGGAGATCACCGCTGTCGAAAAGCAGCGGTCCGATAAGACACTCGAGCGAACCGCCGCGAGCTAGAAGCGGTGTACCACACCGACGCCGACGTAGTAATTGTGTTGGCGGCTTCGACCGGTATCGACATCCAGGGCGGGTTCACCGGAGTAGAAATCACGTGCTTCCAGGCGTGCACCCCAGCGATGCCATACCCAGACATCCAGTCCAGCACCGAACTGAATCACACCAGTATTGCTGCCGGTCGGCCCAGGGTTAGCACCGAAATAGTTGAGCACGGGAGCTTCTCGAAACCGTCCATAGCCTCCACCCGCGCTGAGCCAGGGGGTGAAGCTCTCTCCCGAAAAGAAATTCACGCGTACCGAGGGCGTCACGAACAGAGCCCCAATGTCCTTGGGAATCTGGTTGGCTCCGGTGTTCAGGTCCATCCGGAAGTAGATCGCGACGGGCAATTCGGCGGAAATGTCGAAAATCTTGCGGGTGGTCAACTGGCGCGAATAATTGAACGCGACGGTTTCCTCGTTGCCGAAGTGAATGCTGGGATTGACGTCGCCGACTGGCGGATTCTGGATCGTCTGAGTGCTGACAAACGTCCGTCCTGCCGTGAGCGAAAGTTCATTGATTTGCGCCAAAGCACTGGATGCGAGAAACACCACCGCCACAACCATGCCTAAGAGGCGTTTAGCCGACATCACTCCTCCGGAGTATCGAGGGATGTAGTTAGTTTTATCAAGAGTAGCACGGGCTGGACGGATCGAAACAAAGCTCAAGTTACCCTCGTGATGCCTGCCGGGGCGAGCCCCGGCCGGGCCGATATTGCCCCGCCAGATGCTAGAATTGGTTTAGATGTGCATGTCCTTCTGATTATTTCCCAGTGTCCATAAAAAAGACCAAACTATCGACTGCGGCTCCGGCCGCCCCGGCCAAAGTGGGCTTTGTCAGCCTCGGCTGCCCCAAGAACCTGGTGGATAGCGAGGTCATGATGGGTATGCTGGCGCAGGCTGGCACCACGCTCACCCCGTCCACCGAAGATGCCGACATCATCGTTGTCAACACCTGCTCGTTTATTGGCAGTGCTCAGCAGGAATCCGTCGACACGATTCTTGAGATGGCGCGCCTCAAAACTGGGGGCAAGGCAAAGCGGCTTATCGTTGCCGGATGCCTGGTGGAGCGATTCCGGGACGAGATTCAAAAGAACATTCCCGAAGTCGACGCCGTCGTGGGCACCGGTGAACTGGAGAAAATTCTTGCTGCGGCAGGCGTGGGTCCGGTACTGGCTGCATCGAGCCCATTCAACATCCTGACCTCGCGGCCCGAAGGCGATCACCGCCGGGAACAGGGACGTTTCGCCCGGGATGCCTGGGATGGAGCGGTTTCTGATCTTCCCAACTACCTCTACGACGACCGCACTCCCCGCGTTCTTGCCACGCCGGGGTATACGGCGTACATCAAGATCGCAGAGGGATGCGATCATCCCTGCAGCTTCTGCATTATTCCTCAGTTGCGCGGCCAGTTCCGTTCGCGGCGTTTCGAATCGGTAATCGCCGAAGCCGAGCGCTTAGCCCAGGCTGGTGTGCGGGAAATCACACTGATTGGGCAAGATACGACCTGCTACGGCGAAGACCTCGGCCTGAAAGATGGTCTGGCCCTGCTGCTCGAAAAGCTCGCCGCTGTCGAAGGATTGCAGTGGATCCGCTTCCTCTATGCGTATCCGAACAAGATCACAGGCCGCCTGCTCGAAACCATCGCGGCTCATGACAACATCTGCTCCTACATTGATGTTCCCCTGCAGCACGCGTCTGCCAGTGTTCTGAAGCGCATGAAACGCGGCGGAGGAGCCGATTTATTTCTGCGATCGATCGAGAAGATGCGGAGGGTAATCCCTGGCGTTACGCTTCGTACTTCCTTCATCGTTGGCTTTCCGGGCGAGACGGAGAAGGAATTTGAGGAGCTGAGCAGCTTCGTGAAAGAGGCTTCCTTTGATTGGATGGGCGCTTTCGGCTATTCAGATCAGGAAGGGGCTGGAGCTTTTCTGGACGACAAAAAACTCTCGGCTCGGGAGATCGAAAGCCGGCGCAAGTCGCTGATGTCGACCCAAAAGAAGATCAGCCGCGCGAAAAAGAAGAAATTGATCGGCCAGGAATTCGACTTGCTTCTGGAAGGCGCATCGAGCGAGTCCGACCTTCTCCTGGAAGGCCGCACGGCCATGCACGCGCCCGAGATTGACGGCAAAGTCTTCGTCAACGACTATCCCGAGGATCGCCCCCCGCAAAAAGGTGGGTTTTACCGCAGCCGTATTACAGCTGCGCACGATTACGACCTGGTTGCTGAGATAATCTAAAGCGAAGGCAGAAGTTAGAAGTCCGAATGCAGAAGTGAAAGCGATGTGGATCCTGCAACGACTTCCCTTCTCCACGTGATGTCCCATTTCTGCATCCCTTATGCCGCGAAAACGCTCCATCAAGCTCCGTTGTCCTATTTGCAAGAAGCTTGTCACAGCTGCCGACCCCGAGTTTCCATTTTGCAGCGATCGTTGCCGGTCGATCGACCTTGGCAAGTGGGCCAGCGGCGCGTACGTAATTCCTTCCGTCGAAACGGAAGCCGACGAGGCTATTCCGCAAAGCACTCCAGAGGACGAAGACTAACTTGGCCAGTGCGTCCGCGCCCCCGAGTCCCGACCGTACCGCCAAAGCACCGATTTGGGCAGACCTGGTTGCTACGTTCTTCGGAGCTGGACGCCTTAAGCCCGGTCCCGGCACCTGGGGATCCGTCGCCACGGTGATCCTGTGGGGGATCGCCAGTTCCTACATTCCAGCCTCTGGCCGTGTTTGGGCTACGATCGCGGCCGCGGCGCTCGCAACGATGATTGGGATCCCAGCCGCGACCCTGGTAGCGCGCGCTTCCGGCAAGAAGGATCCGCAATTCGTCGTCATCGATGAAGTTGCCGGGCAACTGGTCACGCTCATCGCCGTCCCGCTGGCTTGGAAAACATTTCTGGCGGGCCTTATACTCTTCCGTGTCTTCGACATCTTGAAGCCGTTTCCCATCCGACGATTGGAACAGCTTCCCGAGGGCACTGGCATTGTGGTGGATGATCTGGGAGCGGGACTGTATGCGCTCATAATCATGCATCTCTTGTTGCACTTTGGACTTCTAATGAAGTAGCTCCGGTGCCCGCCGGAAAATGCAATCATGAGCATCTCGGACCGCCTGCTAGGGAAAAAATCCGCGAACAACAAACCTCACATCGAGGCGGTGTCGCCGGGCTTCGCCTTGCCCGGTGGCGAAGTGCGCATTATCGGAAAGAGCCTGCGACCCGCAGAATTGCGCCGACCCGTCGTACGTTTTGGTGAGATGGAGGGCTCGGTATTGATCAGTTCCGACGACTTCGTGGTCGCGCGGGTCCCAGAGGGAGCCGCTTCCGGTCCAATTGTTGTGGGTACCAACGGACATGTGAGCAACTCCCATGCAATTAAGGTGGCGACCCTGATCGCTGAGAATCTCTATCCGGTGACGAGTCCCGCGCTCGACCACGACGGCAACCTCTTCGTGACTTTTTCCGGATCGCGGGGCCAAAAGGTCCCGGTAGCGATCTTCAAAATTGACACCAATCACGAGGTCAAACCCTTCCTGGCCGACATGATGAACGCCACGGCGATCGCTTTTGACCGCGAAGGCCAGATGTACGTTTCCTCGCGGCATGACGAAACGATTTACACCGTGTCGCCCGATGGAGACGTGTCTCCGTACGCAGAAGGTATGGGGGTCGCGACCGGAATCGCGTTTGACCGCGAAGAGAACCTGTTCGTTGGAGACCGCAGCGGGACGATCTTCAAGATCGCGCGAGACCGGCAAATCTTTGTGTTTGCGACGCTGGAGCCGAGCGTGTCAGCCTACCATCTGGCCGTCGGCCCACAAGGCGATCTATTCGTGACCGGACCTACCACCTCGAGTTTCGACTCGGTTTACAAGATTGACCCGCATGGCAGCGTGTCCGTGTTCTATCGGGGACTGGGACGTCCACAAGGACTGGCATTCGATGCTGAGGGCAATTTATATGTCGCCGCCTCCCTGTCGGGGAAACGCGGCATCGTAAAGATCACGCCCCAAGGCAAGGCGAGCCTGGAAGTGGCGGGACAAGGCTTGGTGGGATTGGCGTTCGCGCCAGGGAAATCAGCGGTCCTGGCGACTCATAACGCTGTACATCACATTTCCTGGAACATTGCCGGTCTGCCGCTGCCGCCGGTTTAGGCTTTTTGCGTTTCGGCGGATGGCTGACAGCTCGCCTACTTCTGATACACCGTCGGCAGCGGTCCTTTTTCGAGCGTCTCGCGATCCCAAATCATGCCTTCGCGCGTGTAATTCGCCAACTCAAAATCCTGTGTGAGTTCCAGAGCATCCGTGGGACAGGCGTCTTCGCAGAGTCCGCAGAACATGCAGCGGCTCAAATCGTAAGTGAAGTTCGTGAGTTCCTTGCGGCGCGTCTTTTCATTGCGCTCGCTCGACACCACAATCAGGTGCTCGGGACAGGCCAATGCGCAAAGGTCGCAGGAAATACAGAGACTTTCGTCGGTGTCAGGGTTGACGTTGAGTCGCGGTGCACCGCGGTACCGTTCCGCCACCTGGGGGCGCTCCAGTGGATACTGCTCGGTGTAGATTTCCTTGGGATGCTGGTAGCGGAACGTCACCCCAAGTCCCTGGATCAGATCCACCAGGAAGACTTTTCGCAAGATCGCGGTCATTCCCATAACCTGCCTAGAATACCACTGGCAGGATACAGGCCAATGTGAGGCGAGTCACAATGCGAAATAACTGCGCCCGTGACACTCGCCCGTGGTCTTCGTTCATCGTTGCGGGTCAGTCTTTACGGGTTCACCACTTGCGTCAGAGCCTCAAATCGGGCGCTTAGATAGTTCGTATCGCCCAGGTACTTGACGACGATTGCGTGCGAACCGGCCGTCATCGTGGAGGTCGTGAACTGCGCAACCCCATTGGACAAAGTCCCTGTTCCCGCCAGTTTGCCACCCACCGAAAACTGCACGGTTTCTCCATCCGGCGGCGCTCCGGCAAGGGATGTGAGATTGGCGGTGAATGTGACGGGCTGTCCTACTTTGGAAGGATTCGCTGAAGAAGAGAATGCCCCCGTAATCACGGGGATGAAAAGCAACACTCGCTTGTTGGTCGAGAGCGCGATCACGCCGTAATCATTCACCTGCAGGGAGAATGGTTGCTGTCCGGCGGCAAGGCCCGCAAGCGTCGTGAAGTCCTGCATTCCTCCGGTAGGCGTCCACAGGAATCCGTGCAGCGAACCAGTTCCGGCTGCGAGAGACGTTCCTACGATCCATCCCTTGTTGTTGATCGCGAGCGCAGTACTTGAATTTCCGCCCAGAGTGCCGAGGTCTTTCAGTCCGCCGGCTTGTGTCCACGAGAAGGCGTGCTGGAACCCTTTGGCATTCGGCGACTGCCCGACCACTGTGCCGGCATCATTGACGGCGAAGGCCTGCGTACCCGTGGCGCCGATGTTGACCAAGCCACCGGATTGCGTCCAACTGAATCCCAGTGTGTTCGTGGCTCCGTTCGGAAAGTAGTAGCCCACCACCTGGTTCAAGGAGTTGATGCCCGTCGCAGCTGCGCCTCCTACGCTTGTAATCGCAGGCGTCAGGTCTTGCATCCCGCCCGATGCCGTCCAAAGAAACGCATGCTGATAAAAACTGGAGGTGTAGGACAATCCCACGGCGGCGCCACTGTCGTTGATGGCGCTGGCCGCGCTCAATCCACCACCCAGCGAACCCAGCCACTGCACTCCACTGGAAGGACGCCAGATGAAAGCCTGCGAATTGCCGGACTGGTTCGGGTCGCCCGCGCCCGTCACGTAGTTGAAGTTGTTGACGTCGGCGCCGCTGCTGCCCGTGTTCGAGAGCCCAAGGTCCTGAGATCCTGCCGTGCGGCTCCAAAGCGAAATTGCAGATCCGCTTGCCGAAGGTGTGTTCACCACGACTTCACTGGAATTGTTGATCGCCGTCAGAGAATTAGGGCTGGACCCTGGGACTTTGACCACCTTGAACGGGCGCTGGCCTGACGCGAAAAGCGAGAACGAGACAACCAGGGCCGTAGCAATCATGCCCCTCTGAATGTTTTTCACAAATCCTCCCCCTGAAGAGCGCACACTCTCCGGAACGGGCTACCCCACCCCGGATTATCCGTGCAACTGTGGTGCCATTGGCGGGCTACTGTTTTAATGTAGGAATTCTATCTAAGTACATGACCCAAAGATGGTTACAACTTCGCATGCGAAGCAAGCTCGGGCTATGCAGCCAATTTCATTCACCTTACCCACCTTCCCAAGAGAAGAGAATTTCCCATCGGGTACGGAGAGCCTAAAACCCACCGCCCCAGCTTTAGTTGCTCTGGAATGTCCATTCATGCCCCGGAAAAGTTTTCACGTACACTCTTTGCGGAAGTCCGCCTCGGGCTTTCCGGCAAACGGCCACTGGTAACATGCAAAATGTCTTCTCCTGACCAAATCGCTTCGGACGAGTTGTGGATGGAAGAAGCTCTCCGCTCGGCGCAACGGGCACTCGAGGCCGGCGAAGTACCCATCGGAGCAGTTGTAGTTTGTCAGGGCCGCATTGTGGGGCGCGGCTGGAACCGCAACCTGGCTGACAATGATCCGACCGCCCATGCCGAAGTGATGGCCCTGCGCGAAGCGGGACGAAACGTCGGTAACCATCGTCTGAGCGACTGCGAGCTGTTTGCTACAATTGAACCGTGCGTAATGTGTGCGGGAGCGTTGGTTCATGCCCGTATCCGCCGTCTGGTGTACGGTGCTGACGATCCCAAGGCTGGGGCGGTTCATTCCGTGATTCCGGTGATTAACCATCCCGGCCTGAATCATCAGATGGAAGCAAAGGGCGGTGTTTTAGCAGGACGATCCGCAGAAATATTGCAGGAGTTTTTTCGAAACCGCCGTTAGCCGACAATTTGTACCTCCGGAGAGGTGCGTGAGTGGTTGAAACGATCCGCCTCGAAAGCGGACATACCTTAACGGGTATCGTGGGTTCAAATCCCACCCTCTCCGCCAGCTTTTCCCACCTGTCTTAAGCAGGTTTCCCATGGGCCACGAGCCCGCAGCCCCATTCGACAGCATCGAAAACGCTCAGGACTATGTGCGGTTGTTGCTCGAGGCCATCGTCGACGCAAAAACGGAAATCAATGAGGATTTGATTACTGCTGAGGCAGCGCAGTCAGAGCGG
>Ga0265338_10011658_pt1 | contig 10125 bp, 11 predicted proteins | sample 42126metaG_FD_193579 | JGI IMG/M metagenome (GOLD analysis project Ga0265338, IMG submission 193579) | Rhizosphere microbial communities from Carex aquatilis grown in University of Washington, Seatle, WA, United States - 4-21-26 metaG | ecosystem: Host-associated > Plants > Roots > Rhizosphere... | reverse complement strand
CCATTCAAATCGTCCAACGGCATATATTTATTGTTTTTCGATAAAAAAAACTTGACTAACGGAATTTACGGGTTTATCCTTTGCGCCATGAATGCGAACGAAATCTCTCCAAAAACAAACGCCCGCCTGCAACGGATTAAAACAATCAGCCGGATTGTGCGATACGTCGTCCTGGGTTTCTTCGTTGTAAGCATTGGGTTTATTCTCGTTTGTCTTCTTTGCAGCTTTGACCGCCCGTCCTACCTGCCAGTTCCTACTATTGGGAACACAGTGGTGGGGCTTTCGTTGGATATTGTCTTGTGCTTTTGGTATTGGAACTTGGCGAAGTTGTTTTGGTTTTATGAACGAGGCTTGATTTTTGTCGCCGAAGCCATCCGGTGCATTAAGACTCTGGGGCTTTTGTGTGTCATCGGCTGCCTGCTCAAGTCCGCTTTGCATATTCTTGGGCAGTTGTTCCCACCAACGCCGCCGTCAACCTTGCCACCCGGCGTTACAGTGAGAGCCATCACCAGTTATGGCTTCGACTTCTTCTCCTTTACGATTGCAGGAATCAATGTCGGCCTGCTGCTGGCCGGAATCATCATAGTCATCATCGCTTGGATCATGGACGAAGGCCGGAAGATTCAGGAAGAACAGGAATTGACGGTTTAACCAAACTACTCGTTACCTTTTATGAACTCGAATGACATCATGCCCTATCTGGTATTCGTCGTTTGTTTTGTGGTGTTGGGGATTCAAAGAAAAAAACGATTCACCGGAGTAAAGCCAGCCAATCTTCGATTGGAACAAATAAAAGAATACGGCCACCAATTTAGCATCGCGGCGTTGACGGCCGCAATTTGTGGAGTGGTTACAACCTTGTTGTTAATTCTTGTTTTGATTGGCAACGGCACGATTTTCAAACTGCCGCAACACCGTTTAATCGCAGATGTTGGAATAATTGTGTTTGTATTCACACTGACTGTGGATGCTTGGTTCGTCCACAAACTGTTCCAGCAATATTCTGAAGGCAAATTGTTCACCACAGAAGTCGTTCAAAGTATTTATCGGATTGGCCGCTTTTATGTTTTTGCCATTGTCGAAAAATATTTTTTAGATCGCCTTTGGGAAACGCAGCATCTTCAACCATTGTCGGGTTTTATTGCGATCCCACTGCTTGCGGGGGGCTTGATTTTTTTCATCGCCTGGATCATGGACGAAGGTCGGAAAATCCAGGAGGAACAGGAATTGACCGTTTAAGTTTATGCCCATCATCGTCAATCTGGACGTGGTTCTCGCGCAGCGCAAAATGCGGCTGAATGATCTGGCCGCCGCCGTGGACATCACGCCGCAAAACCTGTCCATCCTCAAGACCGGCAAGGCCAAAGCCATCCGTTTCTCCACGCTCGAAGCCATTTGCGAAACGCTCGACTGCCAGCCCGGCGAAATCCTGGAATTCCGCCCCGAACCCGCCAAAAGGAAAAAAGTTTCAACCACGGATGCACACGGATAAACACGGATTTTTTTGAGTCATCGTCCTCGTCGTCATCCTCGTTCTCGTGATCGAAATTCGAGGACGAAGGACGAGAACGAGGCCGAGGAGGATTTGGGCTTGTGTTTTATCCGTGTCCATCCGTGTTAATCGGTGGTTAAAATTTATCCGGCTTACAGGACGCCGTTGCAGACTTGCTTCGCGCTCACCTGCGTCAAATCTTCCACCGCCCAATCGGGCTTGTGGTTTTGCAATTCCTCCAGTTTCGCGCCGCCGGTTGCCACGGCCAGAACCCGCGCGCCGATGTGCCGCCCGCACCGGATGTCGTGCGGCGTGTCGCCCACCACCAGAATTTCTTCGCCGCGCAGATTTCCGCCCAGCACGCGCCGACCGCGTTCGAGCGCTGCGGCGGCGATGTGATTGCGGTCCTCGCTGTCGTCGGCAAAACCGCCGGTCTCAAAATGCCCCCACAACCCGTAGCGCCGCAGCTTGATTTCCGCGCCGAGCCGGATGTTGCCGGTGAGCAGGCCGAGCCGCGGCGGATTCGGCAGCGCGCGCAAATCGCGGATGAATTCCGACACGCCGCGACAGACTTCGCCGTTGGTATTGTTCACGAGGTGGTCGAGCCAGAAAACGTAGCTCTCAAAGAACCGCCGGAAATTTTCCTCCGTGGCCGGGATGTTGTTGAGGCCGAAAAGTTCGCGGCAGAGGCTGGGGTCCGTTCGCCCGCCAAAGCGGACCTTCTCCACGCTTTCGGAAACCTTGAATTCCGCGGCGATGGTTTTGCCAAAGGCGCGCGAGCCGGCGCGGCCCGTGTGAACGAGCGTGCCGTCAACGTCAAACAAAACGAGTCGAACCATGCGCGGACAATTTAACAGGAAGGCGCCCGGCGGCAACGCGCTTTCCATGGCGACAAATTTTCAGCCAAAGGCGGGGCATCTGTTGCGGAGCGAACTCGCAAAACCCGTGTGCGATGTAGCAAAACGGTTTTGCGACATCGCTTTCTTTGCGGAAGAGGCTGAAAACAGGGGATTTAGCCCGAAATTGCCAAAAAGTCACCGGACGGGCAGGATTTCCCATTTCCCGCATTTCTTGCAGACCAGCACCACCGCCATTTCACCCGCCTCCCTGTCCTTGTTGTAGCTGTAGCGGGAACACATGTAACCGGAATTTAACTCGATGCCAGCGGTATTTCAAAGGAGGTCTATCCACTTTAATGCTTAATATCTTCTAGTTTTTGCAATGTGTAACGAGGTCGCCCTTGACCAACCTGAATCACGTGCAATTTAACATTTACGAGCTTATGCAAGAAATCTCGGTTCAACACGTCTGCATTTTCAATTTCCGGCCCGACCTTGCCTCGCAACACTCCTTCTTGATCGCGGAGTTTAAACTCAAAAGTCCGTCCCTTTGGCAATACTCCCTGAAATTCACCGGTAAAAGAATCGTCTGATTCTTTGATATTATTCGACGTCAAGCGCTCCGCTGAAGATCGCACTTGGTCGATTCCGGAAAATCTAAAAAATCTTTCCTTAAACTCCAACCCACACCACGCTTCATGTTCGGAAATATATCCCAAAAATTCAGCAGCCTTCTTAACTGCTCGCGGGTGAATTTCTTCGACCAATTCTGCGATATCATCATCGCTTCCTTCGGCTGCCACGTGGAAAAGTTGTTCGAGCTTTTGCATCGCATCTTCTGGACGGTTTGGTATTGGGAAAAGCGCGGCCTGCTCTAGGGGCTCCTCTGCTCCAACTTTCGGCAGTTCAAACTCAAATCCGAATGAGCCAATCGCAGTTCCAGTGATCAAAAGTTGATTTTTTTGTTTGTCCGGGATTGGCCCCATGTAACGGAGATTTTCTGTGATCCCAGCAACCACAGCGGAAAACGCATCCGTGAAAAACCCCGCTGCCTTTGATGCAAAGTCGGCAGAAACACCATACGAACCGAATACGGGCCGGCCTCGGAAAGTCAGCCGGGCTTTTTGCGGCAATTGTGTCAGATCGAAACCGACTATCGCTTCCCTTGCTGATTTGAGTCGCGCCTCTAGTCCAACTCGGTTGATGGCGTTCCGCTCAGGGATTCGAGCCAAAAGAGATTCCAGCTCCTTTATCTCCGAAGAAATATAAATGTATTCATCGTAGCTCATAGGCCCTGTTGCTCTCGTTCGATTTGATCCAATAGCGCCTTGGCAATTTGGTCTTCTTTTGGCGAAATGTCCACTCGCACGAAACCTTTCCACAAACCGTTACGTCGGTGCGACCACATGCTATACCAATATGAAATTTGTTGGATGTCATAAACCTCCAGAGCATTTCCAATTAACATGGCATACGCATCAACATGAAAACGTAATTTACTCTGGCTAGGGTAAAAGAGGTCAGGATTTTGTGCTACAAATGTTCGCTCATCAATAATCCCTGCGGGCAAAGTGAAAAATGTCACTACATCCACATCACTAGGCGGTTCGTTAAGAAGCAATTCCTTGTTTTCCATGAAACTGCCATCAAGCCATTGGAAGCCATCTATAATGCCGACTCGGGCCAGTTCATTTCGATAAGCCAATAATCCGCGTAAAATGGCTATCCGGTCGAGTGAAGTGGCGAAGCGTTGCACAACCTCCGAAAGAGGAGCTGAATAAGGCGAACGATCGGGACTATGCCCGGGTTGGCCAGGGCGCACTGGTGGCAAAACTGCAGAACTGTTCCAAGCAGGGATCATTGTTACGCTTTGAGATTGTTGCGGATTTCAACGGTTTGACAATGATTTTTGTTCTGGCTAATGGGTCTCAGAGATTTCCACAGCATTTCGGGCTATGTTAAGGCGATGTGAGCCTGAAATCCGGGCGCGTCAATTCCCTTCAAACTCATTGTGCTTACGGCGCGCGATAAATCCGGAAGAACGACGGGCCGCCGGTGAAGTTCGTGGTGAAGGTGAGCGCCGGATTGGCCGTGGTCGCGGCAAGATTGGTGGCGAATGGCGTCCACACGATGCAGTCCGTCGAGGATTCGATGTTGAAGACGCGGTTGTTCTGCGATTCCCATTTCAGCGAGACGGTTTGGTTCGTCACGCCGAGGAACAGCAGGCGGAACGACGTGTTGAACGGGTTGGCAAACGTCATCAGCACCGGCAGGTGGTCGGAGGCGGTCTTGTCGTCGTTGCTGAAAAGATTGGGCGGGAAGCTGGTCAACAAGTCGGTGCGAAAAACTTCTCCGCCGGCGATATTGGAAAACAGCAAGGCACACGGCAGAATGTAATCGAAGCGCGTGTCGAGCGAGCCTTGGATGGATTCGGTCAAATCGGCGCGCGTGATGGGATTGATCGGAATGGTCATCTGCAAGCCGGCCGGCGGGCTGGTCAGGCGCTGGATGGGCTGGCCGCTGGCATAACCCACATCGGGAAAAAACGCGTCCTCGTTCAGGTCGCCGGCCAGCACATACGGATGCGTCGCGTTCGTCCCGGCCAGATAAACCGACGCGAAATAATTTGAAACGGCCGACGCCTCGGCGGCGCGTTTGTCGGCGCCATCCTGCGTGCCGCCGGATTTCAAATGCGCCACGAAAACGTGCAGCGGCAGCGGCCAGTTTGACGGGGCGATTTGCGCCTCGAACAGGTCGCGCGTGAAGTTGTCCGCGTTCTGGCTTGAGCTGTTGGTGTAGCCGAACGGATTCAGACTGGCCGTGTGCAGATGACTGGCCGAACGGGTGATGGGAAACCGGCTGGCGATGACGCTTTGAATGTAGGTGTCGCCGAACGAGTTCGTCGCCAGAAAATATCCCGGCAGAAACGCCGTCATCCAGCCGGCCATTTGCACCAGTCCGTTGGTTGACGGGATTTCGTTGAAGGTGATGATGTCGGGGTTCAAATACTCCAACTCGCGCCCGATGGCCTGCACTTGCGCTGTGTTCGTGCTCCAGTCAGCCACGCCGTTGCCGGCCACGTTGTATTGCAAAATCCGAATCTGGCCGTTTGTGGCGGCGAAGGTGTCGGCCATCACGAGCAGCGTCGCCGCGCCGGTGTTCGTTGCACCGGCGGTATTGGTGACGAGAACAGAATAATTTCCCGCCTGATTGGCCGTCACGCCGTTGAGCACGAGCGCCGAACCCGTCGCGCCGGGGAGGTTGGTGCCGTTGAATTGCCATTGATACGCCGGCGCGGGAATGCCCGTGACGTCCACACTGAAAATGGCGAATCCACCATCGCCCGCCGCGGCGTTTCGGGGCTGCATGGTGATGACGGGGGGACTGGTAACGGGCGGCGCGGCGTTGGTGGCTTGAAAGCTGATGGTCAAATCATCCACGGCCACACCCGCGTCGCTGCCCGGATCATTGGCGTCGCGCCAGCGGAAAAAGATTTCCTGCCCCGGCTGCACGGCCGCGCCGGCCAGGAGGGCATTCGTGAATTGCTGCCGGTTGGCGGAGGCGTTGCCGTCCAGCGCCGCGCCGCCGCCGCCGGGATTCACGACCGGGGAATTGAAATCGAGCGCGTGGCACGCCGTCCAGGCCTGAGAATTGGCGGCGTCCGCGTTGGTGAGCGAACCGCCGGCAACTTGATACGAGAATGCCAGCGTGTTCGTCACCGCGCCGGCGCCGTTGGCGTTCCGCCATTGCTCGCCGGTGAAGGAAACAATGATGTTGGTCTGGACGAATGCCGTGTCGTTGGTGAACCGGACGCCGCAGACGAAATCACCGGACGTGCCCGATGCGACGGAGCCGAGAGCGCGCTCACTGGATCCGGACGCGCCGAAGCTGTAAATGGCACCCGTGCCGCTGGAGCCGGTCCCGGCAGTGTAGTTGGTGACATTGTTCGGCGCCGCGCTTTTGGAAAGATACCAACCCGGCAGGGTGGAATTGTCCGTCCACGAGGGCGACCCACTGTTCGCCAACGAATCAAAATTTTGCGAATAATTCCCGCTGCTCATTGAAATCTGGCTGCGGGCTGGAGGCAAAACAAAACAAACCGCGAAGAGGAAGACGGGAAGGACAAGGCGCAGGCGGATTTTCTGGATGGGCAAATTCATGTTCTCGGCCCGGCGCAGGGCCGGCAGGCATCGACCCGCATTATAACCAGACGTCAAATCGTCGTAGCGAGCCAATTCTTCTGCTTCCACGCTAGTCCCGCATCCGGCGATAATTCAGCTCACGCCGCTTCTGGCCCGGCTGGAAAAGGTTTGGAGCACAGCCCAGGCAAAATCGTTTGACAACACCCTGCCCAGCGGTAATGTCCGGTGATGAAAGCAAACGGAACCAGGCAGAACACAAGTTCCGCCCACTTCTGGTTAACCACAGGTTAGGCCGATGAGTATGACCATCAGCGACTGGACATTTTACCTTTCGATGGAAGCGGCCAAGTGGCTGAATACGGTGGTTTATCTTGCTGGCTTGGCTATTGCGGTGTGGGCATTTCTCCGTTCCCGCAAGCGGGCTTATTTGGTGGTTGGAGTTTATTTTGCACTTGTTCTTTTCGCTTGGCATATCTGGCCACCGATTAGCCACGCGATCTACGTCCATCGCACGCCAATAGAAGTTCAGCAGACAGATGAGATTCGGGCAAGAGAGAGACATTCCACTCCTGCCCCTTACCGGATTGATATCCAAATCGCTCCGATGGTGTTGGTATTCGGATTGTGGCTTTTAGCGAGACGTGAGACAGAGACAAGGCGTCAGTCCTGATTGTTAACCTGGTTTGTTGCCATGCGGCGAGTATGCGCCGGAAAGTCGGCAGCGTCGGGTCGCAGCGCGAGGCGCGCCACCATTGAAAGTAGGACATTATCGGAATGATTGATATGAAGCTGACCAATGACTGCTATGTCGTTTTGATTCAAACCAGGACTTTTACCGAGCGCTATTACCGCGACAAAACCGGCTGGTTGAAGGTGTCGGCGCGCGGCCGAAAGTTTCGGATGACGGCCGAGCAGGTGCTGAATCACATCCTGCCCGCCCTGGCTGGCCTCAAACGAAATCTAAGCATCACGGTGGAACATCGCGACACCCTGCAATCTGAATAGGGATTTCGTCGTCGCCCTTGCGCGGCGAAGGGCAAATCACCGTTTGCGGTTGTAGGTGGTCTGGGAATATTTCCGGCGGACCAATTGCTCCGCGTGTGCGTGTAATTGGGCATCCGGCGGAAAATCCTTCAAGGTGGCGTTCAATTCCCGACGCGCGACTTCAACCATCGCCTGCTCCCAATCTGAACGCGAGCGAGCGGGTGGCGGCGGCTGGACCGAGCCTTGAATGAGCAGGCCGAGCTTGTTCCGGCGCTGCGCCGCGCCGGCAATCTTTTTGCCGCACCAGAGCAGATCGAACTTCTCATGACCGACGAAACACTGTCCGGGCGCGGATTTTTTAGCGGCCGGCGCTAGTTCCGTTTCAATTTTCAATTTTGCAAACGCCGCCTGAATCCATTCGTGGATGCGCCGGTAGCTTTCTTCCGCCTTCAGCAAATGCCATTCGTGGCCCGGCGGCACGATGAAGCTGTAGGTCCAGTCCGCGTCGTGCGGCACGATGCCGCCGCCGGTCGGACGGCGGATGAGCGGGCGCAGGTGCGTGGCGCGCTCGACGTCGGCATATTTCTGGAAATAGCCGAACGTGGCCGCCGGCTCCGTCCAGCCGTAAAACCGCAGCACGGGTTTGCCGAGGCGCGACGCGGCTTCAAGCAGCGCCTCGTCCAGCGCCATGTTGAACGCGGCGGCGCACTTGCCGGAATTGAGCAGAAACCAGGAATTCATGAACAACAAAGTAACAAAGCAACGAAGTTCGATCTCATCTTTGTTCCTTCGTTTCCTGGTTGTGAGTCATCACCCCGATTTGCGGGCAATGTTTCTGGATTTCGCAATGCGCGCAATCGGGCTTCCGCGCGAAGCAGCGGCGGCGGCCATGCCAGACGAGCCAGTGGCTGAACAGCAGCCAGTGGCTCCTCGGCAGCAGCTTCATCAAATCCCGCTCGATTTTTTCCGGCGTTTTTTCCCTCGTCAAGCCGAGCCGGTTCGACAGCCGTATTACGTGGGTGTCCACAGTGACACCGACCACCACGCCGAAGGCATTTCCCAAAACGACGTTCGCCGTCTTGCGCCCGACGCCGTCGAGCTGGATCAATTCCTCCATCGTGCGCGGCACCTCGCCGCCGTGACGCTCGACGAGTTTGCGGCAACAGTTCTGGATGTTCTTCGCCTTGCTGCGGAAAAAGCCGGTGGATTTGATGGCCCGCTCCAATTCGGCGCGCGGTGCGTTCGCGAAATCCGCCGCCGAGCGGTAATTTTTGAACAAATCCGGCGTGACGATATTGACGCGCTTGTCAGTGCATTGGGCGGAAAGGATCACGGAGACGAGCAACTGGAGCGGGTTGGCGTAAGTCAGCTCGCAATGCGCTTCGGGATAGGTCTTCTGGAAACCTGCGATGATTTTCCCCAGTCGCGCGGTTTTGGCTTCGGATGTTTCGCGTGGCATTACCACCAAAACTTTAACCATGAAGCCAGACCGGCGCGAAGAAAAACTTCGCTCGTCAATGAATACAGCATCGTATCTCCCGGTTTCTACGACGGCCAGCCACTTTCCGCGCCGCGCTAAACCCGAATTCCGAAGTCAGTCTGCAGGTAGCTGCGACGCCCCGTCGCAGAAATGCGCCGGCGACGCCCTCGTCGCCGGTTGGATGAGCGTTCTTCCCGATGGAGTGAAAATGCGACGAGGGCGTCGTTGTTACCTTTCGGTGACGAGGCGTCACCGCTACTCGTGACCGGCAACTTCTGAGTTCGGGTTAAACCCGTAGATAGACGTAAATGGCAAAGGCAACAGCCACGATGCCGGCGGTGGCCGCCACCATCCAGAGCAGGTTTCGTTTCCGCGCGGCCATGGCAAAGGTGGAAATAATGACGCCAGCCTGCGCGGCGAGCATGCCGAAGAAAAACTTCTGGCTGCGGTTGTGGTGACGCTCCGCGGAGAGGTTCGCCTTGCGGACCTGCAATTCCAGCAAATAGCCGATGTTCTGGTTCAAGGCGGCTTCGGCGTCGTAACGCATGGCGGAGAAACGCATCTTGGCGACAGCCAGATCCCGGGCGGCGGATTTATCGCCGGCGGGCAGCGATTTTTCAAGCTGCGCGAGGACTTGATTCGCCGGGGCCAGCGCGACATCGAAGACCCGCGCCTGATCGCGGGCGGCTTGCAGCGCGGTTTCGAGCGTCTTATCATCCAGCGCCTTCAAGCTTCCGGTAATTTCGGCTTCTGGTTTCTCCATTTCAACGGCTTCAAGCGCGGCCTTCAGATTTGCGTCGGGCGACGTCACGGGCAGGGCGGGGATTTTTTCCAGCGCCGGATTATTGAGCGGATGGACATCCGTGGTGGCCTGGAGGAGTTCGAGCGAGTTGCGCTGCATGGCGCCGCGCAGCTTCTTGGCCTGGAAATAACCCCATTGGTCCCCGGCCTTGGACTGAAGTTGCGCGCCCAAGGCACGGTCGTATTGGGCATGGGTCATCTCGCTCGTGGCGAGCCCGGCCAGCAAAGTGGCGATGACGGTCATCACGATGGGTGTGGCCGAGAGGATTTTGCCCCATCCATTTTGGGGGATATCCTTCTTCAACTCGTCAGGTATGGTGACTTTCATGGCGTGAGTTTTAACGAAATTATTTGGCCGAGACGGCGTTGGTCACGGTGGAGCCAGTG
>Ga0265338_10011657_pt1 | contig 10125 bp, 9 predicted proteins | sample 42126metaG_FD_193579 | JGI IMG/M metagenome (GOLD analysis project Ga0265338, IMG submission 193579) | Rhizosphere microbial communities from Carex aquatilis grown in University of Washington, Seatle, WA, United States - 4-21-26 metaG | ecosystem: Host-associated > Plants > Roots > Rhizosphere >... | reverse complement strand
GAGACGTACCTGATGATCGGCCACCTGATGGCCCCGGATGGCGGGGCGGCTAGGCGCCTCGTCACGGAACTGGCGACGGACTCGCCCGTACAGGTCAGGCTCGACCTCGACCCGGACCGACCTGAGCTGCCCGGCTGGGCGCGCGCCTGCGGGCTCGCGCCGACCGAGAGCACGGTCGTCATGACTCATGGCGGCCCCACCCCGCGCGGGCTGACGGAGGGCCTCTTCAGCCCGATTTCTGTCGCCATGGCCTAGCGAAAGGCCTCAGGCGGAGGATTTGCGGCTGATAGGCTCGATTGGCGCGTTTCGTCGCGCGGTGCGAACAGCACATGAACCTTACGTTAAGGGAGTGCCTGATGCCTATCGGTGACGTGCTTGTCATTGGGGCAGGCCCTTTTGGCTTGTCAATTTCTGCGTATCTCAGGAGTCGGGACGTTGAACACACGATAGTCGGCCGTCCGATGAATACCTGGCGCGCCCATATGCCGCTCGGCTTGTTTCTTAAGTCAGAACCTTATGGCTCGGCAATATCAGCTCCGGCGCGCGGCTTTGACATCGCGGATTATGCCCGGCTGCATGGAATGGACGACTATCGCGACCGGGTGGGTCCACTATCGCTTGAGCGCTTCCTGGGGTACAGCGATTGGTTTATCGACCAGCTAGTGCCCGACATTCGAGATCTCACGGTGACTCGGGTGACCCCACGCGATGGCGGATTCATGGTGGAGTTCGCCGAGGACGTCCCGGCATTCGTGCGGCAGGTGATCGTCGCGACGGGCATGCTCCCGTTCGCGCATATCCCCGATGTGCTGTCCGGGCTGCCCGCCGACCGCTTGACGCACAGCTCCGTGCATGACCGCCTTGACCAGTTCGGCGGCAGGTCGGTCGCGGTGATCGGCGCAGGCCAGTCCTCGCTGCAAACCGCTGCGCTACTGCACGAGGCAGGTGCCGACGTTCAGGTTATCGCTCGTGCGCAGCAGCTCATATGGGAGGAGCCGGTACCTCAGGAGATCGGGCTTCTCGACTACATTCTGCGGCCACCGACGAATCTGTGCGAAGGATGGGGATGCGCCGTCTACGACTCGCCGGACGCATTCCGGCTGCTACCCAAGTCTATTCGGGCCCGTAAGGGACTGAGCGCGCTCGGGCCGAAAGGCGCATGGTGGCTCCGTGATCGCGTTGAAAACGTGTTGGAAGTACTGACCGGCCATCAGATCACGTCGGCCGAGCCGCACGGGGACGGCGTACAGCTTCGTCTTGACGGCCCCAGGAAGTCAAGCATCACGGCAGACCACGTCATCGCGGGTACCGGATTTCGAATGGACCTATCCCGGCTGTCATTCCTGTCGGAGGAAATCCAGGCAGGACTGGCGACCAGCGCTAACTGTCCACTGGTGAACCGGGCGGGAGAATCGTCCGTCCCCGGCCTGTACTTCGCGGGCGCGCCTACTGCGGTAAGCCTCGGCGCGGGGGTGAGGTTCATCTCCGGAACCCACCAGACCGCAGCCCAGCTTGCCAAGTCCGTGGCACGCCATGTCCGCGGAAAGAGGGGTCTCGCCTCCCCCGCCATGGCTAAGGCTTCCCGGCAGCCGCTGGGAGCCGGGACGGGGACTGCTCCCGGAAGCTGAGCCTGCGGCTGGCAGAAGCTCCTGCCTGCCTAATGGGCCCGGCCGGTGAGGCCACCGGCCGGGCCGCTGCTAACGGCCAGCGCGACCGCGGCGGGGTACCTAGCGCCCGGCGGTTACGGCCCAGCGATGGTGAGTGCCGAGCAGGCTTTCCAGCGGCCCGAGGCTCTCAGTCAGGGCCCATTCGATGTCACGAAGCCGCTCGATGCGGGCTCTGCCCCAAGGGCTGGCCTCGACCAGCCTTACTGCCGATTCCGGGGTTAGCCCGCCATGATAGGGAAGGGCGGCGTTCATCTGCTCGCTGTACTGGCGGGGGTGGTGCGGCGTCGGCCGCCGGATCAAGGTGGAGAGCAAGCGGGCGCGGGCGCGGAACTGGTTGATGGCCGAGGTCTTGCGCCCGTCCCAGGTGCCCTCGAGAAGGATCAGGCGGCCGTCCGGGGCGACGGAGTGCCAGGCGGCCAGCGCCGCGGCGGGGTCGGGCAGTGTCCAGACCAGGTGCCGTTCCACAACTGCGTCGAAGTGGCCCGCCGGCGGTTGCAGGGCGTCGCACTCCGCGACACTGATGTCGAGTCCCGCGTCAGCGGCCTTGACCTTAAGCCGGGCAAGCATGCCGGGGGAGATGTCAGCGGCTGTCACCTGATAGCCCTGGGCGGCCATCAGCAGGGACAGGAACCCGGTTCCCGCGCCCATGTCCAGCACGGTCGCGGGCGGGGCGGGCAGCAGGCGGCGCAGTGTCGCCGCCCAGGCCGCGAGCTCGTGCGGGCGCTGCGGGTAGTGCGCCGACGACCTGTCGTAGGTGGCTGCGTCCTCGTCCCAGAACTCGCGAATCTCGCCTGGTAGTTTCGCCTCAGCAGTGCCGAGCTCAGTCACTTTTCCCTCAAATCCCATAAAATAAACGTTAGTGCTTCGCGCACTTAGCTGCAACACGATGGCGAATAGGTCAGCGGCCAGAGTCGACGAGTTCCACCAGCTGGAAGGTGAAGTCAGGTCTCGTGCCGGGGCGGGCTCAGCCGAGCTTCTTCATGTGAGCGGTGCTGTAGATGGTCACGCCGCCGACGGTGGTGCCCTCCAGGCCGAGCTTGCCGAAGTTGTACATCCGCTGCTCCGACCAGGAGCGCTCGATGATGATGGCGCCGATCTTGGCCGAGCGGACGAAGTGCTCGAACGCCTTGTTACGCGCCCGGTTCGGGTAGAGCATGGCCGAGATCGGCCCTGGCAGGGCGTCAGTGCTGGTCAGCGAGGCGTTGATGAAGCCGCCCGCGATCTTGAAGTAGAAGCCGGTGTAGGCCTGGAACAGCATGCCGGCGTTGCCGCGGTGCGAGACGATCACCACGGTCTCCCCCGGGTGCAGGTACTTCTGGTAGGTGCCGTCGGCGAAGAACGCGGGGACGTCGTTGGTCGGCTTGAGCGCGGTGGCTGGCTTCCAGTGCACCGGCGGCGGCACCGGCACCACCGAGCCGAAGGTGGGCAGGTTGGCGAACATGGCGGCCAGCGCGACCGCGCCCAGGGCCCAGTGCGCCGCCCGGGACAGCCAGCTCGCGGTCACCTGGGCCAGCCACAGCGACAGGGCCAGCGCGAGCAGCAGGAAGGCGAAGTCGATGAACCGGATCGGCTCGGCGCTCTTGAAGATCGGCAGGCTCCAGATGCCGCCCCAGGGCAGCGCGAAGAGCTGCTTGCCGTCGACGATCAGGTTGGGGCCCGCCGCCAGCGCGATGATCACCACGAACCCGATGACGAGCATCCTGACCAGGCGGCTTGACCGCCAGCCGGTGATCCCCAGCGCGAGCAGCACCAGCAGCAGCGGGACGCCCAGGTAAGCGGTGTTGGCCAGCACGTGGGCGGCCGACGGGCCCCAGAACGTCATGCCGAGCAGCCGGTCCTTGCGCGGCAGGATCAGGCCGGCCAGGTCGAGCGAGAAGTGCGCCTCCTGCCGGGTGAACGACGTCGGCTGGTGCCGCAGCGCGTAAATAAGGTACGGGGCCGCCAGCACCATCGCGGCGACAAAGGCGATGGCGGTGTGCAGGGCCAGCCGGGCGACCTTGCGGCGCCCCTCGTCGCTCCCGGCCACCGCGAGGCCGATGAGGACGGCGAACACCCAGAGCAGGCTCATCTCGGCGAAAGCCTCGATGAAGACGTAGAACTCCAGCGCGATCGCGACCGTCATCCAGATGATGTAGGCGTTCCGGCCGAGCGTCCCGTCCCACCACAGCACCATCAGGTAGGCGATCAGCGGCAGCAGCAGGGTCACCGTCAGGTTCGGCTGGCCGGACACCGAGTGCTGCAGCATGTAGACGTTGAAGCCGAAGATGGCGCCGGCCGGCAGCGACGCCCAGAACCGGCCGGTCACCCGGCGGGCGAGCACGAAGGCCGCCCAGGCGGCCGTCGGCGGGGCGAGTACCAGCGTCAGGTTGAACGACATCGACGGGCCGAACAGCGCGGTGACCGGCGCCAGCAGCAGGGCCACCGGGGGTGAGGTGGTCGCCCAGGCGAGGTTGTAGCCGCCCGGGGCGCCGATCTGGTGCGAGTACAGCGGGTTGACACCGTGCGTCACGGCGTAGACCCACCAGCGCCAGGCCCAGATGTAGAAGTTGGGGTCGACCTCGGGCTGGCCCACCACCGGCCGGTCCATGTTGCTGATCAGCGACAGGCAGAACCCGAGGATGAAGACAACCAGGTAGATGGCAAGGGCGATGAGCCCCTGCCAGGCCGGGCGGAGGGCATGCCTGCGCGGCTCCGCTGCCTCGGTCTCAGTGTCGTCCGCGTCTCCCCCAGCGCGAATCGCGAGCGTCGCCCACCTCACGAGCAAGAACCATACCTTTCACCGGGGACCAAGGGCGGCGGCCACAGAAGAACCTAACCTTTCGGCACATACCCGAAGACAGCCCTCAGGGGCGGCGCGCGCGCAGGAACAGGGTGACCCCCGGCATCGACCGCACCGGCAGGTACCGCTCGGCGACGATGACGCCCTTCAGGGCCGTGTTCACAACCGGGTTCACGTTATCAAGGTCGCTGCCGCTGGACGACTTGCGGCGCATCGCGGCCACCGGCCGCAGCAGCACGTTCCAGCTCCACAGGTCCTCGATCACCAGGCCGCCCTTGGTGATGACGCTGGTCAGTGTCTCCCGTGAGTAACGGCGGACGTGGTTGACGGCCACGTCGTGGGCCGACCAGAGGGCCATGTCGGCCGTCACCGCGATCAGGGCGGTGCCGCCCGGCCGCAGCACGCGGGTAATCTCCGCCGCGGCCAGGTAGTCTTCCTCGATGTGCTCGAGCACGTCGAACGCGGTCACCAGATCAAGCGCCCCGGTGCGCACCGGGATCTCCCTGGCGTCCCCGCGCAGCACGTCAAGTCCGCGCTCGCGCGCGAAGGCGGCGGCGGTCGGCGCGTACTCCAGGGCCATCGGCCGCCAGCCGAAGGAGCTCAGCACCCGCGTGTTGCCGCCGCCGGCCGCGCCGATGTCGAGCGCGAGCCCGGGCGCGGGCATCCGGCGCAGCTCGCGGGCGAGAATGTTGCGGCGCTCCCAGTACCACCAGTGCCGGTCCTCAACCTCAACGAGAGTTCTCAACTCGGCTGCTTCCATGGCGATAACTTCTACCACGTGCTAAGCAAGTGCACGTGGTGTTCGGGCGGCATCCAGATCGAATCCGGCATGATCCTCCCCACCGTACTTGGCAGGCTGCTCCTCATGTCGCAGCTTGTAGACGATACGATACTTTACGCTACCTACCCGCCGTCGGCAGCGGTCGCGGGAACGCGGAGAAACTCTCATGGAATCGGTTAAGTACTCCATCGTGATCCCGCTCTTCAACGAGGAGGGGATCATCTCCCTGCTCGTCGAACGGCTGCAGCAGATCATGAGCGAACTCGACGGGCCGACTGAGGTCATCATGGTGGATGACGGCAGCAAGGACGCCACTTACCAGCTGGTGTCCGCGGTCACCGCTAAGGATCCGCGGTTCAAGCTGATCCAGTTCTCCCGCAACTTCGGCCACCAGCAGGCCATTACCGCCGGGATGGACGCCGCCTCAGGCGACGCCGTGATCATCATGGACGCCGACCTGCAGGACCCCCCGTACGTGATCTTGCAGATGGTCGAGAAGTGGCAGGAGGGCTACGAGATCGTCTACGGCTTGCGCCAGCACCGGGAGGGCGAGCGGCTGTTCAAGACCGCCACCGCCTCCATGTTCTACGGCCTGCTGCACCGCATCGCCGAGGTCGACACCCCGGTCGACGTGGGCGACTTCCGGCTGGTCGACCGCAAGGCGCTGGACGCCTTCCTGCAGATGCGGGAGAGCAACCGCTACGTCCGCGGCATGTTCTCCTGGGTCGGCTTCCGACAGGCACCGGTGCCGTACATCCGCGAGGAGCGGGCGGTCGGCAGTACCCACTACACGCTGCGCAAGATGGTGAAGCTCGCCTCCAACGGCATCATGGGCTTCTCCACCGCGCCGCTGCGGCTGGCGCTCGGCACCGGCGTGTTCCTGGCCATCGCGGCGGTGATCTACGGGGTGGTGGCGATCGCGCTGAAGCTGGCCGGCGTCTCGCTCGTCCCCGGCTACGCGTCGCTGCTGTTCGTCATCACCTTCTTCAGCGGCATCCAGCTGATCGTCATGGGCATGGTCGGGCTGTACGTGGGCCGGATCTACGACGAGGCGAAGGGCCGCCCGCTGTACGTGGTCCGCGACACGCAGGGCTTCGACGGCCAGGAGGGCCCGATGGTCTGGCAGCCCACCCAGTCGGGGCACTGGCACCGCCCCTCGGTCACCCGCTAAAGACAAGGCGGCCAGCCCGAACGGGGGCGCGCCCAACGCTCCCGCTAACTCGCTCTCACCAGTCCGGCGAGGCTCCAGGCGGGCCCGCCCGGCCCGGCGAAAAACGCAGCCTGCGACGCGAACAGGGACGTACTACACGGATCTATATTGACCAGTGTGAATCTGTAATACTTTCGTGAGGTTTTCGCGAAGTGGTTGAGACACGTCCGTAACCTTCACTACCGTGTTCACGACCTCCGGCGTTCCTGCCCGGGGTCACGGAGAACGGAGTGAGAACCTCGTGGCCAAGCTTGCCAGTCGGACCCAGGTGCGGCGCGCCGCGGTCTTGGTGACCGTGCTCGCGGCGGCGACCGGGATCGCGCTCGCCACCGGCGCCCCCGGGGCCGGCGCTGCCCCCAAGCCCACCATCGCCCAGGTGAAGGCGAAAGTGAACACCCTCCAGGGGCAGGTTGACAAGATCGGCCAGAAGTACGACGCCGCGGGCCAGCAGCTCTCCGCCGCCAAGGCACGGCTGGCCCAGGTGACCAAGCAGGCCGACCACGCCCAGGCGCTGTACAACCAGGCGAGCGCCGCGCTGACCTCCGTCGCGGTGGGCACCTACGAGAACTCCGGCCAGTCGTCCGTCCTCGGGCTGCTCACCTCGGGCGACCCGTCCGCCCTGCTGAACCAGGCCTCCCTGCTGATGCAGGTGGAGGGCACGCACAACCTGCAGGCGCAGCAGCTCCTCACCGTCGCCAGCGAGCTGTCGACGGTGAAGGCGCAGCGGCAGCACACCGAGGAAGGCGTCGCCCAGCTCGCCGCGCAGTACGCGACGCAGAAGAAGTCGATCACCAAGCTCCTTGACACCCAGACGTCGCTGCTCGACAGCCTCACCACGGACCAGCAGGCCCAGGTGGCGGCGGCCTCCGTCGGCGGCAGCGCCTCCTCGGGCAACGTCACCACCACACCGGTCACCTACACCGGCCCGACCTCGACCCAGGCCGGCCAGGCGATCGCGTTCGCCTACGCGCAGCTGGGCAAGGCGTACGTGTACGGCGCGACCGGACCTGACACCTATGACTGCTCCGGCCTGGTGCAGGCCGCCTGGGCGTCGGCCGGGGTGTCCATCCCCCGGACCACCTACGACATGTGGGCGGCGCTGCCGCACGTCCCGATGTCAGACCTGCAGCCCGGCGACCTGATCGAGTACAACGGGGAAAGCCACGTGGCGATCTACGTCGGCGACGGCTACATCATCGACGCGCCGCACACCGGCGCGGTGGTGGAGAAGCTCCCCGAGTCCACCTCGTGGTACGCCGGCAGCGCGGACGGCGTGATCCGCCCGTAGCCGGGCATGGCCGCCGGGGGTCGCCCTTTTAGGCGGCGACCGCCAGCGGCTTGTCCAGGTAGATCACCGCGCCGGCCGCCCGGGCGAGGCCCGGGGCCAGGCTGCCCTGGCGGCTCACCACGGTCACCCGCACGCCGCGGGCGGCGAGGGCCGCCGCCGACCGGCCGAAGATGCCGTCACCCGAGCCGATCACCACGTGGCTGAACCGGGCGGCGACGTTCTCGTGCTCAAGCACGTCGAGCAGTTCCAGGTCGGCCCCGTCCTTGCCGGACCGTACCCGGTACCGGGCGTGCGGCCAGCCGCGGGCCGCGTCAAGCAGCCCGCGGTGGCTCGCGGCCATCACCACCTGGTCGTCAACGCCCAGGTCAAGGCGCGCGAAATAGCGCAGCTGGACCTCGGCCACCAGCGCCAGGCTCGGCACCGCGGCGCCCGCCAGGTTCTCGATGTCAACCACGTGCAGCGCCCGTTCGGGGAACCGCCAGCGGAAGCTGGTCTGACTGAGCCGCCGCACCTTGACCGAAGCCGCTGGCATCGCTGACATGACAGGCACCTCCCAGGCGATCCACGCTTTTGGCAACCCCCCGTGATCTCAATCGGTACCCACTAAATCCATGCGCCAACCGCATGGCCGCCATGGGTAGGGCGCATGGATGCGGGTACAGTCCCGGTGTGAGCTTGACTGCGGTGCGTGACGACCTGGCCAATGCGCTCGATGAAACCCTCCGGCTGGCCCGCCAGCTGGCCGAGGACGCCCGGGACGGCGAGGTGCCGGTGGCCGAGCTGGTCGCCCAGGCCGCCATGCTCGGCCGCCTCGACCAGCGGCGCCAGGAGCTGATCGGCCAGTTGCGGCGCACCGCCAGCGCCGGCCTGCGGGCGACGCAGCCGGGCCCGCCGATCAGGGAGGTCGTCCTGGCCGCGCTCGACGAGCTCGGCTGGCCGCAGAACGCCCGCTTCCTCGAGGAGTACCTGTGGGCCAAGCGCCAGCTCCAGCTGGACAGCCGCGCGTTCGCCTCGCTGCGCCGCGACGAGCTGCGCGCCTGGCGGCGCGCGCCGGGCGCTCGTGCCGCCTACATCGTGCCGGCCCTCAACGCCGACGGCTCGGCCAACCCGCGCTGGCTAACCAGCTCGGCCTGGGAGCTGCCGCGCCGGGTGATCGCGTCACCGGACACCGAGCGCCTGCTCGACCTCCAGAAGATACTCGCGCTGCACGTCCGCGGCTCCCGCGGGCCGCTCGGCACGCTGCTCGAGCGCTACGTGGCGCAGGTCCTCGCCGTCGAGCCGCCGGCCGTGTCCGCCTCCATCACCGCCACCCGCGCCTGGCGCGCCCACGCCCGGTCGCACGCCACCGCGCTGATCGAGTCGATCCGCGACCGCGACGACGGCGACCGCGAGCGGGTGGCGGCCCGGCTGGCCGGGTCCCCGTACCAGGACCGGGTCTGGGGCGCCGACCGCTAGCGTCGAACGACCGGCGACGGCAGCAAGCCCTCCTCTGCCGCTATTCTGCGAATCCTGTGCCGGCCAGGACCCAATGCCACTTAGGGCTTGCCATCCGTGCCGAGCTGGACGTCGGCGAGTACCCGACCGGGGCCGAGGTCAGCGACGCGCGGATGACTGGCACGGCGACTGGAACTACGCCCTCCGCCCGCACGAGCACGGCGACTGGGAGCGCGCCTTCCGCCCGCCCAGGCAGGGCAGCCTCCCGGCGCCCCCGACCCGTTCGACCAGCCCGGCCCCGGACTGGCCTGGCTCTGCCACCCCGCGCTGACCGGGCTGCCAGCCGCCGAGCGGGACGCCCTGATCACCGAGCTGATGACCCTGCACGACCAGCAGAGGGAGGCCAGCCTGGACAAGCGCCGAGGCCACAGGCCCCGGCTCAACGCCCCGGGTCCCGGCCGCCGCCCCGCCCTTACCCTGGCAGGCCGGCTCCTCGCCGCCATCCTGCACCACCGCCTCGGACTGCCCCAGGCCGCCATCGCCGCCCTGCTCGGCGCCCGGCCCGAAACCGTCAGCAAGCGCATCCGCGACGTCCGCCAGCTCCTAGAGCAAGCCGGGCATAACATCCATCCGCACCCAAATCGCCTCGCCAGCCTTGAAGGCCTCTACGACCTGGCAAGATCGACAGGCGTCAACTATCCAGGTCAAGATCAAGACAACGTGTTATTTCTCTGCAAGCCCTTAGCTTGTCGGGCATCACCCGCGGCCAGGCCGCGCCACCGCAACCCCAATCGTCACATCGACGCAGGCCAGAGCATGATCACGGAAGATTACTACCATGATCACTTGCCGTTTAACCTGTGGTGTCCGTGATGGCAGGTTTGCGATGGTTGTGCGGCGTGTCGCTGTGACGTGAGGCGGCCGCCGTGATCGTCTTTGGTTCCTCTCACAGAATCAAGGCGAAGG
>Ga0265338_10011655_pt1 | contig 10126 bp, 10 predicted proteins | sample 42126metaG_FD_193579 | JGI IMG/M metagenome (GOLD analysis project Ga0265338, IMG submission 193579) | Rhizosphere microbial communities from Carex aquatilis grown in University of Washington, Seatle, WA, United States - 4-21-26 metaG | ecosystem: Host-associated > Plants > Roots > Rhizosphere... | reverse complement strand
TGGACATGGTGGAGGGTGCGAAGCCGAACAGCTCGGTGATCTGGCAGACGCACAATTCCTTTCGGCGGAGCGACAGCAGAATCCGCACCCGGCTGGAATCGGACAGCGCCCTGGTGATGGCCATGAATTCGCGCATTATGTTATTTCGTCAAATGACGAAATAATAATCACACCCTTTGGCCTGCCGGTCAAGGGTCAACTTTTTAACCGGGGCCGGCGGATTACAGCCAGCCGGCGGCGCGGGCAATTCGCACCAGCGCATAGGCGATGGCGCCGCTCGCGGGCAGCGTCAGCACCCAGGCCCAAAGGATGCGCTCGACGACCACCAGTTTCAGGGCACTGGAACTTTTCGCGCAGCCGACGCCCATGATGGAAGTGGTGATGGCGTGCGTGGTGGAAACGGGCATTCCAAATTGAGCCGCGGTGAGCAGCACGGTGGCGCCGGTCATCTCCGCCGCGAATCCATTGACGGGATGGAGTTTGACCATTTTATAGCCGAGCGTCTTGATGATGCGCCAGCCGCCCACCGCCGTGCCCGCGCACATGGTCAGCGCGCACAACACCTTGATCCACACGGCAATGGCGAGCGGCTGGCCGGCGACAGGTTCGGGGGATCTCAAAAAATCCAGCCAGCCGGGCAGATGGGCAAACGCCCCCGAGCTGGTTGCGGTCATCAGCGCCAGCGCGATGATGCCCATGGTCTTTTGCGCGTCGTTGGTGCCGTGGCTGAAGCCCATGTAGGCCGCGCTGAACAATTGCAGTTTTCCAAACGTGCGATTGACCCGGACGGGCCGCCAGTTTCGCAGGATGAAATAGAGCAGCGCCATGACCAAAAAGCCGCCAACGAATCCGGCCACCGGCGACGAGAACATCGGCAGGAGAACCTTCCAGAGAATGCCCTTGCCCTGCCACCAATGAGCTTTTCCGGGAATGTTCCAGACAATGACCGACCAGTTATTGTCCGCAGCGGCCAGACACGCGCCGCAAAGGCCGCCGACGAGCGAATGGGATGAACTCGCCGGCAGGCCGAACCACCAGGTAATCAAACTCCAAACAATGGCCGCCAATAACGCGCAAATCAGCACGGGCATGGTGGCAATTTTGGGGTCCACCAGCCCGGACGCGATGGTGGCGGCAACGGCGGTGCCGCAGAGCGCGCCGAGCAGATTGGTCACCGCGGCGAGCAAAACCGCCTGGCGCGGGCTCAAGACCTTGGTGGCCACAACGGTGGCGATGGAGTTGGCCGTGTCGTGGAAACCGTTGATGTAGGTAAACACCAGCGCCACGAAGATGACGGTAAAAATGAGGGCCATCGCCGCCTTAGGAATTTTTCAGGGCGATTTGCATCACCACGTTGCCCACGTCGCGGCAGCGGTCCACCACCTTTTCAATCAACTCGTAAAGGTCGCGCATGGCGATCGCCGTGAGGGCGTCGTGCCTGCCGCTGTAAAGGTCGCGGAGCAATTCCATCATCAATTTGTCCGCCTCGCCCTCGACATATTGCAACCGGTCGTTCAGGTCGTTGATTTTTTCGATTTCATTCATCTGATGGAGCTGCTGGATCATGGCCAGAACGTCGTCGGCCGCCTTGATCATCATCTCGGCCTGGCGGGAAAGATCCAGTTCCCCCAAATGCGGCGCGGCGATGAGAAACCGCTCGGCGACCTTCTCCGCGGTCTTCGGGATTTTGTAAAGGCCGCGCATGAGCGCCTCGATGTCCTCGCGTTCCAGGCCCGTCACGAAGGTCTTCACCAATTCGGCGCTGATTTGTTCGGAAATCTTCTTCTCCTTGCGCCGGGAGAGAACCAGGGCGTCCAATTTCTGCGTATCGCGCGGCGACTTGATGATTTCGACCGTGAGCCGGACGCATTCGTGGGCCTCCAACGCGGCAGCTTCGAGGAGTTTCAAGAATTTATCGCCCTGGCCGAAGAATTGTTGAAGCGAGAACATGCGGCGGATTTTGCATGGTCTTGCGTAAAAAGCACGCAAAACTTCCGGCCACGCGCGCGATATTTTCCTAGGCGCCGGCAGGCTGGCTTTTCAGGCCGGTGTGGCGGATGTCCTGCGCTTCGTAGAGATAAACCACGTCCTCAGCCATGTTTTTGGCGTGATCGGCGATGCGTTCGAGGCTTTTGGAAACGACCATCAGGTGCAGACAGCGGCCGATTGTGTCGGGATTGGCCACCATGTGCCGGGCCAGGGTCTGGTGAATTTCCTTGTTGAGCGCGTCCACTTCCTTGTCGCGCGGCACCAGGGCGCGGGCGGCGGCGGAATCGTGGTTCACAAAGGTATCCAGCGCGGACTTGAGCATGTCGAGCGCCATCCGGGCCAGGCGCGGCAGGTCGAGATTGATTTTTACGGGCGGTTCCTGGCTCAAATCGCGCGCGCGCTTGGCGATTTTGGTTGCCTCGTCGCCGACGCGTTCGAGGTTTTGGGAGATTTTCATCGCCACGGTGACGAGGCGCAGGTTGGTGGCCAGCGGCGCCTTGGTCAGCAGTTGAATGACCATTTCGTCAATCTCCACCTCGAACTGGTCAATGACGCGGTCGTTTTCCCTGACTTTCAACGCGAGGTCGTGATCGCGCTGGACGAGCGCCTGCACGGCCTGGTTCACCGCAGTCTCGGCGTGGCTGGCCATCGTCAGCAATTTCTGCCGAAGTTCGTCCAGGCCCGCTTCAAAATGATTTTCCATAAACTGTCATTTGAACCATAACTCAACCGAACCGCCCTGTCACATAATCTTCCGTGCGCTTTTGCGCCGGGTTGGTGAAGATTTTGGTGGTCGGACCGAACTCGACCAGTTCACCGAGATAAAAGAAGGCGGTGAAGTCCGAGGCGCGCGCGGCCTGCTGCATGTTGTGCGTCACAATCACAATCGTGTAATCCTTTTTCAATTGCACAATCAAGTCTTCAATTTTGGACGTGGCCAGCGGGTCGAGCGCCGACGCCGGCTCATCCATGAGCAGCACTTCCGGTTCCACCGCCAGCGCGCGGGCGATGCACAGGCGCTGTTGCTGGCCGCCGGACAAACTCAGGGCCGGCGCATGCAGGCGGTCCTTGACCTCGTCCCACAGCGCGGCCATGCGAAGCGATTGTTCCGTGCGCCCGGCGAGCAGCTTCCGGTTGTGGACGCCATTCAAGCGCAGGCCGACCGTCACGTTTTCAACGATGGACATGGTCGGGAACGGATTCGATTTTTGGAACACCATGCCAACGCGGCGGCGCACCACGACCGGCTCGACTTTGCGCGAGTAAATGTCGTCGCCGAACAGGCGAATCTCGCCTTCCATGCGCGCTTCGGGATTGAGTTCATGCATGCGGTTGATGGCGCGAAGAAAAGTGGATTTGCCGCAGCCGCTGGGACCGATGATGGCGGTGACGGCCCTGGCGGCGATGTCGAGCGAAACCTCCTTGAGCACATGGTTTGTGCCGAAAAAAACCGAGAGGTTGCGCACGGTTAAAGCCAGTGGACCGGCAGGTTTTTGCACTGACGGCGGGGTGACCGCGGGTTGGTTGATGATGACGTCCATGGGAAAATCAAATGTTGCGACGGAACCGGTCGCGGGTGAGGAAGCGGACGCTGATGTTGATGGCCAGCACAAACATGACCAAAACGAGCGCGCCCGCCCAGGCCTGCCGATGCCAGTCATCATAGGGTGAAATGGCGTAGGTGAAAATCTGCAGCGGCATCGCGGAGATGGGGTCAGTCAGCTTGTGGGTCCAAAAGTGGTTGCCGAACGCGGTGAACAGCAGCGGCGCCGTTTCCCCGGCCACGCGCGCCAGCGCGAGCAATATGCCGGTGATGATGCCTTTGAGCGCAGTGCGGACGACAATTTGAAGAATGGCGCGCCATTTGGCGATCCCCAGCGCCAGCGCGGCCTCGCGGTAACCGCCGGGCACCAGTTGCAACACTTCCTCGGTCGTCCGCATCACGAGCGGAATCATCATCATGCCAAGCACGATACCGCCCGCCAGCGCTGAAAATCCCTTCATCGGCACGACGACGAGGGCATAAACGACCATGCCCCAGGTGATGGAAGGCACGCCATTGAGAACGTCCGCCGTGAAGCGTATCCACCGGTTGAGACGGAACGAGCCGTATTCGGAAAGGAACACCCCGCCCAGCACGCCGACCGGCACGCCCATCACCGCCGCCTGCGCCAGCAAAATGAATGTGCCGACAATGGCGTTGGCCATGCCGCCACCGGCTTCACCAACGGGCTTTGGCAACTGGGTGAAGAAGGCCAGATTGATGGAGCTGAACCCTTCCGTCAAGAGATGGTAAAAAATCAAGACGAGCGGGGTCACGACCAGAATGGCGCAGGCAAAAGTAATCGTCTGCATCAGACTGTTCTTGAACTTGCGCCAGCGATGGTTGGGGGCGGTCATTGAATTGCCGATTTGCGATTGTCGATTGCCGGTTTTACCCCGGGCGAATTCAAGCGAAGCTTCGCTGATTCAATCGCAAATCGTAAATCATAAATCATAAATTCTCAGTGTTGTGGTTTTATGCTGGGTCCGGCGAAGGTCTTCAAAAGCAATTGTGCAAAAATGTTCACGAGCACGGTCACCCCGAGCAGCACCAATCCGATTTCAAACAGCGCACTCAAGTAGATGTCGGTGGTGGCTTCGGTGAACTCATTGGCCACGACGCTGGCCAGCGTGTAGCCGGGCGCGAAGAGCGATGCCATGATTTGCGGCGTGTTGCCGATGACCATGGTGACGGCCATGGTCTCGCCCAGCGCCCGGCCCAGCCCCAATATCACCGCGCCGAACAAGCCCTTTTTGGCATAGCTCAACACGGCGATGCGCGTGACTTCCCAGCGCGTCGCGCCCAGCGCATAAGCAGCTTCCCGTTGCAGGCCCGGCACGGAACGCAAAATTTCACGGGAGAGCGACGTGATGATGGGCACAATCATGATGGCGACGATGATGCCGCCGGCCAGCATGCTGACGCCATAAACCGGTCCCTTGAACAGCGGTGAAAAGCCTAATATTTTTTGCAGCCAGGGAAACAGATGATCCCGCAGCCACGGCACCATCACGAAGACGCCCCACAAGCCGAGAATGACGCTGGGGACGGCCGCCAGCAATTCGATGAACAGGATCAACGGCTGGCGCAGCCACCGGGGCGCGAGTTCAGTGAGATAAACCGCGGTGGCAATGCTGATGGGCACGGCGATGACCAGGGCGATGGCGGAAGACACCAGCGTGCCAAAAATGAACGGCAGCGCGCCAAAAATCTCGTTGACCGGGTCCCAGTCACTGGACACCAAAAAGTGCCAGCCGAATTTATGCAGCGCCGGTTTCGCGCCTTGGGCGAGCTCAAGACCGATGAGCGCGACGAGAACAAAAATGGACAGCGCCATGAGCAACGTGAGCCAGCGGAAGGCGCGGTCACCCCAATGCTGCCCGGTGGATTTCATGACCGGTGCGTTTTCACTTGTTGCGGCGGTGTTCACGGTTTCATCCCAGGTCAAAACCAAAAAAGACGAAGAGCGGGAGGAACAACGCTCTTCGTCCGGCTCACGCCCATAAAACTAGCGGGCGACGGAGCAAAGTCAGTATTTAATTGTTTTGATGCGTTCCAGCACGCGCTGTTGAACACTTTCCGGCAATGGCGCATAATCGAGTGACGTGGCCAGCGCTTCGCCCTTGGTCGCAGCCCAATTCAGAAATTCGACCAGTTTTTTGCCCTTGGCCGCGTCTTTTTGCTGCTGATAAACCAGGAGCCAGGTTGTGCCGGCAATCGGATACGCCTTGTCCCCCGGCGCGTTTACCATTGAAAAACGGAAGTCGTCGGGAATTTTCGCCGTGGCCAGCGCCTCGGTGACCGAATCAATCGAAGGCGTGATAAAATTGCCCGACGCGTTCTTCACATCCGCATAAGGCATGTTGTTCTGTTTGGCATAGATCAGTTCAACATAGCCAACCGCTCCCGACAGCTGCTTGACCTGTCCCGCGACGCCTTCATTGCCCTTGCCGCCGAGACCCGTCGGCCATTTCACCGAAGTGCCTTTCCCGACCGTGTCGGCCCAAACCGGGCTGATGTTGCTCAAATAATCGGTGAAGATGTAGCTCGTGCCGCTGCCGTCGGAACGATGCACCACAATCACCGGCAGATTGGGCAGGTCCACGCCCGGATTGAGCGCGGCGATTTTGGAATCGTTCCACCTGGTGATGTTGCCGAGAAAAATGTTTGCAATCGTGTCGCTGTCCAGTTTGAGCTTCGGACTGCCGGGCAGGTTGTAAGTGATTACGTCCGCACCGGCCACGGTGGGAATGTGCAGGAGTTTACCTGGCGCCTTGGCGAGATTTTCATCGCTCATCGGGCCGTCGGAGGCGCCGAAGTCCACGGTCCGGGCAATGATTTGCTTTTGACCACCCCCGGAACCGATGGATTGATAGTTGAACCGGACCGACGGGTCCACCTGGGTGTAGGCGTCGAACCACTTCGAGTAGATCGGATACGGGAAGGTCGCACCGGCGCCGTTGATGAGCAATTGCGCGTTCGCGCCGGTTTGCGTGGCGAACAGGCAGCCAAGGCCGAGGAGGGAAAGAATGATTTTTTTCATTTTCAATTTGGGAGTGTAGTCGGTTTTGTATCGGTTGTTCACGTTACAATCAGGTTAAAATTTCCACATCAGGTCGGCCATGGCGTGGACCGCGCTGCTCCTGGCGCTGGGCACGGGATTATTGATGAGATCATTTACGTAACAAGTAAACGTGAAGGTCAGCGAGTCAAAGATCGAATAGTTGAATTTAACCAGGTGACCCTTGATATTTGTTCCGGCGGCGGCGGCGCCGGTTTCGGGTATGACCGCCGGAGTCGCAGGTGTGACCGCGATATTGTCGTCATCCACAATTTGATCCCACCACGCATCGGCTTCCAATCGTTGATAACGATAGGAAAGGTCCCAGGTACCCTGCTTGCCCGACTTGCCGAAGGTCACCCCACCCCACCAGCCTTTGTTGTTGCTGCCAGCGGCGGGATTGTTCATGTATTCGCCGCCAACCTTGATGGGGAATTTGCCCTGGTAAAGCGGGAAGCTGTCCAGCGTGTAGGTCACACTGCCGCTGGCGACAATCGGGTTGAATCGGGTGGCAAACGCGCCGCCCGAAAGGGTGTTGCCTATGTTCGTATCGTAAGTTGTTTTCAAATTCGCCACGTCCGCAATGTCATAGGCGGCAATACCCGCGGAGGTACCGAGCCTGGACGTCCAGCTGGCATTCCAGATGGCCTGGCCGCCGTAAAGGAAGGGACCGCGCGTGTTCACCTGGTCCAGCACGAACGCGGCGCTGTTGAACAAGAGCGAATTCTCATCGTTGATTTTATAGGTCGCCTGCAACGCTGCGCCTTCCGGGGTGTAGTCGGGATCAAACACCATCGGCGATTCCTGGAACGGCTGGTCCATTTTGCCGATGGTTCCGGCCACCATCCAGGTTCCGTCGTTGATCGCCGTCCATTTGCCGTAAGCCGCATCCACAAAAATGAATTTCTTCGAACCGTTGCCTTGAAGCGTGGTGTTGTTCGAGAGCGGATTGCCGCCGGTCGTGTTGCCTGCCGCGGCTGCATCGTCCGTCCCCAAACGGAAACCCACCTGCAAATTGTCCTTCATGTTGACGGTCAGGCCGGCGCGCAGGCGGTAACGCAGACGGAGGTTGTTGTCATGGCCGGTGAAAGCCGGGAGGTCGGTGCCCACATCATCAAACCGTCCCCGGAAATCGCCGCTCAATTTGTAACCCGTCACCCAGTCCGGCATGGGGAATTTGGAATTGAACGCCTTGTCGAAGTCGGCGGCGGATTCCTGCGTGTTTTCGGCCTTCAGCTCCTTCGCCTCGTCCACCGTGAGGACGCCTTTCTGTTCCAGCTTGTTGAGCAGGTCGTTCACGGACGACTGCGCCTGAGATTGGGGAGCCAGAGCCATCAGCGCGGCAGCCCCGGCAAACAATGCTATTCTTCTGGAGGAATTTGTTTTTTGGGTTTTTTTCATGGTCGTTGTTTTGTAGTTGCGAGGCGCACCTTGAAGCAACCTTGTTACAAACAAGGGGAGGAAAGGTTACAATTGGGTGACAAGGTGACATTGTCACGATTGCAAGGGGGTAAGGTTACAATCAAATGGCGGACGGAAATCGGGAGTCCTTGTCGAAAAAAACCGAAAACCGGAAGGAATAGAGAATCGGTGCGCGGATGAAATTTACGGGAATTACATCGCGCGGAAGACGGTCAGTCCCAGAAACAGAACAAAAATGGCGAACGCCAAACGGACGGCGCTACCCAGGCGCACGCGCGTCTCGGTGGCCGTGACCCAGTTCAACAAATCCCGCAGCTTCCACGGCCAGACCGTGAAACACATGCCCGCGACGACGAGCAGGTAGGCCCACGCTTGAATCACCCACACCCAATGTGTTTCGCCCAAATGCGGCCGCCCAGTGTCCACCATCAACTTCGCCAGCAACAATACGACGACGGCCAGCCCGCGCACCGCCAGAAAGTCCTGGATGAAAATACAACTCAAGACACCGACCGCCACAAACCCCGCCATCATCGCCGGTTTGAACGCGGCGAAATCGGAGACCGACTCGTTGTGGACATTCCACACAAACCATGCCGTGCCGAGCAGCATGAGCGCGACGCCGAGAGGCAGGTTGCGCGGAAATTTGCGGACCGCCGCCGCAAATTTTTGCGGGTTGGCGATGCCGTAAACCTGCGGCACGGCCACGCCCAATCCGAGCAAAATGGACAACAGCGACAGTTTCATTGCGAGGATTTAATCACGAACTCCGATGAATGCGAGTAAATTGACACCCAAGGATGCGAAAAATTCAAAACACAAAAAACTACCCGGTTGCAGCCTTTTGCCAGAAAGAGTTGCGCGCCGATCCACCGCGCGACTTTTTCTGGACAAGTTTTTTTGCCGGGAGCAAAGTCAAAACCATGAAACGAGATAGGCAGCAAAACAGGCCGCCCATTCTCTGTTAGGCATCTTGGATTCAAGTTGGAAGTGCGACAAGCTTGGCTGGTGAAATATCATCAAATCAGCACGGAGGAACGCTATGAGATTGGGGCCATGCGGCGACAAGGTTTGCGGATGACAGAGAAGGCAAAACATCTTGGGCGACATCGTAGCACGTTGTATCGGGAGGTGAAGCGGAATCAGTCGGTGCATGATGGCAGCTATCGACCGAGCCATGCGGTGGAGAAAGCCAGCGGCCGACAACGCCGATCGCGGCGGAACTGGCGGTATGGGCCGACGGAGTTTGGGCCGGTTGAGACGCTGATTCGCCAGCGGCTTAGTCCTGAACAGATTGTTGGGCGGCGAAGTCTTGAGGGACAACGGGTGATGAGCCATGAGACGATTTACCGTTGGATTTGGGCGGATAAGCGGTGTGGCGGGACCTTGTGGCGGCATCTGCGTGGAGCCAGGAAGCGGCGACGAAAACGATATGGGCGGTATGACAGTCGCGGGCGACTGGCCGGAAAAAAGCTGATAGAACAAAGGCCAGCGGTGGTGGCGAGCCGCGGGCGGATCGGGGATTGGGAGATCGACACGGTGCATGGCCGGGGCAAGGCATGTGTGGTGACGGTGGTGGAACGGAAAACCGGGCTGGTCCGGATCGGGCCGATTCAACGCGCCACCAAGGAGTTGACGCTGGATCGGACGGTCAAACTGCTGTGGGAAGAACGGCAACGCGTCAAAACCATCACGGCCGACAATGGCACTGAGTTTCATAACTACCGGGAATTGGAAAACAGATTGGGCACGCGGGTTTACTTTGCGACGCCGCACCACGCCTGGGAGCGCGGCACCAACGAAAACACCAATGGACTCATCCGCCAATATCTGCCGAAAGGAACGAACCTCAGCCGGCTCTCCCAGCAGCAATGCGATCGCATTGCTGAACACTTAAACAATCGTCCCAGGCTAAGACTAGGCTTCAAGACTCCCAACGAAGTCTATTACTAACCAATTTGTCGCACTACAAATGTGAAACTAAAAATCCTCGAAGCCGCCGGGCTGGAAGTCTGTCTGGTCAACGCACGCCATTGCAAAAATCTTCCCGGTCGCAAGACCGATATCCAGGACTGCCAGTGGCTCCAGTATCTCCATGCCGTCGGCCTCCT
>Ga0265338_10011654_pt1 | contig 10126 bp, 9 predicted proteins | sample 42126metaG_FD_193579 | JGI IMG/M metagenome (GOLD analysis project Ga0265338, IMG submission 193579) | Rhizosphere microbial communities from Carex aquatilis grown in University of Washington, Seatle, WA, United States - 4-21-26 metaG | ecosystem: Host-associated > Plants > Roots > Rhizosphere >... | reverse complement strand
AGTCCCGAAGCGACGAGTACCCCCAACTGTTTCGCCCGCGCCGGATCGGCGCTGCGCTCCGCCCAGCGATTATAGGCCCATCCGGCAACCGCACCGACGACGACCGGAGCGGTGGTCGAAGCGGGCAGATAAATACCGAGCCCAACCGCGAGGGGCGGTAGCGCAAAGACGCGCCGCGCGCGCAGAGATTCGTCAACCGCAACGACGAGAGCGCCAACGACGGCGCCGATGCCGATAAGATGCCAGTCGATCTCGCCGCTGATCACGCCCTTAGCGAGCGCCGAAATCAGCGTCGCTTGCGGCGCCGGAAGGGGCTGTGCGAAAGCGTGCAGATTCGGCGCGCCGGCAAAACCATACGCGCGATTGAGAAGATCGAGGATCGGCGGAATTACGAGCGAGCCGACGACCACGCCGGCGAGAAGAGCGACTTGTTGCGCCCACGGCGTCGCGTCGACGAGTTGTCCCGTTTTTAAATCTTGGAGGTTGTCGTTGGAGATCGTTGCAACGCAGAGCAAGACGGCCGTCACGAAGAGCGCGTAAGCAATCATTTGTAACGCCGCCGTCGCGCCAAAGCCTTTGGCGATCGCGAGTACCATGAGCGAGGCGCCGAGTACCGAGAGTATCGCCAAGCCCGAAACCGGACTGTTCGAAGAACCGATAAGGCCGGCCATATATCCGCAAGCCGCTGCGACGAAGAAGCCGGCGATGACGATATAGATCAGTGCCGCAACGGTCATTACTCCCGAAAGCGGCGCGAGCGGGCCCGAAGAGAGAAAGTTCCACAGCAGCACGGCGAGCGGAATCAGCGTCAGCAGGCTGATCGCCCCGACGATCGTTATTGGAAGATCCCGCTCGGTGCGCGGCAACTCTTCCGCCGCCGCCCGGCGCCGAGCCGCGGCGAGCGCAGAAGTCACGCCGGCTACGACCGGGCGCATCAACCGGCCCAGCGCCCAAATCGCGGCTACGCCGATCGCGCCGGCACCAATGAAGCGCACTTGATGCGACCAAACCGCGGTCGCCACATCAGCCGGCGCTCCCGGCGCCGGATGGAGGCCGGAAAGGATTGGAGTCGCAACGCCCCACGCAATCACTAGTCCGGCGAGTATCGCCATGCCCACCGTGAGCCCGATGAGTTGCCCGGCACCGACGAGCGCGAGCGAGAACGAGAATCCCATGCCCGTGGTAACGCTTCCGGCGCGAAAATATCCGGCGATCGCGCCGGCAAAGATACGCGTTGCAACGATGACGGCAAATCCCGCCGAGGTAAGACTCCCGGCCACGAGCGCGAGCAGACCGGCGCGGTTGCTCTCAACCGAGGCGGTCGACGAGCTCCCGACTTTAAGAACCTCAGCGGCGGCGACACCCTCGGGGTAGGGAAGGTCGGATTGCGTCACTAGTGCGCGCCGCAAGGGAACGCTGTACATTACGCCGAGGATTCCGCCGACCGCGCAGATTCCGAAGGATTGCGCGAACGGAAAGCCGCTCCACCAGCCGATCATCACCAAGCCCGGCAGCACGAAGATCACCGACGAAAGCGTTCCCGCCGCAGACGCCAGCGTCTGGACGATATTGTTTTCGTAGATCGTCGCGTTGCGAAACATCCGCAGGACGGCCATCGAGATCACGGCGGCCGGAATCGACGAGGCGAAGGTGAGGCCTACCTTCAGTCCGAGGTAGACGTTGGCGGCGGTGAAGACGAGCGTAATCGCCGCGCCGAGAACAAATCCGCGCAGGGTCAGCTCGGCTCGCCGCTCCATCGGCCTCTCTTGCGCCTCTGCACGTGCGGTGGCCTTCAGAAGCATCACAAAGCCCGCGGCGTAAACGCCGCGGGCTTTGATGTATCTCCGGTCATTTTCGCCTGTTTGAAGCCCTTGCAGACCTCCCACCGACGTCTCGTCCGGGTCTTCGAACGGCCCACTCGGATGTCGCTTACGCGACAGATCGTCTACGTGCTCCGATCGCGGCTCGATACGTTCCGCCCTTCGTCATTGGACGAAGTGACTGCATGCTATCAAAGCTAATCAAGGCTTTCAAGGCGTTTGCAGCCCAGTCCACAAGGCCTCCACAAGAAATTGTGGTTACCCACAATTTATCGACCGTTTAGGGCCGCATCGTCGTCATCGGAGAGGTCATTGCCGACGGCATAGCCGAGGGCATCGCGGGCGTCGTGGGTGCCGTCATCGGCGGTGCGCTCGGAGCCATGGGCGTTGCCATCGGCCCCATTGACTCCATCGGTGAGGCGGTAGGCACCGGCTGTGCCGAAGCGGCGAGCGTGGCCGCGCCCGCGATGAAGCTTCCGGCCAGAACGATACCGAGAAACCATCGATTCACGGAGATCCTCCTTGCGCTAGCGGGTGATGAATCGTAGCGGGCTACTACCCACTTAGCGCTCGGCCCTAACGGAGGCCGGCCGTAACGGAGGACGGGCCGGTCTTGAGCGAACGCCGCCCACGCCGGGCGCAAACGAACAAAAGGCCAGCGGGTATAAACAAAGGGGAGAAGGGGCGCCTGGGCCCGCAACACTCCCCTAACCAAACTGATGGGCGTCATCGAACTACCTTACACCGACAGCGTCGCCGCGGAGACCGATCCGATCTTCTCGCGCGTGGAACACGTCATTCCGCGCGTCGAGTGGCCGCTGCACGCTCCCTACGTGGCGGCAATCAACCGCCTTAAAGCCGAACGCAACGCCGTCATTCTCGCCCATAACTATCAAGTACCGGAAATTTTTTATACGGTCGCCGATATCGTCGGAGACTCGCTGGCGCTCGCGATGAAAGCGGCCGAGACCAAGGCCGACGTCATCGTTCTCTGTGGCGTTCATTTTATGGCCGAGACGGCGAAGCTCGTGAACCCTTCCAAGACGGTGCTCGTTCCCGATCTGCGGGCCGGCTGCTCGCTGGCCGAATCGATTACCGGCGCCGACGTTCGGCTGTTGCGCGAGCGCTATCCCGACACGCCGATCGTTACCTACGTCAACACCTCGGCCGAAGTGAAGGCCGAGTCCGACGTCTGCGTTACCAGCGGCAACGCATTGCAAATCGTGGAGGCCCTGGGTGCACCGCGCGTCGTCTTTCTTCCCGACGAATATCTCGCTAAATATGTGGCCTCGAAAACCAACGTCGAGATCATCGCGTGGAAAGGCCACTGCGAAGTCCACGAGCGTTTCACGGGCGAAGACGTCCGACGCTTCCGGCGCGACGATCCCTCGTTGATCGTGCTCGCGCATCCGGAGTGTCCGCCCGACGTATTGGCCGAGGCCGATTACGTCGGTTCGACCCAGGGCATGTCGGAGTACGTCGGGACGCTCTCCGAGCAGAACGGCGAACGACACAAACATCGTGCAAGAGTGCTTATGATGACGGAATGCTCGATGGCTGATAATGTTTCGGGCCGCTATCCCGGCGTCGAGTTCGTTCGGCCCTGCAATCTTTGCCCCCACATGAAGCGCAACACGCTGCCTAAAGTTCTGCACTCGCTGGAAGCGATGGAGTACGAGGTTACGATAGCGCCGGAAATCGCGGAGCGAGCCCGTCGCTCCGTCGACCGCATGCTCGCCTACAGCCGCGCGCTGCGAGACTGAAAAACAGCATTGCAGATTGACCGCAGCGGCGCGCTCGTCGTCGGCGCCGGCATCGCCGGCCTCGTCGCCGCCCTCAAGCTACAGCCCGCGAAAGTCACCGTGCTCTGCAAGACGCGGTTGGGCATCGGCGCCGCGACCGATTGGGCGCAGGGCGGAATTGCCGCGGCCATGGGCAAGGACGACTCTCCGCGCCTGCACGCGATCGACACCCAGCGCGCCGGTGCGGGCATCAGCGACGAAAACATCGTCGAGATTTTGACGCAAGACGCGCCGGCACGCATCGAAGATCTTCTCGAGCTCGGTGCGGCCTTCGATCGCACCAAGGGCGGCGAGTTGGCTCTCGGACGTGAGGCAGCGCACCAGCGCAGGCGCATCGTCAAAGCCGGCGGAGATGCAACGGGTCACGAGATTCTCAAAACGCTGATTCACGCGGTACGCACGCACCCGTCGATCGCGGTGGTCGAAGAAGTCACGGCCGACGATCTGATCGTCGAAGACGACCGCGTCTACGGCGTTTACGCGCACGACGCGGCCGGTAACCACGTTGCGTTTCTCTCGGACGCCGTCGTTTTGGCGACGGGCGGAGTCGGACGGCTCTACCGCTTCACGACCAATCCGATTCAAGCTACCGGCGACGGAATCGCTATGGCAGCGCGCGCCGGTGCGCTGCTGGCAGACATGGAGTTCGTGCAGTTTCATCCTACCGCACTCGACATTGGGCGCGATCCGATGCCGCTGGTGACCGAGGCCGTTCGCGGCGAAGGCGCGACGCTGGTCAACGATTTGGGCGAGCGCTTCATGCTCTCCGTTCATCCCGACGCGGAGCTGGCACCGCGCGATATAGTAGCGCGCGCGATCTTCGAGCAGCAGCAGCGCGGCCGTACCGTGGGCCTCGACGCACGCACAGCAATCGGCGCGCGTTTTCCCGAAGCCTTTCCGACGGTCTTCGGCTTCTGCATCGCGGCCGGCATCGATCCACGCGTGCAAAACATTCCGGTTGCGCCGGCCGCACATTACCTCATGGGCGGCATCGCCGTCGACGAGTGGGGCAGGACGTCGCTCGAGGCGCTCTGGGCGTGCGGCGAAACGAGCGCGACCGGCGTGCACGGCGCGAACCGTCTGGCGAGCAACTCGTTGTTGGAAGCGCTCGTCTACGGCAGCCGGGTAGCGACCGATATCGCCAACGCGCACCCCGCGCGCCAGCCGGCCTCTCTCAAACGTTCCGGCAGTGCCGGCGCGGCGGCGAGCGGTACCGGCCTCAGTCAGGCGCAAGCTTTGAGCGATCTACGTAACGTCATGTACTCCAACGTCGGATTGATCCGCAACGAAGCGGGCTTGCGCGAGGCGCTGCGCCGCATCGAGGATTTCGAGAGCGGGCTGCACGGCGGAACGAACGATCTGCGCAACCTGCTGGTTGTCGGACGTTTGATTGCCGAAGCCGCGCTGGCCCGTCACGAGAGCCGCGGAAGTCACCATCGCAGCGATTATCCCGAGACCGATGAAGCGCTCGCCAAACGTTCGTTTACACGACTCCGCAGCGTCGCTTGAGCTCGTCGCCGAGCAGGTCGTTCGCTCGGCGCTGCTCGAGGACGTCGGCCGCGGAGTCGATCTCACCACCGATGCGATCGTCGGCGTGCAGCGGCAGGCGCGAGCGCGAATCGTCGCACGCAGACCTGGCGTGGTCGCGGGGATGCCTGCTGCCGCGGTGGCTTTCCGCCTGCTCGACCACGAGGTGCAAATCGCCGTTGAGACCCAGGACGGCACGCGCGTCGAAGCGGGAGGCGTAGTCGCCGAAATCTCGGGTAGCGCACGAGCAATTCTTACCGGCGAACGAACGGCGCTCAACTTGCTGTCGCGCCTCTCCGGCATCGCGACCGCCACGCGCGCTATGGTGGATGCGGTCGCCGGTTCGAAGGCGCGTATCGTCGACACGCGCAAGACGACGCCGGGACTGCGCGCGTTGGAGCGCTACGCCGTGGGATGCGGCGGCGGCTTTCAGCATCGCTTCGGCTTGGACGACGGCGTGTTGATTAAAGACAACCACCTCGCCCTGGCGGGCTCGATACATGCGGCGGTCGAGGCAGTGCGGCGGCACCTGGGGCACATGGTGAAGGTTGAAGTTGAAGTCGACACGATCGCACAACTGCGCGAGGCGCTGGCCGAACCGATCGACGCCGTGCTCCTCGACAATATGACGCCGGCGCAACTCGCCGAAGCCGTCGCCTTAGTGGATGGGCGCGTTTTAACCGAGGCGAGCGGTGGAGTGAATCCGCAGAACGTCGGCGAGATCGCCGCGACTGGCGTCGATCTTATCAGCACGGGTTGGCTTACGCACAGCGCTCCCGCCCTCGATTTAGGATTGGATATCGCCCTCTAACGACGTCGGCTCAGCGGTACAGCATCAGCGCGAATGCGACGACGGCGCCGATGGCGACGATGAAGAGCGAGATCGCGTAGCCGAGTACTCCCGAGAGCGTAACGACTCGGCCGCGGCGCAGACCGTTATCGGTCGCGGCGTAACGCCAAGCTCCGAGCAACGCCATGAAGATCCCGAAGAACGCCATGAGCGTGCCGAACGTCGTGGAAAGGCCGGCCGCCTCGCCGGGGCGGTGCACCAGCACCGCAAACTCGCGCTCGAAGAGCGAGAAGCGGGCAATGACGAAGCCGAAGGCGATAAAGGCCAGCGCGGTGCGGACGTAGGCGAGGTACGTCCGCTCGTTGGCCAGCGTATCGTTGGCGCGAACCTCAACTTGAAGCGGCCCGGGGTCGGACGGCATGACCCAACGAGCGTTAGGCGAATCTTGGCCGAACCATGTCAGCGCAATCGCAAGCCGAACAAAAGACCGAACCCGGGAAAGCCAGCCACGATTTCCAGCCGCCTAAGGCGCTCGTCGACTTCATGGCGACCGGATGGATCGACCGGCCGTCCGACTCCACCGCTCATCCGCAAGCGACGCGCTTCGCGCAGCGGCGTGAGGCGCTCTCGCGCGCCTATCCCGGAATCTACGTCGTTATCCCGGCCGGCCGCGAACGCGTACGCGCCAACGACACGTATTTCCGCTTTCGCGCCGGCAGCGACTTCGCGTATCTGAACGGCGACGGCGAACCGGGTGCGCTGCTCGTGCTCGAACCCGAGGGGACGTCCCATCGCTCGGTACTCTTCGTTCCGGCCCACAACCGCGGCTCCGCCGAGTTCTTCACCGATCGCGTTTACGGCGAACTCTGGGTAGGACGCCATCGCGGCGTCGACGAGAGCCGCGCCTACTTCGGCGTGGACGATTGCCGTCCGTTGCAAGCCGTCGAAACCTACTTGGAAGAGCTGCGCGACAGCGGTCACGCCCGGCGCGTCTTGCGCGGACACGACGAAGAAGTCGACTGCCGTCTAACTGCCGGCGACGGCGACGACGAGCTCTCCGAGCGTCTCTCGGAAATGCGTCTCCTCAAAGACGATTACGAGCTCGACGAGCTGCGCCGTGCCTGCGCGGTCTCTAAGCTGGCCTTCGAAGACGCGATCCGCGCGATGCGTACGGCGCGCAGCGAACGCGAGATCGAAGCGGCCTTCTGGAGCCGCAGTCGCATCGATGCCAACGACACCGGCTACCTTACCATCGCGGCCGCAGGCGAACACGCCTGCACGCTGCACTGGACCCGCAACGACGGGGCAATTGAGCGCGGAGCGCTCCTGCTGATTGACGCCGGCGTGGAGTGCAACTCTCTCTATACCGCCGACATTACGCGAACGCTGCCGGTTTCGGGCCATTTCTCAGCCGAACAACGCATCGTCTACGATCTCGTCTGGAAGGCGCAACAGGCCGGCATCGAAGCCGCGGTGGCGGGCAACGACTTCCTCGAGCCGCACCGCCGCGCGATGCGCGTGCTCGCCGAAGGTCTGGTCGATCTGGGAATCCTCAACGTTTCCGTCGAGGACGCCTTGGATGGCGACAAGCTGCTTCACCGCCGCTACACGCTGCATGGGACGAGCCACATGCTCGGACTCGACGTGCACGATTGCGCCAACGCTCGCGAGCAAGAGTATCGCTACGGCAAACTCCGCGAGGGAATGGTGCTGACGGTCGAGCCCGGACTCTACTTCCAACCCGACGACGCCACCGTGCCCGAACGATTCCGCGGCATTGGCGTGCGCATAGAAGACGACGTCGCCGTCACCGCGCAGGGGCCCGAGAATCTCTCGGCAGCCCTGCCCTCACGTGCCGACGACGTCGAAGCGTGGATCGCGTCGCTTTGGCGTAGCGCTTAGGCTACGTCGGCATAACCGAACTGCCCGGAGGAGGCGGTGGCGGACCCGGCGGGGGCGGCATCGGCCGTGCGCCTTGGTATGCGGCGAGCTGATCCTCGATCGGCCAACGTCCAAACGCCAAGATCAGCACGCAGATCAGCGGGCCGACGCCGGGAATAAAGTTGAGCAGCGAGAGCGCGCCGTTATATCCCGCCTTGGCAAAGATGCGCCAGTAGACCCATACCGTAAACGCGATGAGCGCGACGATTACGATAACGTAGACGAACGCCAGTCCGGCCAAAACGCTTGCGGCGGCCGCGGAGCTCGTATGGTCATCCATAGGTGATGCCTCCACTCCGGTAGCAACTTACCGGTCGGCGGTTCCTTTCTCCGTTACCGCCTCGCATCATTTACCGCCTCGCATCCAGTTCGACCGCGCCGACCGGCGAGTCAGTGGACCGTTCAACCGCGCGGCGGCGAGCCCCATCCCGATTGAACGTAGCGTCCGTCGACGACGATGCAGGGCACGGTCGGATCGCCGTTGCTGTATCCGAACATCCGCTCGCGCGCCCGCAGATCGTTCTGCGCGTCGTGCTGCGCGTACGACGTGCCGGCGGCGTCGTAATACGCCATCGCACTCCGGCAGTACGGGCAATCGGGAGAGATATACAGTTCGAGCGTTGCGCCCGGAGGAATGTGCTCGACGTCGAAGCCTCGCGCCATGCCGCTGCTCTTCGTACCGACGCCGCTGGGAAACCTGCGCGACGTGACGATGCGCGCGACCGACACGTTGCGCGATGCCGCCCTGATCGTCGCCGAGGACACGCGCGTTGCGCGACGTCTCTTACAGGCTCTCGGCTTGCCCGGACGTGAGATTTGGAGCTATCGCGAAGCCAACGCGGCTGCAGTAACGCCGGGCATTCTCGAGCGTGCGCGCACCGAGCTGGTCGCGGTAACGTCCGATGCCGGCATGCCGGGAATCTCCGATCCGGGTAGCGAGCTGCTGGCGGCGGCGCGGGCCGCCGGAGTGCCGGTTGAGGTTTTGCCGGGACCGAGTGCGGCAACGGGCGTCGCGCTGCTCTCCGGGTTTGCGCTGCAGCGATTTATTTTCGAAGGTTTTCCGCCGCGCACCAGCGGTGCGCGGCGGGAGCGGTTCGCGGCAGCGTTGGCAAGCCACGCGACGACGATTTGGTACGAGTCGCCGCGGCGCATCCGCGCCAGCCTCGCCGACCTCGACGCGGTTGCCGCCGATGCGCGCGTCTTTCTCGTCCGCGAATATACCAAGTTGCACGAGCAACATTATTCGGGAACGCCGGCCGCACTGCTCGAGGAACTCGTCGAGCCGATTCGCGGTGAGATTGCGTTTGCGATTGCCCCGTATGAATCGAAAGCATCCGTACCGGCAGGTTCGCCTGAGAGTGCAATTGACGAGCTCCTGGCCGGCGGCCGCCGCGTCAGCGAGGTAGCCAAGCTTCTCGCCGAGCGCGGCTACGGCGACCGCCGCGAACTCTACGCCAGCGCCGCGGCGCGGAAGGCGCGCCGCAAAAGCCCGGGTAACCACCGGTAACGAAAATGGAGCGCGCCTACTACGTCACCACGCCGATCTATTACATCAGCGGCAATCCGCATATCGGCCACGCCTACACGACCGTCGTGGCCGACGTTCTGGCACGCACCGCACGGACGATGGGGCCGACGTTCTTTCTTACCGGCACCGACGAGCACGGGCAGAAGGTCGCCAACGCCGCCGCGGCGGCCGGTAAGAGTCCGCAAGAGTGGTGCGACGAGCTGGTGCCGCGCTGGCAGGCGCTCTTTGCCGCTTACCACGTTTCGTACGACGATTTCATTCGCACGACGCAACCGCGCCACGTGACCAAGGTGGAACGCGTCTTCGAGCGGCTGCGCGAGGCCGGCGACGTTTATCGCGGTAAGTACGAAGGCTGGTACTGCGTCAGCGACGAGACCTTCTGGCTCGAATCCAAACTCGTCAACGGCCGCTGCCCGACTTGCGGGCGCGAGGTTCAGTGGATCTCGGAAGAAGATTGGTTCTTCCGCCTATCGGCCTACCGCGACCGGTTGCTCGAATACTACACGCGCAATCCAAACTGGGTGCAGCCACGCAGCGTCTACAACGAGATGATGACGCTGCTTCACGAAGGCCTCGAGGATCTTTCGATCTCGCGCGCCAGCTTCGATTGGGGCATCCCAATTCCGGGCGGCGGCGTGATCTACGTATGGTTGGACGCACTGCTGAATTACATTACCGCGATCGGCTGGAGCGAGGACGAGGCGCGCTTTAAATCGCT
>Ga0265338_10011653_pt1 | contig 10127 bp, 9 predicted proteins | sample 42126metaG_FD_193579 | JGI IMG/M metagenome (GOLD analysis project Ga0265338, IMG submission 193579) | Rhizosphere microbial communities from Carex aquatilis grown in University of Washington, Seatle, WA, United States - 4-21-26 metaG | ecosystem: Host-associated > Plants > Roots > Rhizosphere >... | reverse complement strand
TGGTCGAGGCGACGAGGCACATGCGCTCGCTCAGCCAGGGCATCCGCCGCCTGTCCGGGCTGCCGGCCGAGGAGCTGTTCACCGCCGCCAAGGACCTGCAGGCCCCTTACGACCTGGTCGCCGAGGTGGCCCGGGCGGGCAAGCTGCCGGTCGTGCTGTTCACCGCGGGCGGCATCGCCACCCCGGCCGACGCGGCGATGATGATGCAGCTCGGCGCGGAGGGCGTGTTCGTCGGGTCCGGCATCTTCAAGTCGGGTGACCCGGCTAAGCGGGCGGCCGCGATCGTCAAGGCGACGACGTTCTACGACGACCCGGACGTGATCGCGAAGGTGTCCCGCGGCCTCGGCGAGGCGATGGTCGGGATCAACCTCGACACGCTGCCCCCCGAGCAGCACTACGCGCAGCGCGGCTGGTAATCACTTCGCAGCGTCCCTTGGCAGGTACCGAGGGTAGGCAGTGCACGGCGGCCCGGGGAAGACAAGCCCCGGCCGCCGTGTTATACCTGGCAAATCCCCTGGTTCCGGCGGCGGTGACGCGCGCCTGCGCAGCGACCAGGGAATCGGTGGGAGGAATCGGATCGTGCCGGTTATCGGAGTCCTCGCCTTGCAGGGCGACGTGCGCGAGCACCTGCGCGCGCTCGACGAGGCCGGGGCGGCCGCCAGGCCGGTCCGCCGCCTGTCCGAGGTCGAGTCCGTCGACGGCCTGGTCATCCCGGGCGGCGAGTCGACCACGCTGTGGAAGCTGGCCGCCTCGTTCGAGCTGCTCGACCCGGTCCGCAAGCTCATCGCGGGCGGCCTGCCCGCCTTCGGCTCCTGCGCCGGGCTGATCATGCTGGCCGACCGCCTGCGGGACGGCGTCGACGGCCAGCAGACTTTCGGCGGCATCGACATGACCGCCCGCCGCAACGCCTTCGGCCGCCAGGTCGACTCCTTCGAGCGCGAGGTCACGCTGCGGCTGGACGGTGCCGGCGACGGGGCCGGCCACGGTGCCGGCGACGGGGGCGGCGATAACGGGGCGCCGTTCCACGCGGTGTTCATCCGCGCGCCCTGGGTCGAACAGGCGGGCGCGGAAGTAACCGTGCTCGGCGAGGATGACGGTAGGATCATCGCCGTCCGGCAGGGTCCGCTCCTCGCGACCGCGTTCCATCCGGAACTGACCCCGGACCGGCGCATTCACGAGCTGTTCGTCAAGATGGTGAAGGGAACGTCATGAGCGGCCACTCCAAATGGGCCACCACCAAGCACAAGAAGGCGGTGGTCGACGCCAAGCGCGGCAAGCTGTTCGCCAAGCTGGTCAAGAACGTCGAGGTGGCCGCCCGCACTGGCGGTGGCGACCCGGCCGGCAACCCGACGCTCTTCGACGCCATCCAGAAGGCCAAGAAGTCCTCGGTACCGAACGACAACATCGATCGCGCGGTCAAGCGCGGCTCCGGCCAGGAGGCCGGCGGGGCCCAGTACGAGAACATCACCTACGAGGGCTACGGCCCCGGCGGGGTGGCGGTGCTTGTCGAGTGCCTGACCGACAACCGCAACCGCGCCGCCAGCGACGTCCGCGTCGCCTTCACCCGCAACGGCGGCCGGATGGCCGACCCGGGTTCGGTGTCGTACCTGTTCAACCGCAAGGGCGTGATCGTCGTCGAGAAGACGAAGGACATGACCGAGGACGACGTCCTGCTGGCGGTCCTCGACGCCGGGGCCGAAGAGGTCAACGACCTGGGCGAGAACTTCGAGGTCATCTCCGAGGCGACCGACCTGGTGGCGGTGCGCACCGCCCTGCAGGACGCGGGCATCGACTACGAGTCGGCCGACATGGCGTTCCTGCCCAGCAGCGAGATCGACCTCGACGAGGACCAGGCCCGTAAGGTCCTGAAGATGATCGATGCCCTGGAGGACTCCGACGACGTCCAGGACGTCTACGCCAACTACAACGTGAGCGACGACATCATGGAGAAGCTCAGCTAGATTCTCGGCTCAGCCGCACCGGAACGCCCTGAGGGACGGCCCTCAGGGCGTTTTCTGCTGCTCGCCCCGCTGGCCCCCTGCCCCGCTGGCCGCCCTCGCCCTCACCCTCACCCCACCAAGCTCCACATGAAGCCCCGCCTCCCCAGCCCCGCAATTCCCGCCCACCACAGCCCAGCCGCGCATGGCTGGAAGATTAGGCCGCCTATGACCGGCCCGGAACGCCAACCATCCACCGGAGCGGCAACCGGGGACGGCGCAAACCGGGACACGCGGGCGCGGCTGCCCCCGCGCAGGGGGCCGGGCGCGGTATGGTTGGCGAACAGATGTTCGTGACTGACGGACCGGATGGTGAACGCGTTGACTCAGCGGCCCCAGTGCCAGTAGCGAGGTGCCAGGCGTGACGGGGTACGCGGCCCGGCCGCCGTCCCGCGTCCTCGGCGTCGATCCCGGCCTCACCCGGTGCGGACTCGGGGTGGTCGAGGGCGTCCCCGGCCGCCCGCCGCGCCTGGTCGCCGCGGGCGTGGCCCGGACCGGCGCGGACGAGGACATCGCGTCCCGGCTGCTGGCGATCGAGCAGGAGATCGAGCGCTGGCTGACCGAGTACCAGCCGGACGCGGTGGCGGTGGAGCGGGTGTTCAGCCAGCAGAACGTGCGCACGGTGATGGGCACCGCCCAGGCCGGGGCGGTCGCCATCGTCTGCGCCGCCCGGCGCGGGCTGCCGGTCGCGCTGCACACGCCGAGCGAGGTCAAGGCGGCGGTGACCGGCAGCGGCCGGGCGGACAAGGACCAGGTGACGGTGATGGTGATGCGGCTGCTGCGGCTGACCGAGCGGCCCCGGCCGGCCGACGCGGCCGACGCCCTGGCGCTGGCGATCTGCCACCTGTGGCGCGCCCCCGCCGTCCAGGCGCGGCTGGACAGGGCGGCCAGCGCGGCCGCCGCGGGCAAGGCCGCGTCCGCGGCGGGCAGGAGAGGCACGGCATGATCGCGCACCTGAACGGCATGGTGGCGGGCGTGGGGCTGGACGGCGCCGTCATCGAGGTCGGCGGGGTGGGGCTGCGGGTGCAGTGCACGCCCGACACCCTGGCGGCACTCAAGCCGGGCGAGCCGGCCCGGGTCGCCACCTCGCTGGTGGTGCGGGAGGACTCGCTGACCCTGTTCGGCTTCGGCACCGACGACGAGCGGAACGTGTTCGAGTTGCTCCAGACGGCCAGCGGCATCGGCCCCCGGCTGGCGCTGGCGATGCTGGCGGTGCACTCGCCTGACGCACTGCGCCGCGCGGTCGCGACCGAGGACATCAAGGCGCTCACCATGGTTCCCGGTGTCGGCAACAAGGGCGCCCAGCGCATCGTGCTGGAGCTGCGCGACCGCCTCGGCTCGCCGGGCGACGGCGGGGGAGCCGGGGCCTTCGCCGGCCCGGCCCGCGCGGCCGCGCCGTCCTGGCGTGACCAGGTCACCACCGGCCTGGTCAACCTGGGCTGGTCGGCCCGGGACGCCGAGGCCGCGATAGCGGCGGTGGAGGCCGATTCCGGCGGTCAGCTGCCGGACGTGGCCACCGCGCTGCGGGCCGCCCTGCGGAAGCTGTCCCGGCATGGCTGACGACGCGCTGGCCCGGGCCGAGGAGGCGGAGCTGGCCCGCCGCGGAGCGGGCCCGCCGGGTCCGCCCGGCTTGTCCGGCTCGTCGGGCTCGTCCGGCCTGCCCGACGCGGCCGGCCAGGCCGACCGGCTGGTGTCACCGCTGGCCGACGGCGACGAGCGGGCGATCGAGGGCGCGCTGCGACCCAAGCGCCTCGACGACTTCGTCGGCCAGGGCCGGGTCCGTGAGCAGCTGACCCTGCTGCTGCACAGCGCCCTGCGGCGCGGCCGCCCGCCGGACCACGTGCTGCTGTCCGGGCCGCCCGGCCTCGGCAAGACCACTATCGCGATGATCGTCGCGGCCGAGCTCGGCGCGCCGCTGCGCATCACCAGTGGCCCGGCCATCGAGCGGTCCGGCGACCTGGTGGCGGTGCTGTCTACCCTGCAGGAGGGCGAGGTCGTCTTCATCGACGAGATCCACCGCCTTGCCCGCCCGGCCGAGGAGATGCTCTACCTGGCGATGGAGGACTTCCGGGTCGACATCGTGGTCGGCAAGGGCCCCGGGGCTACCGCGATACCGCTCGACATCGCCCCGTTCACCCTGGTCGGCGCGACCACCCGGGCGGGCCTGCTGCCCGCGCCGTTGCGCGACCGGTTCGGCTTCACCGCCCACCTGGACTTCTACCAGCCGCAGGAGCTTGGCGTCATCGTCCGCCGGTCGGCCGGGCTGCTCGGGGTGCAGATCGAGGACGGCAGCATCGAGGAGCTGGCGCTGCGCTCGCGCGGTACCCCGCGGATCGCGAACCGGCTGCTGCGCCGGGTCCGCGACTACGCCGAGGTCCGCGCCGACGGGCTGGTCACCAGGCGGCTGACCAGGACCGCGCTCGAGCTGTACGAGGTTGACGAGCTGGGCCTCGACCGGCTGGACCGGGCGGTACTCGACGCCCTGGTCAGGCGGTTCGGCGGCGGCCCGGTGGGGCTGTCCACCCTGGCCGTCGCGGTCGGCGAGGAGGCGGAGACGGTGGAAGTGGTGGCCGAGCCGTTCCTGGTCCGGCACGGCCTGCTGGCCCGCACCCCGCGCGGCCGGGTGGCCACCCCGGCCGGCTGGCAGCACCTCGGCCTCACCCCGCCCGCGCCGCCGGACGGCCCGACGCTGTTCGACTGACGCCGATCGACTGACCGGACCGGCTGGCGGCCTGGCTGGCGGGGGGGGCGTAGCGAAACGGTTGCAATACGGGGACAGCCGCGGGTATTCGCTGGCTATCTGGCGCGGGGCGGCACGATGAGGGCGCGGAACCCCGTAGGGTGGTTATGCGTTTTTATAAGCGCCGCTACACTGCGCGGGTTGGCACGTGGCTGTCCTGATGAGACGGCCAGGCCGGCTAGCGGAAAGTCAACCGGAAGGATGCCCCCGATGCTGGGGATTAAAGATCTAGCAGCTGCCAGTGGTTCGAGCGGGTTCAACCCGTCGACGCTGATCCTCATTCTGATCGTCGTCGTGGCGTTCTACCTGCTGATGATCAGGCCGCAGCAGCGCCGCCGCCAGCAGGCCCAGCAGCAGGCGAACACGATCAGCCCCGGCGCCCGGGTGCGGACGACGGCCGGCATGTACGCCACCGTGGTGGACGTGGACGGCGACGACGTGGTCCTCGAGGTCGCCCCCGGCGTGGAGGTGCGCTACATGAAGCGCGCCATCATGGACGTGGTGAGCCCGGGCGATGAACCCGCCGAGGACGTGGCGGACGACGTGGCCCCGGCCGGCGAGGAGACCACCGACTTCTACGAGGACGCCGAGGGCGAAGACGGCGACGCCGAGGACACCGACGAGACCGCGGACACCCCGCCCGCCCGGGCGGACGCGGCCGAGCCCGAGAAGGCCGCCTACGAGCAGGCCACCGGGACCAAGAAGGACTAACGCGCGACTGCGACGCAACGAAGCACGCTAACGCACGCTAAGAGGCAGGCGACAAGTGGCACCCCCAAGCAGAAGCGGCTCCCGGCCGGGCCGTGCGCTGGCCGGGCTGGCCGTGCTGATCCTGATCATGCTGTTCTCGATCACCGGCAACCAGACGTTCAGCCCCGGTAACTGGCAGCACCAGTTCAAGGTCGGCCTCGGGCTCGACCTGTCCAGCGGTACCGAGATCGTGCTCAAGGCGGCGACCGTCAAGGGCGCGCCCTCGGGCGACGCGATGCAGCAGGCCATCTCGGTGCTGGAGTCGCGGGTGAACGGCACCGGCAACTCCGGCGCGCAGGTCCAGCAGCAGGGCTCTGACCTGATCAACGTGACCGTCCCCGGCAAGGCGCCGGGCGACGTGCTCAACCTGGTCAGCTCCACCGCCAAGCTGGCCTTCCGGCCGGTGCTGCTCGAGCAGCCGTACACCGGCCCGGCCGTCACGCCCAGTGTTTCCCCGTCGGCCACGCCGACCAGCAGCGGCACCGGGTCCGCGGGCGCCACTTCGTCGCCTGCCCCGTCCACCAGTGCGACCGCCAGCGCCAGCGCCAGCGCCAAGGCCTCGGCGCAGGCATATGCCGCCCGCGCCGTCGGCTCGGCCGCCACCCCCACCAGCAGTGCCTCGGCCACCAGCACCGCCAAGGCGAGCGCGACCCCGAGCGCCAGCCCCAGTGCCACCTCCTCCGCCGCTGCGGCCACCGTCACCTACGGCAACGCCAGCAAGGTCAACGCGGAGACCAAGAAGCTGTTCGACAAGCTGGTGTGCAAGCCGGGGCCGAACCCCACCACGGTCGACGACAGCTGGAAGAAGAGCGTCGGCTACACCGAGGGCGGCGACCAGTGGGACAACCTGGGCGGCCAGACCGTGTCCTGCGACGCCAACGGCTACAAGTACGTGCTCGGCCCCGCCGTGTTCGAGGGCACCCAGCTCACCGCGGTCAACGCCGGGCTGCAGCAGAACTCCACCCAGTGGGTGGTCAACCTGTCCCTGAACGGCGCCGCCACCAAGGCGTTCGGCGAGCTGACGACCCAGCAGTTCAACACGTACTACGCAGGCGCCCAGGGCGGCAACCAGGACTACGCGGCGCTCGACTCCACCGCGATCGTCCTTGACGGCAACGTCCAGGAGGCGCCGGAGACCCAGGGGGCGCTCACCAGCGGGCAGTTCACCATCAGCGGCCCGCAGCCCAACGGCTTCACCGAGACCCAGGCGAACCAGCTGGTCAACATCCTCAAGTACGGGCAGCTGCCGCTGAACTTCACGGTGGCGACGGTCCAGTCGATCTCGCCCCAGCTGGGTCACAGCTCGCTCGACGCCGGCCTGCTGGCCGGCCTGCTCGGCCTGCTGCTGGTGATCATCTACCTCTTCTACTACTACCGCGGCCTGGGCGCGGTCGCGGTGTCCAGCCTGCTGATCGCGTCGCTGCTGTCGTACCTGTCGGTTGTCCTGCTCAGCCGGTACCAGAACTTCACCATGTCGCTGTCCGCCATCGCGGGCCTGGTGGTGGCGATCGGAATCACCGCCGACTCGTTCATCGTCTACTTTGAACGGCTCCGTGACGAGGTGCGGGACGGCAAGACGCTGCGGCCCGCGGTCGAGGCCGGCTGGAAGCGGGCCAGGCGCACCATCCTGGTCTCCGACACGGTGTCCTTCCTGGCCGCCATCCTGCTCTACCATTTCGCCGTCAGCGACGTCCAGGGCTTCGCCTACACCCTCGGCCTGACCACGCTGATCGACGTGATCGTGGTGTTCCTGTTCACCAAGCCGACGGTGACCCTGCTGGCCGGGACCAAGTTCTTCTCCAGCGGGAACAAGTGGTCCGGGCTTGATCCGGAGCGGCTTGGCGCCAAGGCGCGATGGCGTTCCTCCACCCGGCGCACCGTCCGCAGCCAGCGCACCACCGGAACGCGGTCCGGCTCGTCGACCTCAAGGGAGGCATGATGGCAGGCGGCGGGATCGCCGGGCGGCTGTACCGGGGCGATGTCTCGGTCAACTTCGTCGGCCGTCAGCGGCTGTGGTACACGATCTCCGGCGTCTTCCTGCTCATCTGCGTGGTCGCGCTGCTCACCCGCGGGCTGAACTTCTCGCTTGAGTTCAGCGGCGGTTCGAGCTTCACCTTCCCGGCCACCTCGTCGACCAGCCAGAACGCGATCGCCCGGGTGGTGACGGCGGCGGGCGGCGGCGACGCCAGCGTCCAGTACACCGCCTCGTCGCTGGCCAGCCACTGGACGGTGCAGACCGGCGCGCTGTCGGCGAGCGTCACCCAGGCGGTGGCCAGCGCGCTCGGGAGCCACTTCGGCCTGCAGCCCACCAGCATCTCGGTCCAGCTGGTCGGGCCGACCTGGGGCAGCCAGATCACCAGCAAGGCGACCGAGGCGCTGATCATCTTCCTCATCGTGATCGTCATCTACCTGTCGATCGCGTTCGAGTGGCGGATGGCGGTAGCCGCGTTCGTCGCGCTGATGCACGACATCCTGATCACCATCGGCGTCTACGCGCTGACCGGTTTCTCGGTCAGCCCGACGTCGGTCATCGGCCTGCTGACGATCCTCGGCTACTCGCTGTACGACACGGTGGTGGTCTTCGACAAGGTGCGGGAGAATACCGCCGGCCTGCTCACCAGCCAGCGGTCCACCTACAGCGACGCGGCCAACCTGGCGCTCAACCAGACCCTGGTCCGGTCGATCAACACGTCGCTGACGGCGCTGCTGCCGGTCGCCTCGATCCTGTTCGTCGGGGCCGGCCTGCTCGGCGCGGGCACGCTCAAGGACCTGGCGCTGGTGCTGTTCGTCGGCATGCTGTCCGGCACCTACTCCTCGATCTTCATCGCCACCCCGGTGCTGGCCGACCTGAAGGAACGCGACCCCAGGTACCGGGAGCTGGCCGCCCGGGTCGGCCGCCGTCAGGCCGGCGGCCGGGCGGCGCAGCGCGCCACCGGGACCACCGGCGCCACCGGGGCCGCATCGGCCGTCGCGCTCCCCGTTGACAGCGGTGACAGCGGTGACAGCGGTGACACCGTGGGCGCCGCGGCGGCCGGTCTCGAGCCCGCTGACACCGCGCCAGTCGGCCAGGACGAGGCAGCCGAGGACGAGGCGGCCGAGCAGGACGACGACGGCGTCGCGGTGCCCGCGGCCGCGTCCCGCTCGGCTGACCCGCGGCCCGGCGGCGCCAGCGCGCCCCGGCCAGTCAGCCGGCAGCAGCGCATCACCGGCGGCGGGCAGCGTCGCCCCGGCGCCAAGAAGAAGAGGCGGTAGCAGGCCCCGTGTCGGACATCGAGTCGCTCGTCACCGCGCACGTCCGCGACGTACCCGACTACCCCCAGCCCGGCGTGCTGTTCAAGGACATCACCCCGCTGCTGGGCGACGCTGACGCGTTCGGTGGCGTGATCGAGGCGCTCGCCGCGGTCTACGGCCCGGTTGACAAGGTTGTCGGCATCGAGGCGCGCGGCTTCATCCTGGCCGCCCCGGTCGCCTACGAGATCCGGGCCGGCTTCGTCCCGGTGCGCAAGAAGGGCAAGCTGCCGTCGGCTGCCTTCGCCCAGGAGTACGACCTGGAGTACGGCAGCGCCGTCCTTGAGGTGCACCAGGACGCGTTCAGCCCCGGTGACCGGGTGCTGATCGTGGACGACGTGCTGGCTACCGGCGGCACCGCCCGCGCCACCGCGTCGCTCGTCGCCCGGACGGGCGCGCAGGTGGTCGGCGTCGCCGTGCTGATGGAGCTTTCGTTCCTCAAGGGCCGGGAGAACATCCCCGGTCTCGAGGTCCGCTCGCTGCTCGTCGTCTGAAACCGGCCGGAAACGTTCCTGAATCTGCGGAATGCCGGGAGTCTACCCGCGAGTTAACAACCGTAAGTAGACTGGTGACCTGGCAGATGCGAGGAGCGCTTGTGGCCGGTGAGGTAATCACGACCGCCACGGCCGGCGCCGAAGGGGCTGCCCGGATCGGGGACGTGGCGGATTCCGCCCAGCATGACGGGCCTGGCCGCGACGAGACCGACCAGGTGACGGCGACCGGGCCGCGGCCTGGCGCGCCCGGGAACCTGGGCGTCGAGCCGTTTACCGACAGTGCGCGATCCACCGCTGCCTCCCGCGTACCCGCAGGCGCGTCCGATGAACCGGCGAGCGCAACGGACGCGCGCCCTGGCCCCGCTCGCCAGACCCGTCAGGAGCCTGCGCCCGCGGCGCAGCCAGTCCCGGCCGGCGCGGGGGTCCGCCGCCGCCTGGCCAGGCTCGGAGCACAGCGGGGGCCCGGTGTGAACCCAGTCCTTGAACCGCTGGTCAAGACCATCCGCGCGCACCACCCGAAGGCGGACGTGCGGACGGTGGAGCGGGCCTACGAGGTCGCCGCCCACGCGCACAAGGACCAGAAGCGCAAGTCGGGCGACCCGTACATCACCCACCCGCTCGCGGTCGCCACCATCCTGGCCGAGCTGGGCATGAACACCGAGACGATCTGCGCCGCGCTGCTGCACGACACCGTCGAGGACACCTCCTACACCCTCAACGAGCTGCGCAGCGAGTTCGGCGAGGACGTCGCCGCGCTGGTCGACGGCGTCACCAAGCTGGACAAGGTCAAGTACGGCGCCTCGGCCGAGGCGGAGACGGTCCGCAAGATGGTGGTCGCGATGTCCCGGGACATCCGCG
>Ga0265338_10011651_pt1 | contig 10128 bp, 9 predicted proteins | sample 42126metaG_FD_193579 | JGI IMG/M metagenome (GOLD analysis project Ga0265338, IMG submission 193579) | Rhizosphere microbial communities from Carex aquatilis grown in University of Washington, Seatle, WA, United States - 4-21-26 metaG | ecosystem: Host-associated > Plants > Roots > Rhizosphere >... | reverse complement strand
GCTCGGCTTCCCGGGCCTGCCCGCGACCTATGCCGACAAGATCGACGAATACCGCAACAAGAAATACGTCGCCGAACCGCAGTCCATCGCGGACTTCAGCTGAGGGGGATGCACCGATGGTCACGAAACTGAAGGAAGTCGACGTCGTCGTCATCGGCCAGGGGCTGACCGGCGTGATGATGGCCAAAGAACTCACCATGGCGGGCTTGACCGTCGTGGGACTCGAACGCGGGCCGGACCGCCGCCCGGAGGAAGAAGTCGTCCTGCCGCGCATCCGCGACGAGCTGAAGTACAACGCGCGCAAAGAACTGATGATCGACAACGCGGTCGATACCGTCACTTTCCGTAACAATACGGACCAGGCGGCGCTGCCCATCCGGCGCTGGGGCGCATTCCTTCCCGGCGAGGGCGTCGGCGGCACCACCAATCATTGGGGCGGTTTGCATTGGCGCTTCCTGCCTGCCGATTTCCGCATCCGCAGCGAGATCACGCAGAAATACGGCGCCAGCGCCATTCCCGGCGACATGACGATCGCCGACTGGCCCGTCACCTATGACGAGCTCGAACCCTATTTCGACAAGTTCGACAAATTGTGCGGCGTGTCGGGCAAGGCAGGAAACCTCAAAGGTCAGAAGATCGAAGGCGGCAATGTCTTCGAGGGCCCGCGCCAAAACGAATATCCCAATGCGCCGATCAAGACCTCGGCCGGGGGCATGATGTTCGCGGAAGCTGCGAAGAGCGTGGGCTACCACCCCTTCCCCACCCCATTCTCAGCACCCTCCAAGCCCTACACCAACATCTACGGCGTGACGCTCGGCCAATGCGAATATTGCGGCTTCTGCGGGCGCAATTCCTGCGAAGCGAACGCCAAGGCGACATCGGCCACCAACGTCATGCCGGTCTTGCGCCGCGATCCCAAATATACACTCAGGGTTCGCGCCTTCGTGTCGAAGATCAATTACGACAAGCAGGCCAAGAAGGTCACGGGCGTCAGCTACATCGACATGAAGACCGGTGAGGAATACGAGCAGCCGGCCGGCATGGTGATCCTTTCGGCCTTCGTCATGGGCAACACCCATATGATGCTCTATTCGGGCATCGGCGAACCCTATGACCCCAAGACGGGCAAGGGCCTCGTCGGCAAGAATTATTGCTACCAGTTCGAAGCCAACGGGACCGCGTTCTTCACCGACAAGGTGCTCAACCCGTTCATGGGCTCCCCCGGCGACCGCATCGCGTTCGACGATTTCAACGGAGAGAATTTCGACCATTCGGGCCTGGGCTTCTTCGGCGGAGGCTACATCGTCGGCGGGTCCGGCGCTTCGCCGCCGATTGCCGGACGGGCACTCCCCGAAGGCACGCCCAACTGGGGCGCGGAATGGAAGAAGGCGGCCGTGCAGTGGTACTACGGCGTGATGGACTTCAACACGCAAGGGTCGGTCTACGCCAACCGGGCGAACTATCTCGATCTCGATCCCACCTACAAGGATTCGATCGGACGTCCATTGCTGCGCATGACCTATAACGGCACCGACAACGACCATAAGATGTCGCGCTATCTGCTGTCGAAGCTGGAAGTCGCCATCAAGGCGATGAACCCGGCGCATTACGAACTGCGGCCGCGGCCGAAGAACTTCACCACCGTGCCTTATCAATCCACCCACAACACCGGCGGCACGATGATGGGGACGAACCCGGGCAACAGCGTCGTGAACCGCTACGGCCAGGTTTGGGAAGCGAGCAATCTGTTCATCACGGGCGCTTCCGTTTTCCCGCAGCAGCACGGCTACAATCCGACAGGGCCGGTCGGCGCGATTGCCTATTTGACGGCGGACAAGATCGTGAATGACTACATGAAGAACCCCGGTCCCTTGGTGCACGCATAAGATCGCGTCCAGCATCGAATCGATAAGAGCCAACGAGAGAGACAACATCATGCGGTTATCGCTTGCGGGCGCCGTCCTTGGCGCCCTCGTTTTGGGAAGTCCCGCCTTCGCGGCCGATGCCAATCACGGCAAGACGCTGTTCACGGCCTGCCAGGCCTGCCACACGGAAAAGCCCGATGCGCTGGGACCGAGCCTCAAAGGCGTGGTCGGGCGCAAATCCGGCGCGCTCGACGATTTCCGCTATTCCGCCGCCATGAAGCGCGCCAACCTCACCTGGGACGAAGGCAATCTGCGCGACTATCTGCGCGACCCTCAAAGCAAGGTGAAGGGCAACCGCATGCCGTTCTCGGGCTTTCCCAATGCCGGCGATGCCGACGATGTGGTCGCCTATCTCGTGACGCTGAAATAGGTCACGCCGGGTCCAGCGTCACGTTCAGCGCAATCGAGATGCGATTCCCTTCGCCGTGGAAGGGATGCACCCAGTGCTCGATCCATGACGGAAACGCCAGCATCATGCCCGGTTGGGGGCCGATGGTGATCGGCTGACCGCAGCGGAATCCCGGCATGCGCGCGAAGGTGGCGGCGGGTCGCGGATCGCGCAATTCGAGCCGTCCGTTCATCGGCGGGTCCGGCGACGGCATTCCAGTCGCGACATAGTAAACGATGGACCAGTGATTGCCGGGATGCATGTGCAGCGTGTTGTAATCGCCGGACCGATTGACGTTCGCCCAGCCATAGGCCTGATAGGTGGCGCGTTTGCCGGGCGGCCGCTGTTCCAGGATTGCCGGCAACCCCATCACCAATTGCACGCTCTGGTCCACCTCCGCGGCCAGTATCCCGATCGCCGGTTCGGGCCAATCCAGGAGATCGGGCATCGACTGCCAGCCGCCGATATTGCTGATGCGATTGGCTTCGCCTTTGGCGCGGCGGGCGAGAATGGCGCGCTCCAGCGGCTCGTTCAACGCGGCCGGATTTGCGACCATGCGCATCGAAATCGGCGTTCCGAACGCGACCGACAATTCCGGCGTGATCGGAACGTAGACCATCCGTTCAGGCCTTGGCGTCCGGCGGCAAGACTTGCGCGAAGATCGAGCGCGCTCCCGTCGTGCCCTGCACGACGTCGAGCGTCATCGAACCCACGCGTTCGAAGTCGATTTTGACTTTGTCGCCAGGCTTGATCGGCCCCACGCCCGCCGGCGTGCCGGTGGCGATGATGTCGCCGGGATAAAGCGTCATCACCGAGGACGCCATCTCGATCATGCCCGGAATGTCGAGGACCAGATCGCGCGTATTCGCATCCTGCCGGAGGTCGCCATTGACCCAGAGCCGCCCGCGCAACGAGTTTACAGCGTCGCCGATTTCGTCTTCGGTCACGATCCAGGGGCCTACCGGACAGAACGTGTCGAAACCCTTGCGCGTGACGCGCTCCTCCTTGCCCCGGATCACCGCATCGATCAGGCAGGAATAACCGAAAGCATAGTCGCGCCATTCCTCGCGCGGGATGTCGCGGCCTTCCTTGGCGATGATGACGGCAAGCTCGCATTCATGGTCGATGCGCCGGCCGGCATTGACGGGCAGCACGATCGGATCGGCGGGGCCCGAAAGGGCGGACGGCGGCTTGAAGAAGAAACCCTGATTGTTCGCCCGATAGGACGAGCCCATCTCGATCCCGTGTTCGTGATAATTGACGGGATAGGCGATCACCTTGTTCGGCCACGGCACAGGCGTCAGCAGTTTGACGCTCGAGAGCGGAATGCCGCTCCGAGAGGTTTCCGCCCGTTCCAATCTGCTGCGGTATTCCGGGAAATGGGCGATCAGCCGGAGCATCGCCACCGGCGGCCAGGCGCCTGACTGGGCGTCCACGATTTCGGTCACATCGACGATGGAATCGCCGCGGACGACGCCGATGCGGTCTTCGTTAAAGCGCGCGAGTTTCATGTCTCACCTTGGTTAGCTCAGCCTGCGCCGGGGTTGCGGAAGAGGTGGGCCCATTTCTTCGTGACGTGGTCTTTCAGCTCCGGGCTCGATTCCGCGACCAGCGGGAATTCGTCCTTCCATCCCCAGGGGCGGCAGGCATCGACCACCGCGCGATTGCTCTGATAGGGCGGCCCGCGCAGGATGGGGTCCAGCGGTGTGCTCCAAAGGTTGTGCACGATCTCGATGGATTGCGCCGGATCGCAGCGCGTCGACATCGCCCAGATGACATCGTGGATGTTGGAGGGATCGATGTCCTCGTCCACCACCACGACCCAGCGCCCGGCGTAAACGCCGGAGCGGCAATTGGCGGCGAGCATGCCGGCCTGCTTGGCGTGGCCGGCATACATCTGCCGAATCGAGACGACGTTGAACAGCCGTCCGGCGCCGGCCTCGTGGTTCCACACCCCCTGAACGCCCGGAAGCCCCGCCTTCTCGATCTCGTCCCAGATCATGGCCGCTTTCACCACGGCGCGCGCCACCGTGAAATTGGAGGGCGGGCGGGACGGAATCGCGAGCGTGATGATCGGATCGTTGCGATGATAGACGCGCCTGATCTTGATGGTCGGCTGTTCGCTGGCATCGCTCGCGTAATAGCCCATGAACTCGCCGAAGGGGCCTTCCATCTTCAGCCGGTCGCCATACATCTCGCCCTCGAGCACGAGTTCGGCGCCCGCGGGCATCGGCAGCTTGTGTAATTCGCTCAGCACGACTTCGACGGCGCGCCCGCGCTGGCCGCCGGCGTAGTCGAGTTCGGAAACCCCGAGCGGCAATTCGGCGTTGCTGCACAGGAACAGGATCGGGTCCTGGCCGCAGCAGATGAGCACCGGGCACGGCAATCCGCGCTTGAAGTATTTTTCCCGGATCAGCCGGCCATGCTTGCCCGGCGAAATCCAGATGCCGGCTTCGTCCTTCGCATGCGCCACGATGCGGTAGGTGCCCGCATTGATCCAATCGCTGTCGGGGTCGCGCATCACGACCACATCTTCGGTCCCGATATAGCGGCCGCCGTCGCGTTCATGGATAAAGGGTATCGGGAATTTGAAGAGGTCGACGTCGCCGTCGCGCTGAATGTTCTCCAGGATCGGGCCGGTGGACACCACCTTGTGCGGAATCAATTCGGGGCCTTTGCCGAGGCGGGCCCTGTAGCTCTTGACGATGTCGATCTTCTTTTCCGGCGTGGGAAGGCCATAGACATGCGCAAGCCGGCGAAACGAATTGGCGGCACCCGACAGAAGGCGATAACCGGCCGGGTAGCCCTTGATCTTGTCGAACAGAAGCGCGGGTTCCTCGCCCGGAAAGCGCATGGTCAGCGTTTCGGCGAGCGCGCTGATTTCGAGATGCGGATCGGCGCCTTCGATGGTCTTCAACTCGCGCATCGCCTCGAAATCGCGCACCAGGTCGCGCAGATCCTCGTGCGTAACGCGGTGCTGCGAGGGCGCAGCGGCGGAACCGCGCACAGTATCGTTCATGGCGTGACCTCCTGGATGGAGGCGAATTGGGTGCGCACGCGGCCCATGCCCACAGCCGCAGCCGATGCGATCAACGCCGGAATGACCGCAAGAATGAAGATATGGCCCTTGAAGAGATCGCTCTCGAAAAGAATGCCGGCAAGTCCGGGTCCAACGATCGAACCGATACGGCCGATGCCGGTGGCCCAGCCCACACCGGTCGAGCGGATTTCCGTGGGATAGGAGATGGCCGACACCACATTGGCGACCGTCTGACCGCCCAGAATCCCGAAGCCCGTGAGAAAGACCACCAGCATCATCAGCGGCTGATTGGCGCCTACGAGCCCGATGCAGGCGACCGCAAGCGCGCCAAAGAAATAGGCGAGCGCCAGCGCAACGTTGGCGCCGATTTTGTCCGCGAGCCAGCCCCATACCGTGCCGGTCAGGCCGCCGAACTGCAGCACCGCGCCGACCAGGATTGCGGTCGAAAGCGGAAATCCAAGCTCGCGCATTTCCGTCGGAAGCCAATTGGCGAGGAGGAAAATGTCGAACAGGCTCATGAAGGAGATGATCCAGAGCAGGATCGTGCGCTTGGCCCGTCCTTCGCGGTAGAGCGCGACGACGGAAGCGGCCGAGGTCACGGTCTCGTCGGTGACGAAGCGCGTCACCGGACCCAATTTGAGCGCCGGATCGAGCTGCTGCATCAAGCGTGCGATTTTCCCTGCCGGCGCCCCGCGCAGCACCAGAAATCGCACCGATTCCGGCAGCGCCGCATAGAGCACCGGCGCATAAAGGAGCGGCAGAAGCCCGCCCACCAGGAACACCGATTGCCAGCCCATCGAGGGCCCGAGCGCACGGGCGGACAACCCCGCCACAATCGAGCCCATGATGAAGCCCGTGAACATCAACGCGACCATCAGCGCGCGGCGGCGATGGGGCGAATATTCCGATGTCAGCGCAATCGTGTTCGGAAGCGCGCCACCGATTGCGAGGCCGGTCAGAAAACGCAAGCCGTCGAGCACGAACACCGACGGGCTTGCGGCCGTCAGCAGGCTGAAAAGACCGAGGGCCTGAACCGAAGCAAGCAGCAGCGGACGGCGGCCGACTTTATCGGCCAGGGGCGCGACGAAGATGGCGCCCAGCAGCAATCCGAACAGACCGAGCGCGAAGAACAGGCCCAGCTCCTTGGGGCTCATGTGAAAGGCCTGGGAGAGATCGGGGGCGATGTAGCCCACCGACTGCGTGTTGAAACCTTCCATGAAGGTCACAAAACCGCAGAGCACGGCGATCCGCTGCTGGAAACTCCCTAGCTTTCGCCGGTCGATGATCTCGGTGATGTTGATGGCTCGTTCGGCCATGGCCCCTCCATTCCACGCGTCCTGCTTATATTTCACAAACTTAGGGCACGGAAGGCGCGCCCGCCGCGTTGGGTTAGGTTAACCCGGTGACGAGGAGACTCCCATGAAGGTCAGGGACGTAATGCATTGCGGCGTCGAATGGGTGGACCCGGAGACCCCGATTGGTGAAATCGCCCGCAAGATGCGGGATGAGGATGTCGGCTCGATCCCGGTGGGCGAGAACGACCGGCTGGTCGGCATGGTCACGGATCGCGATATCGTGTGCCGGGGGCTTGCGGGGACCGCAGATTGCAGCGACCTGACGGCGCGCGACGTGATGTCCAAGCCGATCGTCTATTGCCGCGCCGATGAAGACGTAGACGATGCGCTCCGGATCATGGAGCGGAACAGAATTCGCCGGCTGCCGGTGATCGACGAGAACAAGCGGATGTGCGGCATCCTGTCGATCGGCGACATTTTGGAAAAGGCGGGAGGCGAGCTTACGGGCCAGGTGATGCGGTCCGTCTCGGCCCACCACCCATCTTGACCGGTTTTATGCGTCCGGGCGTCTGACGCGCCTGGACATCCTCAGGCCGTGCGCTTTTCCAGTTCGCCGGTTTCGACGACGATCGGCGCGGGCGGTACGCCCAAGGATGCGCCCGTGAGCGCGCCGTAAAGACCGGCATAGGCTTCCGCCGAACGCTCCCAGGAGAAATCCTCGCGCATGGCGGTGGCCTGCAGACGGCGCCACGAGATGGGCTGGCGATAGAGCGAAAGGGCCCGCCGGATGCACGCGGTCAGTTCCGCGGCGGACGGTTGTTCGAACGAGAACCCGGTTGCCGTGCCCTGACGGATCGCCTCGGGCGAAGCGTCGACCACGGTGTCGGCCATCCCGCCGCTCCGGCGCACCAGCGGGATGGTGCCGTAGCGCATGGCATAGATGGGTACCAGGCCGCAGGGCTCGAAACGGGCCGGATGCAGCAGCATGTCCGCGCCCGCCAGCACGCGATGGCCGAGCGGCTCCTGATAGCCGATCTCCACGGCTATGCGCCCGGGATAGCGCGCGGCGAGCTTTCGGAATTCCGTCTGGTAGCCGTTTTCGCCTTCGGCAACGAGCACGAATTGCAGGCCCTCTTCAATGAGCGCAGGGAGCACCTCCAGCACGACGTCCGGCATCTTCTGATGTACGAGCCGGCTCATGAACGCCAGCAGCGGCGTCGTGGGCTCGAGGTCGAGCTTCAGCTCCGTCTTTATTGCGCGCTTGCAGTCGGCTTTGGCAGCAAAAGAGCGGGCGGAATAATTGCACGCGAGATGGGGATCGGTGCTGGGGTCCCAGACGCGGTAATCGATGCCGTTCAAGATGCCCGTGAGCTGGCCCGCCCGCTCGCGCAAGAGACCGTCGAGGCCGCAGCCATATTCGGGCGTGAGAATCTCGTTCGCATAGGTCGGGCTCACGGTCGTAACCGCATCCGCATTGCGGATACCCGCCTTCAGGAACGAGACGCGGCCATAGAACTCCATCGCCGCATGCGCTTCCGGCGGTAAATCCACCCTGGCCACTTCATCGGCGGCGAACACGCCCTGATAGGCGAGATTGTGGATGGTGAACAAGGTCGCGGGCCGCGGGCGCGCGCCTCCTTTGCCAAGCAGCAGAGGAAGAAGACCCGCGTGCCAATCGTTGCAGTGGATGACATCGGGACGCCAGGTTGCGCCCGGCTCATCGGCAATGCCGGCTGCGACCAGATTGAGAAGCGCAAAGCGCATGGCATTGTCGGGCCAATCCACGCCGTCTTCGTTCTGATAAAGGCCGCCCGCGCGGTCGTAGAGCGCAGGACAATCGACCAGCCACACCGGTACGTCCGTGTACGGCAGATGCGTTTCGATGAGCCGCACCTCGCCGCAACCGAGCGGATCGCCGAGCCGCACGATTTCCCGTGGATTGCGGGCCCGCTCCAAGGCTTGCCTGTAGCCGGGCACGAGCAATCTTATATCGATGTCGAGTTCTCTCAGTGCGACAGGAAGCGATGAGGATACATCGGCAAGGCCTCCGGTCTTCGCGTAGGGAAAGACTTCGGAGGTAACGTAAAGAACTCGCATCTGCACCTGCTCCGTCCCGAGCATCCGCCGGCCCAGGACCATTTTCTTCTTTTAACCTTCACACTTCGCGCCGGAGCGCGCGTGAGGCCGCTATCCAAATCTCAAATACTCACACTGCCGCTTTGCGAGGGGCCACCGGCACACGGAGCAATCGTCCGAAGGGCGAAGCCCTTTCACTCCAACGGAGGATCAACGCGTGAGCGGATGATTCGGTTCGGCGATTCGGGGAATAAGTTTCAATAAACGTGCCATGTTTCATGCAGCCGCAAGGTCAGACCCGTGTGCCCGCACAAGTACCTGCAGCGATTGAATTATATCGGTGTCGATAGGGTTAGAGGGGACGTTGCGGAGATGCCGCCCTTCCGGCGCTCATCCCCTTTTCCGGCTCAAAATTGAGCAGCCTGCGCGGAAATTAGCCGTGCTCGTGCTTGGCGTCACGCAGCATGGCTTCGCGCAAGGCTTGTCTCTGGCGGCGGTACCATTCACGTTCATAGGCCTTGGCGGACAGGCCACCGTGCTCCAGGGCCCCACGCTCCGGCTGTTCGCCATGGGCAATCATCGGCGCGCGCCGCCACAGGCGCAATAAATTCAGGAGCTTTTCCATCTCTAGCCTTCCTCGATGCGGCAAGGCGATGACATAACCTACGATACTTGACGCCCGCTGGAGCGCATCTGAAATTTTCGAGAGATTGATACAACCAAGCTTTTACGGAATTACGGCGCTGAAAGCCAAGATCAAGGAATAAATGGACAATCTCTCGTCATTGTCCGGACAGGATATTGCGCTCGGAGCCGTCCCGACCGGAAGCGGCACCAATTTCGCGCTGTTTTCGGCCCATGCGGACGGCGTGGACGTTTGCCTGTTCGATGAGGAGAATCGCGAGACTGCGCGGTTTGGCCTGACCCGAAACGGCGATATCTGGCGCGCTTTCGTGCCGGATGTGGGCGTTGGGCAGCGTTACGGCTATCGCGTTTATGGCCCTTACGATCCGGCAAAAGGCCACCGCTTCAATCCGCACAAACTTCTGATCGATCCCTATGCGAAAGCGCTGGACCGCAGCTTCGTGCTCGCGGCAAGCCATTTCGGCTATCGCTTCGGCGAAGGGGACGAGGGGCCCGGCTTCGATACACAGGACAGCGCGCCCCATACGCCCAAGGGCATCGTGCTGGCCGCAGAGCACGAAAATTCCAACCAGCTTCGCATTCCGTGGCGCGACAGCCTGATTTACGAGCTGCATGTGCGCGGGTTCACGATAGCGCGCGAAGACATCGCGCAGGAATTGCGGGGCACGCTTTCAGGGCTTGGCGCGCCGCCGGTGATCGCGCATCTGAAGGCGCTCGGCGTCACCGCGGTTGAGCTTCTCCCCATCCATCCGATTGCCG
>Ga0265338_10011650_pt1 | contig 10128 bp, 6 predicted proteins | sample 42126metaG_FD_193579 | JGI IMG/M metagenome (GOLD analysis project Ga0265338, IMG submission 193579) | Rhizosphere microbial communities from Carex aquatilis grown in University of Washington, Seatle, WA, United States - 4-21-26 metaG | ecosystem: Host-associated > Plants > Roots > Rhizosphere >... | reverse complement strand
GAAATCGGTGTCGATCTATTCCGAGGCGGACGCGACCCTTGCCCATGTCGGCGAAGCCGACCAAGCTTACCCGGTCGGCGGCCCGCGGGCCCAGGACAGCTATTTGCGTGTCGACCGTTTGCTCTCGGTGGCCGCTGAGAGTGGTGCCGGCGCCGTGCACCCCGGCTACGGCTTCCTCTCGGAAAATGCCGCTTTCGCCGAAGCGGTCGGCGCCGCCGGACTTGTTTTCATCGGGCCGGACCCGCAGACCATCCGCGACATGGGCGACAAGCAGCGCGCGCGCGACATCGCCAGCCGCGCCGGCGTTCCCGTAGTACCGGGCAGCCGTCGTTTCGAGCTCGATGAGCTCGACGGACTGGAGCAGGCGGCGGAGACGGTCGGTTATCCGCTGCTGGTGAAGGCCTCGGCCGGCGGCGGCGGCATCGGCATGCGCCGGGTCGATCGTCCGGAGCAACTGCGCGAACTCGCCGTCGCGACCCAGTCGATGGCGGCGAAGGCCTTCGGCGACGGCGCCGTCTTCCTCGAACGATTCATCGCCAAGGCGCGCCACGTCGAGATGCAGGTGTTCGGCTTCGGCGACGGCACCGCCATCCATCTTTATGAGCGCGATTGTTCGTTGCAGCGGCGCTATCAGAAAGTCATTGAGGAAAGCCCGGCGCCGCGGCTGCCGGCCAGGGTGCGCGACCGCATGGCAGCCGACGCGGTCTCGCTCTGCCAGGCGACGCGTTACCGCGGTGCGGGCACCGTGGAATTCGTGGTCGATGCCGGCACTTTCGAGTACTACTTCCTGGAAATGAACACGCGTATTCAGGTCGAACACCCGGTCACGGAAATGTTGACCGGCCGCGATCTCGTGGCGATGCAAATTGAGCTCGCGCGCGGCAGCTTAAGCCCGATTGCGCAGGCGGCGATCGAGCCGACCGGGCACGCCATCGAGGCGCGCATCTACGCGGAAAATCCGGCGAAGAATTTCATGCCGTTCCCCGGCAAGCTCGAACGCTTCCGGTTGCCGAGCGCAGAAGGACTACGCGTCGATGCCGGGTATCGCGAAGGCGACACGGTCACGCCGTTCTACGATCCGATGATCGCCAAGGTGATCGCACAGGCGCCGACCCGCGATCAGGCGCGCGACAAGCTCGCGCAGGCGCTGCGGGCCTTCGAGATCGAGGGCATTCGCAACAACCGCGATTTCCTGGTCGCCTGCCTGCAGGATGAGGTCTTCGCTGCCGGCGATGTCTCGACCGGGTTCATTGATCAGCGTCTCGACGGTCTGTTAGCGTCGGCTGCGTGACGATAGAGGAGGGGTGATGGTCGTTACCAGAGTCGGCCATATCCAGACGGCGAACAAGGAGATCCTCGCCGGACTGCGCGAGCTCGGCTTTACCGATTACGAGGCCCGCATTTACGTGCAGCTTCTGAAGTCGAGCCCGGCGACTGCCTACGAGGTGGCGAAGGCCGCCGGCGTTCCTCGTGCGAATACGTATGCGGCGCTGGAGGCGTTAGCGCAGCGCGGCGCCGTGCTACCCGTCAATGAGGAGCCGCTGCGCTACGTTGCCGCCCCGCCGAAGGCCCTGTTCGAGGCGATTTCGCGGCAAACCAGTTCGCTTTGCAACGATCTGTCGGGAAGGCTGGCGGCGCTGACGCCGACCGAGCCGGATTATCATGTCTGGATGACGCATGGCGACATGGCGGTGCAGGACAAGATCGAGTCGATGATCGCCGAGAGCAGCCACGCTATCTGGATCAAGGCGGCCGATGACGTCATCCGCCGGCACAAGGCGTCTCTGCGAAAGGCGGCCGAACGCGGCGTGGCATTGATCGTGGTCTTGTTCGGCAAGGACGCCGACGAGTTCCGCTTCAACGATCAATGCCGCATCTACGTGCACGAAAGCGACGGGACACGCATGGGCACGGCGGACAATCTATTCACCATCGCGGTCGACCACGAGAAGATGCTGACCGCCAACATGGAAGGCGAGGTTCTCGCCGCGCATACGAGCTGCCCGCCAGTGGTGACGATGGCGCAGTCGCTCATCCGCCACGACCTCTACATCGCGGAAATCTTCGCCAAGTTCGGCAAAGAGATCGACGATGCCTTCGGCCCTTATCTGCGCGACATCCGCATGTCGTGCTTCACGCCGGAGCAAGTCGCTTCGTTCAAGACGCGGACAGGCCTGAAGTAAAGCCGCTCACTTCTCCTGCGCCGCGAAGCGCCTCTCGATGTGCCCGACGACCGCCAGCGCCTTGGCCATCTGCGGGATTTCGTCGAACACGGGTACGCCGACCGCCGACGCCTTGGCGCGGTAGCCGCGCTTCTTCTCGTCGAGCTCCGGCGATCCGTCGCTGCGCAGCGCGAGCACAAAGTGCCCGACACCGCCCCATTTCTTCTGGGTCTGCTCGATCACGGCAAGCAGGTTGTCGAGTGGGTCGACCGCGCCGCGCCCGACGAAGGCCGCAAGGTTGAGATGCATGGCCACCGCATCGGGCTTGGCGGACTCGTAGACGATGTCGAGGATTTCACCGGCGATCCAGCCGTCTTTCTCCTGCAGCGTCCGAACCGGAGTATCGATCGGATTGACCGCGCTGCTGCCGGGCGGCAGCTTCAGCGCGTCCAGGCGCTCACGCGTGACCGCGTCAAACGGCATTACGCTGAGTCCGGCATCGGCGAAGGCGTCGCTGCCGAGCACGCTCGAGCCCCCGCCGTTGCCGAAGAGCGTGACCGCATGCGTCGGCTTGTCGGGGCGCGGCGTCAGATACTGCAGCGCCAGCAGCGCATCGAGAAACTCGTCGACGGTCGGCACCGTCGCGACCGGGAGCTGGTGCGGCAGAGCCTCCCAGGCGCGCTCGTCGCCGGCCAGCGCGCCGGTATGCGAGGCAGCCGCGAGCCGCCCCTGGCTGGAGCGGCCGCCTTTGAGGATGACGATTGGCTTGGTGGCCTTCGGCGAGCGCAGCAGATCGAAGAAGGCGCGGCCGCTCTTGATGTCCTCGAGGTAAAGACCGATCACCTTCGTCTGCGGATCTTCGAGGTAATATTCGACGAGCTCATGCGGCGCGACGTCGGCGCTGTTGCCGATGGTCACGAGGCCGCTGTAGCGCAGGCCGCGCCATTCGCCCCGCTTGATGATATCCGTGGAAAGACCGCCGGATTGCGCGATGATCCCGACAGTGCCCACTTCTTTCGGGGCGTTCTGCGGAAAGGTGAGGCCACCGCGCGGTGAATAGGCGCCAAGTGTGTTCGGCCCGAGCACGCGCACCGATGCGGCGCGCGCCTTCTCGATCAGCTTGCGCTCGAGCGCCTCGCCGCCGGCGACCTCGGCAAAGCCGGACGAGATCACCTGCGCGATGCGGCAACGACCGTTGGCGACGCCGACGGCGTCGGGGATGCGCTCGGCGCCGATGGCGACGTAGGCATAGTCCACGGGCTGCGGTGTTTCGCCAAGGCCGCGATAGGCCTTCAGCCCCTCGATCTCGGGCGCGCTCGGATGAATCGGATAGATATCGCCCTTATATCCGAAGCTCTTCATGCGCCGGATGAAAGTGTTCGCGATGGCGACGTCCTTGGTCGACGCGCCGAGGACGGCGACGGTTTTCGGCTCGAACAGGGGCTTGAACGTCTCCAGAGCCGACAGCCGTGAGGGCGGAGCCTTTGCGGCGGTTGCCACCGGCGCATCCGCGAGCACGAAACGCGCATCGGCGGCCACCGCGCCGGCTTCAGACACGATGATGGGATTGAGATCGATCTCGGCGACGCGATCCATGATCTGCATCATCATGCCGTCCGGACCGGCGACCTTCATGACGATGTCGATCAGCGCCTGCTTGTCGACGGCGGCCTGACCGCGCACGCCGTCGAGAAGAGCGGCGCTCTTGAGCTCCGCCAGCATCTCCTGCGCTTCGGTGCGCGTGATCGGACAGATGCGGAAGGCGACGTCCTTGAGCACCTCGATGAAGATGCCGCCGAGGCCGACCATGACCATAGGGCCGAATTTTGGATCAACGATCCCGCCGATGACGATTTCGCGGCCCGCCGGAATCATCTCTTCGACCAGCCAACCGTCGACGGGCTTGCCGGCGATGCCCGGCTTCTTCGCCATCTGCGCAATGGCCGCGGCCACGCCGGCCGCATCCGCGACGTTCAGTGTCACGCCGCCAGCGTCCGACTTGTGCAGGATCTCGCGTGAAACGACCTTGACGGCGAAGGGCGGCCGCAAGCCGCCGAGGCCAGTCGCGGCCGCGTTCGCATCGGCGACGACCGCCGATCGCGGCACGCGGATGCCGAACGATTCAAGCAAGGTCTTGCCGGACGCTTCATCGAGCGCGTTACGGCCCGCGGCCCGCGCCTGGGCAATGATGTCGTCAGTCATTGAAGGGTCTCAGTAGCTGGTGGGCCAGGTGCGCATCAGATGTTGTCCCAGCCCGCCGGAGCGGCGGCGGCGGTGGACCTCGAACATCCGGATCATGAAGGAGCGCGTCTCCTGCGGCTTGATGACGTCGTGCGCGGAGAAGATGCGGGCCATGTCCCAGATCTCGAGATCCTTCTGGATGTGGGCGAGGGCGTCCTCGAACCCTTCCTGGACCGCGGACAGGTTGTGCACGATATTGGTTGCGAACACCGGATCCATGAAGCTGACTTCCGCCATCGGCCAGGCGACAAGCGTGTCGTTGTGCGCGCCGCCGCCCATGGCGACGTAAGCGCGGCCGTAGGCCTTACGCGCAATCAGCGTGATTTGCGGCACGGTGGTGAGGCAGGTCGCGTTCATGAAATTCATGATGTGGCCGGGCGCGCCGCGCCGTTCGGCCTCAAGGCCGACGACGAAGCCAGGCGTGTCCATGATGCGTACCAGCGGGATGTTGAAGCTGTCGCACAGCACGGTGAAGTCGACACATTTGCGGCAGGCGTCCGCCGAGAGCGCGCCGCCGCCGACCGCCGGGTTGTTGGCGATGACGCCGACCGATTGTCCGTTGAGGCGCGCCAGCCCGACGACCACCGGCTTGCCGAACCGGGACTTGAGCTCGAAGAAGCTGCCGCGATCGAAGATGATCTCGATGATCTTCTTCATGTTGTAAACCTGGGTGCGCTTCTCAGGCAGGATTTCGAGGATGCCCTCCTGGCCGTCGCCCGAGCCTTCCGTCACCGGCGCGGCGGGCGGCAGTTCGCCGTTGTGGCTCGGCAGGTATGACAGGAAGCGCCGCAGCGCCGCCATGGCCTCTTCGTCGGTGTCGACAAACTGGTCGATCAGGCCGGTCTGCTCGGCATGCAGGCGCCAGCCGCCGAGCTCCTCGAGATCGACCTTCTCGCCGATAGCCATCGAGACCAAGCGCGGGCTCGACACCGACATGATCGAGCCTTTTTTCATCACCGAGAAGTCGGAGCAGCAGCACAGCCATGCCGAGGAGCCGAACGAGGTGTCGAGTGCGGCGGCCGCCCACGGCGTGTCACGCATGCGGCGGAACTGGGTGATGTCGTTGCCGAGCAGGTTGCCCATGCCCTTGGAGCCCATGGCGTCGGGAAGGCGTGCGCCGGTGGACTCGCCGATATGAACGAAGGGCATGCCGCGTTCGGTGCAGACCTTGCGGATGTAGCCCATCTTCCGCGAGTTCGTGGCGCTGGTCGACGCGCCCTTGGTCGTGAAATCGTTCACCACCACGCCGGCGTCACGGCCGCCGATCTTGGCGAAGCCGGTGATCTTGCCGTCGCGCGGCGTATCGGCCGCGTCACTGTCGATCGTCGACGCGCCGAGCACGCCGAGCTCGATGAAAGATCCTTGATCGATCAGCGCATCGAGGCGCTCCTGAGCGTTGAGCTGATTGTGCTTCTTGCGTTTGGCCAGCTTATCGGGGCCACCCATGCCCCGCGCCGCCTCCTTGCGCTTGTCCAACTCCGCCATCAGCGCGTCATGCGGCATACGAAATCTCCTTCACGCGTCCACCTTCGAAATGGAAATCGAGCCGCGCCGTGGTGAAGCGCTCGACGGCCGCGCGATCGAGTTTCGGCCGGTAACCCGCCGGCATCTTCAGGCTGCCATCGGCGAAGGTCAGGTGCGGATCGAGCAGGCGGTCCTTCGGCTTGAGGAAGCCATTGAATTCGCCGGCGTTGCGGATCGTCGAACGCGCAACGCAGCCTTCGAGCCAGCTCTGCACGTCACTGCCGAGGCCGTCGCCGAGCACGGGCTCCATGCCGCGCTCGCGCACGCGCATCAGCCCGTCGCGCAAGCGGTCGAGGCTGCCGAAGCGTTTCAGCTTGAGCTTGCAGAAGCGGACGTTCTCGATGCCGGCGGCGCGGTCGATATCGTCCAAGGTGCAGATTGGCTCGTCCAACATCAACGGAACCGTCGATGCGGCAGCGACGGCGGCGTTGGCGTCCCAATCGTCGGAATCGCAAGGCTGTTCGAACAGTTCGATTTGAGCCGGATCGAGCGCGGCGGCAAAGCTCATGCCTTGCTCGCGGTCGTAGGCGCGGTTGGCGTCGAGGCGCAAAGTCGCGCGCGTTCCGACGGCCTTCTGGATGACCCTGACGCGTGCGAGATCGGCGTCGATGTCCTTGCCGACCTTGACCTTGAAGGTGCGGAAGCCTTGCGCGAGCCAGTCTGCGATTTCCGCAGGGATGGCATCGAGATCGGTCGCGTTGACCGGTGTCAGAAGCGGCAGCGTCGTATCGGTGTCGACGCAGAGGAGCGGGTGGCTTTCGAGCACTTCGAGCGCGCAGGCGAGTGCGGTCGTAGCCACCTTGCTCTCCTCGAAATGCGCGAGCAGCTCAGCTTTTGCTACCGCCGGTTCGCGGCCGAGCATTTGCGGGATGTGCTTGCGCATGAAGGCCCAGCCGCCGTCGCGGGTTTCGGCGCTGGAGCCGGGCGAAATGTGACCGTCCGCGAATCCAGTGCGGCCGCTGTCGTCGGCGACCTCCACCAAGTACGGCTCGAATTCATCGAAGGTCCGGTAGGAGAGGCGGTAGGGCCGGATCAGCGGCAGCAATAGGCGGCGCAGCGATATGGTCGTCAGCCTCGGCATGCCTGATACCTCTCGGACCTTTCCCAGACAAAGGATGGGATGGGACGCCGGTTAGTGGTTGCGATAACTACTACGTCGTTCTAGGCTGTGCAACGGACTTGGGCGCGACGCGGCCGAAGGCCTGCAAAACGAAAGAAACCTCTCCGTGAGAGAGGGCACGAGGGAGGAGTCGATGAACGTCCGAGCGATAATTGTCGCGTTGATGGCCACTGCGTTTGCCGTTGCCCCGTTGGCGGCGCGCGCCGAATACCCCGATCATCCGATCCGCTACGTGTTGCACGTCTCGCCCGGCGGAGCCACCGACGTCATGGCGCGCAAGCTCGGCGCCGAATTGCAAAAGGTGCTCGGGCAGCCTTTTGTGATCGAGAACAGGCCGGGCGGTCGCAGCGCCGAGCAGATGGCGGAGCTCACACGCTCGGCGCCGGACGGGTACACGATCGGCGCCGTCACCAGCTCGCATCTGGCGGCGTTTGATACCACGCTGAAGCAATACAACGTCGGCAGCCTGACCTGGATCGCCAAACTGGTCTACGAGCCGTACGTCTTTGTCGTTCGCAAGGACAGCGGCATCACCGACATGCAGGGGCTCATCAACGCCATAAAGGCGCAGTCCGGCAAGGCCGTCATCGCGGGCTTCACGCGGGGCTCGGGCAGCCATATTGCTTGGGAAATGCTGATGCAGGCTGCGAAAATTCCGGACAGCAGCTTCAATTGGGTGCCCTACAATAGCGTGCGCGACGGCGTGATCGCCGTGCTCGGCGGGCACGGCATTGCAACGGTCGCTTATGTCGGCCTTGTCAAGGATCAAGTCGCGGCCGGCAACCTGCGCGTCATCGGCGTCATGGCCGACAAGCGCCTCGCCCAGCTGCCGGACGTCAAGACACTCAAGGAGCAGGGCATCGACGTGCCGACCGGCTGGACGCAATGGCGCGGCGTGGTCGGCCCGAAGAACATGCCGGACGCCGTCAAGAGCAAGCTGGCAGCCGCGATCGAGAAGGCGATGAACGACGACGAAATGAAGGCGTTCGTCCACAACGATTCGCTTGTTGCCGACGTCGAGGGTCCGGCCGATTTCACGAAGTTCGTGACGGACCAGGATAAGATTACAGTCGATTGGCTGAAACGGCTCGGCTTCATCAAATAAGCGAGAATCAAAGCCTCGTGCCGCAGCATCGGCCTGCCGAAGAGGATGGCGTGAACGGCCCGGGACATGCGGGCTTCGTCGTTCGCGCCGGCGTCGTCGAAACAGTCGTCGCCGTATCGCTGATCGCGGTGGCGGCGTGGCTGTGGTTCGGCTGCTACAGCTTCGATGAAGGCGGCCGCGGTCTGATGGGAGCCGCGGCCTTTCCGCGTGGCGTCGCAGTGCTTCTCGGCCTGTCGTCGCTGGTGCTGGGGGCGAAGGGCGTGCGTCAGATGGTGGGTCCGGGCACCGACCCGGTGACGGTCCGCCGCCCCAGCGCCGTGCTGCTGGCCGCGGTTCTCATCGTTCTCTATCCGCTGCTGCTGCCGCGCTTCGGCTTCTACCCGACGACAGGTGTGTGGCTGCTGGCGCTGCTGTGGTGCGCCGGGCAGCGAAACATCCTGTGGGCGCTGGTGACCGTGCTGGTCTACCTGGTCGTCGTCAAACTCGTCTTCCAGATGGCCATGGGTATTCCGCTTCCGTGAGTGACCTGATGTGGCACGGCTTCGTCCAAGCGTTTTCCGAAATGGCCTCGTGGCCCGTGGCGCGCGCCATGCTATTCGGAATCCTGGCCGGCTATTTCGTGGGAGCGACGCCGGGAAAATCGTCGAGCATCGGTATCGCACTGGCGCTGCCGTTCACGTTCAGCATGTCGCCGGTCGCCTCAGTGGTCATGCTCGTCACGCTCTACATGGCGAGCGAGTACGCCGGCGCCATCCCGGCCATATTGGTCAACACGCCGGGCATTCCGGCGGCGGCGGTGACCGCCATCGACGGCTATCCGATGCGCCTGCGCGGCGAGGCGGGAACGGCGTTGACGCTGTCCATCCTCAGCGCGGCGTTCGCCTCGACGACGAGCACGATCCTTCTCATCTTCACCGCGACCTGGATGGCGACGGTCGCGCTGACGTTCGGGCCCGTGGAATATTTCGCGATCGCGGTTCTCGGTCTCAGTCTCGTCTCGTCCCTTTCGGGCAGGTCCATGCTCGCCAGCATGGTCGGACTTTTGTTCGGCCTGGCGGTCGGCGTCATCGGCACCGACCCGATCGACGGTGTAAACCGCTACGTCTTCACGGACAGCCTGCTCAGCGGCGTCGAATTCATTCCCGCTTTGATCGGCCTGTTTGCGCTGTCCGGCGTCTTCGTCATGATCGAGGAATCCGATCTGGCAATCGAGCCGCTGAAGGAGCTGCCGAGCGTCAAAGGACAGTTCGGTCTGATTAAGCCGCATTTCTGGAACCTGGTGCGCAGCACCCTGGTCGGCTATCTGGTCAGCATCGTTCCTGGCCACGGTGCCACGATCTCGGCCGTCGTGTCGTACGCCGTGCAGAAGCGTTGGTCGCGAAACCCGGAAACGTTTGGCAGCGGTAATCCCGAGGGCGTCGTCGCGTCCGAGGCAGGCGCGAACGCCAGCGTTCCCGCGGCCCTCGCGCCGATGCTGGCCCTCGGAATTCCCGGTTCGGCAAGCACCGCGGTGCTGATAGGAGCCCTCACTTTGCACGGGGTTCAGCCGGGGCCGCTCATTTTTGTTAGGACGCCGGAAGTGCCGTACTCTATTTTCCTGGCGCTGCTTCTGACGATGCCGTTCATGGTCGTGCTTGGTCTCGGTGGAGCCCGCCTGTGGGTGAAGGTCACCCAAATCCCACGACCCATCATGGCTGCGCTTGTGACCGCGTTGTGCCTTCTTGGCAGCTATGCAGCTCAGAACGACGTATTCGCAATATGGACAACCGTCTTCTTCGGCATCGTCGGGTATATCCTGAAGAAGATCGATATCCAGCCTGCGCCGATCGTTCTTGCTCTCGTGCTCGGCACCTTGATCGAAACCAATTTTCGTCGGTCGTTGCTTTCCGCGACCTGTGATCCGATGGTGTTCTTGTCGTCACCGCTCGCGGCCGTGTGCTTTATTCTCGCCGTTTGCGTCTTTGTTTGGCCATTTG
>Ga0265338_10011648_pt1 | contig 10129 bp, 10 predicted proteins | sample 42126metaG_FD_193579 | JGI IMG/M metagenome (GOLD analysis project Ga0265338, IMG submission 193579) | Rhizosphere microbial communities from Carex aquatilis grown in University of Washington, Seatle, WA, United States - 4-21-26 metaG | ecosystem: Host-associated > Plants > Roots > Rhizosphere... | reverse complement strand
GTTCAGGCATAGGCCCATCATCCCCGGCGGGCCGGCATGGAGCTGCGCCCGGCCGAGGTCATCGATCGCGACGGCGAGCCGCGCGAGCTGGGCAAGCGGACGCGGCATGAAGTCGGCCTTCGACGAGTGGCCGCCGGTGCCGACGAGGGTCGCGCGTTGGCCGAGGATGCCGCGATGAGCCGTGCCGGCAGTGCGCGCGGTCGGTTCGCACACGATCGCTTCGCGGATGCCGGTCGCGTGGCGCGATGCAAGGAACACATCGATGATCGCGCTGCCCGCTTCTTCGTCGCCCGAGAACAACACGCCGCGGTCGCGTGGCTTCACGGCGTCGAGCGCGACCAGCGTCGCGGCGATCGCGGCCTTCGTGTCGCACGAGCCGAGGCCGTAGAGCCGATCGCCGACGATCGCGGGCTGCCACGGATCGCGCGACCAGCCGGCGTTCGCGGGCACGGTGTCGACGTGCGCGTTGATGATCCGGGTCGGTGTGCCCCAGCGGGCGAACACGAAGGCGCCGGGGCTGCCATCGGTGCGCGGAGAGGCTTGCACGACGACCTCGTCGGCGCCGCGGGCGCGCAGCATCGGCGCGAGGTGCTCGCACAGCGCGAGCTCGTTGCCGGGCTTGCCGTCGCTCCCGGCTTGTTGGGTCGGCATCGCGACGAGCTCGGCGAGCAGTTCGGCGACGCGACTCACGACGACATCCTGTGCTCGGCTGCGTTCGCGACGACGCGCCGCCACGCCGGATGTTTGCCGATCGCTTGCAATGCGCGCGCGAGCAGCGACTTGCCCGGCTCGGTGCGATGCCAGGTCGACGCTCCCGAAGGATGCGGCAAGGCGATCACGTCGGTCGCGACGCCGGCGATCGTCGTGCGCCGGGCCTGGCCGACGATGTCGACCAGCTTGTCGGTGTCGGGCACGAGCTGTGCGATCGCGAGCTTGCCGACCGGGATGATCAGCTCGGGCTCGAGTAGTTTCACTTCGGCCCGGAAGTGCACGCTGCACCGCTCGACCTCGGTCGGCGACGGCACGCGATCGCCACCGCTCGCCGCCTTACCCGGGAAGCAGCGGCAGACCGCGGCCATATAGATGTGGCGGCGAAATGCCGTTTCGGGCAGGCCGATGCTCTCGAACCAGCCGAACATCGTCTTGCCCGCGGTCCACGCGAACGGTTTCCCCGCCGGTCCTTCGTGCGTGCCAGGCGCCTGCCCGACGAGCATCACTGGCGATAGCACCGGCTCACCGGTCACCACCGGGCCGATCATTTCGGGGCAAGCGGTGCACGCGCGCAGCTGGGTGACGTGGCGGCGGAGCTGGACGAGCGACACGGCGGCAAACTATGCCACGTGCATGTAAGCCGTGTGACGCACGCACGGTCCGGAGTTCGGCCAACTGCAGGCAACCCCGACGATATGATCCCTGCGACGTAGGATCGCACCGGCGCCCCGGCGACGACGGGGGTAAACTTACGAGGTGATCACCTTGGAGCACGATCCTCTGATCCGTAGGGTCCTCGGCGCGAATTTTCTCGCGCTGTCGGTTGCGCGACTCGCGATCGACGAAACCGCCGACGGCTGCGCCGACAAGATCACCGTGCTCGAAGGCGACACGCCAGTCGAGGTCGAGGGCAAAGGCGTCGGCGTTGTCGACGCGCTGTACTCGGGACTACTCGCTCGTTACGCGCGCGAATACCAGTCGTTGAAGACGCTGCAGCTCACCGGCTTTCACCTCGCGGCCGACATCGAGACCAAGAAGGCGATGCACGGTGTCGACGCCGTCGGTAAGGTCACCCTCGACATCACGAACTCCGAGGGCAAGCGGTTCTCGTTCGGCGATGCGTCGCGCTCGATCACGATGTCGACCGCGCGAGCCGTGCTCGCCGCCGTGCAGTATTTCTCGAACGCCGAGCGCGCGTTTCTCACGCTTCACAACGCGCGGCGCGATGCGATCGATCGCGGTCGCGAAGATCTCGTGTCGCGCTACACCGCCGAGATGGCGGAGGTCGTCGAAAGCACGAGCTACGCTGAAGTGATCGCGAACATCCGCAAGCAGCTGCCATAAACTACGAGCGCGTCGCGGCATGGACGAATGGTTGCGCGGCTTCGAGCTGCGACGCCAACCGGATCAACAGATCCTCGCGGCCATACGCGCCTGCGAGCTGAACGCCGATCGGCAACCCGCTCGCGCTGCGATACAGCGGGATCGAAGCGGCCGGTTGCCCGGTGCCGTTGAACACCGCGGTGAACGGCGCGAAGTCACCGGCGCGAAAGATGCCGCCGAGCGGATCGTCGGAGGTCGACTTGAACGTGCCGAGCGGCACCGGCGGCGACGTCACGGTCGGAGTCAGCAACACGTCGTAGCGTTGCCACAAGCCCGCGATCCGTCGGGTCGCGCGCTGGATCCACCGCCACGCGCCGACGTAGCCCGGCCCGTTGACAAGCTTACCGAGCTCGCCCAGCGCCCAGGTCAGTGGCTCGACATCGCTCTCGACGACGGGGCGATCGATCATCGTGGCAAGCTCGCGTAGCTCGGTCGCGACGCCGACGACCCAGATCGCCAAGAAGCTTGGAACCCACGCCGGGTCGGTGAGCGACGACAAGTCGGCTTCCTCGACATGATGGCCGAGCGACTCGCACAGCTTCGCGGCGTGATCGACCGCAGCGACGCAATCGGGATGCGAATCGTGCAGGCCGCCATCGAGGCTCAAGTGGCGACTCGCGAAGCCGATGCGCAACGTGCCGGGCGGCGCGCCGACCTCCGCGGCATACGGCGTGAGCTGTGGCGGCGCGCAATACGGATCGCCGGGCTGCATCCCCGCGAGAAGATCGAGCACCGCCGCCGAATCGCGGACCGATCGCGTCACGACGTGATCGCAGGTTAACCCGCCGTTGACGTCGCCGAGATCTGGCGCGAGCGAGACTCGTCCGCGACTCGGCTTGAGTCCGAACAAGCCGCAGCAGCTCGCCGGAATGCGGATCGAACCGCCGCCGTCGTTCGCATGCGCGATCGGCACCATGCCGGTCGCGACCGCGCAGGCCGAGCCACCGCTCGAGCCGCCCGAGCCGCGCGAGAGATCGTAGGGGTTGTGGGTCGGCGGCCACGCCGGCGGTTCCGACGCGGGCACGATGCCGAGCTCGGAGCAGTTGCTCTTGCCGACGATCACGAAGCCCGCGCGCTTGAGCGCGGTGACGAGATGCGCGTCGTGCGGCGGGGTAAAGCCGATCCGCTTGAGCGGGACCAAGCCCGCGGTGTAGAGCACGCCGCCGATCGTGGCGCCGATGTCTTTGATCAAGATCGGCACGCCGCGGAACGGACCGTCCTCGGGTGCGTCGGCGGTTTTGCGCGCTTGGTCGTAGAGCGGCAGGATCACGGCGCCGATCTCGGGGTTGTGGCGTTCGATCCGATCGATCGCGGCGTCGACGAGCTCGCGCGGCGAGACTTGTCGGGTGCGCACGAGCTCGGCTTGCGCGGTAGCGTCGAGCTCCGATAGCTGCATCGCCGCGAGCGTAGTCGAAAGTCGTGTTTGACGCCCGAGGTCACGGGCCGTACCGTGGTGAAGTGGCGCCGGTTTCGCGAACCACGCTGATCGCTGCGTTGGTGCTCGCCGGCTGTGGTCGGATCGGCTTCGGGCTCGGCGGCGGAGCAGGTGGTGGCGGCGGTGGCGATGGAAATTCGGGCGGCGATGGCGCGAGCGCGCCGGACGCTTCGAGCGGCACGAGTCTGATCAAAGCGATCGGCGCAGGCACGGTGACGGTGTGGGACGACACCGTCAACTCGAGCCGCGCGGTCGAGCTGCCGGCGGGGACCCAGGACGGCGACCTGCTCGTCATGCACGCGACGTGGGCCGTGAACTTCGGGACCTGGACCGCGCCGTCGCTCGGCGGATGGACCGCGACCGTCGCGCCATGGACCGATCCGCACTGCAACTATTCGGCGTCGGCGGTCTACATGAAGGTTGCGGTCGCGATCACGATGATGCCGGCCGCGCAGGCGATCTGCACCGCCGGCGGGTCGCAAGACTTCGCGGGTGGCTACCTCGCGCAGAGCAACGCCGGCGTGGTGCCAGCTCAGACGATCGTGACGACGAACGAGAACCTCGACGGTTGGACCGGCGTCATGCTCGCCCTCAAGCCCGCGCCGCCGTGATATGCCCCGGGCGTGAGTCCGCCGCTCGCCGGTAAGCTAGCGCTCGTCACCGGTGGTGGCCGAGGCATCGGCGCCGCGTGCGCGCGCGCGTTGGCAGCCGCCGGTGCGAAGGTCGTGGTGTGCGGGCGTGGCGCGGCCGACTTGCAGGCGGTCGCGAACGACATCGGCGGCGTCGCGCTCGTCGCGGATCTCGGCGACCGCGCGGCGACCGATCGATTCGTCGCCGAGCTCGCACCGCACGGCCGGGTCGACATCCTCGTCAACAACGCTGGGATCGCCGAGAGCGCCTCGCTCGATCGCACGACCGATGCGCTCTGGGATCGCATCCTCGAGCTCGACGCGACCGCGCCGTTTCGGTTGATTCGCGCGCTCGCGCCGGGGATGACCGCGGCGAAGTGGGGTCGGATCATCAACATCGCGTCGAACGCCGGGGTATCGGGTTACGGCTACTCGTCCGCGTACTGCGCCGCGAAGCACGCGATGGTCGGGATGACCCGCGCGCTCGCGATCGATCTCGCACGCACCGGCGTGACGATCAACGCGGTGTGCCCGGGCTGGGTCGACACGCAGCTCGCCGGCGATGCGGTTGCCCGGATCGCGGACAAGACCAAGCGCAGCGTCGCCGATGCGCGCGCGACACTCGAAGCGATGAGCCCGCAGAAACGCATGATCGAGCCCGACGAAGTCGCGCACGCGGTGGTGTCGTTGTGCGATCACGGCGCGCGCGGCATTCACGGCCAGACCATCGTCATCGATGGAGGAGCGATCCTGAAATGAGCACGGAGCTGGTGTTGCTCGAAGGTCTAACGCCGAAGGGCTACGCCGACGGCCGGATCGGCCACGGTAAGGTGCTGCACGTCGCCGGTCAGATCGGCTGGAACGCGCAGCAAGTGTTCGTCGCGAAGGACCTGGTCGGCCAGTTCGCGCAGACGCTCGACAACGTGCTCGCGGTGCTAAAGGTCGCGCACGCGCATCCGAGCGACATCGCAGAGATGACGGTCTACGTCACCGACATCGCGGCCTATCGCGCCGCGCGCAGAGACATCGGCGCGGTGTGGCGCGCGCGGCTCGGCACGTACTTTCCCGCGATGGCGCTGGTCGGCGTGACCGCGCTGGTCGAGCCCGAGGCGCTTGTCGAGATCCAAGTCGTGGCGTATCTGGAGCATGAAGAATGAGTGCGTTGCCCGAGCCCAAGACGTTCAAGCTCGAGCTCGCCGCAGGGGTGGCTCTGATCACACTCGATCGGCCGAAGCGGCTCAACGCGCTGACGTTCGAGAGCTATCGCGAGCTCGCCGAGACTTTCGAGCAGCTCGATCGCGTGGACGACGTTCGCGCAGTCGTCGTGACCGGCGCCGGTCGCGGGTTCTGCTCGGGCGGCGATCAGGACGACATCATCCATCACTTGTTGGGACGCGCGACGCCGGAGCTGCTCGCGTTCACGCGTGCGACCGGGCGACTGATCGCGGCGATCCGACGTTGTCGCCGGCCGGTGATCGCGGCGGTCAACGGCGTCGCGGTCGGAGCCGGCGCGGTGATCGCGTGTGCATGCGATCTGCGGATCGCGGCGGCGGCGGCGCGGTTCGGCTTTATCTTCCCGAAGGTCGGCTTGTCCGGAGCCGACATGGGCGTGACGTACTTGCTGCCGCGGATCGTCGGCCTCGGCCATGCGACCGAGCTGCTGATGTTCGGCGACGTGATCGATGCGGCGCGCGCGCTGCACATCGGGCTCGTCAACCGGGTCGTCGACGATGCCGACGCCGCGGTCGCGCTCGCCCGGCAGTGGGCGGACCAACTCGCGGCCGGGCCGGCGTTCGCGCACGCGATGACGAAACAGATGCTCGAGAGCGAGCACTCGATGGCGCTCGGCGACGCGATCGAAGCCGAGGCTCAAGCGCAGGCGTTGTGCATGCAGCACGGTGACTTTGCGGAAGCGCACGCAGCGTTCAAGGCGAATCGACCGGCGCGATTCGCCGGCGCTCCTACGAAGCCCGACTGACGCGATGCGCCTGTCCGCAGACGATCTGCCGATGTTCTTCACCGCCGAGCACTCGGCGCTCGCCGCCAGGTTGCGCGCCGTAGCCCCGGCGATCGAAGAAGTCGAGCTGGCGACGACGTACAACACCGAGGCGCAACGCGATCGAGCGGCTGCATCGGCGCTCGCCGCGGCCGGGTTGTTCGAGCTCGTCGTGCCGAGTGCAGATAGTCGCAGCTTGTGCCTCGTGCGCGAGATGCTCGGCTACATCTCGCCGCGCGCGGATTCGATCCTCGCGGTGCAAGGCCTCGGCGTGCACTCGATCGGGCTCGCGGGCAGTGCCGAGCAGCGCGCGTCGTTGCATGCGTTCGCGCGCGGCGCCGGCGTCGCAGCGTTCGCGTTGACCGAGCCCGAAGCCGGCAGCGACGTCGCCGCGATCCAGACCCGCGCGGCACCATGCGCCGAGGGCTATCGGCTCGACGGCGACAAGCTGTTCATCTCGAACCTCGGCATCGCCGATCACGCGACCGTGATCGCGCAAGCCGAGCCGGCGCTCGGCAAGAACGGGTTGACCGCATTCTGGGTGCCGCTCGATGCGCCCGGCGTCGAGATCGAGCCGCTGCGCGCGACCGCGCCGCACCCGATCGGTGCGCTCCGGTTGCGCGGCGTGATCGTGCCGACGACCGCGAAGATCGGCGAGGTCGGGCAGGGCATGAAGCTCGCGATGCAGACGCTCGACGCGTTTCGGGTCTCGGTCGGCGCCGCGGCAGTCGGCATGGCGCGACGCGCGTTCGACGAGGCGCTCGGCTTTGTCACGCGCCGGCACCAGTTCGGCAAGGCGTTGTCCGAGCAACAGCTCGTGCAAGCGCATCTCGCCGACATGGCGGTCGATCTCGACTCCGCGCGCCTGCTCGTGCTGCGCGCCGCCTACCTGCGCGATACGCTGAACGTCGCGACGCGGGTGACCACCGAGGTGTCGATCGCGAAGCTCGGCGCGACCGAAGCGGCATCGCGAGTGATCGATCGTGCGGTCCAGTTGTTCGGCGGCCGCGGCGTGATGACCGGCTCGATCGTCGAGCTGCTCTATCGGGCGATCCGCCCGCTGCGAATCTACGAAGGTACGAGCGAGATCCAACGGACGATCATCGGCCGGGCGCTCGCCGCCGGCAGCGCGAAAGCAGACCCGAAATGACCGCGGTGACGTTTCCCGAAGACTTCGATCTCGCCGACTACTTCTTGTTCGCGCGCGAGCGCGAAGGCAAGGCCGGCAACATCGCGCTGCGCTTTGGCGATCGCCAGTGGAGCTACGGCGAGGTCGCCGAGCGGTCGCGCGCACTCGCGGGTGCGCTGGTCGCGGGCGGCTTGATGCCCGAACAGCGGGTCTACATCGTGTTGCCGGATACGCCCGCGTTCGCGTGGAGCATCTTCGGCACGCTCGCCGCGGGTGGCGTGGTCACGATGGGCAACCCACACGCGCCGATCGATGACCTCGCGTACGTGATCGAATACGTCCGCGCGTCGGTGCTGATCACGACCCCGGCGGTCGCGAAGCAGCTCGCGGCACATTTCGGGCCGGCGAATCCCAAAGCCGCGAACCTCAAGCTCGTGCTGCTCTCGCCCGACGCCGCGACCGGGGACGATCCGGAGGAGGACTGCTCGGCGGTCGACGGCTTGCCGCGCTGCGTATCGCTATCGCGAACGATCGCGATCGGCCGGTCGCGAGCCGCGGCGCTGCCGAAGATTCGCCGCGACGATCCGGCGATCTGGCTGTTCACGTCGGGCTCGACCGGTCGGCCAAAGGCCGCGATGCACAGCCATCGCGACTTCGCGTTCAACACCGAGGTCTATGCCAAGCGGACCGTCGGTTATCGCGAGTCCGATGTGTCGGTCAGCGTGCCCCGACTGTTCTTCGGCTACGCGACTGGCACGAACTTGTGGTTCCCGTTCGCGGTCGGCGCGACCGTCGGCCTGTTTTCCGAGCGGCCAACGCCGGAGAGCGTCGCCGATGCGATCACGCGTTATCGCGCGACGGTGGTGACGAACGTGCCGACGATGCTCGGCAAGCTGCTCGATCTCGACGACGAACGGCGCGCCCAAGGCAAGGCTGGCCTGGATTTCTCGTCGGTGCGCTTCCAACTCTCGGCGGGCGAGGCGCTGCCCGAGCCGCTGCTTCGCCGGTTCACCGAACGGTTCGGCGCCGGCAAGCCGCCGAACATCTACGACGGCATCGGCTCGGCCGAGATGTTCCACATCTACTGTTCGAATCGCCCGGGCGATGTCCAACCGGGCTCGCTCGGCCGTGCGGTCGAAGGCTACACGCTGAAGATCCTCGCCGAGGACGCGGAAGGTCCCGGGGCGCCCGAGCTCCCACCCGGTGAGATCGGCGTGTTGTGGGTCAAAGGCGATAGCGTCGCGCACGGCTACTTCCAAGATCGCGACAAGAGCTGGAGCACGTTCCACGGCCATTGGTGCCGCACCGGCGATCTGTTCTCGATCGACGCGCGCGGCTACCTGTATTTCTCGGGCCGGTCCGACGATCTGTTCAAGGTCGGAGGCATCTTCGTCGCGCCGCGCGAGGTCGAAGAATGTTTGCTCGCGCACCCGGCGGTGTCGGTGGCGGCGGTGATTCCCGCCGACGACGCAGGCTTGACCAAGCCCAAAGCGGTGATCGTGCTGCGCCCAGAGTGGCGAGGTGCCGCGCGCCGCGATGATCGCGCACAGCTCGAAACCGAGCTAAAGAGCTTCGTGCAAACGAAGCTGTCGAAGCACAAGTACCCGCGCTGGATCGTGTTCGTCGATGATCTGCCGAAGAACGATCGCGGCAAGGTCGACAAGAAGCTGCTGATCGAGCGCGAGGCACGAGGGGAGTTGCGGTGACCGAAAAGTTCCTCGCTCGTCACACCACCGCGAGCCTGATCGAATTGGTAGGCGGCAAGCGCGGCGTGATCGCGCTCGTGCCGGTCGGATCTACCGAGCCGCACGGCCCTCACTTGGGACTCGGCACCGACGTCGTGATTTCGGCGGCGGCATGCCTGCGCGCAGCCGAGCTACTCGAGAAGCGCGGCACGATGGTCGGGGTGATCGCGCCGGCGGTTAGCTACGGCGTCACCGAGTGCGCGACCGGTTTTGCCGGTGCGGTGTCGATTCCCGCGACCGTGCTCACCGCGTATCTCGGCGCGGTGTGCGACGGCCTGCTCGCGAGCGGTCTTCGCCACGTCTGTCTCGTGAACAACCACCTCGAGCCGGCCCACGACGCGGCGGTACGAGCGGTGCTCGAAGGTCGAGGCAGCAAGGTCAGCGTCGCCTGTCCGTTGACGAAGCGCTGGGCGCGCACGTTGTCGGCAGAGTTCAAGAGCGGGCAGTGCCACGCGGGTCGCTACGAGACCTCGATCATGATGGCCGCGGCTCCCGAGTTCGTGAACGACTCGATGCGCGGCGTCCTATCGCCGGTGCCGATCAGCTTGAGCGAACAGCTGAAGGCAGGCGTCACCACGTTTCAAGCGATGGGCATGGAGCTCGCGTACGCCGGCGATCCGGCTGCCGCGTCGGTCGCCGAAGGCGAGCAACAGATCCAACGCCTCGGCGAGATGGTGGTCGGCGAGATCCTCGAAGCGCTGGGCATCAAGCCCGTCGCGTAGCTAACCGCTCGCCCGCTGCTCGCCGACGAGAGCGGCCGCGCCGACGAGCGCACGTCCCGGCCTCGATCGGCCCGACATGTTCCGCCGCGCCTTCGGCGGCGCGACTTCGCCGCGAACGAAGCGCCGCTCGATCTTGCCGGATTCCGAAGTCGAAGCCGACGCCGTCTCCGGCTCAGCGATGCTTCGGCAACAGCCGCGCGGGCGGTAAGCCCAACGAGCGTTCCCGCAAGAACACCGAGCGCGCCGACCGGTCGAACAGGCGGCAGGCGCCGGCGCCTGCGCTGACTCCGGTACCGCACGCGAGCCCGCACATCAGCGCCGCGCCGATCGCTCCGCCGATCGAAACCGGCAGCAACAACCCGAACAATAGTCCGCCCGA
>Ga0265338_10011647_pt1 | contig 10132 bp, 11 predicted proteins | sample 42126metaG_FD_193579 | JGI IMG/M metagenome (GOLD analysis project Ga0265338, IMG submission 193579) | Rhizosphere microbial communities from Carex aquatilis grown in University of Washington, Seatle, WA, United States - 4-21-26 metaG | ecosystem: Host-associated > Plants > Roots > Rhizosphere... | reverse complement strand
AGACTCTCTAAATGTATCTCTTCGCCAAGGCATGGAAAAGAACTACTCCGATAGCATTAACATATTGCAAACTCAGTGGTACCAAGCCGATTTAAATCAAAGATTTACAATCAATGATCAGGAAGTTTGGGGATTAATTTTTCCCGGTGTTGCTACATATCGACGTAAGATATGGAACTTCAACATCATGAATCCCATATCGGAAGCCATAAGCGGACAGCAAAGGCAAACGCGAAAGAGTGAAGCTGTAATACCTATTCATAACGGTATGCAAAAGACGGCCGATCAATTGACTAAATGTCTATTTCATAATCACAAGCAGGGTTTCCATGAAACCTTTAGCGATGCCTTTCAATTAGGCGCTGTTATTCAAGGTCTCGGATTCATGTATATGTATGGCGACAGCACAAAAGACCCTGTTAGCCCTGATCCGAGATGGCGTTATGTTGATATGAAATCCTGCCTCTTCGATCCCTATTTCCGCAAATCCGACATGAGTGATGCCCGTTTCTGGTGGGTTCGTACCTTCTTTGATGCGCAAGAGGCAGCTCTTATGTATCCTCAATTCGGCGATGAGATATTGTCTTTACCTAAAGGGACTTACAGAGATGATAAATTTTATTATATGCCCGAAGTCTACCAAATCCAATTTCCGAACCTTATAGCCTTTGACGAATATTGGTACCTTACAAGCCGAGAGGCAACCTTCCTTGTTGATAAGAAAACTGAAGAGTGCCAAGAGTTTACGGGAACAAAGGAACAGTTAAAAGAGATTATGCAGGCTTTCCAAGGAAAGTTAGCCACAATTAAAAAACAAGTGCCAACCGTTAGACGAAGCATAATTCTAAATGATAGAGTAATTGTAGATGAACCTAACCCGTACGGCATGGATAGATACCCTGTGGTGCCTCTATTAGCTTTCTTTACCGCAGATACCCCGTACTACGCGTACAAGTTTAACAGCCCCATGACCATGCTTCGCGATTGCCAATATCTTTTGAATCGCCTCAAGGTTTCTAATCTTGAAATACTTGATGCTCAACAGCAAGGTCTTAAAGTTAAGAAGGGGGCTCTAGTCACTCCCGATGACGCACTAAATGCAGGTCATGGTCGCGTTCTCTCTATAGATCCAGATTTCCAAATGGATGACGTTCAAGCTATGCCAATTGTACCCCCTTCGCCAGTAATGCTACAAATGGAAGAGATGCTCAAGGGTATCTTCTTTAACATTGCTGGTATTGACCCTAGTGCCATGGGCATGGATGTCGATGATAAGGCCGGTATCATAAGCATGATGCGTCAGGCTGCAACGGCTAGGAATCTTCAAAGACTCTTTGACCAAGCGGATCAGTCCCAAAAACTGTGCGCTGAGATTGAGATCGAATATATCCAAAAAAACTGGACTTATGGAAAGGTTCGACAAGTTATTGGTGAGGAGCCTACTGCCGAATTTGATAGTAAAATTTTCTTTAAATATGGCTGTAAGGTGGTTCAGGCCGCTCTTACAGAGAGTCAGCAACAATTAGAATTAGCTCAAGTACTTCATTTGCAACAATTATATCCTGATCTTGTTCCACCGGATGAGGTCTTGGAGTGTATGACACTGCAAAACAAAGGTCGAATTACAGAGAAGATAATGGCGAGACAGAAAGCGCAACAAGAGCAGCAACAGAAAATGGAAGAGCTACAAATGCAGCAAATGCAAATTGACAATATGACCAAGGTAGCTTACGCCCATAGTCAAGAGGGGCTAGCTAAAGAGCGTGTGGCTAAAATCCAGACGGATTCGGCTATCGCTCAAGACAAATTACGTCGTGCTCATCAAGAGGATACGGCGAGCTTGTTGAATGTTGTCAAAGCACTTAAAGAATTAAAAGGTATGGATTTAGACCATTTAATGCAACAGGTCGAAATACTTAACGCTTTAAGTCCTGCTGCAAATCCCGAAAAAGAAGTTGTTGCGGGAAATGAAAAGGTTGCATGAGAGTGAAATTAAAGAGGCATAAATAAAGGAGAACAATATTATGGCTAAAAATTATGGCGGCCGTTCTGAAAAAGGTCAGGGTGGTTACAAAAGTCCTGGTGAAAAAGGGACTGCGGGTTCAAGAAATGGTGGTATGCCTAGTGGCGACATGGCTATGGCCGGTCTAAATCAAGGCGATATGTCACCAAGAATTAAGGATTATCAAAAACCAAGCAAAGACTTTTCTCAAGAAGGTTTTAGCAAGACACTTGATTACATCGAGCGTCAAGACAAACTTCAAGGGGCTGAGGCTTCTACTGTGGAGAGTCAGGCTTATCATGGGAGATATTCTTAATGGCTAGGTCATCTTCATCGTCAGATTCAAAAGATAGACCCGGTGGTATAGAAATCCAAAAGGGTCCTATTAGCATGGATGAGCAATATTCTATGGCGTTTCCGAGAGAACCTCAAAGGACGCGAGAGGATATGCAAAATCTAGAAGATAGGCGCTTGGGTATGACTCTGACTAAGCACGAACCAAAAAGATAAGTGGCTTGGCTACTGGGCTATACCAAATAAATCAGTAGCTTTTTTGGCACGTTAGCTCAGTTAGTAGAGCGCGATAGGGTTCATCATCCGCTGAGGTAGTAAGTGCAAGTCTTACACGTGCCTTTTTTCGTTGTCCCCCGAAATAAAATAAGGGTCTGCTGGTCACTTGCACAAAGGGTTGATATAGGGGTTGATCTCCTGAACTAAATACTAGGTTTTGCCTGGACTATCCTAGACCAAATGAGTCCGGGCCGTATTACTACATGGGCGGGAAGCTAACTAGTAAGGCACAGATTCGTCCAAAGAGTCTGGAATAGGTGGTGCAAATCCAACCCCCGTCCGTCATTTCTATATTTTGTTCATTATTTGTTTTTCTATTTGTCTATATCTTACTTTTGTTCACAATATGAACCTTTTTGAACAAATGATGAACAAGTTATGAACACACTTTCTCTCTCCTAAAACTTTGTCTTTTGAACAAATCCACAATGTATGAAGAAGAAGAATATATTAAATGTATTATATTCTATATTCATGGTCTGTGGAGATTGTTTATTGGAGGTGATATATGTCAGGTGAATGTGAAGTTTGTGGCGAGCATGCCCTAGAGTGTTCTTGTAAACGTGCACAGTATAGGCTAGGATGCACTTGCGGTTGTCATTGCCCTTGTCGTCACACAAAACATTATACGCATTTAAACGCCATTAGGAGGCCTATGGAAGAAGGAATAGATCCACCAGCTCACTTGCCAGAAGTTAAGTATGTAAATGTTAGAGGCAGAGAGGAGCATGAGGCCGTATTAAAAGATGCCGACCTGTGCGCTTCTCTAGGTCTAGATAGAGCCTATGAAGTTATGGTATACCTAAAGCGTTGGGGCTCTTGGTTAAATGAGAATTAAGTTAACTGGCACCTTCTCTTTTTCTGGCGAGCCTAATAAATGATCCCCTCGGTACATTTCATTTTCAACCCAATTGCCTTCACCATCTTTTTTAAACCCAAAGTATTCTAGTTGTATATTTTCCCATCTTTTAAGCATTTGAACATATTCAGGATCATATAATTGTGGGCTCATAAGGACGTTCATCATTTGCGATCTGTGGGGTAACTCCCAACAAAAATAAACCTCCCCTCCTGGATATACATGGAAAACCATGGTATCTTGTTCAGGGTAAGGGCGATATTTAGTAATCTTTCTTATTCTTACAAGACCCTTCTTAAGCATGAGGTCATATTTTTCATATATGGCTAAGTAGAAGGGTTTTTCTTTAAAGTCGGGGTGTCTTGACCCTTCTTCTATAGCTTCATTAATGTCTTTTACCAAATCTTTCTTGATTTCGTGATTGACATCTCCAATTACTACGCCGCGCTCTCCATTGATTTGAGCGTCTCTGTAGATAGATCCGACGGTATTTCTAGTCGGGTCGATGTTTGATTTGAAGTCCATTTCATTCCTCTCTTTCTTGGTTTTTTATTTTTCTTCTGCTGTTCGCTGTAGTTGTCGCATTGAATTTTTCTAGTCCAGTGCTCATTTAGTTGTTTTTTGTGCCCATTTTCAGCACATAGGCTTGAACAAAAGACGGTTCTTTGACGTTTTTTGGCGTTGTGATCTTGGATAATTTCATCTCCGCAGGTACGGCAGAAGCATGTTTTTAGCGTTCGCTTTTCCGTCATGTTTTGCAGCTTTATCCGATACATACATTTGTAACAAATATTTTTGGAATTTATAAAATCCGTAATTAATCGATCAACTTTGCAATTATCGCATAACATGAAGCCTCACTTTTGTTTGACTTATATTATTTTTATTATAGAAAGTCAAACCAAGGCGTAGAACTGGCGGAGTAGCCTTCCGTTACGGCGTAAACATATGTGTGGGAGTAGCCAACCACCGAACAAAGAGGGAAATTCATGACTGAGAATAATGTTGAAAACCTAAACAGCGAAATTCCAGAGGTAGCACCTGCGGTTGAAAACCAAGTCAATGTTCATGAAGTAAAAGATGCACAGCAGAATCAAGAGCCGGTTACAAACCAGCATTTGAAGGCTATGCGTCTCAAGAATGCCGAACTCGAAAGAGAGTTGAAACAATTGCGAGACAATCAGATGCAGATGATGCAGGCACAGATGCTTGCTAATCAGCAACCGATTCGTCAAGAGGTTGATGAGTTTGATAAAATCGGTGATGAAGAGTTTATTCCTTTTAGTAAGGTGAAGAAGCTAGCTGAGAAGAACTCTCAGAAAGTGCTCAAAAACGCCGAAGATCTTGTTAAGAATGAGGTAGCGAAAGCTCTTAAACAACGAGATCAAGATCAATTCATGGATCGCTTAAATCGTCAATATTCAGATTTCTCCGAGGTCGTCAATCCGGAAACTTTATCAATTTTGGAAGAAAAGGAACCTGAATTAGCGTCGACGATTGCGGATCTAAAAGACCCGTATAAAATCGGAGTCCAGAGCTATAAATACATTAAAGCTATGGGGCTTTCAAAAGTCGCGACAGAGACCAGGAGAGAGAAGGAAGTAGACAAGGCTATTGCTAAGTCAGAGAAGGCGGTAACGTCTCCTATGGCTTTTGATAAGCGTCCTATTGCCCAGGCTTTCAAACTGACTGACGCGATGAAGAAAGACTTATATCGTGAGATGCATGGATATGCTCAGATGGCTAGCTCGGTTCCCGAAATGACCTAATAGGTCAAAGGGAAAAAAAATATGACAGTATCAATTGCTTCGTTACCACCGCAAATACAACAGCGGTATAACGCAAAATTGCTGTCGACTCCAGAGCACAATTTGATTCACCAGTTATTTGCTACTCCTGTTGAGTTGCCTGATAACCAAGGTTTCATCGATAGACAGTCTCGTTATGACAGACTAGATCTATTTGAAGTGCCTCTTGACGACGGCCAAAACAACCCACCACCACAACAACTCAATAGAGTCGATGTGGATTGCCGCGTACGAGTCTACGCAACGTATATAGTTTTGACCAGGCAGGTTACAATTACGAATGAGGACCCTGTGCTTAACAGCGCCGCGGCCAGATTGGGCCAGTCACTTCGTGAAACGCAGGATGCCTTACAGAGAGACAATCTTGAGAGCTCTGCTAGCATAATCAACTGTGTTGGCGGGTCTAACGGAGATATCCCGACTGAGATGACCATCTCTGACGTGGATGACGTGTTCACAGTCCTTCAAAACAACAGTGGAGAGTACATCACAAACATCGTAGAAGCTGATTTGCGCTTTGGGACAAGTCCTATAGGCGATGCATACGGTTGTATGTTGACTACTCGCATGATCCCAGTGTTGTACAACATGACTGGTTTTATCAAGAAATTCCAATACCCCAACATTTCACAAACTTTAAGTGTGGAAATTGGTGGAGCAAACAACGTTCGTTTCTTTGCCTCTGAACAGGGATCTGTCACACCAAATGCTTCTATGCTTGGTAATGACATAGCTAACTGTTTTGTAGCTGCTAAAGAGGCCTATAAAGTCGTGTGGCAAGCAGGCGGTAAAGCTCGCTTTATCTATCTGCCTCCGGGGTACAACAACGACCCTTGTATGTTAAGGCATACAGCTGGTTGTTCGTTTTATCAAGGTCAGTGCATCACTAACGACCTGTGGATTCAAAACTTACGTTCAACAGGTATTTAAGGAGGCCTTATATGTTACCATATTCATTCATAGGTTCTTGGACCTATACAAACGCAGCTACACCAGTTGCTCAAAACATACCCATGACTGCAAAGCCCGATTGGGTTTTCGTCAAGGATTTGACAAATTGGGGTGCTCAGTCAACTGCTGCTAATCCGATCTATGCCGAATGGTTTAGCTCGATGGCGCAGGGTTCTTATCTGGCTCTCGGTCAGACGAGTAACACAACAAGTGCAATCACTACATATCCTTCTCAGGGTACCTCTGGTGGTTTTACTTTCATTGATCAAGCTCATCCACCCGTTTTCACGAAAGTGTCCATGAGTGCAATCAATGGAACAACATTTGTTGTTTCTACAGCTAACACAACCGGTATTAGTGTAGGTGATTTTGTCCGTCTTATTGCCGTGACAGGAGCTCTACAAATTAGCGGTCCTAACCTTTATCAAGTAACAGCTGTTTCCGCTGGTTCAAGCATTACGCTTGGCTTCGGAGCATCTGCTGCTAGTGCTGGATTAGTTGTAGCAAACGGAACTACTGGTTTTATCCAAAAGGTTTATCCAAGTCAGTTTCTACCTAACACGCTGCCAGTTGCTTACATTACGCAAGCATCTCAAGCAGTCGTGTACTTCTTCAGACAAAATCCATACTCACCAGGTGAGCTTGTAGATTTCCAAATCCCAACACCTTACGGAATGACTCAATTGAGCAATCTGACAGGTAAAGCGGGAAGTGGACCCTTTACAAACAACCCAGCCGGTGCAGCTCGAATTTTGAGTGTAACTAATTCTGCGACTGTCTCTTCTATCACCATAGATGTCGACACAACAGGATTTACTGCATTCCAATTCCCAACATCGGCTCTTTTTGCCGGTGGAGCTTCTCCAGCAGTGTGTATGCCTGCCGGTTCAGGCGTTGTACCTCTTAACGGAAGTGCGACGATACCTGCATCGCCTCCAGGAACAAACCTAGTTGATGCATTCGACAATAAGTCGCAATACATCATGAACATAGGCTTGTCTGCTGTAGGGGTAGCGAGCGCTAACATGCAAGTGTTTGCGTTTAAAGCTGATTTCGTAAACGGAATCACTAATGCGTAATCAAACGTTTAGGGGAGGGGTTATTCCCTCTCCTTTTTAACTTAAGAAAGGATTTATCAACTATGGAAGTCAGAGAATTAAATAAGAAACCAAAGAATTCATTACCTCAAGCTGAGAGAGATGAGTTGGTTAAAAAGATGCGCAAAGAAGATGACAAGATTGTCACGGGACAGTTTGAGTTCATTGATGCACAGGGTGGCTGGTTTGAGTTTTCTTATCGAAAATATCCCGGCGAGCCTATTCAAATGATCAAATTAATTCATGGAGAGACGTGCGATTTGCCCATGGGAATCATAAAACATTTGAATAACACGAAGAGGAAAATAAGACGTTATTCCATGGAAATAGCTGAGAGTGGAAAGAAGGTACCCCGTAGTTTTGAAAGCGTATCGAGAGTTCGTTTTACCCCATCTAGTGTGCTATGAGTGCCCCATATAATTCAAATTATGGGCCTCCCTTTGGGGCTGATTTTATTCCGAATTTGCAGTACATAACGAATATTACTCAATCGTTTCCTGCTATCGTTACTTTTTTGAATGACACAACAAATTTTACTGTGGCGGAGTGGATCAGTTTTAGAATTCCTCCGCCCAATGGCATGGTTCAGCTTAATAATCAAAAGGCTCAGATAATTTCACTTAGTGGAAATACAGCAACAATAGATATAGACACGAGCGATTTTTATACATTTATATATGTACAAGACCCGCAGATTCCTTGTGTTGCAGTTCCAGCTGGTTCTGGAATTATTCAAGGGACAACGACGGTAACATTAGAAGATGCATTTGATAACAGGCCGGTGTTATGAGCACATTTGTACCAACATACCCTTTGTTTCCCACGCTAGCAAATGCGGTTACAAAGACAAGAAAATTGACGGGTTCTAGTAACGCGTTTCAGGTAACGGACTCTTATATTGTGCAGCAAATGCACAGTTTTTACGCCTATGATTTACCTGCTAAATTTAGATCCTTAAAGCTAAGAGACAAGTACACCTTTACCACAAATATCGGTCAGGATGTTTACCCTTTCAATAGCGAACTCTATATAACCGTTAGTCAACCCTGCTATTGTGCAAAGAGGGAAATTAAGCTCTTCAACAATCCTTGGGAATTTTATGCAGCTAACTATAATTGGCAACAATTTACTACCTTCGCTGTAGGTGATGGCACTACGGGATCTCAAACAGAACTAATTTCGAATATTACGAATGCGACAAATGCCATTGTCACTTCCGCAAATCATGGTCTCGTCTCTGGAATCACCATAATTGTAAATGGTGTCGGAGGCATGATCGAAGTGAACGGAAATAGCTACGTTATAACCGTCATAGATGCCAATTCGTTCTATTTGAACGTAAACAGCACTACATTCGGTTCATATACTTCAGGAGGCTCTTGGTACTCCTCACCTTATAATGGTTTCACCACGGCCTCACCAATGATTGCGTCTGTAAATAATGATCCTGGGCCGCTCAATAATCGTAATCTTTTCTTTCCTCAAAGCAGAGTTCAAAATATTCTTATTACTGCCAATGTCATTGGAGCTAATGGTATTGGTTTAACCCAAAACGTAACCGATGATGGGCAAGGCAATCTAATTCAAATCTTCCAAACAAGCAATAGTGGAAACCAGGAATACGGGTGGACTTACTATAGGCAGTATGCCTCTGCAACTCCTACACAACCGGGGAATGCAACCATTAATTATATGACGGGAGAAATTACAGGGCTAACATTTGACGAGCCTATTCCTGAAGGAACCCCGATACAAATCCAATATAATCCTAAGCAATTCTCCATACCGCTTGCAATCATGTTCTATCAAAATCAATTTACTCTTTGCCCCGTTCCAGATGCCGGTTATACCGTAGAATTAGAGTGTTATCGTCAACCTATACAAGCGCTTATAGCTTCCGATATGACCGGCAATCCAGAGCTCTCTGAATGGTGGGAAATCCTGTCTGTTGGGGCTGCTAAAAAGATCTTTGAAGAGAGGCTTGATTCTGATGGTGTCATGTTCATCGATAAAATGCTGAGAGAGAGGTACGACATAATCGAGACAAGGACGTATGCGCAAATCGGGCAAGAGAGAATTAAAACAATTTACACAGATCAGCTTACAGAAAATTATGGCTCTGGTGCTGGCTTAACAAACTTTGGATCGATATGAAAAAAAAAGTACAGAAACAGAAAAGTAATGCGCAGAAGGTGCCTTCTTTGAATAAGAAGAAAAAAGTTAAATCATTGCCTAACAAACCTATCCCCATGGGGGGAGGGCCATTTGTAGGGCGACATACTACAGGGTAAATTTATATATGGCAGTCATCAAAGGAAAAGAGAAGATATTAAAAAAACCTGCATCGCCTGCAAAAGCTAAATTAAGCGAAAAGGCGAAGAAAAAATTACGCAGACCGCAGGATTGTCAACCCATACCTACAGTATGCGTGAGTTAAGGGAGAAAATGCAAATATGGCTATACCAACATATGTACCTGGATACCCTCCTGATGGGTCGTCTTTAGGGCAGACAAAATCTACAATACGAAATAACCTTGACGGGACATTTCAAACTATTGCTGTTGATCATGTTAATAATAATGGTCAGCCGGGATCTCAGCCTCCTGGATATCATACCATTATTCATCAAGTTCCTCAAACGAGCGTTGCTACAGTTAGCGGCTATAATCAAGTCTTTTCCGGTGTTCCCGGCACTCTAATTGTGAATGGAACTACAACGCCAGCCGTACCTTCTGGTGGAAATACTCAACTCTATTCTTTAACTGGTGCCGGCGCCTTGTCTCAATTGACGGGTCATAATGCCGCCTCTAATGGTTATCAGTGGGTAGGGGGTATTTTATTGCA
>Ga0265338_10011646_pt1 | contig 10132 bp, 7 predicted proteins | sample 42126metaG_FD_193579 | JGI IMG/M metagenome (GOLD analysis project Ga0265338, IMG submission 193579) | Rhizosphere microbial communities from Carex aquatilis grown in University of Washington, Seatle, WA, United States - 4-21-26 metaG | ecosystem: Host-associated > Plants > Roots > Rhizosphere >... | reverse complement strand
GTACAGGGCGTAGGTCTCCGGGTCCAGGCCCTTCTTCGCCAGCGCCACCTTGGAGAACGCGATGGGGGCAATCAGCGAGTCGGGCCAGACGTACAGGGTCTTGCCCGCCAGGTCCGGCTCGATGGCCGGCACCGGCACGCCCCAGTCGATGTCGCGGGTGATCGATCGGTGCGCCCACTCGTCGGCGATGGTCGACGGGATCCCGGCCGCCGCCAGCGCCGCGCGCCCTTTTTCCAGCGCCGCCTTGTCGCCAAACTGCAGCACCAGCTTCTTGCCCGGGGCGTACTTGCTCTTGTGCGGGGGAAGCGTGGCTTTGAGAGCCTTGTATGACTCCTCGTGCTCGCCGTCGAAGCGCAGCGACGGCAGCACCTTCTCCAGCGTGTCGGCGATGACCGAGGGGCGCCACGCCTTCTTCTTGGCCTTGCCTTCAATCCAGGTGCGCAACACCTCCGACACCTTCCACATGTCCAGGAACCAGTGCACGGTGTCGCGCATCTCGGGCGTGGCGTTCGACAGCACGCTCTTCGGGTTGATGAGCGCGGTCGGCTCGTGCTGGTGCCCGCAGCGATCGCACTCGTCGCTGTAAGCGTTGTCGTAGTTGCACTTGGGGTTGGGGCAGGTCCCGCGCACCAGGCGGTCGGGCAGGAAGCGACCGAGCTGGGGGTCGTACCACTGCCGGCTGGTGCGCTTTTCCAGCATGCCGTTTCCGTGCAGGCGGGTCAGGAAGAAGTCGCACAGCTGCTTCTGGATCGGAAACGTCTCCGGCTGTGAGGTGCCGGTGTAGACGTCGACGCCGATGGCGTAACGCGCGAGCGTCACCTGCTGCCGGGCGTGGATGCCGTCGATGAACTCGCGAATCGGGACACCGGCCGCCGCGGCCGACACCTCGCTGGTCGAGCCATGATCGTCGGTGCCGTTGACGAACAGGACGTTCTCTCGGCCGATGAGCATGCCCATCCAGCGACTGTAGATGTCGGCCGGCAGATGCGCCCCGGCCAGGTGGCCCAGGTGAAGCGGCCCGTTGGCGTAAGGCATCCCCGCGGTGACGAGAGCACGCCGCGGACGCTGGACGGTCTTCAAAACCGAAGGCACGTCGACGGGGACATGCGGGTTCTTGCCGGCAATATCGGGTGTTTTGGGCGGGTTTTTGTCTGCCACGGAACCGAGGAGCTTGCCTTGAGAATTACGGTCGTACAAGGTCATCCGAAGCCCTGTGTCCACACGTAACGCCGTGGCGGCTGCGCTCCTTTGGAGTTCACAGGGTCCCGGCCGTCGGCTAGTATCCACTCCGACATGGAGCGGGAGAGAGTCGCGAACCCGGGCCGTGCTGGCGAGCGACACCGCGTCGCCTTCGCGATCGTCGAGGGTCGTGAATACGTCGCCGACGGGGAGAGCGTCGAGATGTGGGCACGCTTCGATGCCGCGGGGTACCTGTGGCTCGACTTCGTCATCGTCGGCACGATTCAGCCGAAGGTGTCGTACCCCGTTGGTGGCGAGCGCTCTGCCGTCCAAAGGATGGAACCGATCCTCTTCGCCTAGCTCACCCGCGATTGGCAAAGGGCTGGGCAAAGGCGTCTGGGGTTTCCACCGACCGCCTCGAGTTCTGGCGGACGCTCCGAAAGCCGGCCGACATCGACGACTTGATCGACGGCGTCGCGCGCGTCCTCGGCCGTGCGCGCGAGGTTAGTTAGCAGACTCAAGGCTGCTGCACGCTCTGGATCGTGAAGGAGACGGTCATCTTGGCGCTGGTGACGGGCGCGTCGGTGGGGGGAACGCCGGTGGTGACGGTCGTTCCCTCGGTCAGGCTCGCGCCGCCGGGGTGGATGATGAACGGGGGCGTGCCGGGCGGGAAGACGTTGTTGACGCTCGCCGGGCCGAGGACGAAGCCCAGGTCGGCCATCTGGACGTCGGCGTTGTTGGGCGCGAGCGTCAAGAACACGTCGCCGACCGCTTCGACCGCCGCCGACGCGATCGCGGTGACGTCCTGCGACGGGTTGTCGACGCCCAGGATCACGTGCTGGTCGACGGGCTGCACGGTGGTGACGTCCGGCTGGTTGGAGAAGCTGACCGTGACCGTCAGGGAGCCTGTGACGTGGACGTTGACGTGTTGAGCCGCCACGGTCGGCGTCGTCGAGGCCAGCTGATAGATGAGGTTGCACTTCGGCGTGCCGATGCCGCTCACGAGATCGTATCCCGCCACGCCCGGGAAGCCGTTGTTGCCGTCGGACACGTCGTTGAAGACCGTGGCGTACACCGACGGCACCTTGCTGATCCCGTAGAGCGTCGGGTTCGGGAAACCGAGCGACGGGACGCCGGCGGCCTGCCGCCGCTCGTTGATGAGCGCCGTGAACCCGGCCCAGAGCGGCGTGGCGACGCTGGTTCCCCCCTCGGTGTGCACGGTGCCGTGCACACCGCCGATGGTCTCGAAGGTCTGCACGCCAACGCCGCCCCCGATCAACGAGACGTCGGGGATGTTGCGCTGGGTTGCCGACGCCTGGTTACTGGCATTGGCGACGCCGGCCTGGAAGTCCGGCAAGCAGGTGCCGTCGCCCTTGAGATAGACGCTGTTCGGGCAGTCGACGAAGCCGGCGCCGCTGTCCTGCCAGCCGTCCTCTTTGCCGTAGACGATCGCGCCGGTTGAACTGGTGGCCATGGAGAGCGCGGTCTCGCCGACGTAGGTGATGTTCGCCAGGTCGTAGATCGTGTCCGCCCCGAACCCGGTCTTGCCGTGGTCGCCCGAGGACTGGAAGAACGACTGGCCCTGCATCGCCATGCGATCGAGGGACGGCTGGTAGAACTGCTGGGGGATCTGAACCCATTCGAACGACGAGCTGACCTGCTTGCACAACCGGGGCGCGCCGCTGGCGATGTTCTTCAGCGCCGTCACGAGATCATCCTGGGGATCGAGGCTGCCGATGCCGTACATCACCACCGCGTCCAGATGGGGCGCCATCGCCAGCGCCATCTCGATGTCCAGCGTGACCTCGCTGTTCGGGGCCTCCGTCGACTGCGCGCCCACGATGGGCACGAGCTGGGCGTCGGCGAGCCCCATGTCGTGCTCGAAGGCGGTGATGTCGACGCTGTTGAATCCGCCTTGGCCGATGATGTCCACGCACTGCCCCTCGCCGCCGAGGGGGAGCGCGCAGGACGCGTAAGCGGAGCGGAGCTCCGGCGGGCGATAGGAGCTGTTCATGCCGGTCCCGAAGACGAAGGCATCGGGAGGCGGGAGCAGCCGCGGGAAGGTGTCGAGCCCGGCCAGGAAGAGCACCGGCGTGGCCACATCCAGCGCCGGCTCCTGGTCGGGAGCAACGAAGGTCGACCCGTCGGCGCGCTGGTAGACGTTGAGGTTGACGAAGAACGCCTGCTCGGCCTGGGCAGCCGTCCCGCTGACCTTCAGCAAGATGTGCTCGCTGTCGCTCGCGACGACGGTGAAACCGCGCGACGTCAGGTAGTCCTGCAAGGCCTGGTAGCTGGCGAGGGTCGGGCCGTACGTGGCCGCGAACGCGGCCGGCGTCAGGAACTGGAGGTACTGGGGGTTCGACGGGTCCGACACCGCGGCCGCCAGCGTGTGCACCTGCGCGGCGTTCTGCAGCTGGAGCTCGACGGTGATCGGCACCACCGTCGACGGCGGCAGCGGGCCGACCAGCGGCGCCCCCTGCTCGCCCGCGAAACGGTGCCCGGAAAGCTGCTGCGTGTGGCGCGGCAAGCGCAGGTCGACGAAGTCCAGCGACGTGCCGAAGCTGGAGCTCGAGCCGTTCTTCCCGGTGACGCTCAGCCTGACCTCGTAATTCCCATAGGCGGCCACATGCACGGTGCCGACCTCGATAGTCACGTAACCCGGCGTCGCGGCGTAGCCGTCAATCACGGGCCCGACGTTGGTCGTCGTGTTGAAGATGGTCTGGAACCGGCCGCGGTCGGGGCCGGTCTTGTAACGCAGCGCCAGGATGTAGTCGCCCGGCAAGCTCACGGGGAGCGTCACCTTCTGAAAGTCGCCGGCAGCGTTCAGGCGCGCGACGTCGAGCTTACCGGCGCTGGCGGCGGCGTCGTTCGTGATCGTGTGGCTGTCGCCGCTCGACACGATCGAGCCCGAGGCCTCGGCCTCGAAGCGCTGGCCGTGCGGGTAGAGCCGGATGACGTCGACGCCGACCCGGAAGGCCGACGAGGCGGCGTTCTTCCCGGTGACGAGGAAGCGGAACGTTCGCGCCGTGGTCGCCTGCAGATCGATCTCGCCGAGGTCGGCCTCGACGTAACCTGGAGTGGCGGCATAACCGTCGCCGGGGCCACCGACCGGTGCGCCGTCGACGGAGAGCTGCGCCAGGCCGCGATCGGGGCCCACGGCGTAAGTGACCTTGACCTCGTAACGGCCCGTGACCGGCACAATGAGCGCGAGGTCGGCGGTGCCGCCGTTGCCCGGGTCGGCCAGGAAGTAGTGTCCGTTGCTGGCCGCCGGGTCGCTGACGATCGACGACGTCCCGCCCGAGAGCGTTTGCGACACCGTCTCGCCCTCGAAGCCGAAGGGCGTCGTGACGCACGCGGTGTTCGACGTAGGCGCGGCGGTGGTCGGCACCGCGCGCACCCGGTAGCAATATGCGGTGTCGTAGGCCCTCGAACCGTCCGTCCATTGGGTCGTGCCGGCGGCGAGCAGCAGGATCTGCGACCAGGACGTGCCGCCGTTGGTCGACCGGTCGACGAAGAAACCGGTGCTGCCGGCCACGTCGTTCCAGTAGGTCTTGACGGTGTTGGCGGCGGTGGCGACCGCGATCAGCTTGGGCGCCGCCGCGGTGAGCGCCCCGCGCGTCAGCTCGAGGCGGTCGCCGTCGCTTGCCCCTGGCGTGCATCCGACACTCGCCAGCGCCCATCCCGCCAGCAAAACCCGGCCTGCCTTTACCAACGTCCGTCCCATCGGCAACCCTCCGCGCAATCAAATGATGCGCGGGGGAGTGTCCTGGGCGCGGTCGGAAGGCTCAGCGCCCATTTTTGACAATCGGGGAAAGGTCGCCGGAAACAGAGCGGCACGACATGCTTGCGCAGTCGGTCCGCATCGTCCGACCACGACGCCAGCGGTAGCGTTCCCACGGGCTTGCCGTCGATCGAGACGTGCGCGCCCTTGCTGCCTCGCACGTCGACGGGCCACGTGCTTCCCGGTCGCCGCGGGCGTGTCGGGCGCTCATTGCACCTCGACGACGAGCAAGGAGCGGCGACGCAGGCGGTGCGGTGGTGGCGTGTGGATTCGGCGCACGTGATCTGCAGCGCGCCCGAGGCCAACGCCGGTCACTCGCATGAAAGATCGCGGACGCCCTCCGTTACTGAGGCGTGAAAACAGCAAAATTCGATAGACCGGCGCGGGCGCTTCGGAACACCTTGACGCGGGCGAGCGCCGGCCTTTGGGCATCGTCGGTCCTGTCAATCGTGTGGTGCTTGATCGGTTGTTCCCCGACACGCGGCGAGGCGACAGCGAAGACATCCCAAGCACTGACGCAATCTGGAGGTCCCGATGCATCTCCCGGTCGCGCGGAATCCTCTCCAGGCGACGACGCGGACCACGCGGTCGAGCTGACGGTTCAAACCGCCGGGCGGTCCCAGGATCTGATCATCTCGGAGATCGGGTCGATCGCCCGGATCAAGGGTGACACGAGCACGGGCGCCAGTGCGCTGAAGGCGATTGTCGACTATCGATCGGGCCAGGTTCTGATCGAAAACACCACGAATCAAACCTATGGCGCGACCACGCTCGCCGAATACGTGAGCCAACAGCAGCCCACCGTGTCGAGCGAGGGCACGATTGAGCCCGTGCCGAAGCAAACGGTGCGACGGACCGATCTCGAGACGAAGATCGCGGGGCTCGCCGCGCGCGCCTATCTGGCCACCAACAAAGGCGTAACGACGCGAGTCTGGTACTCAGAGGATTTGCCGCTGCCACCGCCCAGCATCAGGCGGCAGCTGACGGCGATCGGCCCCGTTGCCGCCGAGGCCGCCCCCGGTTGCGATGCCGGCCCGCGCCCACCCTCCGACGACGACGACGACGACGATCACCGTGACGACTCCGGCCGCAGCGCGAGAGGACACGATTCTCCCGTGACGGCAGAAGAGCTCGCGGGACGAACCGTTCTGCGGACCGAATCGCAAGACGCTACCGGGCGGTGGACCATCATGAGTGACACGCTCGCTGCGAAGCGGACGCATCTCACGCCGCAGGATCTCGCCGTTCCTTCGGGCTTCGCGCCCACGCCGCTTCCGTCCGTCCCACCCACGATCAACCAAGCGTTCAACGACCCCATCGCCTGCTCGGCATCCGGAGACCCGTCCACGAATTTGAGCTACAACGGCGGGGACACGCTCCATAACATCCAGGTTTACGTCAACTACTTCGGATCGGGGTTCGCGGCGGCGCTGCTCGCCGACCCGACGGGATTCGACAGCGTATTCACCAGCGGTATCTCGCTACCGTTCAGCGCGCCGTACCTGAACGGTTTGCAGCAGTACGGGGTCCAATCCGGCCAAGTGAAGCCGTCTCGTTTCTTCCCGGCGCCACCGCCAGGGTCGTTCAGCGACCCAGTATCCGACGTGGCGACGGTGATGGGCCTCGAGACGTCCCAGGCGGTCCCGAGCTTGTGGTGGAGGACGGACAAATATGCGCCGATGGTCTTTCTCGTCTTCGACGACAGCGTATCGCCTTCGTCGAGCGGTGCCGGCTACCATTTGGCCGCGCCGTCGACTCCCTGGATCTACCTCCCCTTCCCGCTCAACCTCGCCGCCTATCCCCTCATCCCCTATGCCGCCGTCGTGATCTCTCGAGCCGCGCTGTCGGTGACGGCGTCCGCGCTCGGCCAGCGAGACCAGGAGAGCTGCGGCGGCAGCTCGTGCGCGGCGATCCAGGCGCTCGACGATGGGACCGAGGCGCTTTCGCATGAGCTGGTCGAGGCGATCACCGATCCATTTCCCTTCTCGGGCTGGGCCAATCTCGGCCTCGTCCCGGCGTGGTTCGACGGCGAGATCGCCGACATCTGCGATTCGGCGTGCCAGGACGGCTCCAACTCGTTTCGTGTCGCTCGCCTCGGCAACACGGTCCTCTCCACGTACTGGTCCAACTCAGTCGGGGCGTGCGTGCCCGCGTGGCCTCGACTGGCCATCACCGTTCCCGGTTCCGGGAGTCTGTACTCCCTGGACAACGCCAGTGCCGGAATCTTCGTCGAGGCCAGCGTATCGAATCCAATTGATCAGGGCGATCGCCTGGGCGCCGCCGTGCAATGGAGCGTCGACGGAGTCCTCCAAGGGTTCGGCACCGGAAGCGCGACGGGCACGGACGTGAGCAACACGCTTGTCATTTTCGGCGCCGGGCAGCACACCATCACCGCCAGCTACTACTCGGCGAGCGACTCGATCACGATCAATGTGCGCGACCAAGGTCCCGTGCTGGTGATTGATTCGCCCGCCGATGGGACAACGGTGCCGGTCGGGACGACAATCACGCTCACAGGCCACGGCACCAGTGTGGACAACCCCGATGGCATCCCAGGCGATGAATTGCTGTGGGTCGAAAACAACGCTCACCTGGGATCTGGAAGCTCGCTTTCGACGACCCTCGATCGAGCGGGTGACGTGACGATCCTTCTCGAGTCCGAGGATCGAGCGGGGCTTTCGGGCGAGGCATCGATCACGCTCCACGTCGTCGAACCGTCAGGAGGGCCCACCGTGAGAATCACGAGCCCCGCCAACGGCTTCGCGCCCGAATGGTCGATCACTTTCGCTTGCAACGACGACCCGTTCACATGTCCGGTCACCGTCACCTTCGCGGCGATCGCCATGAACCCCGACGGCACGCCGATCAGCCCGAGCCAGATCCAGTGGAGTGATGCGCAAGACGGCGCGCTCGGGACCGGGGCTTCGCTCACGCACACGTTCAACGTTCCGGCGTGCGTGAGCTCGTCGGCGTCCATGACGGCGTCGGTACCCGGCCCGAACGGTCTATCCACCGACTCGGTGGTCATCTCCTTCGTATCGCACGGTTGCTGAAAATGGCCCGAACGCCGTCACACGGGACCCTCGAGATGACTCGGGGATGAGGTCGCCGTTCGCATGGTAGTCGTGCGCGACCGCGTACGGCGCCCAAGGACCTGCGCCCTCGCGAGCTCGTATGCAACTGCGGCCGGCAGATACCGTCGCTACCCGTCCGCACGCTCGACGAAGTCATAGGCACGACTGCACCGTGTCGTTCTCGGTCATCGGCTGGCACACGATCGGTCCGAGGAAGGCGCAGAGCTGGAACGTCGCATTGATGGGAGCGCCACACGCGGCGGCGTTGGCGCTGGTGACACAGAGATTATTCTGCACCTTGCAACCGGTCCCGGCGCAGCCGGCGGAGGGGACGCAAGCTCCGTTGACGATCGCGCATGTCAGCGCCGAGCAGGTCTGGGCCGGGTAGTGCAGCGTGCTCTGGTTGTCGCAGTTGTAGTCGTAGCTGCCGCACGCGTCGGGCGACGAAAAAAATTGCGTCTGGCCGGGGAATGCCTGCGAGTCCATGTCGCAACAGTCGCCTGTGTTGGAGATGTAGGAGCCCATGGTCTTGTCGCCGTTGGGCAAGACCTGGCATGTACCCGGCGCCGGCTGGCTGCAGGAGAAGACCGGCGCGCTGTTGGCGCCGAAGCCGTCGGAGTCGCAGTCGAGGTACCAGGCGAGGCATTGCTGTCCCGTCGAGCAGATCGCACCCGCGACGAGCGGTGTGCTGCACGTCCCGGTCGAAGGGCTGCACGTGCCCGTCGCGTGGCAGGGATCGGCGGGCGCGCAGCTGACGGCCTGACCGGTGCATGTTCCGCCGCTGCACTTGTCGCTGGTCGTGCAGAAGTTGTTGTCGTTGCAGGTATTGCCGTTCGTCGTGGCCGACGGCGCGCACGTACCGGTCGATCCACAGGCCTGGCACTGCGCGCACGACGTGACGTTGCAGCAGAATCCGTCGGTGCACATCCCGGAGTCGCACTGTGAGCTGGTCGTGCACGCCTGTCCCGCGTTGAGCTTGCAACCTCCGGGTGTGCGACAGACCTGATTGGTCGTGCAGGTCACGCCACAAGCGCCGCAGTTCGCGCTGGTCGTCAAGCTGACGCAGCTGCCGCCACAACACGACTGGCCGGAAGCGCAGCATGTGTTGCCGCAGGCCACGCCGCTGGCGCACGTGAATCCGCACATCGTGCCGTCGCAGGTGGCGGCGGCGTTCGCGGGCGGCATGCAGGCCGTGCACGACGTCGTGCCGCAACTATTGATGCTGGTGTTGGACACGCAGGCGGTGCCGCAGCGGTGAAACCCGGTATTGCAGGTGAAGTCACACATCGTGCCGTTGCAAGTGGCGGCGGCATTGGCCGGCGGCACACATGGCGTGCACGAGGTTCCGCAGGTCCCGGTGCTGCTGTTGGATGCGCAGGCGCCGCTGCACTGGTGAAAGCCCGTGTTGCAGGTGAACCCGCAGTTGCTGCCGTCGCAGGTGGCGGCGGCGTTGCTGGGTGGCAGGCAGCCCGTGCACGACGACGTTCCGCAGCTGCCAGTACTGCCGTTGGAGACACAGGCACCGCTGCAAATGTGGAACCCGCTGTTGCAGGTGAATCCGCAGTTGGTGCCGTCGCACGTCGATGTGGAGTTCCCGGGCACGGTGCACGAGGTGCACGAGGTGGTGCCGCAGCTCCCGACGCTGGTGTTGGTCTGACACGTCCCCGAGCAGTCGTGCGAGCCCGTCGCACACACTCCGTTGCACGCCGCGCTGTTGGCGATGCAGGCGCCGGCGCATAGCTTGCTTCCCGAGGGACAGGTCCCGCCGCAATTGGTGCCGTCGCAGGTGGCGGTCCCGCCGGTCGGGACGGAGCACGCGGTGCAGGACGTCCCGCACCCGCTCACGCTGGTGTTGCTGACACAGCCGGCCAGGCCGCACGCGTGGAAGCCGGTCGCGCAGGTGAAGCCGCACGCGTTGCCATCGCAGGTGGAGGTGCCGTTCGTGGGGGCGGTGCACCCGGTGCACGACGTGGCGCCGCAATTGTTGATGCTGGTGTTGGATACGCAGGTGGTTCCGCACAGGTGGAAGGCGCTGTTGCAGGTGAATCCGCAGTTGGTGCCGTCGCAGGTGGCGGTCGCGTTCGCGGGAGCGGTGCAC
>Ga0265338_10011645_pt1 | contig 10132 bp, 8 predicted proteins | sample 42126metaG_FD_193579 | JGI IMG/M metagenome (GOLD analysis project Ga0265338, IMG submission 193579) | Rhizosphere microbial communities from Carex aquatilis grown in University of Washington, Seatle, WA, United States - 4-21-26 metaG | ecosystem: Host-associated > Plants > Roots > Rhizosphere >... | reverse complement strand
CCCGGGAGGACCAGATCAACCTCATGGACATGGCCGAGGGGAAGACCCAAGGCCTCTCCTTCGGGCGGAACACCGAGGAGGCCGCGGCCATCCAAAAGGCCCTGGAGTTCACCCGCAAACTGTTCGATCAGGACTATGCAGACGTGGTGAGCACCGGGAAGTCTCTCTCCTACATCGAGAGCTACCTGCCGCACATGTATAAGGATGCCGGGAAGGCCCGCCCGATCCTCGAGGCCTACGCGAAGCGTCCCATGGAGGGTAACCAGTCCTGGGCGAAACACCGGACGATCCCATACCTTTCGGAGGCGATCCTAGAGCATGGCCTAGAGCCGGCATCCTGGAACTTCCTGGACATGGTGATGGCCCGTCACTTCGACATGCAGAAGTTCGTCGCCGCCCACCGAGCCTTCAACGCCTACAAGAAGGAAGGGTTGGTCCGCTATGTTCGGGCCGCCCGCACCGCGCCGGAGGGCTACGTCAAACTGGACGATCGGATTGCTGAGGTGGCTTCCATCCGCAAGGCCATCGTGGACATCCCGGTGGAGAACGGGGAACCGGTCCGGACCGCCGGCAAGCTCCTGCCGGGTGCCAAGGTGACGTATGGCCACTACTGGGCCCCGGCCCCGGTGGCTTCGGTGTTCAACAACTACCTGGCCCCGGGTTTTCTGGGAACGCCCCTGGCCGGCGCCTACAAGGTGGCCCGCACCGGGAACAACCTCCTGAACATGGCCCAGCTTGGCCTCTCCGCCTTCCACGGGACCTTCATCACCATCGAGGGGGCGGCCGGCGCCGTCAGCCGCGGAATCATGCTCATGGCCCAGGATGGGAAACTCCTGGAGGGCATGGCCGACATCGCCAAGGGTGCCGCCTTGCCGGTGGCTGTCACGGAAACCTTCCGCGAGGGGCTGGCCTTCCGCAAGGCCCTGCTCTCCGAGAACCCGCCCGAGGAGTTCAAGCCGCTGATCGACATGTTCATCCGCGGCGGCGGCCGGGTGGGTATGGATCGCCAGTATTCCGTGCCCTTCATTAAGATGTTCACCGAAGGCTGGCGGGAATCCCTCACTTCCTTCGGTGGGATCCCCAAGGGCATTTCCACCGCGCCCTTTGCCCTGGTCGAACTACTCTCCAAGCCCATCATGGAAACCTACGTGCCGGTCATGAAGCTCGGCACCATGGCGCAGCTGTTCCACGACGAGATGGCCCGCATGCCCGCGGATGCCACCCAGGCCGAGATCGATCGGGTGGCCCGCAAGGTGGTGGACCACGTGGAAGACCGCATGGGCCAGATGACCTACGACAACCTGCACTGGAACCAGTTCACCAAGCAGACCATGATGCTCGCCCTCCGGGCCGTGGGCTGGGACGTGGGTTCTTGGCGCATGATCCTGGGCGCCGGGGCGGACACTCTCGGCATGGCGCCCCGGGCGGCCCAGGCCATCGCCGCCTCCCTGTCCGGGCCCGAGGCCAAGCAGCAATGGCAGGAGGAGCGCACCAAGCGGGACCGCCAGGCTGGAAACTTCGGGAAGAGTTCCTGGATGACCTACAACATCGCGCAGACCTGGGCCGTGATGGCGGTCGTGAGCCTCATGGGCGGACTCACTACCTGGATGCTCACCGGTCAGCCCCCGAAGGACGCGAAGGATCTGATCTACCCCCGCACCGGCCGCAAGGACAAGTACGGCAAGGATGAACGGGTGCAGTTCGCTTCCTACGCCAAAGAAGTGATCGACCTGAAGCACATCGCACAGGAAGCCTCGCCGGTTCACTACGAGCATGGGCAGTTCGGCCTTGGGCTGAACCTTTCCCCCGCCTTCAATTATCTTTGGGGGAAGAAGTCCCCGTTCCTCGGAACCGTGGACAAGTTCCTGACCAACAAGGACTGGAAGGGGCAGCAGGTCTACACGCCCAACGCCGGCAAGAAGACCCTGGAGGAGTTCGGCATGGCCGCCCTGGCGGAGTTCGCCCCGTTCTCCCTGGCCCAGGCCGAGGAGAAGTGGCAGACCCAGGGGGGCGCCAAGTCTTTGCTCCCGACCGTGGGCCTCACCAAGCCGCGTCAGGAGAATTTGAACACCGACGCGGAGAACAAACTGGTGGCGATGCTGGCGGACCGCCAACCCCGGGTCATCGAAAAGGCCAAGGGCGACCGGGAACAGGAGATCCGGATCGCCAAGGACGCCTATGTGCTGGGCAACCAGAAGCCGCTCAAGGAACTGCAGGCGGAAGGGCAACTCACACCGAAGGACTTCCGGAACATCGTCGGCGCCTTCAAGTCCCAGAGCCTCATCCAGCGCCTTTCCAACGCCACGAACATCCAGGCCCAGGATCTCATCAAGGTCTGGCCGGACATGACCGACGAAGAAAAATTGGCCGTGTGGCCAGCCGTGACCCGTAAAATGGGAGCGGCGTTCAAGAGCGCACCACCCGCGGAGCGGGAAGCCCTCAAAGCGAGCCGGGATTCCATCGTCCAGGAAGTCACCGCCCTCAAGGCGGGCCGAGGCAAGTAGCGGGAGTTCCCCACCATGGGTGCCAAAATCATCACCACCCTCGTCAGGGCGACCATAGCCAAACTGGGAATCGTCAAGCTCTCGGTCGCCCCTGTCGATGCCACCCAGCCAATCGCGGTCGGGGACAACGATTCGCGGCTACACGACCTATCCACCACCATGCCGCAGATGGATGGGACCGGGGCGGTTGGGTCCTCGGCCGCGGGTGCACATGGCGATCACCAGCATCCCAGCGACACCAGCCGGCAGGCGCACTCTTCCACCCTGGACACCCTCTCTACTGCTCCCAGCCCCAGCCCCGCAGGAACCTACGGGGATGCCGGCCACACCGTCACGTTCATCGTGGATGCCCAGGGTCGGGTTACCGGCGTTACAGAAAATGCGATCTCGTCCGGATATTCCCTGCCAACGGCATCAGCCTCGACCTTGGGCGGCGTCAAAGTTGGATCAGGGCTTGCGATTGATCCTGCGACGGGGGTCCTCTCTGCAACGGGTGGCGGTGGCACGGTCCCGACCATGACCCTGGGCCAGATCCTCGGAGCCGCCTGGACCGCCGACAACCTGGGTTCCCTGTCCGCGGCGCAGGCCGGCACGACCGTTACCTTCACCGTCACGGATGGGGCAACTGCCCTGCACGGCTACACAATCCCCATGCCGACGCTGCCCATTCGGATCCGATTCAAAATCGGATGCAACACCGGGAATACCTATACAACTATGGGAGTAGGTCTCAAATCATCTGGCGGAGCGATCAAGATTTTCAATTGCCAAGCATGGGCAGCCGGAATAGCTGAGATTTCTACTTGGGCATCCACCACGTCATATTCCGGGACCAACACCTACACCGTTGGTTTTGGGTCCAGCACCATGATTCTCGCGGTTGACATTGACGCATCCGGGAACATCAAATTCTATTCCTGGATCAATGGGTCTTGGGTTCAGATGGCATCAGCGGCCATGGGATATGTTCCAACCCTGCTTGGAATCTACCTCAAGGGCCAAAACGGAAGTTCTGCCGTTGGGGTCATTTACTGGATCGATTCCGTCACCTACGGAGCCAATGATCCTCCGGTCTACGGGGCATGATAAGGAAGGATGGGAAATGACCATTTATCGAGGCGCAGGAGTTGACATTACCTTTGCTTGTGTGCCAACTACGCCTGGCTACACACCAGAGGATCATGCCTGCCATTGGGCCTTCAGTGATGAGAATTCCGAAGATGGCCGGAGCGTCAGCCACGCCTTCGCCAATGAGGGCCCTCAGAACGCCACCGTGACGGCCACCTGTACCCCGACCGGAACTCAGGCAAGCGCATCGGTAGCCCTGCAGATTGTTGCGCCCGTTGGGCCAGGTGTAAAGCCTGCCTACCTGCTGATAGACCACATGGCCGCCGCCCTAGAACGGACGGCCGTTTATTACATCAACACAGAACGGAATGCAATCTGGTTGTGGAATTTCCAAACCGGAGAAGATGCTATTTGGTCCGCAATTCCTCCATCGGCCGGGCGCCTAGATAGTATGGACATAACAGATAATTACATTTATATTTATTATGTGGATTCAACTTCATCTACCGGCGGTATTCCTCCCGAAACTGGAACAAGCATGTATATTCGAGCCTGGAGGCGCAAGCGAGACCTGACCGATACTTGGTCACAACTCGCGGGATTCGGGTGGTTGACGTGGTGGGGTCCCGGTTGGTACCAGATGGGACCGACAGCATACAAAGCATTCGCAAGCGACAAGGTGTTCTTTGCCGGTGATGTCTATTGGTCTCGTGATGCTGGTGATTATCGCCAGTCAGCGAACCTAATTTTGCCGGGAGAAACGGTTCCAACCTACGTCCCTTATTTTGCAGGTCGAGGGCTCTATTATGCCAGCCAGCAACGGGATAAAATCGCAGGGTTCATTTATAATGGGACTGGTCTGAAACTTTCGTCCTACATCATGGCAGATCGGACGAGGGAAGATTTCCTATATCATGAAGCCAAAATTAATTATATCAATTCGGTAATCTATAATTTCTGGCAGGATGGAACGAGCCTCCATGCAGACCTTGCAACCTGGACCGGCAACCAGGGCAATTTCTACTATGTCTATACTGAGAACATCCTGCCCGGCTATTCAATGTCCGCCGACTTCCCGCCAGTGCCCTTCGGAACCAAGTCGCTGGTGATCCTCGGGACCGACGCGCCCAGTGGCGCCAATGCCGTCTGGTGGGACGGGGCCGATTTCACGGATGAGACACTTGGAGATGACGCTCATTCAGTCTTCCAGTCCGTTTTTCACAGCGATGGGCTTGCCTTCACCCGAGCCGGGAAGGTCTACCCCTTGCTCGACGGGTCCCTTCTGCATTCCCTCGTTTGATGATTAAATAAGCACCTGGATACCTTGAGGGAATCCAGCAGGCTCCAAACTCCTGAGCGAGTTCATGGCTTCCTAAGCGGAAGGTCCTCATGAAGATCGATCCCAGGAACACCACCAAAGCCCTCGAAGGGGGCGATCCCGAATCCACCTCCATTCCAATGGAGACGTGACCTGGACCAACCCGTTCGGAGGGAATCCAAATGCCAGCAGAACCGCAATATTGCCCTTTCCCCTGCCGAGTCGAAGAAACGCTCGGGCAGATTCTTGCGGAAGTCCAGGATCTCAAGGCTGCCTTCCCGGAAGATGAGTACGGGACCGCCGACATCCTGGGGCACCGCCGCTTCCATGACGCGAAGATCGCCGCGGCCAAGGCTGAGGAAGCCTTCTGGACTTCCCTGAAGTTCGACCTGGCGAAGAAGGGCGCCATCGCCATTCTCACCACCCTCGCCGGCCTCATTGTCGTGGGTGCCTGGGCGACCATCAAACTCAAGATCGGAGGCAAGTGATGATCCTCGAAACCCTGCTCGGCGGTGTGGGCGGCGGCCTCCTGCGCCTGGCCCCCGAGGTGATGAAGATCCTCGACGCCAAGAACGAACGGGCCCATGAACTGGAGATGACGCGCCTCTCCATCGAAGCCGACAAGGCGAAGGCGGCCGATGCCCTGGCGGCCCAGCGCGAAGTGAACGATGGCGCCTTCAATGCTTCGGCCCTGCAGGCGCTCATGGAGGGTATCAAGGCGCAGGCCATCGTTACCGGCGTGAAGTGGATCGATGGCCTTTCGTCCCTGGTCCGGCCCACGCTCACCTTCGCTCTGTTTGGCCTCTACGCAGCGGCCCGCACCGCGACGTTCTTCCTGGGGTGGCAGTCCGGGACGCCTGTCCTTCAACTGCTGGCCGCAACCTGGACCGCCGAAGATCAGGTCATGCTCGCGGGGATGATGAATTTTTGGTTTTTGGATCGCGTCATTTTCAAAGCCCTGAAGTGATCGATCCCGGCGACCCCTATGACGAAGATCCCTACGGCGTTGAACACCGCCCCTTCCCCCCAACTCCTGACCTTAATCAGGCGCTTCGAAGGGCTGTACAGGCTGAGGAAGGATGGCCTGATCTATCCCTATCGGTGTCCGGCCGGGGTCCCAACCCAGGGCTACGGACATGTGGTCCCGAGCATGGACGTGCCGCCGATCTCGCGTGAAGCGGCCGAGGCGCAGCTGGTGGCGGATGTCGCCGCCCGAATCCCCACGGTCCTCCAGGTTTCCCCCAAACTCACTGGCAGGCGCCTGGACGCCATCGTGTCCTTCGTGTTCAATTGCGGCCTGGGACGGTACAAGGCCAGCACCCTCCGCAAGCGCATCAACGCCGGCGACTGGGCCGGCGCCGCGATGGAACTCCGTAAGCACGTCTGGGGCGGCGGGAGGAAACTCCCCGGCCTTGTCGTTCGCCGTGAAGTCGAAGCTCAGATGATCCTCAAAGGCTGATCCCCCTTCAACCCCGGCGGGCCTTGTCCCGCTCCTCAAGGAGAACCACCACCATGGCCAAGCCCACCACCCCGCCCGCCAAGCCGGCCCCGAAGCCGAACATGCCCATGCCCGGCAAGGGCGGCAAGAAGCCCTGCTGATTCACCCCACCAACCGGCACAGCAACGCCCCCAGTTTCGGGGGCGTTTTCATGTCCTACTGCAGCTGTTCGAAGGCGTGTTCCGAGAGGCTGTCGTAAGCCTCCAGAGTCTCCGCCGCCTCGACCGGGGGCCGGAGCTCGATGGCCGTCATCTCGACGTTGTGCAATCGCACCGCCCGGCGCAGGAAGATCATTGGGGATCCCTTCTTCGACTTCCGTCCACCGCCGCGGAGCCAACCCTTGCGGTCCCACTCGTCCAGCAGCACCCGGAAGTTCGCATGCCCCAAGCCTTTCACCTGGGCCATGAGCAGATCCGGCCGCAGGTAGATCGAGGGCACCAGCATATCCTTCCGTGGCAAGGGCCAGATGCCCATCCACCCGCCGGCCGGCTCCACGGATCCCCGGGGATAGAATTTCTCGGCATTGGCAAAGCACCAGTTCCGCACGGCTATGATCGCGTCGTAGGTGGGATCGGCACCGGATCCATCGTTCTGGGCCCAGGCCCAAAGTTCCTCGAGCATCGTCTTGAAGGACCAGGTGAACACCTCGGGGATGAGGTTCTGGGCGATGTTGGCGCACATTTCGATGGCGGCGACATTCTTTCCTAGCCTCCCGGCCAGGCCGGCGTTGTCCCCGATGGCGCCCTTGGTGCCGTAGTCATCCCGCATCTGGCGGTAGAGTTCCTTCCACTTGGGCCAGGACTCCCGCTTCTCGATGATCCGCTGTACCCACAACGGGCCCACGATCCCGTAGTTCTCGGTGAACAGGTTCTCGAGTTGGAAAACCATGGCCGCCGCCTCCGGGTCTGTCCTCCCCCAGGGCTGGCCGAAGATGGCCCAGGTCCGGGCATGCACCCCCAGTTTGGTCGTTTCCCCGGTGATGGGCTCCTCCCCGGTGGACATGAGGATGGTCCGCCATGCTCGGCGGGCCTCGGTGGAGGCCAGGGTGCCGCGGCCTTTGGTTGTCCCGGAAACCACGTCATAGACCACCTGCGCCGGGTCGATGGCGAACTTCCCACGGGTTGCCGTGCGGGTGTCATCCAGGAAGAACGGGAGATCGCCCAGGGTTGCCAGCATCCTCTCTATATAGACATCGGTCACGCGCCAGCTGCTCACGATGCTGGGATCCAGGTTGAGCTTGGGCTGGCCCCAAACACTGGCCGCCAGGGAAAGGGCTGTGGTCTTGCCCACCGAGGACTTGCCGCTCCATTCCCAAACGAAATTGTCAGCACCCAGGATTTGCATCAGAGGGGGGAGCAACGATACATAGAGGCCGGCCAAGGCCAGAGGATAGTTGCTGGCGATGCAGGCAGCCTTCCCCCAATCCGCCAGGGTGCCAGCCTGTCGGTACCCGGAAAGGATCCGGTGCACTTCCTGGCCTGAGGGCACAAACACGAAGTCGGTGTCAGTCCAGCCGGCCGCGAGGGTCTGGGGGGATTGCACCTGGCGCTGGCCCTGGTTCGTGACGAGGCAGGGGCCCACCAAGAACGCTTCTTGCCCAGGGAGCCAGCCCATGCGGCTGACCCCCCGCACCGTTTCGAACTTGCTGATGTTGGCCGCCTCGAAGGCACTGAGGTAGAGGATCACGTAAGACGCATTGGCGGAATGGATGGGAGCTCCGAATGGTGCCGCAGCCCGGGCAAAGTCGGAACCGACCGCCATGGACTCCCGGCTGATCACCATCCGGCGCCATTCCTGGTTGGCGAACCAGGCAACCACCACCAGGGAGGATCCCGTTTCCACGTCGCGGACGTAGCCCTCGAGGATCATGGGGTAGTGGCAGACCCGTTCCCGGGTGGGGGCGGTGCCGCCCCGGGTGGGGCGCAGTTGGTATGTCCCGCTCAGGTCCAGGGTGTATCCGGCCGGGACCAGGAGTTCATCCCCGTTCGGGTGGGGCAGCAGGCTTTTCAGCAGGGCCGGCATCTGCAGGTTTTTCCGACTGAGCCCCTGAGCGATCTCATCCACCGTCCGGTGGAAGGCATCGATGACCTTGTTGGAGAGCCGGACCCCGTTCGGCCCCCGGGCCAGCCCCGTGAGGGCCGCCTGATACCCCACTTCATCCTTCTTGGACCAGTGTGCCAAGCCAGCCATCACATCGCTTCTCTTGGTCAGCGCGGCAAGGGCCTCACCCCGATCCTCCTTTTCTGCGACTTCACTAAGCGCCCGTTGAGCATCAGCCCAAAGCCGGTTCCCCATCCACCCCTCCATCTGCCAGCAGTAAGCGGAACATTTCAGAACTTTACGAAAACTTAGAAACCCCTCTTGCGGGTATCCATTCACCACCTTATTATAGCCATGCGCTTACTAGATGGGCGATTTAGAAATATCCGATTGGATACCAACCCAGCACAGCGGAGGGCTGATGGCCTTGGACTTGGAACTGAGGAAGACCTACCTGGGGGGAACGGATCTGGTGGCGATCTCCAACCTCTCGGAATACGCAAAACCGGGGGATGTATGGCTTGGGAAGATGGGCCATTCCACATTCGCCGGGAACGATGCGACCGAATGGGGCCAGGACATGGAGCCCGTTGTGGCCATGCGCCACGCCCGGCGCTTCGGAGTGAATCTGGCCGAGTTGCCCCCGGAACCCGTCTACCACCCGGAGTTCGCCTTCATCGCGGCCAACGTGGACCGGATCTATACCGGACGGAAGCGAATTCTGGAGTGCAAGACGGCCAGCGAGGACCAACTTTACGAGAAGGACGAACCGGTCTGGGGCGAGGATCTGGAACCGAACAGGGTCCCAATCTCCTACTTCGGGCAGACCAACCACTACATCGGCATGCTGGGCTTCGAGGACGCCTTCCTGTCCTGCATGTTCCTCGGCCGGAGCCGGATCCAGCGGGACTACCCCATCTTCTTCGACCGCGAACTCTACGACCTGATGATCTCCAACGGGGTCCAGTTCTGGCGGGCCTACGTGGTGCCACGGATCCAGCCCCCTGTGGAACTATTCAGCCCTGACGTGGTGATGAAGGCCATCGCCCTGAAGGCCCGGTACGAAGACAAGAAGGCCCTGGCGCTGCAGGCCACCCCGGAGGTGGAGGAGTGGGTCCGGCGCTACAAGGACCTGTCCGATTCGATCAAGGCCGGCGACGAGGAGAAGAAACTGCTGGCCGCCCGGGTCGCCCAGTGGATCACCGACAACAAGGGAACCAAGGTCAAGCATAGCCTGGGCTCCTTCACCTTCCGGAAACCTGACGAGAAGCCGGCCAAGCCTGAAACCAACTTCGGGGAGGTGTTCACTCGCTTCCTGGCCGCCGTCATCACCAAGGTTCCCCCGGCGCTGGTGGACGAACTCAACACCCTGGCCACGGAGATCCGGTCCGCCTGCACCACCACTCCCCCCGCCGAGGAAGGCAAGGGGCCGTCGATTCATCCGTATTGGGCCAAATAACCAGTCCCATCGGGCCATCGCGCCCATTCAAGGAGCAGCAAGTGAGCAACGGCATGAACGAATACGAAGACCATCTTCCTGGTGGAGTTTCGACCATCAACCCCGAGCAGCAGGGGGTGAGCTACTACAACCCGGCCGAACGCGCCGCCGAGGCTGAGGTCCGAGCAATGGTCGAGGCCCGCTGCATCATGGCCTTCAAGCGGCCCCGCAACCTCTTCCAGTGCCGGTCCAAGATCATGGAGGCC
>Ga0265338_10011644_pt1 | contig 10133 bp, 12 predicted proteins | sample 42126metaG_FD_193579 | JGI IMG/M metagenome (GOLD analysis project Ga0265338, IMG submission 193579) | Rhizosphere microbial communities from Carex aquatilis grown in University of Washington, Seatle, WA, United States - 4-21-26 metaG | ecosystem: Host-associated > Plants > Roots > Rhizosphere... | reverse complement strand
CTAGTCACTACCTTTTACGATTACATGACCCGTAGCGGCAAACGGTTGCGCCCGTATCTAATGTACCTGGCTTTCGTCGGTTATGACGGCCAAGCCAACGACACCGACCTCATCCGAGCCACCCTTTCCCAGGAACTGTTCCATAACGCCTGGTTAATCCACGACGATATCATCGACCGCGACACCATCCGCCACGGCGGGCTCAATATCACCGGCGTGTATGAGCGCGAGCTAAAAAGCCGCCGCATCGCCGACGCTGCTCACCTCGCGACCTCGGCCGCGCTCGTCACCGGCGACCTCAGCTTGGCGCTAGCCGCCGAGCTCATCGCCCGCGCACCCTTCGCACCCGAGCGCATCATTGCTGCCACCACTCGTCTCCACGAAGTCAGCTTCACCGAAACCGGCGGCGAAATGATTGACGTACTGCTACCATCGGTCCCGCTTGCCAGCATTACATCCAACCGCCTGCTAACCATGTACCGCTACAAAACCGCTGCCTACAGTTTCGAATTACCGCTCCAAATTGGTGCAATGCTGGCCGGTGCCTCAAAAATGGAAATTTCCGGCATCACCGAGTTGGCTACACCCTGGGGCATCGCCTTTCAGCTCACCGATGACTTGCTCGGCACCTTCGCGGCCGAACAGCAACTCGGCAAATCCGTGCTGTCGGACCTGCGCGAGGGCAAGCGCACCATGCTGTACTTGCTCGGCCTCCAATTATCCAATGCCAGCCAGCGCAAACGCCTGAAGACCCTGGCTGGCGACCCCCAGGCCGGGTACCACCAGCTTGCCGAAATGCGCGCTATTCTTGAGACCACCGGCGCCAAACAACGCACCATAGGCCTGGCCGAGGATCATATCAATCAAGCTTTTTCGGCTCTACAAAAGCTAAAACTTCGCACCGATGTTGCCGCGATTCTCCACGACCTAGCCCAGTTCTCCGTCCAACGCCAAACCTAACATCTCGTTCGTCATTTAGACAAATTTATAATCTCAACACCCCCATTCCCAGCAAAACGCACAAAAAAACTGGGGACAGCAGTGGAAAACCCCACATCTAGCAAAGCATAACCACGTTGAGATAAAACCGCGACAGTGCTTAAATAAGGCTAATGGTTTGTCCCAACTGCCACTCGACCGACATTATTGCGGTGCAAGACCAGCACTTTTGTATTAGTTGTGGCCAAATGGTCCCCGAAGATGTCGTGAGGGCCGCCGAAGCCAAGGAAGCCACCAAGCGCCCCGCCAAAGCCACTGTTGCCAGCACCGCGCAAACGGCTCCCGCTGTACCCAAACCTTCCGCCACCACCGGCTATGCCACTATCATCGAGCAACGCCACCGGATTGAAGCCGTCAAACCCGAGGACGAAGCCAAACCAGCCGAGCACAGCGATACCGGCCTCAATCACGTCGCCATCAAATCACCAACCGCCCCGGCTGCCGACCCCGCAGCTGAACCAACCGCCGGCAAACCGAAACCCAAGCGCAAGCCCGGCCGGCCCAAAGCCACGCGCCTGGACGCACCGAAACCACCCGCCGATCTACCAGCCGCACCCAAACTCACGGTCACCCCAATCCCCGAACCCGAACCCACTCCAGTAGAAAAAGAAGCGTCGCCTGCCTCTCGCCACACGCTGGCCAGTTCTCGCCCCCGAGCCATGAGCGACATCCGGCCGCCGCACCCACCCAAACCAGCCCACACCGCCCCCAAAGCTCCGCCCGCGCATAAGCTTGGCGTCCCCGCCATCCACTACAGTCCCATCCTAGCCTTCAGCCTGCGTTCACGCGTTCAGCCGTTGTGGTTGGCTCTGGGTGCTGCGGCCTCAGTGCTGCTGGCCGCCATTACCGGCTACGCCACCTGGCTGTACCTGTCCGGCACCATCAACCAAGTTGCCCAGCGCATTATCAGCGGCACCCCGCAGCTGGTCGGCGAGCTGGTCGTCCTGGCCGCGCTGTACTACATTGGCCGCAGCCTTAGCCAAACCGCCCTCATCTACGGCCTGGCTCGCGAAGCCGACCACCGACCGGTGTCGTTATCGCGCCAACTCGGCATCGCTATCAATACCTTCACCCGTCGCCTCGGCCTCGACATCGGTTACGCTGTGCTCGAACTGGTCATACTCTATCTGGCTGGCGCCCTTGTACTTATGGGTGGCTCACATTGGCCCATCGATATCAATTGGCAAGTTGTTGCGCTGTTCAGCGCGTTTCTCGTCATGCTCTATCTCCTCACCGCCCTGGCACTAGCGCGCGGCCTGGCCGGCGTCGCTCTCACGCTCGGGCCGCATACCGTAGCGGCCAGCGCCAAAGTTGGCTGGCGGTTGTTCAGCCACCGCCTCGAGTTAGTGTTTGTGCGTTGCCTGGCCATTGCCACCGAAGCCGCCCTTGTGCTCCCTATTGCCGCCGTCGCCATTGCGCTCATCGTGGCATCCCCCAGCTCCATGCATGTACTCGTCGCCCTTGGCGTCGGCCTGCTCGCCCTCATCGCCGGCGCTCTGCTCGGTGCCGGCACTGCTGCCTGGTGGACCGCCCTGTATCGCCGCTTGACCGAGCTCCAGTCCGGGCACGACCCCGACGCACCATTGCTGTCCAACCACCAATCGCCCGAAGCCCGCCGCGGCCCACTTACCTTCATAGTCGCCCTGTCTACGCTACTGCTGTGCGCTGCCTTGGCGCTACCATGGCTCAATTTCTAGATAAAAACTGGACTTTTTTATCATTTGGTATACAAAGATAATTAAGTTTGTATTTGGTAGCCCCAAGCCATCTTGACCCAAACAAGAATGGATACATCCCCATGTCAGACAAACTGGTCCCAAGATCTTTCGCCTCCAACATGGCCAGCTTCTGCTTGCCACGCACCGGCATCGGCCGCTACGTCCGCCTCCTCGCGGACTCCTATGACGAAAGTCACGATGGTCGGTACATCACCGTCAAAATGACTGTCCTCACCGACAACGCCAAAGAGATTCCGGTCACCGTGCTCATCACCGGTGACCACCCGCCCCAGGGCACAATCAGCATCCGCGAAGGTGGCGCGAGCTGGGAGTTCGCCTGCAGCTACCACGGCGAGGATGAGTGGACGATCCGGCCTCTCTGACCACCCAAGCCCCTACACGCCCCGCTTCTCTCGCTTAACATGGTAGGAGGAGCGGGGCCGAGCTTTATAGACCGAATTACCGCCAACACAAGCGCTTGACTTTCACCACCATTTCCAGCACACTATTGACATAGAACCGCGAGGTTTTTTAATTTTGGCCACGCGCCAAGGAGCACCGCTTGAAGCCATTCATGGAATACCTGGCCGCCTCGCGATCCGAACTCGCCAAGGTCACTTGGCCAAATCGTCGCCAAGCCATCCGGCTCACCACCCAGGTTATCGCGTTCTCGCTGGTCCTGGCCCTAATCCTCGGTGGCCTCGACCTGCTGTTTCAAACCCTCGTACAAAAAGTTATTGGAGCTTAAGTCAACTACTCATGTCTGACCAACCCACCACGAAAAACAAGCACTGGTACGTCATCCACACCTACTCAGGGTATGAGGACCGCGTAGCCGAAAACCTGCGCCAGCGCATCGAGACCATGCACATGGCCGACAAAATTTTTGACGTCATCGTACCCAAAGAAAACCAGATTGAGATCAAAAACGGCCGCCGCCGCATCGTAGAGCGCCGCATTTTCCCCGGCTACGTCCTCGTACAAATGGACGTCACTGAAGATTCCTGGTATGTCGTGCGCAACACTCCCAACGTCACCGGCTTCGTCGGCTCCGGCACCACCCCCACCCCCATCTCCGAGGATGAAGTAAAGCACATCCAAAAGCGCATGGGCGTCGAGGAGCCGAAATTCAAGATCGACTTCCAGACCGGCGAGCCCGTCAACATCACCGACGGACCGTTCAAAGGCTTCGACGGCATGGTCTCTGAAATCGACGAAAACAAGGGCAAAATCAAGGTCCTCGTCAACATGTTCGGCCGCGAAACCCCCGTCGAGCTCGACAGCTTGCAAGTCAAAAAGATCTAGTCTTTGTTGAAAGTAGACTAGCAAGCTAGCTCTGCCACACTATAATTAGAATATGACGACACAAGACATCGGCCAAAATAAACTACACAAAAGGGTTGAGGACTTCAAGAAAGCCAACCCTAAGGTTCAACGCGCGTTGGAGATCTACGAGCAAGCAAGATTAGCTTCGATCAGAAATAGGCCGACAATAAGAACAACCAGCTCTACTAAGCTGAGTAGTGTTTTTACAACCCGGTGATCACCTGGCAGGACCTACAAAACGAGGTCATGCGAGCTACGCAAGAGCATCAAAATGGTGCACTCGACCATGTCCGTAGGGAAGCCTACAAAGCCCTCTCGTCCGTCACAGGTCGGCCACTGCTTGTGTACGCGACAGCATTTCAAAACCCCGTCAAAGGGGCATTCGGACCACTCATGGGCATCGACCTTACTGACAAAGACGGCTTTAGCGAAATAGTGGAAGGAGCTTCCGGGAAAAAGGTGGACGTCCTGATCCACAGCCCTGGAGGGTCGGCAGAAGCAACAGAGTCGATCGTTGCGATCCTGCGATCGAAGTTTACGGACGTCAGATTCGTAATCACGGGTGCTGCAAAAAGCGCAGCCACGATGCTTAGCATGTCTGGAAATTCAATTCTCATCACGACTGCAGGCGAGTTGGGTCCAATCGACCCTCAAATCAACCTGGGAGGTAACTTCACACCGGCTGGGTCGCTTAAGGAAGAGTTCGAAAAGGCCGCTGTCGACATCGCCGAGAATCCTGACAGGCTACCGGCGTGGCTTCCCATACTCGAGAAATACACTCCGGCATTGCTCACACAATGTGAGAATTTTAGTCAGCTCGCTCGGGATCTTGTTGGGCAGTGGCTGGGCGAATATATGCTAAAGAACGATCCAGACAAAGTGAGAAAATCAGAAAAGATAGGGAAGTACCTTGCTGACGAAAAAAATACACTCTCGCACGCCCGTAGGGTGGACGCTAAGACATATAAGGAAGCTCGGTGTCGTCTGCGATCTAGCAGAAGACCAACCTGTTGAGCTACAGGAGGCGCTGCGCAAAGTCCACCTAGCCCTAATTATGACTCTCGACTTTACTGATGCGTATAAGATCTTCGAGAGTTCGGAAGGGTCAGCACTCATCAGACAAATCTCGATACCAGCACCACAAGCACTCCCAGGTGCTCAAAGAGTCATGCCTGCATAAATCGGGGCAGGTAGCTTAGGCAGCCGGGTACTGCCGCCTCATCTCGTTAAACGACCGCTCGATGAGCTCCCGCAGCACGACCGGGTCGACGTCGGTCAGCTTGTTGATGTAGAGGCAACCGCCGCCCTTCTTGTACTTACCAAGCTTGGCGAGCAGCGCGGAGTAATCGGCATGGCCGAGCATGAGGTAGAGCGTAAGGGCCGCCTTGCGCGGAGAGAAACCGGTGAGCATCCAGTCACCCTCCTGTCGACTGCGCTCAGATTTGTAATGGTACTGCCCGAAGCCGACAATGCTTGTACCCCACATTTTGGGCTGCTCGCCGGTAATGTCGGAAAATAGCTTCAGAAGGGCCAAGCCGTCAGCGCGGCGGTTTTCGGGGGCGGCGTTCAGGAAGGCCTCCACGTCGCCGTCATTTGCTTGGGTCTTGAGTTCACTCATGACTCAATTGTAACGCTACTGACCACCCTGCCAATCCCGACCCATGAAACGCCCGGCGCCGCCACCAAGCATATGCATTGCCCGCGCTAAATTCCGCTCACGAGCGCTGTCCAACTTCAAATTGAGCAAATACCGCACCACCTCCTTTTGTCGGCTCGGCGACAACGCCGCCCAGTTGGCCGACGCCGCCGCATCCGCCTCCAAAGCGTTCGCAAACCACTCCGGCAGCTCATCCGGCCCGCCACGGTAATCGCTGTCAAACGCAACCGCCACCTCCACCTCATCGCCCACAGCCGTACCAGACGCCCGGCGCACCACGCCCGCCAGATACAAATAAAAGTTCCCGTCGCCCATCGGCATCATATTGATACGCCACGGCGGCTTCGGCGCACCATTAATCTGCACCTTTACCGGCATCGGCCGTCGCCATCCCGCCCGCAAGCGCTCAACCTGCTGCGCCCCCACCAGCACGTACGGATTAACCCCGATAATCTCAATCTTGGCCCGAAACAGCAGTCTCATGCAATAAAGCCCTCAGCGCTCACGTCGGGCAATAAAAACAAACTCTCGACCAGGTCGGTCCGGAGCGTCCCTTACACCCTCAACCTCAAAGCCATGTGCCGCCAAGTCACGTTCAATTTCAAAGCGCTCACGAAAACGTAAGGTCGAATCAGAGGTGAGCACTGACCCATCTGCCACAAAGATAAACGTCCACCGAAACGTCACCAGCGGCAACTTAACGCTCACCAACTCAACCCAATTCTCAGCCTCGCCCACCCCGGGGATGTTAGCGATAGTATGTGACACCTCGCGGTTCCAGTCCCGCCAAGCCTGGGCCGCTGGATTACGAGTCTCAAAAACCAAATGCCCACCCAGTCGCAATGCACGACGAATCCCCTCGAGAGTATCTCGCCATGCTTTAGGATCGACAATGGCTTGAGCCACATTGCCCGTCATCACCGCCATATCCATTTCAAGTGGCGGCAGCCCCGTAGCGTCACCATGCACCCATCGCACCAAGTCCGCACCTGATTTATTTTGGGCCACCTTAAGCGATTCAGCCGCCGGATCAACCCCAACCACCTCATAACCTTGATCCGCTAACAACAGCGCAAACACGCCCGTCCCGCAGCCAATATCAAGTATTTTATGAGCTTGCTTTTGCTTCACGACATCAAGATAAAGACCCAGGTCTCCGCGATCGGGGTCAAGGGCATCATAAATGGCTGCCAACTTTGGGTGGTCAAAAATAGCATCGGCCGAATACTGAGCCATAGCCTAAATTGTAGCTTATAAAGCTAACTGCGCGTAACTTGGTCTTCCCAAACGCTGCACAATCTGTTATGATACTTAGGCTAACTAATCGCGTGGGAGGCTGCCGAGTCAGCCGCTTGACCACTAAGGAGATAAATTATGGCTGCCCCTAAAGCCAAGCCTGTGAAGGCGAACATTAAGTTCCGCATTGCCCCCGGCAAAGCCACCCCGGCCCCACCGGTCGGTTCCATGCTCGGCGCCCAAGGCGTCAACATGATGGACTTCATTAATGCCTTTAACGACCAAACCCGCGAGCTGACAGACGCGCTTTTAAGCGTGCGTGTACAGATCTACGAGGACCGCACGTTCATTTTTAGCTTTAAAGGCGAGACCAGCGCCAGCCTCATCCGCAAAGCCGCCGGTATCGACAAGGGCTCCGGCGTGCCGAACAAGACCAAGGTCGGCAAACTGACCCGCGCTCAGGTTACCGAACTAGCCGAGCGGAAATTGAAAGACACTAACGCTCACGACCTCGCCGCCGCCGAGAAGATTATCGCCGGGCAGGCGCGCTCCATGGGCATTGAGGTGGAGAACTAATCATGGCAGAAGCGAAGAAAACCCAAGATATCCAAGCCGCCGAAGAAATGCGTGACGAAATTGCCGAGGTTCAAGAAACCGCTCCCGAGGTGAATTTGACCGCCGACGTGGCTGCCGCTGCCGAAACCGAAAGCCTCGCCAAAGCCGGCTCCAAGGAACCCAAGAAAGAACAGACCGAGGAGGAGGCCGAAGCTGACGCTGAGACCACCGACGAATCCAAAACCGCCAAGGCCGGTCGCCGCAGCGCCAAGGCTGTGCGCGAGGCCGAAGCCGAAGAGGCCCGCCAGGAGGCCAAGGAGCACCGCGCCGAAAAGCAGGCCGAAGCCGACGCTGCACCCAAGCCGGCCCGCCGTCAGCAGCCCAACCCACTCCATCAGCACGGCAAGAAGTACCGCGAGGCCGCCAAAACCATTGAGCGCGGCAAAGCCTACCAGCTAACCGAAGCCCTCACGTTGGCGCAAAACGCTGCCACCACCAAATTCGACTCCACCGTTGAACTACACATTAACCTCGGGGTTGACCCGCGCCAAGCCGACCAGATGGTCCGCTCCAGCGTCACGCTGCCCCACGGCACCGGCAAACAAGTGCGCGTGGCTGTCTACGCTGATGGCAAGGACGCCGAAGCCGCCCAATCCGCCGGAGCTGACATTGTTGGCACCGCCAAACTGCTGGCTGACATCGAAAAAGGCAAACTCGATTTTGACTTGTTAATCGCCCCGCCAGCCGGCATGGCCACTCTCGGCAAAGTCGCCAAGGTACTGGGGCCGCGCGGTCTCATGCCCAACCCCAAGTCCGGCACCGTTACGCCGGATCTGGCCAAAGCCGTCACCGACGCCAAGGCCGGCAAGGTTGAATTCCGCATCGACAAATCCGCCATCGTGCACCAGGCCATCGGCAAGGTTAGCTTCAAGCCCGAGCAGCTCGAGCAAAACGCCGGCGCGCTCATTAGCGCCATCCTGAAAGCCAAGCCATCAGCCGCCAAGGGCACCTACGTCAAGGCCATCGCCACCACCACCTCCATGGGCCCATCCGTGAAAGTCGACGCCGCCGCCACCGTCTCAGCCATCGCCACCGGCAAAAAATAACGCTCCCGAGAGCTAGAGGAGGGGACCGTGTGCCGCAACATCAAGACCCTGTTTAACTTCGACCCACCGGCCACCGACGAGGAAATTCACGATGCAGCAGTGCAATTCGTGCGCAAACTCAGCGGCTTCACCAAGCCGTCGGCCGCCAACGAAGCCGCCTTCAATGCTGCTGTAGCCGACACAGCGGCAGTAGCGCACACGCTGCTCAATTCGCTGCAAACCGCCGCTCCTCACCGCGACCGCGAAATCGAAGCCGCCAAAGCCAAGGCCCGGGCACAGCAGCGTTTCGGCACGGCCTAGGCTCTGCACGAAAAAAGCGGCCCGATATCGGACCGCCGGGGCCGAGGGTTCTTATACCTCGCGCCCCTGTATCGACGTGTAACTGCTAACCAGGCAAACCCCACGGCTTCACGCCATGGCTCCGGTAGCTCCACAGTGATATTGCTGTCCCGCAAGATTTGCAAGACGCGTGTCGCCAACTCGGCAACCTCCGGCCAGGCTTTCAACAGATCGGACATCTTGTGAACCGATCCATAGAGAGTCCGCGTAGGCACTCCGATACAGCTGGCCGGCCCAGTCAGGAAGCTAATGCGCATAACCTGCGCACCCTGCTCCCCCAAGGCGACAGCCGCCACCAGCGCGCGAAAAACATGCGCCTGTGTCCGCTCCCTAGCTGTCGCTACCTGCATAGGATGCCTCGGCACCTCTCGACCAAGCACGGCCCCGACCGCCGCATATGCTGCGTCTACCCGTTCTTGCATATTTGCTTTGGGCACAGAGCCCACTCCTGCCATGTCCGGCACCGCTGTGTCTCCTCTCGGGTCTGACATCTGATAATTGGTATACTCTTGGCATGACAGATCTGCAAGCTATAAACCAAATCCTAAATAAATACGCTCTATCACCAGCATCTATTTCCGCCCGCCAAATGGGCTACCGCAACCGCAACTATCCGGCCCTACTCGAAAGCGGCGAGCGCGCCAACGTCATCGTCTACAAAGCCGACGCTGATATTCTGTCACGCATCAAAAACGCCAATTTCGTCGGTGCGCACCTTGCTGCCCGCGGGCTGCCGGTTCGCCATCAGCTCGACTCCCGCATCATCAAGCTTCAATCCGCCAATCGCACCAAATACGCCGGCGTCTACAACTACCTGCCCGGCCACACCATCCCGTGGGAGGGCTACACCCAAAAGCACCTCAAACTCCTCGGCTGGACGATGGGGGAGATGCACCGCCAGCTGGCAAATGTCACGCTCCCCGTCGCCACCACCGCTGTCGCCGAATACCTGGCCATTGTCCGCCGCATGCAGGCATACTTCGCTCAACCCGCCATCCAGCACGCCCTCAATGCTAAGCTTGGCCTGCACATCGACCCAACCATCTTCCGGCACTTCAACCGCCTGCTTAACGCTGCCGACCATCTCCCGCATCAGCGCATCCTCCACCTCGATTTCGTCCGCTCCAACATCCTCTTCGGCACCTCCAGCCACTTCCAAATCGGCGACGTTGCTGTTACCGGCATCATCGATTTCGA